>Ga0316224_1000385_pt1:0-22500 | contig 63874 bp, 55 predicted proteins | sample TBH18013metaG_FD_206254 | JGI IMG/M metagenome (GOLD analysis project Ga0316224, IMG submission 206254) | Freshwater microbial communities from Trout Bog Lake, Wisconsin, USA - TBH18013 | ecosystem: Environmental > Aquatic > Freshwater > Lake > Hypolimnion/Profundal zone | place: USA... | reverse complement strand
AGGGATCATAAGGATGATAAAGATCATAGGGATGATAGGGATCATAAGGATGATAGGGATCATAAGGATGATAGGGATGATAAGGATGATAAGGATGATAAGGATGATAAGGATGATAAGGATGATAAGGATGATAAAGATCATAGGGATGATAGGGATCATAAGGATGATAAAGATCATAGGGATGATAGGGATCATAAGGATGATAAGGATCATAAGGATGATAAGGATCATAAGGATGATAAAGATCATAGGGATGATAGGGATCATAGAGATGAAAGAGACCATAAGGATGATAAAGATCATAGAGATGATCATGAACAAGGCCATAAAGATGATCATGGTCATCAAAATGATGAACACAACCACTACGATCATGACCACCATTCGCAACATGAAATGCCTGCTGCAGATGAAGGTGATTGGACAAAGATGATCTCTGATGATCACGATTCAAGCTATTCCGAGCCAAATAATTGGATAGAGAGTGTCGAAAATAATCAGGAAAATCCTGTTGATACGCAAGATCAAGATCATAAAAAAGAGGAAGAGCATCTTGACGATCGGGCTAATCAGGATCTCAATGAAGATCAGCAAAATGCTAAACGTGATGAGGGGAACAACAACCAACATACTTCGTAGAGGCTTATAGCCCCTAGACCAAAAGGCTGCTGAATAAATATTGTGAATATGGATGTTAGTAGTTTTTTGGTCGCGCTGTTTTTATATCTCAAATAGTAATTTGCAATTTAAAATTGCTTTTTGATGCATATAATTATATCAATGAGTTGTGAGAGTAATAATATTTAGATTGAAAACAGATGAATCTTGTAGATAAATATGGTCTTGATGATCCACCATCTAAGTTTAGATTAAAAAAATCTGAGTTAATTACTGCTACCTTAGCAATTAATCTCCTCTCTCTTGCCCTTCCAGTCATGGTACTTCAGGTTTACGATAGGGTTCTTGTTAATCGTAGTGATGGGACTTTAGTTGTATTAATTGTAGGAGTGTGTATTGCGATTTTTTTTGAAGCTATTCTGAGAATTGCAAGATCCTATGCTATGAGTTGGACCGGAGCGGTGTATGAATACACTTTGGCAGCAAATGCTATGAGATATTATATCAATGCTGATCCGATGAAAACTAAAATAGAGGGGGCTGGTAGACAAATACAGAACCTTGGAGCTTTCTCAAAGTTAAGAGATTTTTATGGTGGTCAAACTATGGTTACTTTAGTAGATATCCCGTTTGCTATTGTTTTTCTAGTCTTGATTGCGTATTTGTCGGGAACATTGGTGTTTGTTCCGATTGTATTAATTACTATCTTTATGGTTATTACTTGGTTTTTAGGTAACAGGCTTATGAGAGCAATAAAAGCTCAGGGGGTTTGCGATGATAAAAGATATAATTTTATTATTGAAACCTTGCAAGGAATTCATTCTATAAAATCTTATGGAATTGAAACAGTTTTCCAAAGGCGTTATGAAAAACTAGAAGAAGATTCAAGTTTAACCAATTATAATGCTTCGCTTGTAAGCACAGAGGGTTATACTTTTGGTGTATTATTTAATGAAGTGATGATTATTGCAGTTGTTTCTGTTGGGGCACCTATGGTTATTAATGGCGACTTCACCACTGGCGGGTTAATTGCGACTGTTCTTCTATCTGGCAGATTGATGCAACCTATTCAAAAAGCTTTGTTCCTTTGGACTCAGTTTCAGGATTATAGACTTGCTAATGAAACAGCTAATTCTATCTTTTCAATTGACCAAATTCAGCGAAGACAAGCGGAAGCTAATCATGAAACTATTGGTACAATTGAGCTTAAAGATGTTAGTTTTGGTTATGGATCAAACTTGATATTTAGTGGTATAAATCTGAGCCTTCGTGTACCAGATATTATAGCGATACACGGAGCAAATAATGCTGGAAAATCTACACTTCTTAGGTTAATTGCTGGAATTTCGCGGCCTAGTTCTGGTTCTGTAATAGTTGATGGAATTCATGCAAGTGAGCTAGCTTCTGAAGATTTAGTTTACCATGTAGGATTAATTGCTGCTGAGAGTATAATGTTTCAAGGCACAATTATGGAAAATCTTACTGCCTTTGATGAATCGAAGGAGGCCAGAGCTCTTGAGCTTGCAGCTCTTCTGAATGTTGATAGAGAAATTGCATTATTACCTCATGGATATGAGACTAAAGTAAGTGATGGTTTTGCTGATACTATTGCTCCCGGAATTAAGCAGCGTGTTGCGATAATAAGAGTGTTGTTAAACAAACCAAAAATTATTCTCTTCAATAATGCTGACAAAGGGTTAGATAGAGAGGGGTACAGTCACCTAATAAAGCTTCTGACCATGCTTAAGGGTAAGGTTACAATGATTGTTACAACGGATGATCAAAACATTAGTAAGCTAGCAGATAGGCATTATCTTCTTAAAAATGGTAGCTTAACTGAAGTTGAAGCTCAAAGCGCGGCTATCTTTGAAATAAAACCGTATAAAGAGTTAAAGATATGATTACAGCGGTTGATTTAGTAGCAGAGAAACAAGAAGCAAATTATATTGAGACTGATAAGATAGATGCGTTAATGCGTCTATTTACCATGCATAGTTTGATTTCTGAGGTAACTGAGAATGAAAATCTATATGCAGCTTCTTTGGCTATGCTCGTTTCTGCGTTAAACTTAAGTGAAAACGCAAAGCACTTATTTGAGTCTTTGCCTTACACAAAGGGTAGAGAAATTGATTTGTTGGATATTTTGAATACTATGGCAAATCTTGGCTTTACTAGCCATGAGATGGAAATGAATATAAAAGAAATTGATGATAGATTAATGCCCTGTTTGTTTATACCGGATAAAAAAAATACTGTTCCAATAGTCTTGCTTTCAAAAAAAGAAGGTTTAATAACAGCCTTCGGTAGTCGTATAAAAAAAATAATAGAATTTCATCCAAAAAGTGTTAAAGGTCATGCTTATTTTTTTGAACGAATAGATCCAGATCAAATAGAGGAAGATTTTCAAACTAAAAAAGCGGCTGGTTTATCTTGGTTTAGCGTAATATTTAGCCGTTTTCGCCCGATTATGAATGAGATAGTTTTGGCAAGCGTATTTATTAATCTCTTATCCCTGGCAATGCCCTTATTTATTATGTCAATTTATGATAAAGTAATTGGGTCTGGTTCAATGGAAAGTTTAAAAGATATTCTTATCGGTGTTGGTATAGCGATATCAGCAGAAGCGGTATTAAGGATGATTCGGGTAAAGTCTATTATATGGCTAGGTGTAAGGCTTGATAATATTGTGAGTAATGCGATTTTTGAAAGGTTATTATTAATGAAGGCTGCCTATACGGAAGGAGCTTCGATTTCGGCACAAATTTCTCGTATAAAATCATTTGAGTCTGTACGTAAATTTTTTACAGGACCGTTATTTTTGGTCATTATAGAGCTTCCTTTTACTATAATTTTATTAGCAACAATTTGGATGTTGAGCGGTGTATTAGTGATTATTCCTTTGGTAGTACTAGCTTTGTTCACATTATTATTATTATATTATCAGTCAAGAATTCGTGTTGCAATGAGAGCTGCTGCTAGGACTAGCTCGTATCGTCAGCAACATGGGATGGAAACGTTTCTAAAAATGCATGCGTTGCATCATAATGGTATGGCTAGAAATTGGTGGATAAAATACAAAGAAAAACTAAGCAATTCTTCTGTAACAAGTTTTGATTCAAATTTAATTTCATCGATAATAGAAACATTAGCTCATTCAGTTTCAATGATTTCTGGTTTAGCTGTTGTTGGATTTGGTGTTCATTTGATTTGGAATGGAAGTATTACCATAGGGGCGTTAGTCGCTACAATGTTAATAATTTGGAGAATTTTGGGGCCTCTACAGACTATGTGTTCGATGCTTCCTAGAATTGAACAGTTAAGAAATAGCATTAGTCAGATTAACCGACTTGTCAATGTAGAAATAGAGCGTCATCCTACTGTACTTAAAAGGCCTATAGAGAAATTAGAGGGGCATGTAAGATTGACTAATGTCGGATTACGCTATAGTACAGAGGTTGAACCTATTTTTGTTGGTTTAGATATAGATGTTCAGGCGGGAGAAGTTATAGGGATTACCGGTGTTAATGGGTCGGGAAAAAGCTCCTTGTTAAAATTAATCAATGGTTTGTACAAGCCGCAAACAGGAACAATCAGAATTGATGATATAAATATCAGGCAATTAGAGCCCATAGAATTAAGGAATTATATTGCTTATCTACCTCAAATGCCAAATTTTTTTGAAGGGACCATTAAAGAAAATCTCCTTCTAGTGAATCCTCTGGCTACGGATGAAGAAATTGACAATGCTTTGATACTTGCTACAGCTATGGATGAAATAGAAGAATTAGAGCACGGTTTAGAGACTGTGATATATGGAAATAACCCGTCATTGCCTTCGGGATTTATATATACATTAAATCTTGCAAGAGTTTTTTTGAAGAACAGTAACATTATCTTATTAGATGAATTACCAAATGCTTCTTTGAATGAAGATGCGGGATCTGCATACAAAAAACTTATTTCAGATTCAAAGGAACAAAAGAAAACAGTATTTTTTGTTAGTCAACGAGATGACTACATAAAACTTGCAGATAGGGTAATTGTACTTCGTTCAGGGCTTAGACCTACAATTATGACATCAGAAGAATTTATTAACAAATACGGACAATATTAAATGTTAAAATCATTTTTTAGACTGATAACTGGAACACGCAAATCTCATTCAAAAATAGATCAGCTGAGGTATTTATCTCAGTCAGCATTGATTGAGGAGGCATCTGCTCCATATGCGGTAAGAACTACTTTGTTCATGATAAGTATAGTAGTTATCTCTTTAATTGTATGGGCTGGGTTCACTCAAGTAAATGAAATAGCTGTTACGGAAGGAGAGGTAATTCCAAGCAAACATGTACAGGCTATTCAGCATCTTGAAGGTGGAATTATTTCAGAAATTAAAGTTGTCGAAGGCGAGCTGATTGAAAAAGGACAAACCATACTAATTTTAGATGGAACAGCGGCAAAGCGTGATTTAGCTGCGTTACAGGCGCGTAGAATAGCTTCACTATACAAGGCTCTTAGACTTAAGTCTTTTATAAATAACACGCCTCCGAATTTTGCTGAAATAGAAGGCGGAGATGCTAATAATGAATTAGTTAAGGAGCAGCTTAGCTCTTTTAATAGCATGATGCAAGCGCGGGAGGATGAGAGGGATGTTATAACAGAACAAATAACGCAGAAACAATCTGCTCTAGAGGGTCTCGAAGAGAAAAAGAAAACTCTTGAAGAGAATGTTAAACTCGTTGGTGAAGAAAGAGGACTTAAAGAGCAATTATATCAAAAAGGTCATTTGAGCAAATTCAAATTTTTAGAAATTCAAAAAGAAATGAATGATATTGTGGGTCAATTGCAAGAAACTGAATCTGCTATTACTCAAGCTAAGAATGCGATTTCTGAATACAAGAATAGGCTTGATTCTTTGGGGTCAACATCTATTGATGAAGCTTATAAAGAATTGACTCTTGTGGAAGGTGATCAAGCCCAGATAAATGAGAGTATAAAAAAACTAGAAGAGCAAGTAGGAAGACTAGAGGTAAAATCTCCTTCTTATGGATATGTCAAGGTCTTAAATATTAAAACTATTGGCGGTGTAATAGAATCTGGAAGAATTTTAGCTGAAATCGTGCCATTAGAGGGAAATTTAATAGTAGAAACTCAAATTCAACCTAGGGATATTGGGCATATTAGAACTGGACTACCCGTAAAGGTAAAGGTTGGGTCGTATGATTACGCAAGATACGGGGCAATCAACGGCGAATTGATTTATATTTCTGCAACAACATTCGTAAAAGCTGACGGTAGTAGGTATTATATGGGAAGAGTTTCTCTTGCTAGAAACTATGTTGGCGCAGATCCAAAGAAAAATTTAATCGTTCCTGGGATGACTGTGCAGGCAGATATTGTTACAGGTAAGAAATCTATACTTGCATATTTATTAAAACCGATTCGTAATTCCGTGACAACAGCTTTTTCGGAAAGATAGTCATAAAGATAGTTATTATATATGGTATTAATAAAAAAAGAAAACCTAGCTCCGTCTTCAATTCTTGTTGTGGATGATGATAGAATTGCTCTTATGACCCTGGAGGCACGTTTACAGAGTCAGGGGTACACAGTTATTACTGCCATTAGTGGAAAATCTGCATGTGAAATCATAGAAAAAGAGCACAAGGTAATTGATGCAATACTTCTTGATAGGATGATGCCTGAGATGGATGGGCTTCAAGTGATTGAGTGGTTAAAAAAACAGCAGAATCTTACAAAAATTCCGATTATTATGCAAACAGGTTCCGATAGGCCTGATCAAATAAAAGAAGGTATAGATGCTGGGGTATTTTATTATCTTACTAAGCCTATTGCAGAAGAAGTTTTACGATCGGTTGTTTCATCTGCTGTTAAAGAATCTAAGCAAAAAAAAGTTCTCAGATCTGAATTAAGTAGTCATAGAAGCAGTTTTAAGCTTATGAATAGAGCGGTATTTTACGTGCAAACTATCTCGGAAGCAGAAAATATATCTTGTTTTGTAGCTAACTGCTTTCCTGATCCGGAAGCTGTGTTACCAGGAGTGGCAGAGCTAATCGTTAATGCTGTAGAGCATGGTAATTTATCTATATCTTATGAAGAAAAGACTGCTTTGCTATTATCTGGTGGGTGGCGAGAGGAAGTAGATAAAAGGGCTCAATTACCAGAGAATATCAAGAAAAGAGTTGAAATAGATTTTGAAAAAGAGGGCAATAAGTATGTGATCAAAATTTCTGATCAAGGTAAGGGATTCTTTTGGCAAAAATATATGGGTGCTGACCCTTCTAGAGCTTTAGAAAGTCATGGAAGAGGCATTGCTAGGGTAAATATGATATTTTCCAAACTAGAATATAATAAAGAAGGAAACCAAGTTTTAGCGACAATAGATAGTACTTTAAAATCAACAGTGGATTGGTAAAGTAAAATGAGAAATGTGCTAATTTGCAATATTATATTGTTTTTAGCCTACTTTGTTCCTGGGAAATTAGGGTATTTACTTGCGTTGCCTCCTGATGCCTCAACTGCAATTTGGCCTTCATCAGGTTTTGCTTCGGCAGGAATTATATTGCTTGGATATAAAGCCCTACCAGGTGTTTTTTTTGGATCCTTGATACTAAACTTGCAAAATTTAAATCAAAAATTATCAATATTAGAAATTTTGTCACCGGCGGTATTTAACTATATAACTGCGCCTGGATTTATTGCTCTTGGTGCCACTCTTGAGTCTCTTGCAGTATCATTTATTATCCGAAAATTTATCGGATTTCCTAGTTCATTATCACATTGGCGGGACGCTTTAATTTTGTTTTTAGGAGCGGGGTTAATTGGGGCAATTCCATCACCGACCATTGGAATTACTATGTTTTATCTTAAGGGATTTATTGCCTCTAGTGAATATTGGTACAGCTGGTGTTCTTGGTGGATTGGAAACAGCTTGGGAATAATTGCTATTACTCCGGTCCTTGTTACTTTATTTTCACCAAAGAAATATATTAGTAATAAACGAAAAATATATATAGCTACTCCGCTTCTTGTAATGCTAACTTTAATTGCAATGATTTTTACTAGTACAAGTGAGTATGAAGTGAAAAAGCTTCAACAAAATTTAGATATGGAAGGGAGAAATGCGACAATTCGATTTGAGAATCAAATAGCAGTTAAAATCCAAGAGATAGAGTCGGTTAAGAATTTTTTCAATGCATCAGAGTTTATTAATAGGTCAGAGTTCGAAGAATTTGTTAAGCACTTTGTTAATAATCCTTACATTCATTACGTAAGGTGGGCTCCTAAGGTCAATGAAGACGAGGTATTATTGTTGCTGGAGCTTACTAAGAAAGATGGCATAGAAAATTTTTCGATTAGGTCTAGTAAAAATAGTAAAGATCCAAAGTTTATTCCAAAGAAAATTTATTATCCTGTATTATACTCAGAGCCATATAATGCTGCTACAAGTAAACTGGGCCTTGATATATCGTCTATTGATAAGTATAAGGATGCATTAAAAACTGCTACTCAAAGCGGAAAAATTGTAATTGCACGAATTCATAATAATACACAGCAAGACCAAGATAACGTAATGTTTACCATTTTGGATCCAGTTTATAATAATAAAGCTAAAACTTTGACTGCCGAAGAAAAGGAAAAGAATATTAAGGGATTTATAGTCGGGAAGTATAAATTAAAGGGTATAATTGAAAATTTTTCTGAAGAATTAAAGCTAAAAGGAATTGAGATAACTATTTTAGATCATACTTCATCTCCAACAGATAAGAATATTATATATAAATCTTTTAATAAAGTCCCTGGATTTTTATTATCAGCGTCAACTTCTATGAATATAGGACAAAGAATTTGGACGATTAAATTTGAACAAACAAAAGAATATTTAGTTGCCAACAAAGAATGGCATCTTTGGTACTTGTTACTTGTTGGTTTGGGTATTCAGGTCTTAGTTTCCATCTTAACTTTAATTATTACTGGTTATTCGGATGCTATTGAAGGCTTGGTTAAAAAGCAAACGTTTGATTTAAAAGAAAGTGAAACTAGATTTCAGTTAGTCGTAAAGGGTACAAGAGATGGAATTTGGGATTGGGTTGATAGTTCAACAGAAAAGCAATATTGGTCTCCGCAGTTTTTTAAATTGCTTGGATACGACCCAAATGAGATAGAAGCTAAGCTCTCAAATTTTATGAAAATAATACATCCAGAAGACATTGAATTTGTTGAAACAGTGTTTAATTCTCATACTTTCAAAGGAAGAACTTTTGATATTGAGTATCGTATGTTAAAAAAATCTGAAAAATATAACTGGTATCAGTTTAGAGGTATTGTCACGATAGATAAGACTTCGGGTGTCAAGAGAATGACAGGGTCTATTACAGATATAAGTTATAGAAAAAGTATTGAAAAGAAACTTAAACAAGCTAAAGAGGAAGCTGAATCGGCAACTAGAATGAAGTCAGATTTCTTGGCTACGATGAGTCATGAAATAAGAACTCCTATGAATGGGATAATAGGAACAACCGAACTTGTGCTGGATACGGAGCTAACTCCCCAGCAAAGGGGTTATATGGATAATGTTCTTTATTCAGCTGAAAATTTGCTTGAAATACTAAATGATATTCTTGATTTTTCTAAGATTGAAGCTGGTAAGATAGAGTTAGAAATGACTCCATTTGACTTTAAAAAAGCGAGTCAAGAAGTTATTGATTTGTTGAGACCAAAAGCTTTACAAAAAAATCTTAAATTGAGCTTAGTGTATAAAAATGAAGCCCAACAATACGTAGTCGGTGACTCAATGAGGATTCGTCAGATTTTATATAATCTGGTTGGTAATGCAATTAAGTTTACAGAGAGTGGAAGTGTTGTTATTACAGTTGAAAATCAAGAGTTAGTTATTCCTCCAAGAGGGAAAGCGATATTACTAGTTTCCGTCCAAGATACTGGCGTGGGGCTTACTAAAGAACAAAGACGTTCTATATTTAACAAATTTGCACAAGCTGATAGCTCAACTACTAGAAAATTTGGAGGAACAGGTCTAGGTTTAGCTATTTGTCAGATGCTAGTATCTATGTTTGGTGGGGAAATTAATGTAGATAGTGAGCCGGGGCAGGGGTCAATCTTTTCTTTTGCCCTGTTATTTGATATTGCTTCAAAAGATAGTATCGAAGATAACTCGATTCAAGTTAATAATGACAATCTAGATCATGGAATAACCACTCCAATTAGAGTACTTATGGCAGAAGATAACCGTATTAATGCGGAGTTTGCCAAAGAAATGTTAGAAAAACTTAGATGTGAGGTAGTTGCAATAAGAAATGGTAGAGAAGCAGTAGAAATATTGCTGAACGATAGGAATTTTGACTTAATATTTATGGATTGTCAGATGCCAATCATGGATGGGTTTGAAGCAACTAAACAAGTTCGAGAATATGAAAAAAAGAGTAACTTACTACATATTCCTATTATTGCGCTTACTGCAAATGCAATGAAGGGTGATAAGGAAAGATGTATACAAGCTGGAATGGATGATTATTTGAGTAAACCAGTAAGACAAAAGGATTTGGCTGGGATGATTAGAAAATGGCTTGTTAATAAAGAATAACGCAGTATACAGTAGAAAATAGCTAAATTGGTTGCACCCAACGTAAGTCAGGAAAATAGAATGTACTGAAATACTTGCAAATGGCTTTATTATAATTAATAATAAAATTATGTATGGGCCCTTGACTACAAGAACATGACTTATTTATAGGGCTTATCTATTTGTACGAGGCAGTAATTTGTTAATATTAGTAACAATTGGGTAAGAGGAATAAATATGACAAACGTACAGGTAGATATCATAAATATGAAGACTATTGCAGAAGCAAAAGCTCTTATGAATGATCGATTTCCTATGATGGTTAAGTATTTTCTTGAAGATATACAAATGTATTTAGAAGAAATTGAAAAAGGAGTTCAAGCAAAGAATGTAGAAATGGCAATTTCTCCAGCTCATACCATAAAGTCTTCTGCAAAACAACTTGGGGTCGATAGGGTATGTATTATTGCTAAAGATATGGAAGAGTTGTGCCGAAATATCCTTGAGAATGGTGGAGCAAGCTTTGCTGAGTTTGAAGCATTATATAGCCAACTAAAGAAAGAAGTAGATATTGCTACGCCAGAATTAAATAAACTTTGCTAATTAAATTTGTGGATCATCAAGAAGTTATCGATAAGTATAAATCTTACGGAGTAAAGCTTGATGAAGAAGTGATCAGGAAGGCAATTAATTTTGCTGTGAAATATCACGGAACTCAGCAAAGAGCTTCGGGTGAGCCGTATTATTACCACCCTCTTCAAGTAGCTGAAATAATAGCTGAAATGAGATTAGATTCTGATTCTATTGTAACAGCTATATTGCATGATACCATTGAAGACACTGATCTGACTATTGAGTCTATTGAAAAAAATTTTTCTAAAGACATTGCCAAGCTAGTTGATGGGGTTACTAAGCTAACCAAAATTGAATTTAAAGCTGATAATGTTCGGCAGGTTGAGAATTTTCGTAAATTATTGCTTGCAATGAGCGATGATATAAGAGTTTTACTTATAAAACTGGCCGATCGATTGCATAATATGCGTACTATTGACTTTATTAGTAAGCCTGAAAAAAGAGAAAGAATTGCTCTTGAAACAATGGAGATTTACGCTCCGTTAGCTGAAAGAATAGGGGTTCAGCAGATAAAAAGTGAGCTGCAAGATATATGCTTTCGAGTACTTCATCCGGAAATTAGGGAATCAATCTTAACCCGTTTTGAGAGCATTGAGAGCGGTAAAGAAAATTTTGTCGATCAAATTGTTCAGCAGATAAAAAATACTATTTCTACTAATGGGATGGAAGCAGATGTTTCCGGTCGTAGGAAGACACCATATTCAACCTGGATGAAAATGAAACAAAAAGATGTGGGGATTGATCAGCTATCGGATATTGTGGCATTTAGAGTAGTTGTAAATTCAGTTGAAGATTGTTATCGTGCTTTGGGGATAATTCATGGTGCTTATAAAATGGTGCCAGATAATTTTCAAGATTTCATTAGTACTCCTAAAAATAATAGATACCAATCACTTCATACGGTGGTAATTGGTCCGCTGATGCAGAAAATCGAGATACAGATTCGAACCCAAGAAATGCACGAAGTTGCTGAGCTTGGAGTAGCAGCTCATTGGCGATACAAACAGGGTCATATTGATCATGCCGATGGTAAGAAATATGCTTGGATCAGAGAGTTGCTTTCAATCTTGGATAAAGAGGCCGCTCCAGATGAGTTTATACAAAATACTAAGCTCGCAATGTATTATGATCAGGTATTTTGTTTTACCCCTAAGGGCAATCTTATAGCTTTGCCTAATGGAGCAACGACAGTTGATTTTGCGTATATGGTACATTCGGATATTGGAAATTCGTGTATTGGAGCAAAAGTTAATGGCAGAATTGTCCCACTTAGGACACAGCTTTTGAATGGAGACCAAGTAGAAATAATTACTTCTAAAAATCAAACAACTTCTCAGTCATGGGAAAAATTTGTGATCACGGGGAAAGCAAGAGCAGAAATTAGGAAAATAATTCGTGCTCAGCAATACGATCAATATGTCAAGTTAGGTCATAATATCATTAGCAAAGCTTTCAAAGTGGCATCTATTGATGATGAATCCAAAGCTATTGATATTGCCGTTAAGTTTTTTGATAAAACCAAAGAGGATCTTTTCTTTGCAATTGGCGAGGGAACAATTACGAGAGAAGAAGTTATAACCCAGGTGCAACCGAAGAAGAGTAAATTGAGCTCTACACTATCACTGCTAAAGTTTGGTCGAAAAAAAAACCCTGAGAATAAACAAGATAATTCTGTTCCAATTAAAGGTCTTATTTCGGGTATGGTTATGCACTATGCAAAATGTTGTCACCCTTTACCTGGTGATAAGATTGCGGGAGTTATACATACTGGAAGCGGAGTGACTATCCATACTTCAGATTGTGAAATGCTGAATAATTTTGCTGGAATGCCTGAGCGTATAATTGATCTGACATGGGATAGTAACTCTTCCAATATTCCTTTCATTTGTAGGGTAAATTTAGTACTTTTAAACGAAACTGCCGGTTTGGCCGTAGTTTCAACTGAAATCGCCAGAAATGGAGGCAATATTATCAATTTTAAAATCATTAGTCGTAATCCAGATTATTTTGAAATGAATTTTGATATTGAAGTTGATTCAGTGGCTCATATTGAAAAAATTATTAACTCGCTTAAGACTAAAAAAGTAGTGCAGCACATTCAAAGAGCAAAATATTAAAAAAAGTGCTACAACAAAATGGGTTACGTAAAGTGAATGAACAACTGTTACCAAGTGATTATATGTTTTAGGAAACTACGATTCCAGAAAAAATTTTGGTATTGTGGTTAGATTTGGTATGACTGTATAATAGGCAAATAATTAGGGTTAAATATTAAGGATTAGCTTTACTTGGAAGATTATCAAGTTTATTTTGTAACTATAATTTAATGATATTAGAGTTGTTTGTTGAAAATTAGAAAGATAATTGGTGTGGGCACTGACATCGTAAACATTAAGAGGATAGAAGCCATATTCAAAAAATACGGGGATAAATTCCTAAGTAAAAATTTTCATGCACTAGAAATAGCAGCCTTTAAAAACTTACCAGAACATAAGAAACTAGGTTATTTAGCTAAACGATTTGCGGCAAAAGAAGCGATAGCAAAGGCCTTGGGTATAGGAATAGGAGAGCATTTATCTTTTGTTGATATTGCTGTTATTGCCAATGAATTGGGAGCACCTAAGGTGCAAATAGATTCTAGAAACAATGCAGGAATTAATGAATATGATATCCATGTTTCTTTATCGGATGATCAGCCATTTGCAGTTGCATTCGCCGTAATTACTAGTTAATATTGTCCGATATTATACCAAGCTCATTATTTAAAAGTACAACTAATTTTATGGACCTCTTGTCTCTAAGATTGCGGGCTATTTAATCTGAGATAGGGTAAGAATCAAAAATTTATGAGGGCTGTAGCCGATGTTACTACTTGAACTGAAGAGAAAAAGAGGAACGCTTGATACCATTCATTTTGTCGGTATTGGTGGTATCGGTATGAGTGGCATAGCAGAAATCATGTATAATCTTGGCTACAAAGTGCAAGGATCTGATTTATCGGAAAGCCAAAACACCAAAAGGCTTCAAGAAAAAGGGATTAGAGTTATAATAGGGCATGAGAAGCAAAATATAAGTAATGTATCGTATGTTGTTATCTCTTCTGCGGTAAAGTCTGATAATCCTGAAGTTGTAGCGGCAATAGAAACTAAGATTCCAGTAATTAGAAGGGCAGAAATGCTTGCTGAATTAATGCGTTTGAAATGCTCAGTAGCAATATCTGGATCACACGGAAAAACTACTACTACTTCGCTCGTTGCATGTTTATTTGAAGCAGCTGGTCTTGATCCCACGGTAATTAATGGAGGGATAATTAACAACCGTAGTACAAATGCATATCTAGGAAAAAGCGATTATTTGGTAGTAGAAGCAGATGAATCAGATGCAACGTTTATCAAAATTCCATCAACGATAGGCATTATCACTAATATTGATCCTGAGCATATGGATTACTATAAGGATTTTGATACTTTAATATTAGCATTTAAAAGCTTTTTTAGGAATTTACCTTTTTATGGTTTTGGCGTTGCTTGCATTGATCATTCAGTTGTTCGGAAATTAGTCGAAGAAGTAACAGAAAGAAGAATTATAACTTATGGAATTGAGTCAGCAGATGCTCATGTTATAGCGTATAATATTAAATCTAATACTTATTCTTCAACATTTGATATTAAATTTCAATTGCCAAATTCAGTCGGCATGACAACAATAGAACACATAACAATTCCAACTCCCGGAAAGCACAATGTACTTAATGCATTAGCGGCGATTGCCGTTGGTATCGAGCTTGATTTTGGGATAAAAGTAATCAAGAACGGATTTAAGGATTTTCAAGGGGTTAAAAGGCGCTTCACCAGAGTGGGGCAGTATAGCGGGGCGGAAATAATTGATGATTATGCGCATCATCCCGTTGAAGTTGCTGCTACCTTAGCGACTGCTCGAGTTATTGCAGATAGTCGTGATGCCCGCGTAATTGCTATTTTTCAACCTCATAGATATTCAAGGCTGGAGAATTTGTTTCTTGAGTTTTCGCAATGTTTTAGTGATGCTGATGAGATTTACGTTATGGACGTATATGCAGCTGGTGAGCAGCCTATAGAGGAGATTAGTGGTGAAATGCTGGCCAAATCTATACAGAAACTAGGTGGTAATGCAAAATACTTAAGAGATCACAGCGATATTTCTTCGATTATTAAGGCAACTGCGGCAGAAGGAGACTTGTTTGTAATGATGGGTGCGGGAAGTATTAGTAGCTGGGCCAATCAGCTTCCAGAAAAATTGGAAGTAAATCCACTAGTGAAATGACTTTTATGAAATTGCCAGCTGTTCGAGGGAAATACAGAGAGAACTACAACTTAGCTCATTTGACATGGTTTAAAGTTGGTGGTGCTGCTGATGTGTTATATAAACCCTTCGATGAAGATGATATAGCAGATTTTCTAAAACAAAATAGTGGAAAGCTACCTGTTACTATAATTGGGGCTGGTTCAAATATAATTATTAGAGATCGGGGAATTGAAGGAGTTGTTATTAAACTTGGTAGTGGTTTTACTGAAATAGAAACCTTACCCAAAGGAGATCTTTTAGTTGGATCAGCTTGCTTGAATTTTAATTTAGCAAAATTTGCTCAGGCTAACAGCATAAAAGGATTCGAGTTTTTGGTCGGTATTCCAGGCACAGTTGGCGGAGGGGTGGCAATGAATGCCGGATCTTATGGTTCCGAATTTAAAGACCTAGTAAAGTCAGTTTATGCGCTAGATAATCTAGGGATTAAAATGCAAATTCCGGTAGAAGATATAGGTTTTGGTTACAGGAAGAATTCACTACCAACAAATTTAATATATACAAAGGTAGTATTCCGAGGTGACATGGGAGATGCTGATAAAATTAAATTGAAGATGCAGGAGATTAATAAAAAAAGATCTAATACGCAACCGATTACTGAAAAGACTGGTGGTAGTACTTTTGCTAATCCAGAGGGAAAGAAAGCTTGGGAATTAATTGACGCAGCTGGGCTTCGAGGGGCAAAAATAGGTGGTGCTTTGATGTCTACAAAACACTGTAATTTTATAATAAATCAAGATAATGCTACGGCAGATGATATAGAAATGCTTGGCGAATTTGTTCGTCGCAAAGTTATGGAACATAGCGGCATTGAACTTAAGTGGGAAATTAAGAGAATAGGAAGAAATGAAAAAATTTAATACGATTTATTTTGCAAAATCGAAGATAGTAGATTGTTCGTTTAAGGATAGCATCATTCTGGATGAGTATGTAGAAAAAAATGGTCAAGAAATTGATCAACTCAAACTAAAAATAGCTAGTGATAAAAAATTTGTAGTTGTGGTCGGAGGGGGGATGTCTGCTGAAAGAGAAGTCTCATTTATGTCTTCCAATGGGATTGTAAATTCTTTACTTGAACTTGGGCATTTTGTAGTGTTTGCTGATATGGGAGCGGACATTGCTTATGTTCTGCAAAAATTGAAACCTGATGTGGTATTTAATGGCTTGCACGGTACATATGGAGAAGACGGATGTTTGCAAGGAGTGTTAAATATTCTTCGTATTCCCTATACTGGTCCTGGAGTTCTTGCTTCTGCAATAGCACTGAATAAGAAGAAATCTCATTTTATTTGTAAAGCTAACGGGATTAACGTTGCTGAGGCAATATTTGTTAGAAAATCGGATAATATAAAAACTGACCCTATGCCTAGACCCTATGTAATAAAGCCTTTGTTGCAAGGATCAAGTATTGGTGTTGAGATAATATTTGAAGAAGATGACTTTACTTTTGAAAACTATGGATTTGAATATGGCGATGAGATTATTGTTGAGCAATATATAAGGGGTAGAGAAGTACAAGTTGCCGTGTTAAATGGCGTTGCAATGGGAGCGCTCGAGATCAAATTGTTAAAAAACAAGCGTTTCAATGATTATGAAGTTAAGTACAGGCCTGGTTTTTCCCAGCATTTACTTCCTGCTCCTTTACCAGCTTCAGCATATAATAAAATTTTGGAAATATCAGAGTATGCTTGTCGTGTCTTTGATTGTAATTCGGGCATAATGAGAGTAGATTTTATCTATGATGAAAAAGAAGACAAGTTTTATTTGCTGGAGGCCAATACTCTTCCAGGTATGACTTCAATGTCTATGTGCCCGGAGATAGTAGCTCTTAAAGGAATTTCTTATGTGGGGCTAGTTGATCAAATCCTTGAATCTGCACAATTCGAAAAATGATGAATAGAAAAAATCGTACTGCAGGTAAAACAAATATTTCTTTTAGGAGAAGGCTTTGGGCGTACTATAATCGTCTTGCGTTGCTATTAAAGCTATTAATAGTAGTATTCGCAGTTATATTTTTTTATACTAGCCTATTTGATAATTACAAGCGTGTAACTCACAGTTGGTTTCTCAAATTCTCAGCAGAATATGGTTTTGTTTTAGAAAATATAATAGTTGAAGGTCAAAAAAATACCCCCCTAAAGGAAATAGTGGACTCATTGATGGCAGATAAGGGAGTTCCTATTTTTGCTATAGATATTTTAGCAGTAAAAGAACGATTGGAAGAAAATATGTGGATAAAAGCTGCAGTAGTGGAGAGAAGATTACCATCAACAATGTACATTGCTGTAGTTGAACGGTCTCCGATTGCAATTTGGCAATTTGAGCAGAAACTATATCTTATTGACTCGGAAGGAAATCGTATTTCTGCCTATACTGGCCAGGAATTTGAAAGCCTTTTGCATGTAGTTGGCCAAGATGCAAACATTTACGCTCAAGTTTTGCTTGATGAGTTAAACAAATATCCCAATTTAGCTTCAAAAGTAAAATCAGCAGTTAGATATGGCCAACGTCGCTGGAATCTTAATTTCAAAGAAGGAATTACTGTAAAGATGCCAGAAATAGGCTTTGTCGTGGCTTATGATTATCTTAATTCTCTTGATAAAAATAATAAGTTTTTTAATCAAAGCTATAAAATGTTGGATCTTAGAGACGCTAACAAATACTACCTAGAGAAAAATTAATAATGATTAGTTGCAAATCGTACTATAATTATTTAAATCAATAATTTGGGCAGTTTTTATTTCTGGCTCGTTATGGCTAGCAAGAAAAACTATTCCCCCATTATTTGCGTGTGAGATAATAAGATGCATAAGTTTTTTTTTCGCTTCTTCATCCAGGTTAGAGTCAATTTCGTCAAGAAGCCATAATTTAGACTGGCAGGCTATTAATCTAGCGAGAGCTACTTTTTTTTGAGTTCCTGCAGATAGTTCTAGGCATCGAGTACTTAAAATATCTTGTAGCTCAAAATATACTATTGCTGCATCAACAAGAATTTCTGAGTTATATAGCTTTGACCAAAAATGTATATTTTCAAATACAGTTAATTCTGGTTTTATCGCATAACGATGCCCGATATAGGTACAATAAGGTTTTTTCAGCATTGCAATAGGCAGGGAATCTTTACTAAAAGTTATTTTGCCTGAAGTAGGTTTTTGAATACTAGCAATCATTCTTAATAGAGATGATTTTCCTGCTCCATTTTTTCCTTTTAAATAGATAATAGAAGAAGGAAGAAAACTTATTGATATCTCTCTAAAGAGCTCCTCATCATTGATAGAAAATCCTAGAGAGTGTAATGATAACATAAAAACAGGTGGTTAATTAAACTATTAATAACAAATTTATGGAGGAAAACAACGAATTTTCTTGTTGTTACGCTTCAGTTTAATTAACATTATTGAAGTATATAGTCAAAGAAATTATGGAATTGCAGTTCTAGACTATCAAAGCGGTGAAATTATATTTGGAGAGTTCTATTATGGCTATAGATTTTAATTCAAAGTACGCTAAAAAAGTTAAATTAGATGGAATAGAATATAATATATTTGATATAAAAAAAGCTGCTTCAGATAATGGTTTCGCTCTAGAAAAATTGCCTTATTGTCTTAGGGTGCTAGTAGAAAATGTGTTAAGACATGGCTATGGTGCTTCGATACAATCTTTTAAAACATGGCTTCAAAACAAGACTTCTGAAGATGAATTAAACTATTTACCCGCTCGAGTTTTAATGCAAGATTTTACTGGAGTTCCGGCAATAGTTGACCTTGCTTCGATGCGTGATGCTATGCAAGGATTGGGAGGGAGTCCATTAAAAATAAATCCCTTAATACCAGTAGATTTAGTAATTGATCATTCTGTTCAAGTTGATTCTTACGGGAAGAACGAATCATTTGCTCAGAATGTTCAAAAAGAATTTGAGCGCAATAATGAGCGCTATGAATTTCTAAAATGGGGGCAAAAAAGCTTTAAAAATTTCCGAGTTGTTCCGCCTGGAACTGGTATTTGTCATCAAGTAAATCTAGAATGCTTGGCACAAGTAGTTTATGTAGAAGAAACGGAAAGAGGAAAATTTGCTTACCCAGATACATTAGTTGGAACAGATAGCCACACAACAATGGTTAATGCACTTTCCGTTCTCGGGTGGGGAGTTGGTGGAATTGAAGCGGAAGCTGCGATGCTGGGCCAGCCTTTACCCATGATACTCCCGGAAGTTATTGGATTCAAATTAATCGGAAAAGTTGCTAAGAATATCACAGCCACTGATCTAGTACTTACAGTAACTGAAATGTTGCGTAAAAAAGGAGTGGTAGGTAAATTTGTTGAGTTTTTTGGTCCGGGTCTTGATTTATTATCTCTAGCAGATAGAGCTACCGTCTCAAATATGGCCCCTGAATATGGTGCTACATGTGGTTTTTTTCCTGTAGATAATGAGACCTTAAAATACCTGCAGCTTACAGGGCGTGATAAGCACAGGGTTAAACTAGTAGAGGAATATACAAAACTTCAAGGTTATTGGAGGGAGGATCAGCAGGCAGTATATACTGATGTTATTGAATTAAATATGGATAATTTGGAGCCATCACTTGCTGGTCCAAGGCGTCCTCAAGATAGAGTTAGGCTTTCAGATATGAAAAATAACTTTATCAAAGCATTGCCAACTTTTGCAACAAATGCTGATATAAAACAAAAACATAAAGTAGGTAAAGGAGAGTATTCTATAGGTCATGGTAATGTTGTAATAGCTGCAATCACAAGTTGTACCAATACATCAAATCCATCTGTAATGATCGCAGCAGGCATTGTTGCCGAAAAAGCTAGTAAACTTGGTATAAAATCTAAGCCATGGGTGAAAACTTCTCTGGCGCCAGGTTCCCAAGTAGTTACAGAATATTTGAATAAAAGCGGGTTAGATATATATCTTAATAATTTAGGATTTAACTTAGTTGGATATGGTTGCACAACGTGTATTGGTAACTCTGGACCTTTAGAATTGGAGATTGAGAAAACAATAAAGGATCAGGAGCTTACAGTAGCTTCAATACTTTCGGGCAACAGGAATTTTGAAGGTAGAATTCATCCTCTCGTAAAGGCAAATTACCTTGCTTCCCCGCCGCTAGTCGTTGCTTATGCAATAGCTGGTAGTATCGATATTGATTTGGATAAAGATCCAATTGCCACCACGGCTACTGGGCAAAAAGTTTTCTTAAAAGATGTTTGGCCTACTCAAGAAGAAATAAAGGAGTATATGAACGCTTCTGTTACACCCTCCATGTTTGCAGCAAAATACAAAGACGTATTCCATGGGGATAAAAATTGGCAGAATATTCAAGCAATTGAGAGTCAAACTTATGATTGGAAGCCATCTACCTATATAAACAATCCCCCATATTTTGTAGATATAGCTAAGCCAAAAGTATCACTTAGTGATATTAAGAATGCTAGGCTTCTGGCTCTATTTGGCGATTCGATTACAACTGATCATATATCCCCCGCGGGATCAATAAGTAAAACAAGTCCAGCTGCTCAGTTTTTAATGAGTCATGGAATTTTACCCGCAGACTTTAATTCTTATGGTTCCAGGCGAGGAAATCATGAAGTTATGATGCGTGGCACTTTTGCTAATGTAAGGATTAAAAACCTATTATGTGAGGGAGTGGAAGGAGGTGTTACTATTAACCATCTTACCGGGCAACAGATGAGTATTTATGATGCGGCTATGGAATACAAAAAGAAATCAGTGCCACTTGTAATTTTTGCAGGTAAAGAATATGGAACGGGGTCTTCTCGTGATTGGGCGGCAAAAGGCACTAGTTTACTAGGTGTAAAGGCTGTTGTAGCAGAAACATTTGAGCGTATTCATCGTTCAAATTTAGTAGGAATGGGTGTATTGCCTATTTCTTTTAATTCTGGAGTCACATGGAAAAGTCTAGATTTAAAAGGTGATGAACAGATAAGTATTTTGGGTATCACGGATGATATTAAGCCTTATGAACAGATTAAGTGTTTGATAAAAAAAGCTGATGGCAATAATGAAACTATCGATGCGACATTACAAATTTATACTGATAATGAAGTAGAATATATAAAACATGGTAGTATACTTGGTGCGGTAATAAAAAGTTTGAAGGGTTAGTGGGTTTATATGAATGAGGAAATAAAAAAGTATATTGAGCCGGGAAAAAAGAATCTGATTCTTGTTTATATATTGTATTTAGGAGGGATAATTATTCCAATCTTACCATTGGTAGGTGTAGTGTTTGCATTCGCAAACATGAATCATAATGATGAGCGGTGGCGCAGCCACTATATTTTTGCATTCAAAACTTTTGGTTTTGGTTTGCTTGGAGTTTTTGTTGCAATGATTACAACTCTAATTTTTATTGGCCCCATTTTATATATGATGATATTCGTATGGTTTGTGGTTAGGAGCATTATCGCTTTACAATTTTTACTAGAAGATTCTCCTCATCCTAACCCTTTGACTCTTTGGATAAAATGATTATTAATTTAACGATCATATAATAAATAAGGTAAAATAAATACTAAGGAAAGTATTTATTAATGTCAGCCGTAATTTTACATGGCCCATAAATTCTATGTCGCGTTTTGTGCCTTTGGCAACGATTAATCCAATACTCAGTTTAATGGTAGTATATGGCACCTTGGTGATGATCGATATCCTGTAACAGTGATCATGTTTCTGTCATTACTCATGGTAGTAGTATTACCTATAATATTATCTTCAACAAATATTCATATTGCTTAATAAGAAGATGTTATGAATTTTTACAAAAGGATATTGAAGTATGCTAACCTAAATTAATGCTCCTGGAGCAAGATGGTGCTCCATTACCCCTTATTAAGAAATTATTTCCTTCTTTAATATTATAGGTTTGATTTGCCTAGCCAAATTCAATTAGACTATGCATGTACGCATTATACTAAATATCGTTTTTAAGGAGAAAAATATGTCAGGACAACTTGCTACAGATCCTTTATTCGTCGGTTTGACAAGGCCCTCAATGATTTTTGGAGTTAGTATTCAATATGCTATGCTTAATATGATGGTTTCAGTTACTATCTTTATTCAAAAATCCAGCGTTTATATAATTTTTATTGCCCTTGTAGTTCATATGATAGGTTACCTGCTTTGTTTTAAAGAGCCTAGATTTATGGAATTGTTGTTGTGCGCCAGGTATTTTAGTCCACCCCTGCGCCAGAAGAGAAGTCCACTTCATACTAACTTTTTTGCTGCACTTTGTCATCCTCCATTTTAAATTTAGGTATAAAGTTTTTTCTATAAG
>Ga0316224_1000384_pt1 | contig 64008 bp, 124 predicted proteins | sample TBH18013metaG_FD_206254 | JGI IMG/M metagenome (GOLD analysis project Ga0316224, IMG submission 206254) | Freshwater microbial communities from Trout Bog Lake, Wisconsin, USA - TBH18013 | ecosystem: Environmental > Aquatic > Freshwater > Lake > Hypolimnion/Profundal zone | place: USA: Wisconsin... | reverse complement strand
TTAAAAGAATTTGATATTAAAGGATTTATTTATTTAACCTTACATAAAGTTTATACAGTTAGTAAGATTAAATACTGGAGCATAAAACACCATTTTTATCCTAATTATAGAATATTTATTAAGGATAATGTAGATGCTGAATGGGTATTTGAAAGTGATAAGTTAGAAATGTTATTGTTTTTTAAGGATTATTTTATAACTTTAGCAGAATGGCGTGAGCAACAAATTAATTCTATACTAGAAGATTAACCACCAATTGGTGGTTTTTTTGTGTGTAAACATGACATATTACGATTTAAAATATATGTAATCGTTAATTTTAACGATTACATATGTTAATATATATACTATGAAATTTTTAAAATTATACGAGGAACTTGGTAATCTTATTAGTGGTTACAAGATTGATTCAAGAGATAGGACAATAACTATGGTTGAATTAGAAAAAGGTGATTATAATCAAATATATGATATATTAGGATATGGTTGTCGTTCATATGAATGTCCTATTTATTTTGATAATGGTGATACTATATTTACTGATGAAGAATTTTTAGTAAGAGATATGGGTATGATAGTTGATACTAGAGGTTTATTTCAGCCACAAGCATATGGATTTTATGTAGAAGGATTTGAAAATATTAAAATATTAGGTAATGGTTTAATGTTAGGTTCAGATGATAGAGGTGAATCAACTGATCCAAAAATGACATTACAATCTTTGAAAGATAGAGTAATTTTTATAGAAAAAATAGATGGTAAATGGTATAAATATAGGAAATAACTCATATTGTAAATAAAAATATCTAAAGACTTTAGCAAAATATTTTCATAAATGTTTGTTAAAGTCTTATTTTATTAGTATCTTTGTATAAATACAAAACTAATAAATAAATGGGAAACAGCAACTTTACTAAACCACAAGATAAGTTCTTACTTAAAATGAAGCCGATGAAGCGCACGGCTAATGTTGTATATAAAAATATACCACAACAATTTTTAGATAAATATCCTAAATGGCATAATCCTCGATATGTTAATCTTCCTTATGAAGAAAAAATGTACAATTACTACGAAACTATTAAAAGTAGAAGGCAAACATTACTAAATAAAAAGAAGGAGAAAAAATGTAATGTACACGATTATTCAAATTCACCAGCCAAAAGATGGACACAAAATACTTTATTTGATACTTGCCCACTTAAAAATGTAGAATGTGGTGGTATGTTAGCTTCGCCATTAAGTTGTGGACCATATGTAGATTCCTTAATTATAAGGAGTATTATGAGCAAATATATTTCTTATGAGTATGACAAAAAAGCTGGAAGCTCAGAAACTTATCACTTACAACAAATTGCATACGGGAATGATCCAAGATTTGAGATAAATTATGGTGATATTTCTAATATCAGAGCTATCCCATTTATGGATATAGATTTAATAGGTCGTTGGGAAACTGTTGAAAATACTTTAATAACTTGTTTTAAAACCCAGCAAACCTTGAAAAATCGTATAAATTCTTTTTACTTTACTATGTGTTTAGATAGAATATCTATGGATAAAATGGATGCTCATATAACAAAATGTTTAAGCACCTTATTAAACACAGATATATCATATTCTAATAAAGAGGATAAAACAGTAGCCACACTTGATGTAGAAATAGATGGTAAAAAAAGAAAATCAAATATAAAACAATGTATTATAAAAGATACTGGTAAATATCAAGTCATAGCTTATAAATACAAAGATAGTCGCATTATGTTTTCATGCGCAATACATTATAAAATGGGTAAAAGATCAGTTGTTAATTATAAATAAATGGCGCATATTTAGAATATTGAAGAATAATTATGGAAAAATATAAGTATCAAATAAATAATTTAATTGATTCACAAAATTGGAATGGATTAGTTAAGTATGCTAATGAATTAAGGAAACAAAAATCTACTGAATTACCATTTGGATTAAAAAGTAATTTCTTTAATATTATAGAAACATCTGATGGTGGCGCAATTGATTTATTGGAAACATTGGGATTTTATGTAATTTCTGGAACAGGTCCAGAAATTTTACGAAAAGTTAAAAATAACGAAATTAAAATAGAAGATGCTAATATACAAAATATTGGCATTGTAACAAAATCAACATCATTAGCAGGCGATTTATCTTTGTTAAATTTTCCTATTTGTACTTATAAATTCTATTCTCATATTGATTACGGTATATATTCTCATATTGATTACGATGACATTGATTTGGATTGGGAAGATGATATAGATATTGATATAAAGGTTCAATATAATTTTATAAACTTAGAAACAAATAAAACATATTCTTTTGACAAATCTCAATTATCTGGTATAATCAGAGAAGAAAAAATTAACAGTATAATAGAATAACTAACCTGTAATATAGTAGTATTATTATATATCATGATGTTGCAGATCTTTCCTGTAATCAAGATATAGACTGCATTTTAACAAAAATTTAACAAGCACACTATTTTTAGTGTGCTTTTTTTATGTATTTTTGCTTATAAAATAAGCGTATGAACAATCAATGGATTGATAACTTTGTAGAAGAACTACACCAAATACCTGATGAATGGTTTCTCTGGTCTACTTCTAAATATGAGGTAAAATCTTATAAAGGCAATAAACATTTATGCTATTGCGATAGTTTATATGCCGCATTATTTAACCTTAATTCAGAAAGATATATTATCAAATTATGAAAAAATTAATTTTATTGGCTTTGTTTGGATTAAGCCTCGCTTCATGCACTAATAGTAGTGATGAAATGATACCTGCTCACATGCCAAATGATAATCCTAATATAAAATATTGGTATTATTACAAAAGCATTACATTAGGCGCACCACACGGTGGCACATTTATCTCCTCCGATATATATAATATAGGAGACCAAGTAGCTGATGCTGATGGTGAAGTAATCGAAGTAACATCTGAAAAACACTTGCTTAAAAACTGACTTTAACGCTATTTTAACGCTATAAATTTGCACGATATTTATAATTGTGTATCTTTGTGTCAAATAATGCAAAAATGAAAATTTTAGACTTTAAACAAACATATTCTACGGACAATTATCCGTATGGAAGATTAAAAGCGACAGCTACATTTGGTGTCGAATTCAGAGCGAACAAAGGTTGCAGAACTTCGTTTCAAACTATTAATCCTAAGACTGGCAGAGAAAATGCCGTGAAAAATTCAACCTATTCACATCTCATTATTCTTACGCAAGCGGAGAATGAACATTATGAGTTTATGCACTTTGATGTTAATGGCAGAAGAAGTATGGTGAAAACCTTTAAGTTTTTTGCCAATGAAGAAAACTTCAAAGCGGCTAATGTGTCAAAAGAGGCATACAACCACATGTTTGGTATAGCACTCGCATCTTTAGCGGTTTCTCTTGCTTTTATGAAGTTTGAAACAACTGAGGAAAGAATTGAATATAGAACAAAATGGTATCAACCAGCATTTTCTCAGATACAAGCGATGCTGAAAAAAGATATAACTGCGGCTGATTTTCAACAATTGTTATCGGCAATTATGCACATACCAATGAGTTTATCTGATAAAAAGGATTACATCATTGACAACAATATGTGCGTTGGTACAGATGAATGGGTTATCCGCAAAGAACTCAACGCCTCAACTGAGGCAGAATTGGATGAAATTATTTCTAACTGGGAAAAAGCAGAGGCGCTTGGTGCGTGTTAGTTATGAGAAACACAAATAAATATCTCAAAAGTGTGGTTAAATTAGTTAATCACAAACTCGAAAGGAATGGTTCTACCAAAGTATTGCTCTTAAACAGAGAAAATGGTTATTACTATATCCGTGATAATAAAAACAACTTATGTCATGGTGGTGATAGTCCTAAAGGATGTGTAACCTTTTTGCGTGGCATTGAATGCGCATTAGATAAAAATTAAAAAAATGGCAAAAAGACTGCAAAATAAAATAGACAAACGCAAGGCTATTATAGTCAAAGCGTTGAAAGAAATAGCGGAACTGACTAACGGACAGCCAATTACTCCAATGTTTCTAAACACGAGCCAGTACAAAATGTTGATGGTAGATCGTGTTTGGACAGAAGATTTTATTGATGAAGATACTGGTGAAGTAGTCTCTATCAAGAGGAGCGAACCTTGTTTTGTTGTAAGGACAGAAAATAAAGGTGTTCAAGTTATTTAAGCAAATTTTAACACTTTACTTTTTGTAAAGTGTTTTTTTGTTTGTATCTTTATATAAATCGGCATTTGAGCAGAATAGCAATCACGAATAATTTTTTAACCAATAAAATTGAACAATGAAAAACATCTTCAAAAAGATTAATCTTCATCCAGCTGCACCACAAAGAAATGTAAAAGCTACTGTAAAAATTATAGTAGATAATACAGTGGTAAACACATCGGAACTATCATTTTTCACAACCGAGGATGCAATTGATTTTGCTAAATACCAAACACACATGCACAGTAATGCAGTAGTGTCTTTGCGTTGTGCTGGTTGGGACTATGAGGCAAGGTATACTGCTGAGGATTTTAAACATTTGAAAGCAGAAATTGCTTAATATAACATAACTTTAACAACAATTTTTTTGTTTGTCTTAAATTTTGTTGTATCTTTGTGTTTTAAAAGCAGTCATAAAGACTGCAAAATATGTGGTGAGTTTCCTATAACAAACCACTTGGCCCAATTTAAACAATATTGTTTCACCGTGCCATGCGTGGCGCATCTAAATTCGGTTAATATGATTCGTGGTAGTCCTGTTCGGTAGCACAAAATCGTTATTTAATTATTTAAACTAATTCGGCGTTTCATCACCCACCAGCGAAACTGGTACAAATATAAGTCTATGCGACAGATACTGGTACAAATATAAGTCTATGCGACAGATAAGAGGAAGTCCTTGATTAATTTCGTTTCTGAAGGCAGAAGAACCTTGAATGCTTCAAGGGGATGCCACTATTCGATCGTCGTTTTTTTATATAAAAAGCCGCCCACCATGGGCGGCTTTTTCGTTTGATTTTTTTATATTACGATTTAAAACATATGTAATAGTCAATTTTAACGAAAACATATGGTTTAAATCGTAATATCACATCTTTTTTTTTAACAAATTTTTAACTGTTTAAAATTGCATAGCAATTAAAAAGTAGTATCTTTGTAGTAATAATAACGCTATGCAATTAGAACTAAAAAAATTGAAATTCGGACTTTTAGGTCGTGAAGGTATTCGCACTTTTGAATGTGAATTATTTGTTGACGGTGTTAAAACCGCTTATGTCAACGAAGATGGTAATGGTGGTTGTTTAAGAATACATATCGCTGAACCATTTGATACTACCCGTAAAATTTTGGCTAATGCTAAAACTTATTGCGAAACACTGCCTTGCATTTTCTCCAAAAAACAAAAAGGCTCAGATTTGGATGAACAAATCATTCAGATGGTTTCTGATGTAGAAGTTGCCAAAGAAATTAAAACAAAGCAAAAGAAATGTATTTGCTACCGTGATAACACTTGCGAAAATGGCGGCTATAAAATGAAAGCATTTGGTAAGTTTACAATTAAAGCATAAATTAAAACGCAAGGAATTATAATTTTTTAACGCTAAATAATACAATTATGGCAATCGAAAAAAACAGACAAGGAACACTTTCCTTAAATTTTCAACATGAGTTTATTACTCTAAGAACACCTAACGGCAATTTTACCACTTCTTTTGGTGGTGCCAAAGCATCTGGAAGAATGGCAAGTGTGCCTGGCTTATTAAGTCAACTAGATAATTTCGTGAAAAATTTTAGCGGCACAAAAGGAGATGCTATGCGTGCTTTGATGGATGAGCAGAAATTAGCATCATTCTGGCCCGACTGGAATAAGAAGTATGAAATCAAATTTGTCGTTGGTGATACAGTATCAGTTGATGGTATGACAAAATATCAGAACGGCAAAGTCGAAAAAATGAATAAGAAAACTGCATCTGTTCGTTTCGGCACTCAACTAGTTTCTGTGCCATTTGAAATGCTGAAATAGCAATTTTATCTTTTAACACAATTTTAACAGCACACTATTTGTATAGTGTGCTTTTTTTCGTATCTTTGTAATATCAATAATTATGCAATGACAGCACTACTAAACATTCCACTAACAGATGCCGAAATAATCTCTAACTCACGGTTCGAGATTGATTACGGACAAATATCTTTATTTGACGGATTCGCCTATATCTTAGGTGGTGAAGCAATTTTCAGTCTGGTATCTGTTGCTACTGGCAAAAAGTTTACTTATAAATGTGAACAAGCAACAAGGTGGGACCCAAAACAAAATAAGAAAGTTCCATATGACCGCTGGTTCTTATCTGTTCTAACTGGACCAGATAACAATTCTGATTATACATACGCTGGTACTATTGACGAAAAAAATAATATAGGCAGATGGGTTATTCGCACTACTAAAAAAAGTGGTATGACAGCCGAAGCTGATTCATTCAAGGCATTTGTAGCAGTATTTGATATATTACAAAGTTCGGTTGAAAGAATAAATGCCTACCGTGATAGATTACTAATCTATCACGACGGCAATTGTTCAATCTGTGGAAAGCGTTTAACAACAATAGTTTCCGTCAGTTGCTCGTTAGGACCAGTGTGCGCACCAGAAGCGCATCGCCAGTTTAAAGAAGGTTGTAAAAAGCGTGGTATTAAAATTGACAAAGAAGCAAATAAGTTAATCTATCCAGCAGGTTATGTTGGCAAAAAGTGGAATTAATATGAAGCTTGACAATTTCCGAAAAATATTAAACGAAACACCTTTTGAAGTAAAACAAAAGGTATTTTTATTTTGCGTATCTTTGTATATGACTAATAATGTCTGATATGAAGCGGTTAATACATACGGTTGAATTAGAATTCTTTCAAGACCACATGAATGGTGAATGGGGCGTTGCGCATAGAGATACCATTGACGACTATTCTGGTGGTTTTAATGCTTTCTGGTCAGGAGTTGGTATTTTACACGATGTCTTTGAACATTGGTTTGAAAATAAACATAAATATTTTCTCGGCAAAAATGCTCAAAATGTTGGTGGTGAAATTGCTGCCATGGGTGCTTGTTATTATTATGCGTATGAATTAGGCGCTAATTGTAGGAACTCTAATTATGATAATAGAGGTTCTATAATGCGTTCAACTTCTGGTGAAATATTTGAAGCATTAAGTTCAGGCTGGTGTCATTATGGTGAATCATTAGGGTGTGGTGTGCCGTATCAGGAGCCAACTACTGAAAGTTTTGAGCAATTTATCAATGAGTATTACAAAACAATTTTGCCTAATAGACAAAGCGCAATTCGCAGAAAAGGCGATGAACAGGAAACTATTTATGGCAAAGAATACGCAAAATCTATTACTTTAAGCAAGGTAAAACGACTTTATCGCTGGGGTTATAGAATGGCGGAGAGATTAATACCGGACACATCTGAAAATTGTTATATGTTAGATGCGTTTTGCAAATACATTGACAAGTTTTGTAAAAACAATCCAGCCGAAGATTTAGCCAGAATGTATAAATACATGACGGTTAAGTTATACAAAGATAAAGATGGTGATGTATCATGGCGAATTATATTGAGTGGTGGCGAAAAGGGAAAAAATATAATACTAAAACAAGGTGATGGCAAAGAATTAAAATCATTTATAAAAAGTTACTAATGAATAATATCTGGCTACTAACTAGCATGTGCATGGATATGGTTGAACCATATCAACCATCAGAAAAATCTATTGTATGGTATAAAACTTTATCTATCGAACAAAAGATAGGTTTAAAAGAATTGTCTGCTACAATATGTGGTATCGCATTTGAAATACTGACAAATCTCTTTGGATTAAGAGGTGCTATATCGCTTTTACACGAAAAATTAGTATTAGAAAATATAATTGAGGCATGAAACTATCAATAAAACAAGTACGAATTGACTATCCATTTCGCATAAGAAGGAATACACAGCCTTTTGATGCGTTATTGAGGCATGAGTATAAGTTTGATTTTGAGGTTTTCCTACCTAGCAAAGGGTTTAATTTACAGCGAGATTTTTGCTGGACATTGCTACAAAAGCAACAATTTATTTTATCTATTCTAAAGGAAAACCCTATACCTAAAGTTGCCGTTATAAAATATAAAGCAAAAGATGGTGATGAAGTTTATCAAGTTATAGATGGTAAACAACGCTTATCTACTTATATAGAATTTTACAAAGGTGAATTTTACATAACTGTAGATGGTGCTAACTATTACTATGATGATTTAGATGAAATGGCACAATACCATTATAATAATTTTGCTTTTGCTGGCGATTTAGCATATGAGTATTGGGATGAGCCTATATCAGATGATGATAAGATAAAGTGGTTTATGCAAGTAAACTTTGCTGGCACACCACAAGATTTAGAACATTTTAACAAATTAAGTAACATAAACCCGTAACAAATGGCGACATCAACAATTGCAATATGTTTATTAATAGGTATACCTTTACTTATAGGTATGATTACTATACCTGTTATATTATTCATAATTACTTTCTTTGCTTTAATAGCAGGATTTGTTAATTTATTATTGGTGGTTGGTATTATTGGTGGCTGGTATTTATTCTTTTCTCTATTATGGGAAATGTTTTGGTGTATAGTAACTTTTATACCAAAACAAAGAGAATTATGGACAACACCATTCGACAACGAAGAAGATTAACAACTAAAAAATTACAAAATGAGGTTTCACAGAGATATATCATATGATGGTGGTGGAGGTGGGTATTATATACATACTCCTTATCGTGAAGATGAAGATTTTTACGAAAAGGAAGTTAGGCGTATATGTCCTAATGCGTTTATGAAACGAACAGTAGATAAACAATATGTATATCAAATTCGTTTACGGAAATGGTTATTTTTCTCTGAACCACTTGGATTAACTCACTGGTTTAAAGACCAAGCGTGGATGTCTGCTTATGCTAAGTTAAAAGAGTTAGGTAAGTTGTAACTTAAAATAGTAACAAAATTAATTTTTACAAAATGAAAAATGCGGTATACATATTTCACACAATGTTCTTATTGACGGTATCTGGCATAGCATCTGCTTGTAGTTTATTCTATCCAAACCACTTATTACCAGTTATTGATTGGGGGTGTTTTTTAGGTGCAATAGTAATAGCATCTATTAAATTTTATGGCACACCTACTGGAAAAATAACTTTGCTAACTTTTAGTTGGTATTTAATAGTATTTTTATTAACAAGTTATTTATTAAAATAATGGTAGAAGATTGTAACGCACCATTTATGGTTAATCTAGAAGAACTTTCTATTAACTTAGAAGGTGTTTTAGACGCTATATCTAATGGTACTATCTGGAAATATCCAGATACCAGTTTTGGTAGAATTACATTGATGAACAAACCATACTACACAAAATCATTTTTATACAATACTTTAGAAGAATTAATAAAGTATGGATTAAGTGCAGATGGTGTATGGTGGTTGATGTGCTGGAATAATCCTAATTTTGGTAATAAAAATAAAATAAACCAAAATCACGATACATTATTTTACGATGAATTCGTTTTTCTTAAAACGGAAAAACTTATAAAATATAAATCATTTACCATAAAAACTTTAAATCAAATTTATAATACCAATTTCTAATGGCACAAAAGTTTCTTATCGTTAATGATAAATTTGTATTCAGTCATTCAGTTCAATACCATAGAGAATTGATGCCTGATAATGCCACCAGAGACGATGTTGATGGTGGCGGTTGGTTCTACCTTGATAGAAAGAACAAAAAAATGTATTTGTATAGCAAGTCAGAAGATTTTGGCATTGCACATAAAGCAGATATAATTAATGCTTTAAAGCGAACATTATTTATGCCATATATGGATGGCGTAAAGTTTTATATCTCCTATCACGATGACTTGAAAGAGGCAATGAAGCAAGAACATGAAGATTGGATATATGATGACGCTTCTGAATTAATTGTAGATGGCAACCCTGATGTAGTAACAGAAAACCGTAACATTTATGATATTAAAACTCAGGATGATCCTGCTATCTTTAAAATAAGACAATATCAAAAATTACAAAATAAGGTAGTACAAACGCCTATCCGCAATGAAAACAAAGTTTCTCGTAATGAGATTTGTCCATGTGGGTCAGGTAAGAAATATAAGCGGTGTTGCATAACAAAATAACAAATAACAAAATGAAAAATATTAAACAGTATTTTGGCGGAATAATAATTGCTGCAATTATCATAATGTATTTTTGTGGTGCTGTTGAGTTTGGCAGAGAGTTAAGTAAAGATTCCGAATTAAGAGAACACCGTGAACGAGTTAAGTTCCAAAAAGACAGCCTCCAAATGGAGTATTATAAACAACAATTAAAAGCAAAATAAAATGGACTTACTTAAAGAAGAAAAAGTTCTAGAGGAACTTAAACAACAGGTAAAAGACCAAGAAAAAAAGATAGCTGAATTTAAAGCTATGTCAAATGACAAAAAATTGGCAGAAATACTGCACGAAAAACAATGTCATTGGAACCACACAGATGGATGTGGCTGGTTTTACGAGTCTTGGAGTAATATAGGCGCATCAAGGCAGCCATACCTTGATAAAGCAAGAGCAATCCTCAAAGACTTTACCTTTGAGCAAGCCTTAAGGTTTGTCTCCAAGATGTAATAAAACGCTTTAACATTATTTTAACACAACTTTTGCACAAAAGTTGTGTTTTTTTCTTATCTTTGCATAAATTATTTAAAAACATGAGCAGTATTGCACAAATCGGAAAGATTTTTAAACTAATGGACATCACAGCAACTCACGGAAAGTTGCCAGTAGGTGTTTATTCAGTAGGCTTAAACCAGATGACTGGTGAGTATTTCTTAACACAACAAGCAGATTTCGTTTTGCCTAAAAAGATTTATGGCAATCACGATATTATCTATCGTTGGTTAGAATCCTATAAGCATAACTCAGCCAAAAATATGGGCATCATATTATCTGGCGTTAAAGGTGGTGGTAAAACCATTACTGCGCAGAAATTCTGCATAGAAGCTGGTAAGCCAGTATTGCTCATCACTGAACCATTTGAAGGCTCAGGTTTCCTTAACTTTCTTACAGACAGTCGCCTTTCTGAAAGTATTGTCTTTATTGACGAGTTTGAAAAGGTATATGATAGTGATAACTATCACGAAAGGTCTAAGTCAAGGGACTTGTTGCAGTTGATGGATGGCACATTCCAAACAAAACTTATTTTCTTGTTAACAGTAAACACTTTTAAATTAAGTGATTATTTTGTTAACCGTCTTAATCGTATCAAATACCGCAAAGATTATACTGACTTGTCTCAGGATATTATTGATGAAGTAGTTGAGGACTTGCTGGTAAACAAGGCGCATAAAGAAAGTATCATAACCTTCTTCCAGAAGATTAATATGTGTACTTTTGACTTGTTGGTGAATGTTATCAATGAAATGAACTTGTTCAATGAGGATGCTCTTGAAGTTGGTAAACATCTTAATCTTCGTTCAGAGCCAAAGAGGTATTCTGTTTATGAAGTTTATGAGGGTAAGGAACACAAATGTGGTGATATTTATATGTCGCCAGAGGCAAAAACTATCAACATTAGTCGTGAAGATACGGCTTACTTGCCACAAGAAATGGAAGATATTTATTCACTACACATCAAACTTGATGCGGCTGAAATTATCAGAGTGGATAATAATTCATTCATTCTTAAACATGATGGTTTGCGTTTCAAATTTTCAGAAGCGCCAAACATTACATTATTGTTCTAATGGAACTTAATTTCAAAACACTTCATCCACAAGATTTATCTTGGGGATGAAGTGTTTTTAAATGGTTAATAGAGTATCTATTCGTAAACAATCCTATTTTGTTGAAAACTTATTGGGTGTTAATATATATACGTTATAAGATATGTATTTAACAGAAACTCATATAATTAATGGCAATGAAGAATTAGATTTAATAACTTTTAAATGTAAAAACCTTTATAATAAAGCTAACTATATTATTCGTCAAGAATTTATTAATAATAATAAATTTATTGGTGTTTATGATATGTTTACTTTATTCAAAGATGATCAACCATATAAAATGAAAGTAGTGTGAAAAAAGTAATAGCAATTTTTTTAGCGTTACCATTGTATTGTAACGCTCAATCTAAAATGAACTTTGATGATAACTTCACAGGTTCATATAATACAACAAAAGTTGGTGATCAAACAGCATTAATGATTAATGGCACTAATCATGTTGCTAAGAATAATTTTTATGCAGATTTTAATCCATATTATAATTTAACATATACTGGTCAAAAAATGACTGGTAATGAATTAACTATAAAAGATGATATTGGTTATAATGATGAAAAGTTATCGGTATTTATACCACACCAATATAATACCTCTTATATAAGAGGTATTAGTTCTGATAATCTTATCGGACTTGGTGTTGGGTATCATTTTAAATTCAAGCATAAAACTATTGGTGTATCATACGCTGCATTGGAAGAATATCGTAAATTCAATTATAATGATGGTCAATTGTCAAATATATTACGAAATTCATTCAGACTTAAAATAAAGTTGGATTACACCAATGTAGCATTTTCTTTTGAATATTATATACAGCCTAATGTTAATGATGGTACTGATATTAATATATGGGGTTCATCATCTATTATATTATTTAACAATAAACCAGTTAACTTTGTCATACAAAATGTATATAACTACATGAGTACCGACAAAATAAAAACAATACAAAGTACAAGCTTTGGTATTAAGATTAAATTCAAAAATGAAAAAACTAAAAGTATTTAAAAAAACAACCTCAATTAGAAGTTATCAAAAAATGCGCAAACAAGTTTTCCTTGGCTTAGATGATAAGGGAAAAAAATTATATGTATGGGATTTTGTCAAGCTAACTTCTAGAATTGAAATGAAATCTCCATGGATTTCACAAATCTATTGGAATGCTCTTGATGGCGCATTTGTGGACTCTCACCCAGGGCATATTGCCATGAATCGTGGGCAACATTCTACAAGAGAGTTAGCGCCTTTTATACGTGATAAGTATGATATTTCTCACTTATTCTATCCTGCAGAAAAAGGACCTATACTTAAATGTAGTATTGAAAAAGTAACATACAAAGAATATCTTGAATGGAAGAAAACTATTGAAGGTAAGTATGACGAGTGCAGAGATGCCAATATGTGAAGAATGGCGTATTAAACATGAACCATGGCAAACTTACTTACAAAGTATTTTTGACAATATGAAAACTGATTACCTTTTTATAAAATAACAATTTTTTAACAATTTTTATTTTATAAAGTTGTTTATTATTCTTATCTTTGTGTATGTCTAATAGAAAAATCACCGAGTATAATTCATTAACAATTAATCCAGAATATCATTCAGTCACCTATGATGGTATCAAAAATGATAAACTACCTGTTAAAGAGTTTAATTTACTTTTAACATTAGCTAGTATAGATTAAATCCTAACATAAAATGAAAGATAAAGAAAAACTCCAATTAGCCAATATGATATTAGAATTTTTCTCTAATACTGGCAAAGAAACATCTAATGATGTTCCTAAAATGATTGGTACACTCAATAAAGTATGGGGCTTGAATGGCTTTAAAAAAGCAGAAATAGGTAACCCTGTCTTTAATAAAGGCGACCGTTATGTGATTTATTTAGAGTCGCTTGATGGTAAAAATTCTGTTGAAGTTCCTTTTTTAAAAGAAACTTTATCACCTGCAATTGATTTCACTGGTACAACAAAAATATAATGGCAATAACTCATAAAAAAGTTGGTGGTTATTCAAATGTTACTTTATATCAGGCAACTGATGGTAATATTACTATTCCGTATGAAATAACAAGAAAACGGGATAGAATAGGTACTTTATTAGTTTCTGAATGTAGTTATTCTGAAAAGAAATATTTTGAAACTTATTCAATGGCTGATGTTAAGGCTAATATAGCAACCGCTTTTACACAAAAAGAAAATAATAATAATATTTTACTAAAATAATTATGGGAGCATATCAACAAATTTATATAGAATTACAAAAAATTTTTTAATAATAATTTTTTGTAATTTTACATCATATATTTTTATTTATGAAGTTAAGAGAAGCAATACAATTGGTGTTTAATAATAACAATAATTTATGGTTAACGCCAAACGAGGTTTGGGATGCTATAAAAACAAGTGGTATATACCATTCTGATGGAGAATCTCCTGAGAGAACAGTAAATTCGTTGATGCAGCGTTCTGCGTTAAATACCAGTAATTCTATAAAAAATAGCATTATCTTTCTTGAAAGAAGTACAGGAAGACCTGCTGTTTATAGATTATTAAAAGAGTATTATACTCCCGTTGCGCCAGTCGTTAGTAACGCACCAGTCCTATTAGAGCCAGCAATTACTACCCCCGTTATATCTAATACACAAGATACCCCAATAGATGAGCAGCGTTTCCGTGATTTATTTGAAAAATCTCTTATTAATTTAAGGGCAACAGAAGATAAAAAACACAATGGTTATGTATTTGATAACCAAATAAGTGCGGCTAAAGATATTATTTTCAATTTCTATTCTGGAAAAAATAGATGGTGTCTTTTGTTAGCCGAAATGCAATCTGGTAAATCTGGAACATTTTTCTCCGTGCCTTATATTATAAGTAGAAACCAATTTTTAATTGATGAATTAAAAATTGGCATGTCTAACAATGATATAAATGTTTTTTTATTGACTGGTATGAAAGAAAAAGAATTAACCGATCAATTTATGTCGGATATTAATATCTTTACCGGCATGGATTTGCAAAAAAATGTTTTGGACAATAATGTAATGCAAAAATTAATTAAAAATAAAGATAAATGGAAAGATGAAGAGATAAAATTTATCGACTCCATGAAAAAAAATTGTTTATTATTAATTGACGAAAGTCACTATGGTTCAGACAGCACACAAGTTTTATATACATTTGTTGAAGAAATTTTAGGTATAAAACCAAAAGGTTCTAATATCAATTTAAATCAAAATAATATTTATATACTTTCAATTTCAGCTACACCAATGGCTGAATTTCTATCTAAAAATGATAGTCAAAAAATTAAACTAATAAACGGTCCAGCTTATTATGGAATAAGTGAAATGTTTGAGAACAACAAAGTTAGACAGGCATTTCCACTAAAGACTGATGATGGTGTAAATCAATTCTTAGATACAATATTAAATATCAAAGAGAATGGTTATATCTTGGTTAGATCTAAAAATAAGGACAATATCCTCAATATAATGAGGCAAAGAAATCTGCAAATTGAGACAGTAGATTACGATCAACATTCAAAATCAAGATTAATAGGTAAATTAGGTATAAATGACCTTCTTAAAAACAAAATTGACTCTAAAAAAATAATTTTCTTAAAAGGTTTACTTAGAGCCGGCAAAAGAGTAGATACTTCTAGTGTAATAATGGTGCATGATACATATGACAGTAAAAGCGATACTACTGTACAATCCCTATTGGGAAGATGTTGTGGCTATAATAAAAACAGAGACATTCTTATCTATTGTGATTTAGAATCAGCCGAGGCTTATAGAGATTGGGTAGAATCTGACTTTCACCGTAATCATGTGCCGACTAGTGCTAAAAATATTAAAAAAGGTTCTAAAAGTGAAGTTAAAAAAGTTTCTGAATTTAGAATTGAGTTGGATGATACTAATTCGAGTATCATAACCCATATAAATGAATTCTCTCTATGTAAAAACAGAGAAACTAGATTATTATTGAAATTGTCGCTTTTAAGATTATTCAATCAACCAAATCTAAATAATTATCTCGATTCAACTAAATATGGCACTCATTACGAAATGGGCACCGTCTATAGAATAGATAAGAATATCGAAAAAGATAAATATAGGCTTCAGTATGAAGATTGTATTGGGGATGTATCTATTGATATAAATGATTTGGGTAAAAGAATATTCCATATTGCTTATGACTTAGTAAATAAAAAGGCGAAACTTTCGTGTTCAATAGTTGAGGAAAATAGACAAAAAATTAGTATTAATCCAAAAAGTTATTACGCATAAACTGTATGAAAAAATTCAATTACTTCTTTTTAGAAATGAAATTATGGAAAGCATGGCTCATTAATATGTCAGCCATAGGTTTAATATCATGTATTATAGGCAATATCATGGATAAATCATTAGGTGTTCATAGTAATTTCATACAGTCGTTTTCTATTTTCATGGGCATAATGTTTGGCACTATGATTACTGGTATGATGTATTTATCCAGAGCTGCCAACAAGTTTTATCGTGAAGCAGATGAAATAGAAGAACTGGCTAAAAAAGCTACTACTAAAGACGAAATCTATGATTTGTGGCATGGTAGATTAGTCCCACTAAAATCTAAAAGTTTCCATCAGCATACTAACACAAGAATAAAAGAGTTGGCAGCTATGATGCAGGCAAGACACGAATTATTACCATAAAAAAAGCGCCAATTTAATTGGCGCTTTTTTTATGTTTTGTTATATTATAAAATTTTAAATATATTTATTGCAATATTGTTAAAAAAATATTTAAAATTTCATAATGTGTTTTTTTAAGGTTTATTTAACACTTTATTTTTTGTAAATTGTTATCTTATTTTTAAATTTGCACAAAAAAAATAACATGGGTAAAAAATGCAATTATACTCCTGAACAAGATAATTTTCTTATTAACTGCAACAGCACCGAAGCATTTCTGGAAAAATTTCCAGAAATACGATTAAAATATATAAACCATCCAAATCCAGAAAATCAAGTTAGACAATCTATCAGAAGTAGAAGAGGCACATTAATTGGCACAAAAAGGCGGCAAGGTACTACCAGGACTTATTGTGAACATTATCGTAAAAGATTTTTACAGGAGAAAAATATCAAAAAATGCCATAATCTTGGCATAAGAGGCGTAGATGTAGTAACATTCATTGGACCAAATGAAAGCTCATTTCCATTTATCAATATGTTGATAGAAAATAGTATCTTACTAAGGGGAAATACTATTAATTCATGGGAAAAAGATAGAAAAGTCTATGAGGCTCAAGTAGCACAATATCAAAAATATGACTTCATCAAATTGAATTATGGTGATATTATAAATGCAGAGGCAACTAGGTATATGGATATAGACTTAATGTGTAACTGGAAAAGTGCCAAGCATTTGTTAGAAATTTTGTTTATTAAACAACTTGATATGTGGAAAGTTGGTAAAAAATTCGCATTTAATTTTACATTAGATATGAATAGAATTTCCGATGCTCAAATAACAGAAACTATATCTGATATTTTTTCTACTTTATTAGGAAATCTTGTTAAGTTTAATGGTGAATATGAAATTGAGCAATTTTATACCAATAATAAATGGTGTAATGTAAAAAAATGTATTATAGAAAATACTAGCAATAACTTTTATGATGTATCTGCATATAGATACCGTGATTCCTCTAATATGTTTACTTGCTCAATAATTTATTAAGTTTTATTTAACACTTTGTATTTCGCAAAGTGTTTTTTTATGCGTATCTTTGTGTATAAATAATGCGATATGGCTGATATTAAAGCATGGATAGATATAAATAAATCTATTCTTAAAAACAAAGACATTCAGTGGTTTGGGAAACTCGGCATCTATAAAATAGCGCCTGGTTTTATTGCTGAAATTACTTTAGATGGTGGTTCTACCTCCTCATGGAGTTACTATCGTGTTAAGTTAATATCAGTTGCTACTGGTAATTGTATCACTTCTATGTTATTCCATTTCAGTGAATGGTGTGAAAGAAATAAATGTGGTAGAAATGACTATACTGGCGGTCTATATATATGGGCGCAAAATGATGCTGCGCCACAATGGTACATTCACAAGCCAGTAGATACAAAAGCTTTGGAGAAAGCAATTTTTGACTATACTAAAACTATATTATAATGACTGCAACATTAGGAGTTGACACAAGGTTTTCAGTAGAAAAATCTAAATATAAAAAAAGAAAATGGTTCTTCTCTATCACATGGGCAGACATTATTGATGGTGTCAAAGTATGGAGAAAGCATCCAAACTATGTATCCGAACTTTTTGACACAAAAAAAGCGGCTACTACTGATATGTATATTCAGTTAAACAAGTTTGCCAAACTTGCTAAACCAAATAAAATTGTTATTTGCAAAGATAACTATTGCTGGGAAAATTCACTTACAATAGGCAAAGAATATTCTGTTATTACAGAAACAGAAGATACCTATGAGTTAAAAGATAATACTGGTGAAGTACATACTTTTTATAAAAAGCGGTTTATGTTGCCGAAACGTCTGGTTAACACTTCTAATGACGAAGATAACAATGGTTTCGGTGATGCAGCACAAGCTTACGCATTATATGTGCAAGATGGTAAAGTATTGACTGATGGTTATATTTACAATGACCCTCGTGAAGGTGGTTATACAAGTATGGGTGATTTACATACCTTGTTGAAAGAAATTGTAAAGCAGTATCCAAATTATCTGACAAAACTGAACAAACATTTAACTGAACCAATTAGTTTATAGTTTTTAACTATACTTAAAAAAGTGTTAAAAATGAAACGCATCAATATAACTTTATTGGCAGCTTTGCCTTTTATAGCATTTATATTCTTTACAGAAACACAATCTGTAAAAATAACCTGCCTGCTAACTGCAATTATTTATGTATTAGCATTAATAAATTGCCGTATCATTTTTCACAATTTTGTCAAAACTACTGTTTAAAAATAGCGATTTAACGCATTTTTAAGTAGCAAATTTTGATTATTTTTACAAAGTTAACTATCTTTACACAAAATAAAAATAGCGCAAAAATGACAATTAAACACGATGATAAATACCGAAGCGTTTGTACTGTTGAGTTAGGTGCTGACGAATTTCTTTTGAGAGAAAGATTTGGTGATGAGGATGAGGTATTCATAGATGTTTATAGTGGTTCAAACATCTATGTCGGCGAAATTCGTGATAGAAACTTTCCAGATTTTGAGGATGTCGAAGAAACTGACAAGTTCAAAATAGAGGTTGAAGAATTTTTAAAAGAAAATTACTATTAATTGCTTCTTTTTAAAACCCTGTTCACTTTGGAACATAGCGGTTGTAAATTAGTATAGTGGTTTAATTTTTCAATTTCCTCTTCGGTTTTGGCAATTTTAATTGGGATGATATGATCAATGTCCCAACCGAAGTTTAATTCGCCGTTATATTTACCATGATTTTCCCAAGTCATCCAAGGTTCAAATTGGTTTTCTATATGTGCTTTGAATTCTTCAAATGAACATCCAATAATTTGAAATGTTCTTGAGTTTTTGGAAAAATTTTGGCGCTTAAATGAATTTGAGACTAAATTTCTAGTATTTTTTTTAAATCTAAAAGTGCTATCATTGGCAATTTTATATTTAATATATTCGGCATGGTTTGCGCTCAATCTCTCTTTATTCAAAGAGGCATACCTTTTTCGATATTCGGAAATTCTGTCTTTATTTTTAATGGAATATTCCTTTTGTTTTTCTAATAAAATTTTTTTATTATCATTATAATATTTATTTTTAGTCAAAAAATCACAATCCTTGCATGAACTACGATAACCATCTTTTTTATCTTTTGATTTATAAAAAAACTTTAAATCCTTTTCTATATTACATTTAGAACAAATTTTCATAAAATATATATATTAAAAATTAATTCGTCTATTTTAGAAAAATAGACTATTTTTACAAAAAAAAATAATATTATGTTTGCAAAGGGAGATTTTTTCATACATTTCACCAGATATGGTGGTGTAAACAAAGGCGAAGTAGAATCTGTTGGGCATATATCTGTTATAAGCAATGGTGTTGTGTATAGGCGTAATTATATCAATACTACTAATAATGTGCGCCTTAACTTAGATGGTACTGATGGTAAAATCTATAAGATTGAGCGTGAAATAAGTGTAGAAGAATATAAATCAATAGGAAATCTTGCTGCTAAAATGGGTCAAAAAAAGGCAGAAATGCACTTTGATTTACAAGAAAAAATAAAAAGTGGACAATTAAAATTTCCTGAAAATGGCTGATTCTACTGGTTTAACTTTAGGCACAATAACTGCTGTTGCGTTTGGTTTATATATTTATAATATTGTGCGCAAAGTGCAGAAAAATAATGCTGAATATAGGCGCATGGAGCAACTAACTTTACTTTATAAAGGTATGTTAGATGAATGTAAAACTATATTTGATACTATTGATGTAGAACTTAAATTTAAGGAATACATGCTAAAGTATAAAAAATATGATAGCAAGCCACAAGAAAATGGCTATGAACAGTTCATGGACGAGTTTGAAAAGAAATTATTCAAAACTAAAATTAAATTAAAAAAGTAATGGAACTCAATATAAAAAAATGGGAATATAAAAAGGTTTTGAATGAAGAATTCAAAATCAATTTACCCGAAACTGACTTTTGCTTCCACGATTGGAATGGCAGAGTCCGTACTTTAGTGCGCCCTGAATATTCTACATGGAAAGTAGAACAAGGTGCCGATAAAGAAGAATTAATCGGTTACAAGATTGTTAAAGTATCTGTCGAGGATACTAAGATAGAAAAAGGCTATCTCTATATTTCAAGTATAGAAGATATACTTTCTAAACCTGATTCTAAAGGCATGTCTGATAAAGATAGGCTTAACTATGATATTGCTAGGTATATAGCTTATCATTTTGGTACTGACAAAGTTTCTTTTGAATACTTCAAAGAAGGTTATGATACTGTTTTAACCAAATTAAACGAACTTGTAAATGGCAAAGAATAGCAAAAGATTTAGAAACAGAAAAGTTTCCTTTGACCCAAAAAAATCAACAATAATAGATTTTCCTGAACTATTTATAGTAGGTGGCTCAATGCGTGAATGTTTGGTTAAAATGAACGAATCTTTTATTCATGGTTCTAAAGTTGTAAATCCTAACCTTAACTAGATGAAAAAAGTAGCAATAGTATCGGCTCAACATTGGACAAACTGGGTTGACTTTATAGTAAATAGCGAGTCAAATACCATAGCCTTCTATCAAAAAAACGAAATAGATGGACGTAAAAAAGGCTATATAGTTGCTTCCGAAAAGGATTACCCCGAAGTATTACGAATACTAAAATCCTTTCAAGAAGAAAATCATAAACTTCCGTTGGAAGAACAATATGTGGAATTATTTGAAATAATTGAACATGAAATACATTAATATACAAGTTTTTCTTGATGGACGTGTAGTAGAAACTCCAACTAATGATGATAGTTGGTTAGATGATAATTACACATTCTATGAGAAGGATCAAACCCATGACATACCATGTCGTGGCGCAACTGTTATACCTGATGAAGTAGAAGATAAGAAGAAATATCTTATTGGAAGAATCATGGAGGGTTTAAATATTAAAATTAAAACTCTTGAAAGTATAAAATCCACATTTTTACAAAAAGTAAAATAATGAACAGACTCCTTTTAGCCATTATGACAATAATTATTGTCGGAGTATTAATGCTTTCTGATAATGTTAGAAACTCCTTTAATAGAGAATATACACCAGTAGATTCTGTTATAAGGCATGGTATACCATTAAGTATTACAGGTGGTAAATATCCTTCGCTTGAAATACAAATAATAGATGACCCAAGTATGGGTATTATTGGCATAAGCTTACCACATAAATTGTATTCTACAAAAGATACATTGAGCTTAACAATATATAAAAATTATAAAGGCGAAAGACTTCGCTCCAAAATTAATAACAATGATAGCACTAACCAATAGCAATTTTAGCAATGAAATGCTTTATTTGCCGTCTAAACTGAATTTAGGACGCAAATCTTTTATTCTTTTGCTAGAAGCATTCCGCAGAAAAAATATGCTAAACGCAGATCCTAATTTTCTTGGATTAGGCACACCTTCTTTTTATAAATGTGATTTATTTGAACCTTCTTTTGGTGAATTAATACCAAGAGCAAGCAACTGGTATAAGTTGACAAAGAAAGGTGAAGAAAAAATGGCTTTACTTGAAACTTTAATCAAGGTAGAGCCAGCAGATAAAAATGATATAAATGAAAAAATATTCACTTATGGTTAATTTATTATATTTAATAATTATATTAATGTTGCATAATCTTACTACTTGGAATAGTATAGATTCAATTGTATTTGGATTTATAGCAGCTGGTATAATAGGCGTAACTTTAGGTAGACTTTTACAAAAAAGAATTTGGCATATTTATGAATATGAGTAAAAGATTACCTACTTTAATACTTTTATCAATAGTCTATTTTGTGTTGTTACAAACCAGAATAGGCTATTTTATTGTTGCGCCTATTGATTTATTAGTAGCCTTTTTGCATGAAATGGGACATGCAACTATGTGTTTATTAACCGCAGGAAAGGTTGAATCATTAGCAGTAAATATTGATGGTTCTGGTGTAACTTCTGTTGCTGGTGGCTATATGCCATTAGTTACAATGGGTGGTTATATAGGTAGTTGTATTTTTAGTAACTTATTAATAAGATATTCAGATACAAGTGGCAAATTAATAAGTAATATGATTTCAATATCAGCTTTATTTGCTAGTGTATTTTGGTATGATAATGAAATAACAACAATTATATTAATAGGATATGCAATCGCATTTTTTATCATAGGCAGATTTCCTTTATCTGAAATTATATTACAATTTATAGGAGTTGCTTGTGTAATAGATGTATTAAGGGATTTTGATATAGGTCCAGGTTCAGATTTAAAAGAATTTACACAAAATGTTGGTATATTTTCTCAAACTATATGGATGTATATTTGGTTATTTATTTGTATAGTAGTAACAGCATTTAATATGAAGCAAATTTTAACAAAATCTTAACAAAATATTTTTGTTTTTTTGCTTATTTATTCTTAGTTTTGTACTAACTAAATTTATATACAATTTATTATGAACAGAACAATTCACAGGAATGTAGGCAACCCTGAGGTTAATCGCCTATACACATTTAACAATGAAGCAGAAATGACTTCACTTGTTGAGGATTACAAAAAGAATTTTACTCGGTCTGTAACTATTCTTGATAGTGGCAAGTTTAATTCTACTAAAGCCAAATTTATTAACACTATCGCCACTGAAACATGGGATGATATGAATCTCAAAGTGGATGACTTCTTTCTCTTTACAAGAGAGGATATCTCCAAAAGAGAAGAAGATGCTAAACGCAAAGAAAAAAACGCCAAAAGAGGCACATTTGCTTCTAAAGTTCCTGGAACAACATTGCAGCCAATAAAAACTCGCAAATCTGACTGGACTAAAGAAGAAATGGAGCAACTTTGGTCAGGCACTATAAAAGAAGTTGCTGAAAAACTGAATAAATCATACGCTATTGTTTATGGTAAGCGCAAACAATACGAGGAAGAAAATCCTACATTTGTTATACCTGATTGTGCTATCTATAAAAGAGAAAAGAAAGAAAAAGCACCAACTGTAAAAGCAACCGCAAAAGCAGAAAAACCTGCAAAAATTGTTTATAAACAAACTATTGCGGAACTCACACATGCTGAAACAGATATTATGTGGAAACATTCTTCTATGGAATTAAGAGCGCAATATCCACACATATTCCAATCAATATTTGTTATTAGCGCATTGCGCACCGAATATTGCAAACTTCATCCTGAGTTTGTTATACCATTATCTGCTAAGTTTAACCCTGCTGGTCTACCTAATAAAGTAGAAACAAAAGTAAGAGCAAACGCAAAACCAGAACTAAAGCTTACAGCAGGACTTACTGAGGATCAAATGTCAGTTATTTGGGATGCAGATGCTAAACAAGTAGGTGAACTTATAGGCAAACATTATATGGCAATCTACCATGCACGTATTGCTTATTGCAAAGCAAACCCGACATTTGAAATACCTGCTGTTGCTAAATTTGTTAAACCTGCTGAATTATCTAATCCTATTCAAAAAATTGAACATAAAGCAGAAATTGAACCGGCAATCATTGCTAAAACAAAAGAAACAATTCAGGAAACTATTGTAGAACAAGTAACTCCAGTAGCAAATATATCTGAGAAACCGGCGACACAACCGGCAGCACAGCCAACTGCACAGCAGAATACGATGGCTGAAATGTTTACTTTGTTGACTGCATCAGGTATGAAACCTAAGAAAGCAACATTCACTAAAGATGGTGAAGTAAGTTTTGAGTTCTAAGTAAAATGTATAATACCAAAACCCCCCGTAGCGAAAGCACGGGGGGTTTTGGCTGAAGAAATAAAATATGACAATTTTACTTAAATTAAAACCGAAACGAGTAGATTAAATCTTAATATACTGGTAATATATTTGCATCTTCAGGTATATTATACTTTTATGATGCACAAAGTTTAATATATAGTTTATAACAATATGAAAAAGTTAGATATAAATAATTATTTAAATAAAAAGAAAGTATAATTACTATGAAAGTATATAAGTTTAACGAGCAACCTGTAAATGAGGAATTATTAGGTGGGTTAATTAATTTCTTCAAAAATCTTTGGAAAAAAGCTGCTGCGGAAATAGCTAAAATGGATAATGATCCAAATAGAATTAAAGATTATATTGTTAATAACACTTTAAATCCGGATTCAAATAATTCAATTTTCAAAAATGAATTTGATAATTTTAAAAAGAACGCTAAAAACCTAAATGATACTACCGTACTTAATTTCGTTAACGAAATACTTAATCCAACTACAGGTGTTTTAGGCAAACAAGGTATAGGTAATCTATTTAATGACCCTGCTTTGAAAGGTGATAAAATGAAAGCTAAAAGAATTGCCTTTGAATATATTATTAATACAGCCAGAGATTATGTAATCAAAAAGATTAAATATAATCCGAAAGATAATAAGTTTAATAGAGACGCTACAAGTGGTAAGTTTTTAGATTTGAACTTATTGGGTGGTTTAAAAGCACAAATGCCTGATCCTAAAAAATTAGATTTGAATAAAATTACTGGATGGATAAATGTGAATATATTTAAAGATATGCAAAATTATGTTAAATCTATTCGTGAAGATGACATTAAAGCGGCTATAGAAAAAGGTGGTGCTACTACTGCTAATGCTGGTGAAATGACTTATGATACTTTAAAAGATTTATTTGATGCTGGCACACCTGTTATATACTTATTAAAAGGAAAAACTAAAGATCAATATGATCCTAAAAAGACACCAGAAGAACAAACTGAAGTTGTTGGTGTAAAGAAAATTAATTCTTTAAATGATCAAGATAAAGAAGATAGTGTGGTATTTTTAGATAAAGACGGGCAACCAAGCATTAAAAAGAGTTATGACGAAATAATTGGTGCGGCAAAAGCTGGTGCTGGAAATGAGCAAAAAGCAAAAGATGCATTAGGTAAAATAAAAGGTGATGATGAGAAAATGGGTAAAGTAGCTAAGTTTGCTGACTTTTTGGCAAATGCAACTCCAGAACAACAAGCAGAATTAGATAAAATCATTGGTAAATAATGAGAAAAAAGAGAATACTAGCAATATATAATAAAATAACACAGATTGCCCAAAAGGGTACTTATTCATTTATTGAGTATTATAATTATATTGATGATATAATAAACAATAGTGAGTATATTTTTTTACAGGATGTGTTTAGTATTTATTATGCTACAGATATTCGTCTATTTTGAAGAAAACCAATAAAGTTGTTTGATTAATCTATCAGGATTTTTATGTGTATGAGTTTGTTTTTCCTCATCGCTCATATTATTCCATCTATTGATAATATTTATCTTACATTTATCTGGATTATTTTCAAAGTAATATACTTTTAAAGAACAATTATATTCCAAACATTTTGTTTCTATTTGCTTAATAAAAGAATCGGGATATTCAATTAAAATACCATCTGATATAATTATATTAGATTTTCCTATTTCTTTTATAGCATCATAGATTTTAAAATCATCGTATATTTTGTAATCACTATGTTCCTTAATATAGTTTTCAGCATAAATACTTTTACCTGAACCAGGCAAACCTACCAATGAATACAGGTGATATATTTGAATTTGATTCTACGGTGGCGGCAGCTTCCTCAAGAGATGAACGAATTGATTCTATTTTTGAAGATTAACAGTTTTTTAACTTTTTAAATTTGCATAGCGTTTAAAAATTCGTATCTTTGTTAAAATTATAAAATTATGTCAAACACAAACGAACTGGGTGCAATAGACCCAACAGAATTGGATGATGTTCTCGAAGTAGAAATCGACCCAACAGAAGCTGACACAGATATTATAGGTGACAGCGGCAATGAGGACATCGACATTGACACCGATGATGACGATGAACCCTTCAAGGATGATGAAGATGAAGGTGACAGTGATGAGGATGATGAAGATGAAAAGCCTATCAAAGTCAAAAAAACTCCGGCGCCTAAGAAAGAGAAAAAGACCCGAATCGATATGGATGCGCCTATTAAGCGTGTACCACAAATAGGGCAAAAGTTTAAGGCTAAATACTTTACAATAGAGATTATCGGCAAAAGCGGTACTGTATCTTTGTGTAAAGTTCTCGCATCACAACCACCATGTAAACTGGTTGTTGGTGAAACTTTTGAAGCAGGAGAAATCGCTTTTTATTCTGAATATTATCAGATAGTTGGGTATTAATTTTTCACCGTAGTATTTATATATATCGTGCATCTTGCGAAAGATCTGCAACATCATGATATATATAAATACTACTATCTTATACTTATGACTTACTCATTTGAATATAAAAATGATAAAGGTGAAGTAATTGAATTTACCACTGATACTACCATAGAAGTAAAAGATAGTTTAGATGCTGAAGCTTTTTTATTCTTAAATAGGTTAAAAACCGAACTTAAGTTTAGTAAGAAATCATTCTTAATGATATTGAGGATATTTTCTGAAATAAAGTTTTCTAAACATTCTACTAGTTCTTGGTTAACTGAAGGCACTATTAATCAATATACAGAACCTTTCTTTTCTGCGGTATGTAATGCAGAATTGCGTCCACGAGTTAAATATCTTTTCAGACTTTCTGAGAAAGGTGTGGAACTTTATAATTTTTTGGATTCAATACTTTGTATAGAAGAAGGCAATGAGGTTAATGCAGAAGAATTTATTAAAGGCTATATAACTTATAAAGAATTATGTTAGACTGGTATAAAAAGCGCAAAATAATGGCGTTTCTTGATGAAGAATTTTCTGGCACAAAAGCCGAAAAACTTATCAAGATGCGTGACCTCATGGATCAACTGATTTCTGATAATAAAGAAGAGGTAGAAAAAGAAAGGGAACAGCAAAAGTTAGCTAAAGAACTTGAAGATTTGCTTACTAAGTTAACTACTGATTGGAATAAATATCCTTATTCTGATAAGATAAGAACTGAAGGTAGAAGTGGGTTCACAACTTTTTTTTATAACTTTGAAGATGGCGAAAAATTTTCAATAAATGATAGTGCTGAAGTTGTTTATGATAATAAACGACATACCACTAGGTATAGTGTTGGTTTACTTTTTAAAGTAAAATTTGTTAATTTCGCTAACCAAATACAAAAAGAAGCAAAAAGCAGGAGTGGATATTATTCTGGCAAATCTGGCTCAGCAGGTTCAACTGGAACACATGGTTCATATTCATCTTCATCTTTTAAAGGTAAAGAGCCAAAGTATAAAAATCCCTTTACTACAAAAGGTTCTAGTTCTACTTATTGTAGGCACCCACGTTGGGCAATTTATCAAACTTTAATTATTACCGTAGCATCAAGGGCAGAACAATTAAACAATTTGCCTAATAATAGTGATGATAGGGCTATGTTAGAGAATGAGTGGAATGCGGCAATAGGTCGGGTAAAAGAAATGAGGGATAAATATCATTTTGATTAACGCTAAGTTTTTAACAAAATTTTAACACTTTGCATTTTGCAAAGTGTTTTTTTATTCGTATCTTTGTTTACTAACAAAATACTCAAATGAAACATAGGAATTTATTCGCTATTCTATTGATATTATCACTTGTGTTAATAATCATATCATTTTTGAACTTTACGGAAAATATTGATTTTAACCGTGATTTCAACCAAATAAATATCAGTAATGATATTGACTCTGCCACACAAGATGATGAAGATGTGCCACAAAATGATGAAGATGAGGATGGAGATGATGATTTGCTCAATATGATAAATGAGCAATAATGGCACAAGAAACACAACTAGAAAAATCGCTAAAAGCCTTAGATAGAGCATTTGAAAAATTAGGCAAAGAAGGTATTGATGCTATTATTAAAGATGTTAAATCTGTTGGTGAATATATGGAAGGACCAACTGTTGGCGAATATATGGAAATGCTTGAACAATATCTAAATAAAAATATTAAACCAATGAATACAATTTTTTTAAATCCTAACTTAATCGAAGCTATTGATATTAACGAATCAACTCTTTGTACTCAATATGAGTGGCGTGAAGCTTCTTCACAAGAAATCAAAGGTATATTAGGTAGCAAACCAAAAATAAAAAAAATAGAAGAAGGTTTTTATAAAGGTGATAGACTTTGCACCAATTATGAGATAACTCAAGAAGATAATCTTTGTATTGTCGGTAAACAAGTTTTTACTAAAGCAAGAGCTTTTATTTCTTATAATCGTGGTAGCAAATCTATTTACTTTAAATCACCTGCTGAAGTAGAAGCTTTTATAGCAAAAATGGAAAAAGCAGGCATATTTGTTAAATGGTTAGATAAATAATAATATGGGATTAGATACTTCACACAACGCATGGCATGGACCATATAGCTCATTCAATGAATGGCGGACTGAAATAGCAAAATTATATAATATATCTTTAAGAGATATGTATGGTTTTGGTGGCGATATTAAATGGGAAACACTTGAGCCTAATTCAATTCATATTCTATTAAATCATTCTGATTGTGATGGCGAAATTAGTTGGGAAGATTGTAAATTAGTTGGAGATGCTTTATATAGCATTTTAGACAAAATAGAAGATGAATGGGTAAAAAGAAAAGCCTTACAATTTATTAAAGGTTGCAACCTAGCATTTAGTAAACAGGAAAATATAGACTTTCATTAATATGACAGCAGAAGGAATAATAATTTTATTTTTAATAGTGTTACTTATTTTTGTAACTCTGTACTACAGAAGTGGTTCTTATTATGTAGGCACAGTTGTACAAACTGCATCAGGTAATGATGGTTGGAATAATTATCGTTACTATTTTGATGTGCAATACACAAAAAGAAGTAGTGGACTGGTTAACTGTAATATAACCAAAACTAAACGCATTGAAGTTACCAGAGACGTATTTTCTTTTTATAAAGCCTCAGATAAAATTCTTATAAAAGCATGATACATCTAAAAGAGTGGAATAATAAAGAAGGATTTGATCTAATGATAGATGGACAATGTATGGCTGTCTCCAATTACTATTGGCGTAGGCGTCCAACTATTAAGGACAAACAAGTTTCTGCTAAAGAAATGCGCCGGCAAATATACATAACTGGTGTTGAATCTTTTAAAATTGGTTGTGGCACTCTTTTAATGCAAAGTATCATAGAGCATTTTACAAACAGAAAAAATACAAAAAAATGCCGTTTAGGTTATAGTTTAGATTATTTGTGGTTATCAGTAACTATAGATAATCATAGGGCTATAGGACTTTACAAAAAATGTGGATTTGAAATAGATGAAGTTCATGGTGTAACTACTACTGATACAGATGAACCTCATTATATGATGTATAAAAAACTTTAATAGTGGAAAAAATAATTGTGAAATGGTATAACCATTCTAAAAATAAGACAGGCGAAACAGAACTTTCAGCATATGGACTTGCCGAAGCAATAGACATTGTACGTAGAACAAATGACTTTCAAGTTGTTTGTTTAGGTGCAGAATATAAAGATGTTGAGGCTTTAATTAAATCTATTAAAGAAATTAATGGTGAGCCAGTTACAAACGAACCAATTACAAACTCATAAAATACAAAATGCCTAAATTTGTAACACCACAAATATCTAAATTGCTAAAAGCAAGAGGATTTAATGACCCTTGTATTGCGTATTATACTGAGGTTACTGAAAGATTATGTTCGCCAATAAGTGAAAGTTGTATCTAAAGGATACACTATAACTTGCACATCATGGGAAAATGATGGCGATAACTATAACACAAAATCAATTGTGGTTGATTCAAAAGACAAAGCTGAGGCAATATACAAATTGTGTACTATTTTATTTAAATCAGAAAATAGAAGTGGCTCTAAAGGAATAGGAAACTCGCAAGATTTGGATGAAGATGTTCAAGAAAAAATAACCAATTTTTTCAAAAAATATCCTATCTTATTAGACGAAGATCAACATAGAGAGTTGATAGAGATTGAAGATGAGGAAGAAGAACAAGATTTTTATGTTGATATATGTGCTGAATGGATGTATGAATTATTAGGTGGTTCTGAAGATTACTATTGTAGAGTTGCAGAAAAAAAAAATCAACTTTTGATATGATGCCAGAAACCATGAAATTAACTTATATTTTAAATCATGGAGTTATGCACGTAGACCCAGATATACAAGATTGGTTTGAATTGTGGAAAAAAGCAAAGGGCAGAGATTATAGGATTGAACAAATATTTTTAGACTAATGAAACTATATTGAACAAAATTAATTTCACAAATATTTAACACTTTGCGCTTTGCAAAGTGTTTTTTATTTTGTATCTTTGTAAAAAGAAAATTAAATTTATGTTATATACACTATATGGCGAACAATCTAATTGTAAAGTTTGTATGCCTGCCACAAATCAAGAAGTAATTGATTATTGCTTGGCGAACCCTTTTATCGCAAAAGCTATCGCTGAACAAGTTAAAGATAATGAATATCAAGACTGGAAAAAAGAAGTTTTAGAAGAATTTACTGCTAAAACTGGTTTATCCTCAGAAGATATTGATGGTATTGAAGATGAAGCATCATTACTGTACAATACAGGTATGACTAATGTAGCAGAAGCTGCTAGTGAATTAGCCTTTGACTTGGCACGTTCACATGGTTCTTCACTATCAGTAAAGCCTACTTATCATGGCTGCGTAGCATGTTCTATGCTAAGTAAAGGAATAAAATTTCGCAAATCACCTACACATACATGTGGTAAATAAAACAATTTTATGCAAGAAGAATTTGAAGTATGCCACCTACCTTATATAGGTAATCTGAAACCATTTCTTGATTGGACGAAAGTTCAATTACAAGAAAATCCTATGTATACCATAGCATCCAATACTACATTTGAAGCTGATACTGTAAGGGAAATTTTACATACATGGATGATTGACCCTACTAAACCAACTATTCGTCATAAAAGAAACGGTGATATAGTTCATACCTTTGAATCTATTGATTATGATTTATTCAATGAGGCATTTAATCTTATTGTTGAAGGTGAAAAATATGCTTTTATCGAAACTAATGATAGACATTATACACCAGAACTATTAGATTATATCAAATATGCTATGATAGAATCAATGGTTGGCTATTTCTTCCAATCTGCTCGTAAAGAAATATTCAAGTATCACAATGATGGTGTTGAAAGAATATGGCAAGGTATATGTCATAACGAAGCATATCCTGGTGAAAAATTATGTGACTTATCTGATAAGTTAGTACCACAAAGCGGCAAAGCTAATACAAAAGCAGGTGAGTTTTTGCGTGGGTTTGGTAAAGTGATATATCATATCGCAAATGATGGTGATAATCCAACTAACTATGCTGCAAGACAAGTACAATTCTGGGCAATGGTTAATTGTTATAATACGATTATATCATCCAATGCTAATTACAAATTGTTTTTAAGCATAATAACTGAGGAGGAAAAAAAGCGTTGCCGTGGCTGTGATTATAGTATCTATTTTTCATCCGAAATTGATGAATATACTATAATCAATTTGGCTAACTTTGCATTAGCTTATGCTGAAACTGCTGAAGGCAGAGAGTCGAATGAAATAGATTGTATTAATCCTATTCATAAGAATATAGATTGGTATGATGGTTGGATACCAAGATTTGAAAATATCTATAACGATTAAAAAATACAAACAATGTTTGAAGTATTAAGCGAAAGCGAACTTGAATTAAAAGGTAAAATACAATTTTACTTTAATGCCTTTTTTGAAGGAGTTAGGGATATTGGTCCTAACGGTGAGCGTGATTTTATAATTGAGCCTGTGGTGCTTGATTGTAATATATCAAAATTTGGTATTCAAAAAGTTGATGTAAAAATAAATGGCGATAATGTTAAACTTAAAGTTACATTACTTCGTCCAGGTATTTTTATAGGCAAAAAAGCCGAACAGATTAATGCTTTAATGACTTATTTATCTACAAATACAGGTAAAAAAGTTACTATTGATATTAAAGAAGGTGAATATGACCCATGGGGTAATTCTTTTAATAAGAATTATCTTAAACGGGATGAAATGATTAAGTTATTCACAAAGGCAAAATCTGCATCTGAAAAAACTTATTCACCATTTTCTAAGTTTCCTGTTGGCGCTGCTATATTAACAAAAAGTGGTAAAATATATACTGGCTCTAATGTTGAGAACTCATCTTATGGCTTAACAATTTGTGCAGAGCGTACAGTTTTATCTCATATGGTTGGCACTGGTGTTCGTGATATAAAAGCGATTGCTGTGTATGGTACAGTTGAATCATTGTCACCTTGTGGTGCTTGTCGTCAATTCATTTATGAATTTGGTAAAGATATAGTAGTAGTTTTTTTGGATGAAGGCAATGTAGTTCAAAAAACTATTAGTGAATTATTGCCTTATGGTTTTGCTTTTTAATTTATGCCAGTAAAGTATATTTGCCTTGCCAAGGGATACTCATTGTCTTTTATTGCTAAAAATTTTGGAAAAAATACAATTACAATTAAAGAAAATGATATTATTTTAGATAGTAGTATTGATATGGGGCTTGATCCTATAAAAGATGATAAATATTTATCTTTTAATGGAGTAAGATTTTTATGTGATACAGAAAGTTTTGAAAAGCATTTTGTTAATTTGGCTGAATTACGAGATAAACGTATTGATGAAATTTTAAATGATTAAAATGATAGTAGAACAAATAGAACAGATAGATAAAGGTTTTAAATTCGCAATTGATGGCGAAGAAGTAGTAGTTACATATGCGGATGAAAAAAAAGTTTCAATTTGTAAAGTTTCTAATTTTCAAAAGATTGAATCTTTCCTTCTAAAGAAAGTGTTGCAAAGTATTTAGAAAATACTAACCAATCAAATCTTTTAGATTTAAATGTAATATCAGCAGGACAATTCTTAGTAGATACATTTAAGTTTAAAAAAGTTAATGGTTTATATGAAGTATCTGGAACACATTTTACACATAAAGGTGGTGTTGCTCCTATGACTTTGATTGAAATAGGGCAAATAGCATTAAAAAGTGTTAGTGAAAAAACATTTAATATTTGGTTACAAACTTTAAAAAAATAAAAATGAAAAAAATATTATTCCTCTTATTACCGCCTACAATGGCATTTGCGAAAAATAATTCTAAGTATGAAGATGACTGGAATAAGTATGTATCACACAAAGTAGATTCTTTGTCTAAATTGCCTGGTACTAAGGTAGTAGATAATTCAAAAGAAACTACTATTACTTACTATGTAAATGGTAAGCAACAATCTGAAACTTTTACAAAACCAGTTTTGGTTTTACCAAAACATAAATTGGCTAAAAATAAATAATGGCAAAATTATACGAAGTTAATGAACATCCCAAAGAAGCAACAAAAAGGGATAAAGCACGAAGCTGGAGAAGAAAGAATAAAAATGGTCGCCGCTTTTTTACTCCACTTGAAATGGCTATCATCTATCAAGATGAAAGAAACTACAACGGTATGAAAAAGCGTGGCGAATTAAAAAATGAAGCCAATGGTTATATATCTGAGTGTGGTTGTGGTGCTCGTGGTTGTTGTGTTCATGGTTCTTATAAAGGTAAAGAAAATCCTGCGGGTGCTGAATTGCTTAAAAGAATTATGAATAAAAGCAAACAACCGACAAAAAGATTAGTTGATGAAAGAAATAAACTTGCTATAAAAGCGGCTGGTTTTGATACTAACACATCATTCAGACTATGATTGATAAATTTAAACAAAGAGCGGAAAAATTATCTTTACTAATTTGTAATAAAAATATTATCTATGGTGATTTAGTATTTTTACAAAATGAAAATACTATATTTGCACATAATAATTATATAGAGGCATTACATGAAATAGCACATTGGATAGCATGTGATCCAAAATATAGGTATCTAAATAATTTAGGTTTGCCTAATTTTTATGTAGAAGATATACCTATCTATCATAGGATGATGTATGAGGAATCTTTAGCATTTGTTATAACAAAATTATTATTTGATACTTATTTTAAGGACGATACTAATATTAAAAACATAAATTATGTTGAATATGTGGACAGTTTATGTGAGGATTTATGTAAAGATGAAAATTTTAATCCTTCCGTACAAAGAAAAATAGCAATAAGTATATTTGATAATTATAACAATTTAACAATTTAATTTTGATACAAATAAATAAATTTGTCGAACCAATAGTAACCATACTTGATCCTAATGGTAATTCAATAGGAAAGTGTACTAATGCTGTTGAATTTGCTGATGTTCGCAGGCAAATAGCAGAAGAAGGAGCAGAAGGATATAGTGTTCAATTTAACGATGAAGTTATACCTATAACTAAGTATGGCACATTAAATTGGCCCAATGGTTTGTATGATAAAGAAATGATTATAACGGCTGCCTTATTTAGGGCACAAAGGATTTTAAGGGAAGAAGAAAAATAAGTTTTAACAAATATTTAACAGCACACATTTGTCAATGTGTGCTTTTTTTCGTATCTTTGTACAAACATAAATTATATGCAGTTTAAATGTATTACTGAAATAAATGAGGTGCTGCCAAATATACCAAAAGAAAGAATGCAAGTTTTAATTGCAAAAACTGATAAAGTTGAAGCAAGTATTAAGTTCTTGGAAGAAGAAAGATTCTATCTAAAATTAGGCATACCTCGTAATTATGATGAAGTTGAAATTATAGATGAAAAAGTAGGTGAGTGTTTAGGTATTCTGCATCAAATAATTAGTGAAGTTCGCTTTTTAAACTACTCGGTGCAGCATGGTATGTCTGTATCATTAAACTAAATCAAATGAAAGATAAAATATTGTGGAGAATTGTGCAAATAGTATTAATACTTGCTGCTGCTTATGGTTGTTATACTGACAGTTCAGGGTGGGGTTGGTTCTTATTTGCTTTTTTTCTTACTTTATAATAAATTAATTTCTTATGAAAAAAGGCAAAAGTGCATCAATGGTATCTTACAAAAATGATAATGTAAGATGTATCTATGAACTCGAAGGTTCAAACCAAAAAGTATTTGTTACTTATCCAGATACAAAAGTTTCTGTTACTATATTACCAGCTACTGATGCTGATATTAGACGGAACTTAGCCAAAGCACACGCCTTTAATGATAAGAAATTAAACAAAAAAGGTTATTTATTTTTACTATCTGGTTTACATCAATTAGGTTTTGATGAAACAAATATTAAATCTAAACTAACTGAATTAGGCATAACTGATGCAGAACACCATCTAACAAAAGAAGGTATCAAGTTTATTCGTAAGAATATGCCTGAAAAATTAACTTCTATTGTTGATGGCAATTTAGCATTAGATGAAAACCGCAAAGATTGTAAATTAGTTAAATTTATTAAATAAATGAAGGCACAAATAGAAGCAATTCTCAAACAAATACTGCATGGTAGACGATTTAAAAATCAAACACATGAATAAGGTTAAATATAACATGGGTTTAGATGGTTGGCTTTTAAATTATTATAGAGATAACAGAAAACGCAGAGCAACAACTATAATCCGCAATAAAAATATTGACGATATACTAAGTGATGATGTACACGAAGAAACCACTAATACCGATTGAGCAGTATTATACTGATATGCTCCAATTATGCAATCAAATTCCAGACAAAGAATTTGATTGCATAATTTGTTTGAAACGTTCAGGGTTTATATTAGGTGCATTTTTGTCTAATCAAAAAACAATACCATTATTTACTCCATCAGAGATAAAATCTATACCAGAAAAATTTACAAAAATTTTGGTAGTTGATGATAAAATCTGTACAGGTAAATCTTTAAATAAAGTTATTAATAAATTGCCGCTTTTGGTTTCTGTAACAACTGCTTGTCTGTATGTAGAAGCGAATACATTTCCTAATATATGGATTAAAAAGTTGGAGCAAATAAGCAGAATGTGGTATGAAAAAGAAGGAGAATGACAAAGAAAACAGATATAAAAAATGCCCATGCGGGGTACTAAACAAATTTCAGTTTTTGTATAGAATAATATGAAGAAAATAAAAACAATCGTAATTACAGGTTGCTCTTCCATTGGGAAAACAACCTTAGCTAAAATGCTATTAGCAAAATATCCTAATATCAGTTTAGTCAATTCATACACCACAAGAGAAAAAAGAGCAGAAGATATTAACTATTTTTACCTAACTCCAGATGAATTTAAAACTGCTCTAAATGCAGGCGAATTTGCTGATTATAACGAAGTGTACACAAATACATTTTATGGCACTAAATGGGAATCATTACGTGAATTAGCTGATAATGGTAAAATACCTTTATTAGTTACTGATAATTCAGGTGCAGCAAATTATTTTAATATAACTGATTGCTTAGTAATTAATTTAGTTCCTAAAGATATTGAATTAATTAAACAAAGAATACTTGCCATTCGTTCTGATAATGTTTCACAACGATTAGAAGGCTTAAATCATTTGCACTTAGATATAGGCAATGAATACTGTTTTGTGCAAATTAACGAAGTAATACAAACCATATATGACGACATCCAAGCCTTTATTTAAAGTTATATGCCTTAAAAATGCTGGAGCCTTAGTAAAAGGCGAAACATATGAGGTGTTTGAGACAGCTAATATGCTTGGTAAAGAATGTTATCAAATAATGTTCTCACCAGAAGGTTCAAGATTTAGCAGAGTAATGTGGTATGAAAAAGCATTTTTTACAACTTTAGCTGAGTGGAGAGAAAAACAAATAAACTCTATATTGGATATATGATATTTAAATTAAAGGACAAGTTTGTTTGTATAAAGGATTATTCTTTTGAAGAATTTAGTATGCAGAAAAATACTATATTTAAACTTGGCGAAGCTTGTTATGAGAGTAATTATTATAACAAGAATATGCTAGAAATATATGGTGATGATTATGAAATTACTTTTGGCGAAGAAGAGTTAGAAAAAATATCAGAACATTTTGTACCGTTAGCTATCTATAGAGATAAAAGGATAGATGAAATATTAGATTGATTTATGTATTGCTGATTTATTATAAATTACATAATTCCAACTACCTTCACCTTCAAATGATTTATCAGATTCATATTTTAATCCATCATATCCAAGTTTTCTAATATAATTAACCATATCATTCATCATATTTTTATTATCTAATATTATTTGTCCTGATATATATGCTAATTCACCTCTGAAGTGAAAAATTTCACTGGTATTTTCACGCATATATCTAATACAATTATCAAATATTCTAATCAACGCATCTGGATAATCACCCCATGGTGAATTTCTTTCAAATGATAACCTTAACTGAGCTATAAATTCATCAGGTAATATGTATGTTTTGACATTTAGAATATTTCCACTTACTATAAACTTATTAACTTTCAAGTTAGCCTCTGCATATTCATCTGCATCATCTGAATATTCAGGTAACTCAGTCCCAAAAATTCCTTTATTATTCCATTTTACAATTTTTGCTGCTTTAGTTTTAAGATACGCATAATGTTTAGCTACTTTTAAATTATTTGTTAAGTAATATCCTTTACCAAATAATTCAGAAGCATCACCAGTAGATATTTTTGAATCATCAAATTCCGCAAATTCAGCATCAGAGCCATGGTAAAGAATTATTCCATTTTCTTTATCTTCATTTATGAAGGATTTATACGTGGTTTTAATATAGTTCATAAAGTATATATTAATTCCCAGCATTATATGCCAATAGAATAATTTTTTTGAGATTTAACATTTTATTTAGAAAAAAGTGTGTATATTTGTGTAATTAAAAATTATGCAAATGAACACACTTTTTTTACAAGTTGCGATAAAATCAGATGGTGATGATTCTATAATTGCTTCCGAAATAGCAAGAATGAAAAATCTTGAAGCAATAGACTGGATAGGTTATGGTTTAATCGCTTTTGTCTTACTTGTAATTCTATCACTCATTATTTATGGCATCTATAATATTATAGATTCACTTAAATATGAATGGTATGAAACAACAGGAACTATTATAGATAAACACTATAAACCTGAGCATTATTCAACAGGTGTTGGTGTTATGCCTAATGGCAGTGGCGGAATGTCTACTATTATAACTTCAAATACAGAACCAGAAGATTGGTTTGTAATGGTAAAACTTGATACTGGTAAAGTTGTAAAAGTTTCTGATCTTACGCCAGAATACTATTATGATGTAAAAATAGGTACTAAAGTTGACCTTGGCTGTAAAATTTACTGGTTAAGTAAAACAAGGAGTGAATTTGATATTTTAGTGAACTAATTTAGCATTTGTTTAACAGTTTTAATTTTGCATTGTTCAAAATAATGCTTATATTTGTATAATTAATTAACAAAAATGAAATCACATCATTTTACTATTATCGGACTTATCTTGGTTTTAGTATTCTACTACTTTGCAATAGGTAGTAATAAAGAAAATGCCCAGCAAATCTTGGAAAAGAAAGGCTTTACATCTATTCAATTAGATGGCTGGTGCTATAGCCGCTTTTATATGAACACAGTTGAATTTACAGCCATGTCTAATGGGCAAACTATAAAAGGTTATGTTGGCTATACTTTTGATGCTAAAAATGCAGATGTAATTATTAAATAATCATGCCAATACTCGATTTTAACAAACCTAAAAAAGTAATGTCCACTGATACTTGGAAATCTATTAGTGCCGACGGCGCACCTCCAGGTGTTTATGTCCCAAATATGTCAACCGATGATATGGAAAAATGGAAAGCAAAACATATCAAGGGCAACGACCCACGGATAGAAATACGTAAAACAATGGGTTCGCAAGTTCTTATTGTAGTTAGGATTAGCACTGGTGATGATGTATCAGATGTAAAGATGTCTTGTAATGGACCCATCTATATGACATTTGAACAGTCTCAAGAGTTGGGTATGGCAATACAAGAGGCAAAAGAAATTTTATTACAAAACAAATAAGCAATGGATACGAAAGTATTTGAATTCCAAGCAAAAGGCTCACATGCGCCTGTATTTACACTCAAGACACCAGACTTCAGCCCAAATAATTTAATGGGTCCCGACAAAAAAGTTTTTTACTTCAATGATGGCGAAAGATTTATCGGCAAAGTTCTGGAAGAAAAACAAATGAATGGTGCTACTTACTGGACAGTAGAAGATACTGAAGGTAACACAGCAACTATCAACTCTTGTTTGTTCCACAAAATAACTGACCCAAAGAACTTTTCCAAGAAATTCAAATATTATAAAGTTAACAATCATATTGTTGACTAAAAAGCCGGCTCAGTTGATAACTGACTAGTGGTACTCTTTACACGATTAGGAAGTGGGTTAATCGCCATCTAAGAGGATTTGTAGGTAGTCAAAACCTTCCGTTGATTTGCGGTGGCTAACCCCACAAAAATCTATTTCTAACTTAACAGCAGTTAGTAAACTGAGGCATGTCAAGTATGTCCGCCATGGACTGCGGGAATCAGGTTGATAAAGTTTACTAACAAAGTAGGTTCGCAACTTACTCAGATAGCACAAGGAATGTCTAAGAAACTCTTGGTTAAGGACAGCCATATAACCTGTAAGTTGAATAAAATAGGGTTATAAACGCTCAGGTGGCGAAATTGGTAGACGCAGGCATAGGTAAGTCCTTAAGCCATTAATAGGTCTGAAGCCCAAAGCGGGTGGATTGCAGGTTCGAGTCCTGCTCTGAGCGCACTAAATGAAAATAATGGATTTAGCACTTAAAGAAAAAGTAGTAAAAGCCGTATTAAAGACTATTGACCAAGGTTGGTATCATAAAGATATTGACTTATCGGCTATTCTAATCCAACAAAAATTAAATATAAATGATTAAGGCGTATCGAATATACACTGGCGAAGATGGGCATTCACACATTCAAGAAGGTTGTATAAAACAACATGTTTCTGTAAAAGTTAAACATACTCATTTTGAGGAAACATATGCTGCCGATACACTTGATTGGCATACTGCGCCTATTGCACAATATGTTATAACAGTAGGTGGTGTATTAAAATTCACTACAAGAACAAATGAAACCTGTATTATAAATCCAGGAGATATCTTATTAGCAGAAGATTGTACTGGCACAGGGCATGTTTGGGAGCTTCTTACTGATGAGCCTTGGAAAAGAATGTATGTGGTTTATGAAGAAGGTCAAGATGATTTATTTGAAATGGTTTAAATTTTAACTCTTTCTTAACAAAAAATTTCGTATCTTTGTAGTATGAAAAAATTAATTATAATAGCATCTATATTTATTATAGGCTTATCAAGCTGTGATTGCGGTTGCGATGATTACAAATATACCATTACTGACAGTCGTGGTAATTACTATTACACAACCGATTATACAAAAGATGGCGACTGCATTTCTTTTAAATCACAAAATGGCATTCCCACTACTTTATGTGGTTCTTTTAGAATTAAGGAAAATATAAATTATAAAAAACAATGAAACCAGCACATTTAATCTCCGGCATTATAGCATTTTTGCTTATTACCTTTTGGGTAGAACCATCTTTAGTTAACTGGTTCGTTAACTTACTACCAGCGTCAGTTAATGACTGGAAAGCTTTCTTGAAAGTAGTCATTTGGGTATTTGTATTTTTTGGTGGACTGAGTATATCAGTAGTAGTAAGCATTATAATTGGCGCAATTTTCGGAACTTTATTTTCAAAATAATTATGCAACAGACAACCTTTGAAGAAGTGATAAAAAACATCGGTGAAAAAGTAACTAAAACTGCTTTTAACCGACAGAAAGGCAATAATATCATGCCTAAACCATTTAAAAGTGGTAACTTGATAAATACAGTCAAGGATGTAATCATGCACCCAACACTTAACATACCTGCGTATACCTTTGAAGAAGATTCAACTTATGTTGAGTGTCGTAGGTGTGATGTTATCAATGATGAATTTAAGCAAACTAAAGTATGGCAAGAAATTAACGAAAGGTTGAATAATGTTACTAGTTTAGGCGACATTCACATTATGACCATGACGAGTGATACGATGCCTCTTCATGGCGAAGAATTTAAAGGAGTTCTCGCAGATTTTACTGCAAGAGGTGTTGTTCGCCCAGATGGTGAATTTTAATTGTTAAACCCACAATCATGCAATTGAGTCAAGAAGAAATCGTTTTAAACCTATTTAACTTTCATAAAATGGTAGTCAGTAATATAGGCTATCCAGTTTATCAAGTTGAAATAAAAAACTCTGAGGAATTAGAGATTTTAGGTATTAACTTGAAGCAAAGACAAAACCTTTGTATCACTGTTTATCTTTCTGTAAATGATGTGACAAGTGATTCTTGTTATTTTGTAGTTAATCCAGTTGACAAAACTTGTTATTCTTATTGTTTTTACGGAATTAATGGTGTTAGTTATTTCTCTAATAGACAAACATTAGAACAACTTGGCATTGATGTTGACTATTGGAATAAAAAGTTCAATTATAAACGCAATTACGAAGGTTTAAACCTAACTGATATTTTTGCTAAACTATTACCAAGCAATATAACTCATTGGGAACATATGAAATATATCATAGGTTGTGATATTGATTGGCATGAAGAATTATTTAAACGTCCTGAAAAATCTTTGAATATACTTGAAAAGGTAGAAAAGTATGTTCGGTTAACAACAGACAAATTTAAAACTACATTATAATGGCTAATGTTAAATCTAACGAGGCTGAAAAGCCCATGGAACTTATCAAGTATTCCGAAAGATCATTTGTTGCACACGGACTTGCAACCAAAACACATAAAGATATTCTCAAAGAATCAGGTGGTGGTTATAACCGCAATTTAACACACCCTCAAACAGGTGAGCCACTTTCTGGATGGGTATTTCCAATGAAGAAAAAAACTTCATTGATAAATGACCTTATCATGAATGATATTGAATATTTGAACTCTATAGAGTAATGGATATTGTATTTGATATTGCTGAAAGAACTCGCAAGATAGATCGTAGGATGAAGTTATTCTTTCGAGATTACTATATTGAAGGAATATATTGCGAATTTGGTTCGCAAATATATCATCTTGTTATTGATAACAAGGTGGTTGGTGTCGTTCATCTTGATATGAGGAAAGGTTACTCTAGACACATGAATCCAGAAACTGGTATATTTTTTACTGGTACTTGTTGGGTTTATTGTTTAGAAGTATTAAGACCTTTTAGGGGCTTAGGCTATAGTAAAATACTTTTACAAGAGATTGAAAAGGTTTGCATTAAAAACAAACAGACGAAAATTCTATTGGATGTTAATAATCCAGTCGCTTTTGAATTATATAAAAATTTTGGTTTTAAAATTACTAAAAGTTATATTAATAAAGAAAACGAAAAAGAATATTCTATGGTAAAAAAACTAAGCAATGACGAAATTATCTTTGTCTAAAGGTGCATATAAAATATGGTTAGAAAAAGTAGAACGAAATAAATCACCAAGAAATGTTGCAGAAACTGTAATTAAATTAAACCAAGGTATGTGTGATGTAGATGGTTTATATATGTTTGTATATAAAAACAGAGATATACAAGCCACTATAAAAGGCGGTACAATACTACATTTTGCTATAAAAAACAAGTTAGAAATAACAGCTCATGCTTATTCAAGATGGCGTGATAGAGTTGATAATAGTTGTTCTAATAAAGATATTTACCGAATTTTTGAAAGGTTAGATGATAATTCATTTGAACCTACGGTTGATGCTAAATATGTAATGCAATATAAGGACAAAACTATTATAGCTGTTATTCTTAATAACAAAATAATTACGTTTATCCCACCACCAAAATAAACGCTTTAACAATTTCTTAACAAAATTTTATTTGCATTTTGCGAATATTTTTGTATCTTTGTATAAATAAATAAACACAATGGCACTAAAAGTAATTTGGGAACAAACTGTTACTGATACAGATGATATTCTAGATGCTACTATTGAATGTAGCAAAAATATCGCCATGGGCGAATCACTACAATTTACCGTTATCAACCAAGATAGTGGTAAAGTTTATTCGGTTGACTTAAATGATGGTGATGAAGTATTAGAGGTATCGGCAAATGACTTAAGTGTTTACCAACAAGTAGAGCAAGCAATTATTCGTTGGAATAATGACGGCACAAAAACTGCTGGTACATTAACCAGAGAGTTGTTAGCTCTTTTAAAATTGTAAAAAATAAATAATGATAAAAACTGCCAAGCGTAAAGCTAAACACAAACAAATCTGGGTCGGAGATGGTAATATACTATATCTCCGCAACAAAGCCAAAGAGTGGGACAAACTCGACAATTGCGTGTATAAAATACAGCAGGATGATGGCGGCACATTTTTCTTGAAGAAAGTATCTGATACTTTTAAATTCGATTATAAAATATACGGCTTAGAAACTCGTTTGATAGATCGTGTTAAGAAAACATACGCACAAACCACCGGCAATATGGGTGTTCTTTTGAATGGTTTAAAAGGCACAGGCAAAACTGTAAGTACAAAACTTATCTGTAATGCCTTAGAACAACCAGTTATCATTATTGGTGCAAATTATGGCAACGGAGGTCATGCTTGGCTAAACTCTATTCCACAAAACATAACACTTTTCATTGACGAATATGAAAAGATTTATGATGATGGTAGTTCACTTTTAACTATCATGGATGGCGCTGAAAACTCAGAATATCGCCGTATGTTCTTGATGACTACCAATCGCTTGAATGTTAATGAGAATATGTTGGATCGTCCAACCCGTGTTCTTTACTTACAATCATTTGGCAACCTTTCTACCAAAGTTGTATTTGAGATCCTTAACGATTGTGTTATTCACAAGGAGTTGATTGAAGAAACTGCAATGTTTATATCTTCTTTGAATATTATTACCGTAGATATTGTAAAAGCAATATGCCGTGAAGTAAATATTCACCACGAATCACCATTCAAGTTTGCTGACATCTTCAATGTTAAACAACTAAGCGGCAAATATGATGTTGACATGATTATTGACGGCAAACCAGACTCTCTAAAGAGAGAGGTTAAAATCTCTCCACGCAAGGAATATTGGGGTGAAGAAGAAGATGATGATAGCTTGATTGGTAATAACTTCTATATTGACGACCGTTATGTAGGACAAATTACTGAAAAAATTGACTCTGATACTATCAAGGTTATTTGTCAAGCAGGCAAGGGCACTACTATGGCTAAATTACTTGGTAAGAGAGCAGAAGCATATGGTTTCCTTCCTAAGCCAGTAGTTAAGAAGAAGAAAAGGAGTGATGATGACGATGACGAAGATGAGGACAACAACCATACAAAAGAAATGATATTCAAAATATCAAATTCCTTTATGATTAATTCTTCTTACAAGAAGGGTATGTCAGAAATGGATGGAGTATTTTGGTAATCTTAACTTAAAATGGAGAGAGTAATTACTCTCTCCATTTTTTTAACTTAAATATGCAATTATGAAATATAAAATGATTAAGTTTCCTAAACATTTGTTTAAAGAAACTACACTTACTCTATCCGAAGTAGAAGGTAATAAATATAAACTTACTTTCTATAAAGACCCATCTATTAACAAAAAAGTTATTGTAACTTTTACTGGTGTTGTAACATTAAAAGGTTATCCACTAGATAAAAAGGTTACTAATATCAGTTTAACTCATACCATTGGCTTTCGGGTAATGACTGAATTGCAGAAATTAAACCAAGATCATAATGATTATGAACAATTGTTTATATCATTTGAAGATGGTTCTGAAATGCTTTGTGGTGTTAAAAACTTAGTAATAGAAGAAGTAGAACCATGTAATATAACATTTCGCACTAGAAAAATGGTTATGCCAGGCGACTTAAATGGCGCAAATACACTTTTTGGTGGACGTTGCATGAGTTTTATAGATGAAGAAGCTGCTATTTATGCTGCTTGTCAAATGGGTGTTAAGCGGCATGTGACTAAACTAATATCTGAAATTGATTTTGAATCACCAGGTTACGAAGGTGATATAATTGAAATTGGCTGTGATGTTGTAAGATTTGGTAAATCTTCAATTACATTAAAAGTAATTGTAAGAAATAAAGATACCAAAAAAGAAATTTGTACCGTTGACGAAATTGTTTTTGTAGCAGTTGATGAAAATGGTAAACCAATACCACATGGTAAAACTTCTAAAAAGGAAGACTAATGAACATAATTCAAAGAATAAAAAATTTTATGGCAAAGATAACAATTACAACTGAAAATACTTCTGTTGTATATAACGGCAATTCTATTACTATTACTAATGGTAAAGTCATAATTGATGGTAACGATGTTACACCACAACTGAAGAATATATCTATTTCAGTTGAAGGCAATATTGACGTATTAAAAGTAGATGCTTGTAACTATGTTAGGGTAAGCAATACAGTTAATTCGCTTACTACCACATCTGGAGATGTTACTTGTGGTAATGTTACGGGAAATGTGCAAACTACATCAGGTGATATAGAGTGTGGCAATGTTGGTGGTTCCGTTGAAACTGTATCAGGCGATGTTGATGCTAAAGCAATAAATGGCAAAGTTTCTACGGTATCTGGTGACATATCTCTATAAGATATTTTAACTTTTATTTAACGCTATGCAATTTGCATAGCGTTTTTTATTTTAGTATGGTAATTAAACTTTATGTTTAATTTGACGTTTCACAGTTCCAACTATTGTTGATAACTCCACGTCCTCTTTGGTGCTACCCGCACCTGTCTTTAATATATTTATAGCAGCATTTATATCTCTATCGTGTATAACTCCACAATCTAAGCAAGACCATTCTCTAATATCTAATGTTAGAGAATGGTTAATCCAACCACAGCAATTACATTTTTTACTAGTTGGTTCAAATCTACCTATTTGTATAATTTGCCTACCATACCAATCAGCCTTATATTTTAATTGTCTTACAAATTCAGACCAACTAACATCACTAATTGCTTTGGCTAAACAGTGATTTTTAATCATTCCAGAAATATTTAAGTCTTCTAAATAAATAATTTGATTATCATTAATTAATTTAGTTGATAATTTATGTAAAAAATCTTTACGTTGGTTAGTAATTCTATAATGTATTTTGGCTATTTTTAATTTTTGCTTATTATATCTATTACTGCCTTTATCTTTTTTGTTTAACCTTTTTTGGTGTTTTTTTAATAAAATTTCAGATGATTTAAGATATTTTGGATTGGTAATTTTATCACCATCTGATGTAGTTAAAAAATCTTTTAAACCTAAATCTATACCTATTTTTTTGGTTATTGCTGTATGCTTAACAGTTTCGGTGTCTACTAATATAGAGGCAAAATAATAATTGCAAGCATTTTTAGATATAGTTATTGACTTAATTTTGCCTAAAAATTCTCTATCTTTAGAGAATTTAATCCAACCAATTTTAGGTATAAGTATTTTATTCTTATTGAAATCAATATCAAAATTTTCGGTATATTTACAAGATTGGTTAGATGATTTCTTTTTAAATTTTGGGAAACCAGCACCTTTATAAAATCTTTTATAAGCATTGTCCATATTTAATATAGATTGTTGTAAACACATATTAGCTGGCTCCTTTAGCCAACCACAATCTTTTTTCAAATCAGGCAATTGTTTTATCAAATCATAACCGCTTAATGATTTCTTGGTAGATTGGTAGTATTGTATTTTTGTTTGCAAGGCTAAATTATAAACTAAGCGACAGGCATCAAAAGTCTTATCAAAATAAGTTTTTTGATTTTGGTTTAAATTTAATTTATATTTAAAAGCCTTTAACATTAGTTTAAATCCTTATATTTTTCTTCATCTATTATATAGATATTTCTACCTGATGGTGTTTTAACAGTTTTAATCAATCCTTTTTTAACCCAATTATACAAGGTTGTTTTGCAGATACCAAATTTAGTCATTACTTCTTTTGCTTTCATATTATATATATTAAAAAATATATGTCCCTTTTGATACTTTTTAACACTTTTTTAACACTTTTAAGTTTGCAATTTCAAAATTAAATCGTATCTTTGTAATCTAATAAATAATCGCTGTTATGCAAAACAAACAGAATATTGAGGCTCCTGTTATAACTGGACCCAAAGTAGTAGGCTTCGTTGACCTTGGAGGTAGCAAGCCTGCTGTAAAGAAATTTGCTGTACATGGCAACTTTCCCATGGAACACTACGAAAAGATAAACGAACTGGTTCGCACCGTGAACAAAAAACTCGGTAAGGATTCAGTTACTCTATCTAAAGTAGCAAAAGCAGAGGGCAAGGTTTTAGCCGAACACGGCTCTATCTGGTTCTCTTGTGAGTGGAAAGAGTTCCGTGAGAACTTTCTGAAACCTTATGACATTTTGATGGTTGGGCTTCTGAACAATGCTCGCCGTATCACTAAAGCAGAAATGCTGGATATGCCTTTCGGACAGCGTTTTGTTATGGCATATATGATGCCTAATCATGTTATCAAGGCTTCTCCTTGTATCAAAATTTTTACCTCTAAGAAAAGTAGCAAAGTTGCTATTTCTTATGTAAAAACAAAAGACCGTGACCAAAATGCTAATGAACTCCTTTTCGCAGACATCAATGATGATGGTACATTCAAAGCCGATAAAACAACTGGCTACTTGTATGTAAGCAATCATACTGAGGTGGCTGACCTATAAGGCTTCTCTAAATAAAAAAGTCCTACTATTAAGTAGGACTTTTTTATTTTTAAAAAAAATTTTGAATTGTCAAAATTTTTTCGTATCTTTGTAAAAAGAATAAGTATGCAGAATACCGTTGAAGAAATAAGAGCAATTCAGGATTTAATAGCAGAGGCACAAAATACGACTCAATCACTTGATGTTGTTGAAATAACTTGGCAATCATTTACTATGCCTGATGGTGAAGTAGTGGTTAAACCTAATGTTAAAATAGTTTACGCATAATGAAATTAATCATACAGGATGAAACTGGTAATGAGATAGAAAGTATATCTATCATACAGGCTGATATTGATGAAGTTAAAAAAGTAATCAATAAAAGGCTTAACAAAGAAGCAAAGGCAAAACTTCCAAAGAAACCTAAACCATTATTTGTTGAACTTGGAAATGTTGATTTCGGCAATTTCATTTTTGATGAAGATGGTGAATTCAATTTAGAATGTGTTGCGCAATGTTTGGATGACGAAGAATATATTTCTTGGGATGATAGAACTGGTGAAAAAGATAATAAACTGCCATTCCGCATACTTATAAACAATAAGTATTTAGTTCAATTTGAAGTTGGACAAGGCGAATGTATTGAGGCTACATGGGAACACAGAATATGGGGTGGCGAGTGTTTAAATATACAGCTAATTTCTACTGACGAAACTGTTGCGGATGTTGAGAAAGCTCCTTCTCCAGTTATAGAAGAACTAGCCCCAATTGTATTAGCCGAGGATGAAATAATGTTATTAGGTCAGCCAACAAAAGTATTAAAAACATTTGACAATCCGTTTAAATTAGTAGGCATCACACCTTATTGGTTAGACGATACGGCACATGCTACTTGTGAGCCATGGGAAAATGTTGATTTGGAAAATGGTGCTGTTGTTTATGAGGTTAAAGAACTACAAAATGTTCTTATCTTTAAACTAAATCCAGGGGATGAAAATTACTATTTAAGTCCTTTGAAAAACAAATACAAAGAAATAATACCTGAGTAATATGGCAACATTATTGGACGCTTTTAAGAAGGCAACTATCGAAACTAATGTATTTGAAGAATATATCGAGGCTCGAACTAAATATATTCGGAGTTTAATGTCTGGCTCTGATGCTATGGTGTAAGATATTCGTGGAACTAATCCATTAACACCAGAGCAATATAAATCATTTGAGGAGATATCAATGATTTTAACACAACATTTTAGCAAACAGGCAAAAGTTCTCAAAGAACAGTTACTTGAGTTGGTTAAACATATTGACTTGCATAAGTGCCAAATAATGAATTATACTGAATTTGATATGATTGAATGGTATTTGGACGCTCACGATTTTAATTATCTTCATATTAAGTTTAAGCCAAAAAATGTTGCAGTATCATTTTGGACTTATAAAGCAGATGACATAGAATATAACTTTTAAAAATGGATGCAAAAAACATATCAGTAAGTTTTGACCACAGCCGTGGCGAAGGCGGCACACCAAACGAAATCCAACAAGATTGGAATATAGCTGCATCTATTGATGGTGATGGCTATTTGACATTAACTGGCAGTCCAGAAGATGTGAAAGCATTTTTGGAAGACTATGGTTTGATGCACTTATTTGACTGGGAAGATCCTGCGTATGAAGATAATGAAGCAATTCATTATGTGTCTAACATTATAGAAGAATTATAAAATGGACCTATTAGTAGCTAGACGATTGGCTGGTAGTTTAATGCAACAACATGGGTTGATCGAACAAGGGTGGCGGTTTGCTTTTGATGAAAGTACACGCTGTTTTGGTAAATGTAATTATGGTAAAAAAGTTATCTTCTTATCAAGACCACTAACTCTAGTTGTTGTTGATGAGAAAATCAAGGACACTATTTTACACGAAATAGCGCACAGCTTAACTCCAGGAGAACATCATAACGCTATTTGGCGGCAAAAAGCAATTTCTATTGGGTGTAGAGGCGAAAGATGTGGTGATGTTACAAAAGAAGCTATTGATGAATTTAGATTGGATAAATTCAAAAAAGTTTGTTTTGATTATCAATATACATGTCCAACATGTAATGATATAACCTATGCAAACCATGTAAACAGAACGGCATTATGTAATAAATGCTATATTAAAGGAACTAATGTTTATTATAAAATTAAAAAATTGTAAAAATGAATACAACCGAACAAACTACCGAAGTAGTAGAAACTACAGTTGAACAAACTGAAATGCCAAAAACACCGGCTCAACATCGTAAATGGTGTGCTAGTTGCGCTGATTGGAAACCTTTTGATAAAACAGAAGATAAGTATAATTGTGCAGACTGTAAGACAGAATTTGTAGAAACAAACCTTTCCGGTATTCCTACTGAAAAAGTAGAAGAACAACAAAATCGTTTCCGCAATCAACGCCGTGAAGATTTTCGCCAGATGATGTCGGTATATCGTTGGATGCAAGAAAATCCTAACCAAAAATATCCTGAGGAAATCAAGCGTAATGAGATTATGGAAGACGATGCTGGTTTACTTGCTATCGAAGATGCTGAAAGGGCAAAGAAGGAAGCAGAGTATGAAGCAATGAAGGCAGATATTGCGGCTCATAAACACTTAGGACGCAACGATGTCTGTATATGTGGGTCTGGTAAGAAGTATAAGCAATGTTGCTTAAAAAGGATTAAAGAATATAGGATGTAATTTAAAAAGTGTGCTAATTTAGCACACTTTTTTTAACTGTTTTTTAACAATAAAAATTTTGCTATTGTTATAAAATTGGCTATCTTTGTGAAAATTAATTTTATGCAATTTGAGATTAAGACAAAAAAAGCAAAAAAACAAACACTACAACCAGTAGTTGCACCTACTTATACTGAAGTTTTTGAGAAACTTCAAAAAGGTGAAATATCTGGCTTTGAAACTGCTACTGATAAATTCAGACTGTTTATTGCAGAAGGTGATATACTTTGTTATTTTGCTAAAGGCTCATCACGCAGAGGTCGCCCTTTATACGAACACAATATTAATGGTTTTAAAAAGTGGATAATGCCAATAGGTAAAAACAGTGATGATGACACTTGGAAGCTTATTGATAAGTATCGTAAATATGCAAGTGAGGCATCATTCTCTAATAGTTTCATTGTAGATTGCTTGGCTTTACCTGCTACAAGAGAGAAATGGGAAGCAGATGGTAAAAAAAGTCTGTATAACTATAGTGTAACAACTGGTGTCGCAAAAGAAGGTGAAGTAATTACAATTGATGGTATGTCTAAAGTTTTCAATGTTGAGGCTATTAGGCAAGCTATCAAGAATAAAACTTCTTATAGAAGTGGATGCCGTGATTTTCGTGGTTATGATGCTTCTGTTTCTATTGAGATAAAAGAAGATGGTTCGATGTGGGGGTATCTTTCTCTTGAGTTCAGGGGTTGTGGCAATGGGCATTATTATCTTCTTATTAATGATAATTGTTTTATTTATTACGATAAAGATTGATTATGGAACAAACAAAAAATATAATTCAAATTATTACCAATAAGGATAATAAATATCCTGGTAATTTAGAACACTATTTCAGAGTAGTGTGGCAAGCAACAAATGTAATGCTTCCTTATCACAACATGCGACACATGTTACATGTTATGTGGAATACATATAATGGTGCTATGTTTTATAAAATAGGTGGTAGAACTTTGCGCAATATGTTAATTGCGGCACTATTCCACGATTTTGGGCACACTGGTAACACGGTTGATGATTCAATTAATATTGCAATTGCAATTGCTGGGCTTGATCATAATCTTTTGCCAGAAGATGTGCCATATCGTAGTGAAATTATTTCTTATATAAAGGCAACTGAAATGCCATCATCTACTATTGATAATGCAGAGGAAAATTTGCCTAAATTAATTTTGCGTGATGCAGATTTATCTTATACATTAGAAGATGTTTGGATTCAGCCTGTTAATTTTGGTTTAAATGTTGAAATGGGAATATCTACTGAAAAGATTTTAAAGTTTCAGGAAACATTTTTAACCAAAATATTGTTATTATCAACTGATTGGGCTAAACAAAAATACTCACAGAAGATAAAGGATAGAGTTGAAGAGGCGAATGAAATGATAAAAGTTTTATATCCTTAAAATAGTAATTATGTCTGCAACAAAAAGATATATAGAAGAATTAGCCGAAAAACTCGGCATCGAATTTGATGAAGTAACTGAACAACATATGGTTGATGATATGGATAGGCTTTATGAAAAACATGCAGAAACAAGAGATATGGTAAATCTTTGTAAATGCAATATGTGTGGTGCTATTTTAGTAGACACTAATCCACAGGTTGATGCAAAGTTATATCCATATGAAGGTCAGTTATCAACAGAGCATATGGTTGATGAAGAAGGCGGTTTAATTGGCTGCCCTGTCTGTAAGACTGATGCTTATTTACAGGATTTATAGAATATTAAAATTTTTAGGAAAAAACCTCGCTCATTTGAGCGAGGTTTTTTTTGTTTATTAAAAATAAAAATTAAATTTTTTCAACTATCTATTATTTCTTGATATATACTCATATAATATAAACAAATATAACAGTAAATTTGTTAAAAATTTGTTTATTAACAAAAAATTAAGTAATTTCGTATGACAAAAGAATATAAAAAGATTTCAGATAAAATGGCGGAGCAATTTGTAAATAGTGTTGATAATATATTATATCTAAGTGAAAAACCACTTACATTTGATGAAATACTTGAAGAGTATAAAAAAAGAGGAATAAATATGGATGAATTTTCTAAGGAAGATTTAGAAGAATTATTAGCAACTAGTTGTATAAATTCAAAAAAAGATGTAAAACAAGTTAGATTTATTGGTGACGGCAGAGCTGGCAAAAGAACTTATGATAATTTACCATTGAATTTAGAACCAAATAGAAATATAAATTTATATAAAAAATTTAAATTGAAAACTGAAGAAGATTATAAAAGGATAAAAAATAATTATTTAAAAGTTGAGGAAATATTTAAAAGGATAGTATCTAATAAAGATAAGTTAAGCAAAGAATTTCAGGAAAAATATCCTGATACAGAACTTGGTGTAGAAATTTATTTAGAAAAAATGAGAAAAATACCACCACATAAAGCTTTGTTAACGATGTTCACATTGATAAATAAATCACAGATGTTGTCTGGTAAGAAAAATGATATTGACCTTTTAATTGAACTGAATTATATACACAACGAAAATTATTCTAGAACAAAAAATATAAAGGATTTCATACATAAGCTTGAAGATCATATTGAGTATGCTGACGAAAAATCCGTAGAATTTGGTGAAATAATGACAAAGATTTCTTGTGTTAGAAAAATCATAGGCGATTGTTTCCAAGAATCAGATTTCCAAGATCCATTTTTAATATGGAAAGATTACGCAGTTGGTGTTGGTCCATTTATTATTGTTTTGATAGAAAAACTAATGGAAGGATTAAAATATTATAATAAAGATGGGTTAGATTTAACTGATGAAGAATATAGATATAGATATATTTTGGAGAATATGATTTACGCATTTGAACTTCAGGATGAAAATTCATTTATATATTGGATGGCTATTAATCCACACTGTGAGTATAATTTAAATTTAAAATCTGATTCTTATCTAGATAAAACATTTGAAGAATCATTTCCAGATTATAATAGAAATATAAGAGAAATAAATGGAACAAGAGGATTATGTAATCCACCATATAATACAGCATCTAATTCAGCAAATAAAGATAGAGATCAAGGTTCAAGAAAAATATGGATGGACTTTGTAGAAAAATCAATGAAGGAAGATGATTATGCCGCATTCATTACTCCAAATAACTTTTTAAGTAAAAGCTGTGCGGTACATGAGTTAATTAAGGAGCACGTAGTATATGCTAATATAGATTCTGATAATATTAAAAAAGCATATTTTAATGGCGTTGGTTCTACATTTGCTTATTATTTATTATCTAAAGAACCTCCGAAAGAACCACCAGTATTTCAAATAAATAGCGAAACAAAAGTTAATTATAATATATTAGATATGCCGATTTTGCCATTAAAAAACATATCACCTATTACATATGATATTTTTAATAAAATTATAAATTCAGGTTATAAACCTTTAACTTTTAAAAGAAGTGATGATAAACCAGATGATGTTTACTGGAATAGAGACTTATTAAATGTTAATACTGATTTATTTATATCAATAAATAGGGCTAAAACTGCTTCATTTAATGAATATGAAAACGATGTTAAAAAAACAAGTAGTTATTGGTATGAATGTTCTTCTAAAGAAGAAAAGGATATATTGATGTTTAATTTAAATACTCCTTTATATAAGTTTATTATAAATAGTATTAGATCAGGTGCTGCTATTATAAGTACGATTAATAGTGTGCCAATTATAAACGAAAAATTTAATACAGAAGAAGAATTGTATGCAAAAATAGGTTTAACTGAGGAAGAAATTTCTTATATTAAACCAAAAGAAAAGAATAAATCTAAAAAAAATAAATAATGATAATAAAACATAGGTTTGTGTATCAGTTACACAAAGATAACGTTCTTGAAAAAGTAAACTCTTATTCCCAGTTAGATGCGGCTATTGCGAAATATGGCGGCAAAAACACAACATCAAAAGAGTATAGTGATAAAACGGGTGCCACATTTGAAGTATTCAATTTATTTTGGATGCTAAAATTTGGGCACCATGCCGATATTTGCGTTAATAATATTACAGATACTTCTGCTAATAAAAATAACAGAGGTTATGACTTTAAATTTATAGATAATAATGGTTTGGTTGGCTTAATACAAACTAAATGGAGAAATTATTTTGCTGCTATTCAAAAGCATGTTAAATATAAGTGTGTCCTAATGGGTGAGGAAATGTTAACAAATGACGATGAATATTCTGATGTATTTAGAGCATATCCAGATTATAAACCAAGAGATAAAAATAATATTTTATTTATAAATTTTGATGCGGATGATAAATTATTTGATACATTTTATTCTGCCAAAAAGAAACCTCGTTATGTTATAGATAGAAAAAAACAAGAATTTTATATAAAATCAGATCCTAATTTCTGGGATGATTTTAGAAAAGCTATTGCTAATTCCTGTGAAATAAAATTTGTTGATGCCCCTACTCTAAGAGATGTACAAAGATGGATATCAGAAGGCACTATTAAAACAGAAACTGATGGTGTTTTTACTAGAACAGTTAATTATTTAGGCACAGATGCAGTAGTTTTTCGCAAAATACATAAAGGTAGAATCGAGGCTGCACCCGCCACTGGTAAAACACTTAGTATTCATAATATAGTATTAAAAGTGTTTGAAACTGGTAGAAATCTTGTAATAGTGGTTATACCTTGGCGTCCATTGGTATCACAAACATTTATGGAGTTTTATAAGTGGAAAATGTTTGGATATTTAGATGCAAATAATAATCCAGTTCATACAAAAATAGTTCCAATATTAGCTATGTCTGGTGATTCGCCTAATTACAATCCAATTGTAATGCAGGGTGGTGAGCCAATTCTTATGTCAACTAATATAGATACAATAGCAGGTAAAATAATTAGTAATTATACTAATGGTTTAAAAACTGTTTTATTTATTACTGATAAAAGTATGACAAATGATTATGATGATAAAATGATAGAAAATATAGACAATTATGAGGAATTCTTGAACAGTTTAGATATTAATCATATTAAGTCAATAATGAATTTTGAATCTTTATTTGGTATTTTATTCAATAAAGGATTTACACCAGATATGATATTTGAAATTTATGATGAATTCCATAATTTAATACCAACTATTGCAAATAATTCAAAAGACTCTAAAAATAGAGAAGAACTAGAAGAGTATGCAAGTAGATTATTGTTGAATATGGATATAAGAAATTCAGGAACATTATTTTATAGTGCCTCTAATAAAGGTGGTGCTATTATAGATTCTTATAATATTAAACAATTTGGACCTTTATTGTGTAAAGTAACAAGGCAAGATTTAGCAGAAAGAGGATATGTTTGCCCTAACTTAATTATTAAAATAATAAAAGTAAAAACAGAAGATTGTGATAAAGATGATGCTAGAGAGGCAGCACTTAAAGGTGTATCTTTGAGAAAAACACAAAATGAAGCAGCTGGTATTGTTGTAATGTTTAATGATATGATTAAAAATCATTGCTCTGAACCAAACGCATTAACATTTGGTAGCCACGTTGCTGGTTGTAAATTTATTGCAACTGATGAAACTTTTCAAGGATTATTGCCTAATACAAAAATACATTTTATGAGTGCCGATACTAAAAACTCTGAAAGAGATATGATATTTAATATTATAGCTAATTCAGGTAATAATATTTTAAATCAACACTCAGTGGCGCAAGAAGGTGTAAATATACCTAATTTTCATTGCTCTCTTATTGCTAGAGGTATGGGATTTCTTGGTTTGCAACAAGCAATAGGCAGAGTTGATAGAGTATTATTTGAAGATTATATAAAACTTATTAAAGGAGAAATATCTTTAGATAGCCCCGAAGGTTGGAAAAAATATTCTAATGTCGTTTATGTAGTTATAAATGACAACGAAAATATGAAAGATAGGGTAAAAGATCTTGTTAAATATTTAAGATATAATGGTATACCAAGAGAAAAATGGCAAATAACTTTTGTTGACGATAGTTCAAGAGTTGATACCACAAATCCAATTGTATATAAACAAGAAGGTGATAATGTTAATTTTACAGACGAAGATTTACAAGATGCCATTAATAGTTGTGATATAGAAATTTTAGGAGAAATAGAAGCAGAAGATAATAGATTATTGAAGGTTACTATTAATAGCACAGATTCTTATACAGATAAATTATCAATAATAGTTGGTGAAGATTTTAGTGATGTTGATGATAAATACCAAGCTTTGGTTTCAGCAAAAAATAAAGAATTACAACCAAATGATGAACCTATTTCTTCACAGCCTATTTCTGAAATTATTGATTTAAATATGAATAATATACTAGATGATATAGACCTTGGTTCTAAAATAGAACATAAGAAATTTGGTATAGGTATAATTACAAATATTAACGCAACAATGTTAACTATATACTTTGATAAAGATAATAAAACAAGGACAATAGATAGCAAATTAGCCCCTATAACTGCTTTATAACACACGAAAAAATAACGATTTAACGCATTTTTAGACTGTTTTTTAGACATTATTTTAAACTTTTTGAATTGCAATACTATAAGAATTATGAAAGCAATATTAACAATTTTAGTAGCAACATGCTTATTAGCATCTTGCTCAAACGGAACAACAACATCTACTTCAACAGTAGATTCAACCAATAAAGCAATGGTTGACACAACAAAGAAAATGGTAGATACTACCAAAGTATCAGTAGACCCTAAGATATTATAATTATCCTTTTTAGCCTATTGCCTAGCGAGACAATGTTACTACAAAGAAATAACCTTTGGGTTCTTTTGGATGAAGAAGAAAACCATCATTAGAGATAATGATGGTTTTTTATTTGTAATCATATTACATTAATAAAAATATGTTTTCGTTATTTTTAACGAAAACATATTTTTATTTTTCTGATATGTTAGAGAATACCAATTTTTCTAAATAATCAAACATTTCCTTTTTAGAGCGAAAAAATGTATTTTTAGGAACTAAAGTTTGAGGATAAATCATGTGCCAATTTATCTTTTTTCTAAATTTTTCTATAGCAGGAACTAATTCTGGCTTTAACTCCATTAATTCATAAATATAGTTAAAAAAATTATTTATAAAGGTAGTATAACTTATACCATAATCATAATCTTCAAAAAGTTGTAAATATTTCATTAGGTATATATTTTATATTATTTCTAAAAATCTACCATTTGGAACAACAGCAGAAATACTACCTACATCTTCGCCATCATTTATATAATAATAGCCCCTTCTAGCATTACCTAATTTTAAATTTCTTAACATTAAAGAATTAGCAATTATATCAGTATGTGGTGTATTAATTGTATTAGTCATTTCTCCAACTATTTTAATTGGAAAAATTATAGGACGACATTTTAAATCAATATAAGATTTATCGCTATACTGTGGTAATTCTTTTCTTTCAGTCGGATAATAATCTTCATCAGGAATATCGTCATCACAATTATATCCAGTTTTTACATATCTACCCTCTTCTTTTTCTATTCTATCCAATGAAATTTTACCTGCTAATAATGTTTTACCATATTCTCTTGTACCATCCCACTCACCAATTGCTGGTACTCCAATTCTTGCTTCTAATGCTTGTTTAGCTGCATTATATGTGCCAATATGTATTCCTTTTTTACCTAAAAACATTTTATCGGTAGAACCGTGATAGAATATATTTGAAAAAGATTCAAATAGTTGTAAATATTTCATTAGGTATATATTATTTCGGCTAAACAAAATTAAAAGTGATTTTAACAGTTTTTTAACTTTATTAGTTTGTTTGAACAAAATTACTTTTGTATCTTTGTGTAACAATTTAAAAGTAAAAAAACAATTTTATGCAAATGCAAATTAAAGTAGCCAAAAAGCAACCAATCAAACAATCGCCTCTTTATGGTGCTGAGGGGAAAGCAGTTATCGCTAACAACAAAGATGGGCTGCGCCAAGACAATGTGTATCCTACACTCGAAATTAAGGATGCAAGCGAAGTATTCGGGGGTCCTACACGCAAAGGTTGGGACAAAGCCATTATCTCTAATGGCACTCTTGTCAATCTCGTAGGTAAATCTTATTCAGTTCTTTCTAATCAGAACTTTTTCGGTGAAATCGAAAAACAACTGAAAGATAAGGACATTCAGGTAATGACCCGTGCCATCAACCGTGATGACAGGGCTTTTTGTGTTGACCATATATTGGCTGATGACCGTTATGCAGTTATCGTTAAGAATGGTATGGATGAAATCCGCCCTATGATGTCTTATACTACATCTTATGATGGTAGTACAAAGACACAGGGACACTTTGGTTTCTTCCGCAAAGTATGCGCCAATGGCTTGCATGTTGCAACATCTGAAATCGGCTTCTCTATGAAGCGCCGTGGCGACCTGGAGTATGTAGTTATCGGTGAAGTTGAAAAACTTATCAAAAAATTCATGGACAACGAATTTTTTGAAATCAAAAGGAAATTTGAAGTTCTTGCCGAAACTCCTATTACAAATGTTGGCGACTATGTAAAAATGGTATGCAATGAAACCGGCATCTTTCAGTTTGAAAAGTCTGAAGAAAACGAAGCGGCAAGCAAAAATGCCGAAACAGTTATCGAAATCATCAGGCGTGAAGCAAAAATGCTTGGTGCAGAACCAAACTTGTGGATAGGCTACAATGGCTTCAACAACATTCTTCATGGTAAAATGAAGAAAACTTTCAACAGTCAATATGACTGGGATACCAAATTGTTCGACTACAACATGGAACTTGCCACTGCAAACTAATATATTACAAAGGCTGTATTTACAAATACAGCCTTTGTTTCCTTTTTTATTCATTAATTAAAACAATAAATTTTTATGAAAGACTTCCAATTATCAGGCTCATTTTCCAAATCACAGAGCTTCCTCGCCAGAGTATTTATGTTAATGTTTGTTGCATTAGGCATATCTGCTTTTTTCGCAATCTCATTCGGTAATAGCCCCGACTTGATGGCTACACTTATGACAAAGATGCCGGACAAAAAAATCTCACTCACCGCTTTAGGCTGGGTTGTGATGTTCGCCCCGCTTATCTTTGTTATGATAATGTCATTCGGGTATCAAAGTTTATCGAAACCTTCGCTGATGCTACTATTTATGCTATATGCCGCTATAAATGGTATAAGTTTAAGCTTTATTCTATTAGCTTATACTACTGCATCACTTGTTGGTTGTTTCTTATCAGCTGCTGCAATGTTTGGTATAATGGGTGCCTGGGGCTATGTAACGAAACAAGACTTAACCTCATGGGGCAGTATCCTATTTACAGCACTAATAGGCATAATTATGTCGTTGCTAATTAATACGTGGTTGCATAGCCATATACTAGATTATATTATAAGTATAATTGGTGTAATAGTGTTCTGTGCATTGACAGCTTATGATGTGCAAAAGCTAAAGTCTATGGCGTATGATGATAAGGCAGCAATAATGGGTGCTTTGGAACTATATTTAGATTTCCTCAATTTATTCTTATTCTTGCTAAGGTTATTTGGTGCGTCAAAAGACTAAACACTTTAACAAAATTTTAACAGCACACTATTTGTTTAGTGTGCTTTTTTTATGTAATTTTGTATAAAGAATTTAGAAATCAAATGGACAAAGACATAAAAAGAATTGTGTTGGATGCTCTTATCTGTAAAAGTAGCAGATTGGAAACACTTGAAAAGTTGTTAACAGATGATAATTTTAAGGTGCATTATACAGTAACCGCTTCTGGTAATGGTAATCAGATAGCTATATTTAATGATGAAACTGTTAGACAATCTTTAATAGAGGTTACAAAAAAGAAAATTATCCAAGATAATGAAATTATTAGAAAACATCCTGAATTAGTAGCAGAGCTTAATATTAATTTTAGTGATAGTAGAGTATCTAGTACAGATATAGGATATTTATTTTTGGATTAAAAATTGAAATATGTCATATAACCAAGAAATATTTGAAAAATGCGAGGAATTTCACCGACATTCCTTCTTGTTAGAAGAACACATTCACCGTTCAGAAAATACATTCTTAGCACCTAATGGCGTTACACTTGTTCTATTTGATCCAAAAGATGAAATTCATACTACCAATTTTAATATGTTTGACCAAATTATGATAAGTTTGGATGACAATGAAGAATTGTTTGAGTTGTATATGGCATTAATATATGCAATAGAAGATGAACAATATGAGGATGCTATTGCTATAAAAACTAAGATACAGGATTTTTGAGCTTTAACAAATATTTAACAGCACACATTTTTCAATGTGTGCTTTTTTTCGTATCTTTGTGTATAAAAGTTAATAAGATGATACAATCACTATTACATTTAATCGGTTTTTGCCCCGACCATCTCAATCATATTAACATGATTGATGCACCATGGCAAGAATTATTAAACTTTTTTAACCAGATAAAATCTATATTTCGCAAATGAGTTGTATTTATTGTGGAGGTGATGTTCACCCTAAACGTGTAGAAATTTTACAAGGAAGAAATCAACCAATTTCTTGCATTGGTTGTGCAGAGGGTAAAGTACAGCGAGTTGTTGGGTTTCAAGTTAACGATGGCAAAACAGACCGCTCAATAGAGGTATGTACTCCTGAACAATATAATCGTTTAAAAAGTTTAGAACGAAAAACAGGACAAGCAACAGGTGGCCCTGGTTTCGGCGCTAATGCTGGTAAAGTAGTTTATAAAAAGTAATTATGACAAAGACATTCATTGACTTATTAGGTGAGCCATTTCAAGTAACATTCACCGAACATGACATATCTAAATATGAGGTATTGTTTCATGTAACTTCAAAACAAACCAGAAAGCAGATAGAAGAACAAGGTTTATTAATAGGTCAGCCTATGCGTAAATCATTAGTTGAAACTAATTTGCTTTTCTTATCATACCCTATCAATCAAAATACCGGCGACTTGTTCCGTTGGCACGATGAAACCTGTACTCTAATAATATTAGATGCAATTGCTTTATTGAAATCTGGTTATATATTTTATAATGATTACTTCTCAAGTGAGGATCAATCAAGTTTACAAAATCATTTGGTATGTGAACAATCAATACCAAAAGAGTATATACTTAAAATAGTAGAATTTTAATATGGTAGTAGAGGTTACTTCATGTAGAAAATGCCCATTCATACTGGCTCAGGTAGTTGAGTTTGGCATCACAATATTTGATTGTAGTGAAAACGGATTTGACTCCACTATGATGATGCCTGAAAATGAAATACACGAAAATTGCCCCTTAAGAAAGGGCGATATTACTGTAACTCTTAAAAAAGAATCATAGTGTTTTATATTGGCGCATTCATAATGGTATTAGTTGGTATAATATATACCTGGTTTTTTGTATTATTAATAAAATATACCTTTTTTAATAAAAATGGTATTTAAAAAAATAATAATGTGGAAGTTTGGATATTTTAAAAATGTTTATTCAGAAGTAAATTCACCAGAGTTTACTTATGAAATCACAGAACCTATCGAAGGTGCTACTATTGATATGGCTGCTACCGAAGATGAAGCAATAAAAAAAGTTGCTGAATTAAATGCAGATTTAGCGGACTATTTAGCGTATATGTCAACATTAGATGGTTGGAAAGATTATTTTGAAGAATAATGGGTAGTAAGTATTTAAAAAACATAAGAGAACGGTTATATTCAGAATCTCCACATTGCAGAAATTGTGGGGCTTTAACTGTTTTAGGTACTAATAATCAGGATGATACAGCTACTATTCAACATATAAAACCAAGATTTCATCCTGATTATGGAAAAGAATTAACTTTATGGTGTTACAAATGTAACAATTTGGACTCTCAACATAAATCTAAGAATAAAATCTTTTCAAGGGATGAAATGGTTTATTACCTCTCTGGTAAAAAAACTTCTTTAAGCGGCTTATATATTATAGACGGAATAGCAATCACATATGAGGATCATAAGCCTGTAAAAGTACAACCAATATACATGGCTAAGTTAGATATGATGCCTAAATATATGGATCATTATATCAAATCGTTTGGAAATAAAATAGTTAATGGTAAAATACAACGCAAATATGCACCAGAACCATTTGAACTTTTTTTTAAGAAAAGAATTAAAGGCATGTTTAATATAGAGCAATATAGTATAGGTAATGGGTGGTATCAAACACCATGGTATCAGCAGAATATAGTCAAAATATTCTAAAAATAAATATTCGTTTTTCATTCTTTTTTTTCTTATCTTTGTAAACTAATAACAAATAATGAACTGGATTACAAGCCCCGAAATTTGGCTATCTTTAATTACTCTTACTTTCCTTGAGATAGTTTTGGGTATTGATAACATTATTTTCTTGTCTATTATAACAAGCAAACTACCTAAACATAACCAAAAAAGAGCCAGAATAATAGGCTTATCATTGGCAATGATTACTAGATGTTTGTTATTGCTATCTATTAATTTGTTAACTAAATTAACATTTACCTTATTTAATCCTTCTGCATTACTTCATATAACCGATGTTGTTTGGATTCAAAGATTGAATATATCAGGTAAAGATTTAGTTCTAATGTTAGGTGGATGTTTTCTTTTATATAAAAGTGTTAAAGAAATACACGAAAGGTTTCAAAAAGATGAACATCATAATGGTTCAGGCAAAAAGTTGTCATTTGTTGCTACAATTATACAAATATTGATACTTGATGTAGTTTTTTCCTTAGACTCGGTAATTACTGCGGTAGGTATGTCTAATCAAATATTTGTTATGATTTCAGCGGTTATTATAGGTATACTTATAATGCTGATTGCATCAGG
>Ga0316224_1000383_pt1 | contig 64024 bp, 61 predicted proteins | sample TBH18013metaG_FD_206254 | JGI IMG/M metagenome (GOLD analysis project Ga0316224, IMG submission 206254) | Freshwater microbial communities from Trout Bog Lake, Wisconsin, USA - TBH18013 | ecosystem: Environmental > Aquatic > Freshwater > Lake > Hypolimnion/Profundal zone | place: USA: Wisconsin... | reverse complement strand
TCCGGCCCCGGCGGTATCCTCGGGACCGAGCATTCCGTCGCCGGTCGCGGCGGACGGCACGCTTACCCTTTACGGCGTCACGCTGTACGGCACGGTCGATGTCGGCGTTTCCAATCAGAGCCATGGCTTGAACTACAACGCCGACGCGCCGCAGGGCGTGGCCGAGCCGTGGAGCAAGTACGGCAACAAGAACCTTACCAGCGTGACGCCCGGCGGCCAGTCGCAGTCCAATATCGGCCTTAAAGGCAAGGAAGAGCTGATTGACGGCGTCTACGCCGTGTTTCAGGTCGAAGCCGCCTTCAACCCGGTTTCGGGCACGTTGGCCAACGGCGCCAAATCGCTGGTGGACAACAACGGCATCAACAAGGCGCAACAGACGTTCAGCGCCGATTCCAGCCGCAGCGGTCAAGTGTTTTCCGGCCCGGCCAATATCGGCGTCCAGAACGCCACCTATGGCACCTTGACCTTCGGGCGGCATCAGGTTCCGATGTACGACGTCATCAAGGCCAACGACCCGGCGGGCGGCGCCTATGCGTTTTCGGCCTTTACCGGAACCCTGCCGGGCGGCGGGTTCACCCAAGCCGCGCGCCTGGACGATTCGATCAAATACAGCGGTCAGTACGGCCCCGTGCGCTATTCGGCGCTGTACCAGTTTCCGGGCAACAGCGGCATCGCGTTCGCCCACGACGATGCGTATCACGTCGCCCTGGGCTACACGCATACGATCTTCAGCGTGGACGGAGCTTACTCGGTCAAGAAGGACGCCGTTTCGCTGGCCGCCAATTCGACCGCGGGAAGCCAAACCGTGGCCGCCACCTTGGGGAACACCTATACCGCCACGGTGGCGGGCAACGTCGATCTTAGACCCGAGAAAGTGCCGGTGAAGCTGTTCGGAGGCTTGGAGCATATCCAAATCACTAATCCCGACCGGGCGCCGATGCTTACCAACGACCCGTTCACCATCGACGGCTATCAAACCAGCAGCGTCAACAGCACGTCATACGGCATCAACAAGGTGCTGTACGTCCCGTGGCTCGGCGTTTCCTACTGGCCGATCGATCCGCTGAAGCTGACCGCCGCCGGATATCTGCAAATTCAGCAAAACTATTCCGGATTGACCCAGTCCGGCTGCTTGACCGCCGGTAAAACAACCTGCTCCGGGTATGAATGGTATACCTCGCTGGTCGCCGATTATACCTTCAACAAGCGCTTCGACGCCTATCTCGGCACCATGTACACCAAGGTCGAGAACGGCCTGTACGTCAACAGCACCGCTTACCACAACAACAATCTGTCAACCATGGCAGGACTTCGATTCCAGTTCTGATCAGACAAGCCACGCCCTCCTCAAAACGGATGGGCCCCAAAACGGATGGGCGTGGCCCCTTAATCCCAAATAATCCGTGCTAAAAATACATCACGCCCTTGGTTTAAATTTTACGAACGGCTGCGTCCATAGAGCGGCATCCGAAGACAAGCCCCCTTATACGACCGAATAAATCTTTTATTTTCAGTCTGTTAAGCTATTTTTCTGTCATAAAACATGCACAATGCCGTAACAATGTGCTTAAATGCAACAGTCAATATAGAATATTTGCATTTTGTATAAATTATTTTTTAGTGGCCCGGACTCCGGCTGGTTGTCGATATGGGGTTGCAATTTCCAACCTTGCAAGGGGCTACACAATGACGATCTCTTCTTACAAATTCTTTGCGACGACGATATCGCGTCGCGCCATGGCTGTTGCCTTGGGCGCGGCTTTCGTCGTGGCGCCGATGGCGGCGCATGCCGATGGCGGCACCACCTCGCCCTTCCTTAGCGGACCCGACAGCTTCACTTTGAAGACGTTTCTGGATTCCGACGCTCCGTTGACGTTCATGGGCGTTACCCTGTACGGAACTCTCGATATCGGGCTTTCCGACCAAAACAACGGCGCCCATTACAACCCGGATTTTCCAACCACGGTGGCGGAAATCCTGCAAAAGAACAGCAGCAAGCAAACGTTCAATTTCATGTCCAACGGCATGGAGCAATCGTCGCTTGGCTTGAAAGGCACCGAGGAACTGATGCCCGGATTGAACTTGGTGTTCAAGCTGGAAACCGGATACAATCCGAGCAGCATGAGAATTTCCAACGCGCAACGCGCTTTGATTTATAACGCCGGCAATTCCTTCCACGGCGGCACTACTGTACAAGGCGATTCGAGCCGGGCCGGACAATACTTCCAAGGCGGCGCCTTCGCCGGTCTTAGCTCGCCGACTTTCGGAACCCTGACGTTCGGACGCCATAAGACGCCGATGGGTGATTTGATCGGCGCCTACGACCCCCAAAACAACGCCTATGCGTTCTCGCCGATCGGTTGGTCGGGTTCGACCGGCGGCGGCGGGTTTACCGAAGACATTCGTCTCGACCAGTCGATCAAATACAACGTCAAGTACGGTCCGTTCCGCGCTGCCGCGCTGTATCAGGTTCCCAATAACACCAACACCAGCGGCGGCGACGATGCCGAAGAAGGCGTGCTCGGCGTCGACTACGCCGGTCTGTCCGCCGATGTCTACTATCATCACAAGGGCAACGCGCTCAACATCGGCAGTCCCCCGTCGGCCCTCGGCTCGCAGCTGCTGTCGGTCAACGTGGCTGACATCACCTCGGTTGGCGGCATGGTCAAATACGACTTTAAGGAATACGTCCCGGTCAAAGCCATGGCCGGATATACGCACGACATCATCGGCGATCCCCACACGCCTTTGACGTTGAGCACCTTGACGCAAAATTCGATCGGCGACTATCCGTACAGCTCCATAAGCAACACCGCCTACAACGCGCATGCGGAAATCTATCATGTCTTGTGGTTCGGCACGCAGTACGCGATTACCCCGGAACTCAGCATGAATTCCGGATTCTACATGTACATCACCGACAATTATTCCGGTAAGACCCAAGCGGGTTGCTTGGCATCCACCGGCGGCAACCATTGCGCGGGCGATGAAGAGTTCTACTCGACGGCGCTCGACTACCGCTTCAACAAGCGCGTCGATGTCTATGGCGGCGTCATGTATACCCGCATCAACGGCGGCATGTACTACAACAACAGCTACCTGCACAACAACGCCGTATCGACGACGGCGGGTCTTCGCTTTAAGTTCTAAGCGAAGGTTTGATCGTGATAGCGCCCCCTTCCCGGCAACGGGAGGGGGGTTGTTTTTTGCGCGTATAAACCCAAATTTATCTAGATAAACCCGCTTTTAATTGCCGCGCCAACGCCCCTATGCATAAAGTATCCGTGGATATGACGTCGGGATGTAGGGGCGGTTGAGCCTGCGGCGAGATTGTTCGGACGGCGTACCCCCGGAAACGACACGAAAAATCAGATGGTTAGAAGACCAAAAAAGATCGAGAATCCTGAAATACCCGACCGCTCGCAATTTATGACGCCTGCGGCCGGTCTGGCGGATTCGGTCAACATTCTTCTTATCGAAGACGACACGGAAACCGCGGACGAAATTATCGGCGAGCTAAAGGAACTCGGACACAATGTCGTCCATGTGGAAGACGGCATAACGGGACTAAAAGCCGCCAGGGAGCAAAGCTACGACATCGTCGTCGTCGATCGAATGCTGCCGCGGCTTGATGGTCTCAATCTGGTGGCCACGCTTCGGTCCGAACGGATCAACGTTCCCGTTCTTGTGTTAAGCGCCCTGTCCGATGTGGACGACCGCGTGCGGGGGCTGAAAGCGGGCGGAGACGACTATCTGTCCAAGCCGTTCGCTTTGTCGGAATTGGCCGCCAGGATCGAGGCCTTGTTGCGCAGACCGGCGATGATTCGCGAGACCGTTTTGCGGGTCGGCCCGTTGGAATTGGATCTGATCGATCGCGCGGCCTTTCGCAATGGCCGCAAGATTGAATTGCTGGCCCGGGAATTCAAGCTTTTGGAATATATGATGCGTCGCCCGGCTCAGGTGCTGACCCGCGCCATGTTGCTGGAGGGGGTATGGAACTACCGCTTTCTTGCCGAGACCAATCTTGTCGACGTTCATATCGGCAAGCTGCGCCGTAAGATCGACGGAGCCAACGATCTGCCGCTTATTCATACCATAAAGGGAACTGGGTTTATGTTATGCCCGTTGCCGTAACGCCGCCCGAAAACGCCCCGTTACGCTTCATCGAAACCCTACGTTCGTCATCCTTTCAGCTTGCGGCGATGCTTGCCGCCTTGTTCGTTTTCTGCACCCTTGTTTTATTCGCTTTCGTTTACTGGCAAACCACGCTAGCCGAAACGACCCGAATCAGGAGCGAGTTGACGAACGAACTGGAAAAACTGGAAAAACTCGACGATGCCGCTATGACGGCGGCGATCAGCGACAGGTTGGTTTCGCCCGCGCACAAGCTTAATTTCGCCCAATTGTTCAGCGTTGCCGGACAACCTCTTGCGGGTAATATTCCGGCCATGCCGAATTTCAAGGAAACGACGGCGGTCGAACCCCGGCACGGATCGACTTTCTGGCTGAACGCGGCGGTTAACGGCGAAAAGGTCATGCTGGTTGGCAAGTTTTTGCCCGATGGAAAATTTCTGGTGATCGGCAGAAGCCTCGACAGTCTGGAAAATTTGGGCCACGCCGTTCGCTACGCCCTGGAGCTTGGTTTCTTTCCCGCTCTGATCCTGGCCTTGACCATAGGGGCGATCGTCAGCAGGCAAACCCACGCCCGCATCCGGGACGTTCTTAATTCCGTCAATAGAATCATGGAGGGCAATATCAAGGAACGTCTTCCGGTTCGAAACAGCAAAGACGATCTCGACCACTTGTCGGCCAGCGTCAATTTGATGCTTGATGAAATCGAGCGGCTGCTGAACGACGCCAAAAGTACCGGGGATAACATCGCCCATGATTTGCGCACCCCTTTGACCCGGGTCCGCGCCCGGCTTGAACGCGCCTGCCAGAATGCCCTGTCGCAGGAGGAGCTGTCCAATTTGGTCGAGCACGCCATTACCGGTCTGGACCAAACCTTGCGGATCATCACCGCTTTGTTGCGCATCGGTCAAATCGAGAACCGTCGGCAACGGTCGAATTTCACGTCCTTGGACTTGGAGCAGTTAGTGGTCGAAATCGGCGATTTGTTCGAGCCCTTTGCCGAAGAGAAAAATATTCGTTTTGTGGTTCGCGTCGGAAAAGTCGCAAAAATTATCGGCGACCGCGACCTGCTAAGCGAAGCCATCGCCAACATGGTTGAAAACGCCCTGAAATTTACCCAATCGGGCAACAAGGTTCTTCTGGAGCTGCTCGACCTAAAGGGCGTGCCGACAATTCTAGTCATCGACGACGGCCCCGGAATTCCGGCTGAAGATCTGGACAACGTCTGGATGCGATTTTATCGCTCGGACAAAAGCCGCCATATCGACGGCAACGGCCTGGGTCTGAGCTTGGTCAAGGCCATCGCCGACCTGCACGGCTTTACCGTTTCCGTTCAGAATGCCAACCCCGGCTGCCGATTTGAAATCAGATGCGCGAAAACGGAAAGTCGGCCCAGATCATTCCACCAAACCGATGGTGCTGGCGCCGATGGGCTTGACCCCGGTCCCAGCACAATTGTTTGATAAGTTGACGTTGTTCTGAAAAACGACCTCGCGTCCGATCACCTGGGTGCAGCCGTTGGGATTGCTGCTGGCGTTGTTGTCGAACTGCACGATCTGATTGGGAAAATAGACGGCCCCGGTAATGTTCAACTGCGTATTGTTGCTGAACACCTGCGTTACCGTCGACGTGCCGGTGCGCGACCCCATGATCGCCAATCCGGCGAAAGCACCGCTGGTCGGAGCGGTAATATTGATCTGGGCGTTATTGCCGATATTGAGAGCCTCGTTGCCGACGATAACGATGGTAACCCCACCGGTGGCGTTAAGAACCGAGTTGTTCTGGAACGCAAACTTGCTTTCAATGTAATAGGTGCCGGGCGCCATGGTGACGGTGGCGTTGTTGCTGAAGTTCAAGCCGTTGCAGAACAGTCCGGGGGTAAGGTTGACCTTGACGTTGTTGCTGCCCGATGAGGTTTGGCAGGTGCATTCTCCCGACGGCGTCGCCTGTACGGACGCGTATGGATCGGCGGTGGTCACCCCGGTTGTCACGGCACCCGAGATCGATGCGTTGTTGGACAACCCATAGCCGCCTTTGACGGCAACCGGGCCGGAAATCTTGGCGTTATTATTCAGATAAAGCCCCTTCGTCGACGTGGAATTTTCGGCCACCCCGCAATTCTTGTTGGGAAGCACGGCGTTATTGTCGACCAAAACCGAATCGGCGGCGGTCGGATCCAATGCCAGGACGCAATACTTTCCCGTTCCGGTGTTGGAATAAAGCGCCACCGACCGCGCGGATATGGTCGCCGCGCTTACGAACAGCGAGGAAAACAGCAGGTTCTGTTTTTGCGACACGATAACTTCCACGGCATTGGCGTTAGCCGCATATATTCCCGATACCGGAGGATTGTTGATTGCTACGGTTGTCCCGTTTCCCGCCGTCACATTGTTGCGGCTGATATCCACCGTCGATGCCGAAACCACCGTCGCTCCGCGGCCGCCGGTCGAAAGCTCGAACGCTCCGCCTAGCGCTCCGGCATCGGCGGCATTTTGCAAAATTCGCTTGTTGGAAAACCATAAACCCATTTCCGTTCCCAACGACAGGAAGCCCAAGGCGGACGTTAAGCCGAGAGCCACGAACACGGCGACGGCTCCTTGTTTGTCCCTATGCAGGCGCCGAAAAAAATGGATGACACGAAACGTTGGCGACATGGTCGAATGCCCCTGACGGGTAAGAGTTTCGATTGTGATTATGCCCGTTGGGAAAACCGGAAAATATGAAGCCCGTCACACACTTACCGTGGCGTAACGCATTGCGCGGTCAGAACGATGGGACCGAACGGCAATAGCCGAGGCACGATAAAAGCGAAGCTGTAACTGGCGGTCACGCTGACTTGCGAAGCCGTCGCACTGGCGACGACGGACGGAGTCGTCCCCTGCATTCCGATCAGATCGGCGGTAACCATGTTGGCGATCTGCGGGCCGGTCAAGGCGGAATTGGCCAAGGCGGCGCGGGCTGCCTGCTCGACGGCGTATTGCATGGTTTGCCGGGTCCACATGGCGCGGCCGAATTCCATCATCCCCAAAACAAGCGCGGCCAGAACCGGCATAACAAAAGCGAACTCGACCGCCGCCGACCCCCTTTGACAGGTAAGCAGCCGGGCCATCTTTTAACTGATCCGCAGGGTCGAAGACCCGGTCAAGGTTTGCTGGCGGGCAAAGCCCGGATAACCGAGCAGCATCGAATACACTTCGCTGACCGTGACGGTAACATAGGTACGCAAGACGCTGCCGTCCTGACAGGTGGAACCGCAGGAAACCGTGCCGCCGTTGGCGCAACCGCAAAATGTCGAAGCGCTGACGGTCGTCGCATTGGCGGGAAGGCCGGTGGCGGCAAGAACCGCCGCCTGCATACCGGCAACATTGCCCGCACTGCTGAAACCCGCCTGGGCACCGGCACGAGCCGCGCTGACCAGCCGCATCTTCTCGTTGACCGCCAAACCGAAATCGCCCAAACCGACCGCGGCCAGAACCAACATGGGCGCCGCCAATGCGAATTCGACGACGCTGACCCCTTTGGTATCGCGAACGAAACGCCGTATCCAGCCCTGTTTCGTACTCATGGCATCCTCACTTGACCTGAGTCTTGGCCGCGGCGTCACCCGTTACCGCAACCGGATCGGAGCAGCGCTGTGATGTGCACGCAACCGCAATCGACGTCCCGCCGGGACTCCAATTCTTGCCGGTTCCGTAATGCACGCCAACCCCATCCGCGCTCGACGACGTGACCACCACGGTTCGTTCCCAGATAAGGTTGCCTTGGCCGTCCAGAGCGAACAAACTGGTTCCCCCGGCATGTTTGCCGAAGACGACGATGGACTTGCCCGATTGCACGGTAATATCGGCGATGGCCGGATTGCCGACCACGATCTCGGCCGGAACGGCGCTGAACCGCACCCGCGACGCATGGCCCAGCGGAACTTCCCAGGTTTCGTCGGCCATGGCCGCCATCGCCGCCATAACGATCAGAGGCAACGCAACTGGGATGAATACTGCCAATCTTATCTTGCTCATTTTCGTATTCCTTTAATCCGGAACAGTGGTACAATTATACTGTCTTAAAGCAACAACATCAATATTTTTAGTTTTTTTACAAATGATCACTGATTTATTTATTATTTATATAAAATTGTTTGCATATACTTTTCGGGAGTATTGATAAAATGAGAGTATCCGTTACCGCAGCAACTTTGCTGTGCGCATCCGTTGTTTTGGGGGCCTGTGCCGGCGGCTTGCCCAATCCTGCCAACAAGTCCAACGAGGATGCTGTCGACCTGTCTTTGAAGAATGCCGCCGCCGCCGCGGAACTCAATCACGACTACAACGGCGCCGCCCAACACCTGAATACGCTGTATCAGCGCCATGGCGGCGATCGGGACATCGCCCTTGCCTTGGCGCGCAACCTTCGCTACGGCGGACAGGCCCAAACCGCCGCCGACATCATGCAGTCGACCCTGAGCCGTTTTGCCGACGATCCCGACATGCTGATCGAATTGGGCAAGGATTACCTGTCCGCCGACCGGGTCAATCTGGCGGTTAAATATCTGGAAAAAGCCAAGACCATCGCGCCCGCCCGCTGGGAGGCATTCGCGGCTTTGGCCGTGGCCTACGATACCCAAGGATTCGCCGCCATGGCGCAGGAATCCTATGCGCGCGCCGACATCCTGTCGCCGGACAACCCGGCCATCCTTAACAACATGGCCCTGTCTCAAGCCCTTTCTGGACATTTGGACCAAGCCTTGGCGACCATAAGCCGGGCTGCGGACCTTCCCAACGCCACTTTGCAAGTGCGCCAGAACCTTGCCTTGCTGCTGGCCCTGAAGGGGAATGCCGCCCAGGCCGAACGATTGACGGGTCATGATCTGCCTCCGGATGCGGCCAAATCGAATATCGAAATCCTGAAAGCGCTGGCCGCCGCCAGGAAAGAATAATTCCCGCTCAATGCATCACCTTGATCACTTGAATGGCCGCCGGGCCGATGATGACCATGAACAGGACCGGCAAAAAGAAAATGATCATCGGAACGGTCAGTTTGGCAGGCAAAGCCGCCGCCTTCTTCTCGGCGGCGGCCATGCGCGCCTCGCGGTTTTCCTGAGCCAGAACTTTCAAGCCCTGACTGATGGGGGTGCCGTATTTCTCGGATTGGATCAAGGTTGTGGCGAATGTCCTGATTTCCGCCAAACCGGTTCGCTCGGCCAAGTTTTCCCACGCTTGGCGGCGTTCGCCCAGGAATGCCAGTTCCGCCGCGCATAATCCGAATTCCTCGGACAAATCGGGAGCGGTGCGCGCCATTTCATCGACCACGCGGGTGACGGCGCTTTCGATGGACAGACCCGCGTCCACGCAGATCACCAGCAAATCGACGGCGTCGGGAAAGGCCCGGCGCAACAGCGCTTGGCGCTTTTGTATGGCATTGGTCAAGGCCACGGTCGGCAGATAGGCTCCGATCGCCATGGCCAACAAGATGATGAACGCCCGGCTGGCGGGCGGATAATGGGAGAACACCACGCCCGCGTAAAACAATCCCAGGAACAGAAACAGCGCGGGCAACGCCACTTGGCAAAACACGAACGTCAACGGCGCCGCTTTGCCCTTCCACCCGGCCCGGGCCAACCGCGATTTCAATTCCTTGGCCTCGATGGTCTTCTGCAATTTCAGCCGGACGATCACCGCCTGCATCAGCGCTTGGCGCTTCAGGGTTCTGGGATCGATCCGCTTGGACAGCGAGGCCCGTTGCAACGCCGCCAATTCGGACCGCCGCACGGAAACGGCCTTCAGCCGTAGCGATAGACGATCCCTGGCCAGCAACGGCAGGGACAGCGCGATCACCGAGGCGAAAGCGGCGATGGCGGCGACGACGGTGATGAGCATCGGCAGGATCATGGTTCACGCCTCGAAATTGATCATGGCGCGCATGACGAAAATCCCGATGATTTCGGTCATTGCGCCGACGAATAGGATGACGTTTCCGGGATCGGTCGTGAACAATACGCCCACGTATTGAGGCGACATCGCCGACAGCAGGATCATGACCACGAACGGCAGCGAGCCGATGATCATGGCCGATGCCTTGGCCTCGCTGGAAAAGGCCTGGACCTTGTCGCGCATGCGTTTGCGCGAACGCAGGACTTCGGACAATTTCGTCAGGGTTTCCGACAGGTTTCCGCCGGTTTGAAGCTGAATCGACACGACGATGGCGAAATAGCGCAATTCGGCGATGGGCATGCGCTCGACCGTCCGGGTCAGAACCTCTTGCAGGCTCATCCCCAATTTCTGGCCTTCCGCCATCACCCGGAACTCTTCGCCGATGGGATCGGGCATTTCCCGGCCGATCATGGCGATGCATTCTCCCAAGGGCAGTCCCGACCGGATGCCGCGCACCACGATATCGATGCCGTCGGCCAACTGTCCGGTAAAGCGTTGGACCCGCCGTTTCGCCAACAGTCCCAAGACGAATTTCGGCAGACCGACCCCCACGCTCAAGGCGACGAACACGGCCACCGGAAACTTATGAACGCTCAGGAAGACGGCACTGAAAATCATCGCCGTCAGACCGACGGAAAATAGCAGATACTGCCAGACCATTATGTCCAATCCGGCCTGGAGCAGTTGCTCGCGCAGGCGATACCCCCGTTCCTTGTCGGTCTCGTCTTGCCTAAGTTTGGTGACCAGGGACTTGCGCCGGGCCGACTGATCGGCGGAGCGTTCGGGTTTCAAAGCGGAAAGACGCTTTTTGATTTTTACTTTCGGACCATGCGCCAGGATATAGGCCGACCAGCCGATTGCGCTTACGGACAAGGCGGCCAGCGCGGCGGCAAAAGGAACAAGCAGGGACGGATCAATCATGATCGCCTCCCATGGCCTGGGCCAATTCCCGTTCCAGATTGTAATAGCGGGCGCGATCCCAGAAAGCCGGCCGCAACCCGGTGGAGCGATGGCGGCCGATAACCTTGCCCTTGGAATCCTCGCCCTCGATTTCGAAGACGACCAAGTCCTGCAAGGTGATGACGTCGCCTTCCATGCCGACCACTTCGGTGATGTGGGTGATCTTGCGGCTGCCGTCGCGCAGCCTCGATGCCTGGACGATCAGATTGACCGCCGAGGCGATCTGTTCGCGCACCGCCTTGGCGGGCAGATTGTAGCCGCCCATGGCGACCATGTTCTCGACCCTGGACAAGGCGTCACGCGGCGTATTGGCGTGGATGGTCCCCATCGATCCATCGTGCCCCGTGTTCATGGCTTGCAGCAAATCAAAAGCTTCGGGGCCGCGCACTTCGCCGACGATGATCCGCTCGGGCCGCATACGCAGGCAGTTGCGGACCAGATCGCGCATGGTAACCTGCCCGACCCCTTCCAGGTTGGGGGGGCGGGTTTCCAACCGCACCACATGAGGCTGCTGCAATTGCAGTTCCGCCGCGTCTTCGCAGGTGACGATGCGCTCGCCGGAATCGATATGACGGGTCAAGCAATTGAGCAGCGTGGTTTTGCCCGAGCCGGTCCCGCCCGAGATCAGGACGTTGCAGCGAACCTTCGAGGCGATTTGCAGGACCGTGGCCGCCTGGGGCGTCAGCGAGCCGTACTGAACCAGTTTTTCCAGCGTCAGCTTTTCCCGCCTGAACTTGCGGATGGTCAGACTGGGACCGTCGATGGCCAGGGGCGGCGCGATCACGTTGACCCGCGAACCGTCGGCCAGACGCGCATCGCAAATGGGGCTGGACTCGTCGACGCGCCGCCCGACCGCCGTGACGATCCGTTGGCAAATGTTCATCAACTGGGCATTGTCGCGGAACTTGATGCCGGTCAGCTCAATCCTGCCGTCGGTTTCGATATAGACCTTGTCCGCTCCGTTGACCATGATGTCGGCGATGTCGTCGCGAGCCAGCAACGGCTCCAGCGGCCCCAGGCCCAGCATGTCGTTGCAAAGATCGGTGATGACGATTTGCTGTTCCGACGCCGACAGCGCCATGCCGCGCATGCTGATGATCTCACTGACGATGTCGGAAATTTCCTCGCGCAGCACCGATGGTTCCAGTTCACCCAACTGAGCGGGATCGACCGCATTCATCAAATCGGAAAAGATGGCGATCTTGAAATCGGACAAACGCTGGTCTTGACCCTGGGTGCGAACCGCCGCCTTGGCGGTCATGGGGACCACGTTGGTATTAAGAGCATCCGGCGGGGATGCTGGCTCTGGTGGGGAGGAGCGCCGTCCGAACATGATCTAAGCTTTCATCCATTCGAAGACATTGAACCCCGCCTTGCCGCCGCTCGGGCGCGCCGCTTTGCCGGACAGCGACTGGGACAGCCCCGCCATCAGCTTGACGGCTTTGTGGGACGGGCTCATTTCGGCGGCGATCCGTCCCGCGTTGGAGGCGTCGCCGAACAGCCCCGGTTCGAAGGGGAGCGACAGGACCGGTTTCATCCCCAAATTGTCCTCGAAATCCTTTGCGGACAATTGCGTGCGCTTATGGGCGTCGATACCGTTCAACACCAATTGCAAAGGCGCCTCCTCGATCTCGATATAGGATTTGGCGTTCTTCAGCGAAGAGAAATCGGGCCAGGCGGTCATCACCACGTCGGTCGAGAACCGTAGCAGCCGTTCGGTCCAGTCCGTCCATACATGAGGCAGATCGAGCACCACCACCGGCGCCATGCGTCGGACGATATCGACCAGCATGTCGACCGCCTCGACGGTGACGGCGGGACGCGGCCGCAAATCACCGGGCGAGGCCAGCACCCGCATATTGGGGCCGCAAGGATTTAGCGACCGGTCGACCAGAACCTGATCCAATCGTTCGGTATGGGCGACGACGTCCGCCAGAGTCTGGTGGGCATCCAGACCCAACGCCAGTTGCGACGAGCCGAACGACAGATCGCAATCGAGGTAAACGACCGGTTCCTGCAAATGCTCGCCGATCAGCCACGCCACGTTCTGGGCCAGACACGATGACCCCGTTCCGCCCCGAGCCCCCCAGAACGACACCACTTTGCCATGGAGCGGCGCCGCGGGATCGGAATACAGCCGGTCCAAAGCGTCGACGATCTGATCGGGGACAAGCGGACACAGCAGATAATCGGCCACGCCCTTCGCCATCAACGCCCGGTAATGATGGATGTCGTTGATCGCCCCGACCACGACGACCTTGGTGGCGGGATCGCACACTTCCGCCAAACGGTCCAGATGATCCGGTTGATCGTCTTCCAGAATGATGAGCGACGGGGTAACCGTCCCCGCGTAACGGGCGGCCGCCGCATCGATGCCGCCTTGATAGACCGACACCTTGCAACGCGCCATCCGACGGTGATCGGCGAACAGATTAAGAGCCTGATGCGCGTCCGAGGTCCGGACAAAGGCGTCGATGGTCAAATTCCGCAACATGACGAAGCCTCCTATTTGCCGTTGCCAACCGGACTGGCGGACCCGGCGCTTTGTTGTTCTGGCGATGAACTGGTCGGCGCGCCCCTTTGGTATTTGCCCAGCACGTCGGCGGCGCGGTTGGCGTCGCGGCCGCTTGAGTCCCTGGCCCGGATCAGATCGGCGGGATTTTGCAGCATCAAAGCGGTATTGCGTTGGATCGAGCAGCCCCAATTGCTGTTCGGGGCATTGGCGTGATCGGGATTCAACCCCCGTTCGAACGTGCCGCAATCGGGAACCACGGCGACCCAGACGGGAACCTCGACCACGATCTGAAGAGCGGCATCCGCCGCAACCCGCAGTTTGGCCTCGATTGCCCGCACGCCTTCCTGATGAAAGAGCGCCGCCACCCGGTCGGAAAACGCAATGGCGGCATCTTCCTCGTCCGATTTTGTCGTCGCCGTGATCCGCACCGTCCCCGCTCCGCGGCGGAGCGACTCGGCGGCCATCCGCTTCAACCGGTCCAAATCGAAATCGGACAAGACCGGGCCGTCGAAAACCGCCACGGCCATTTGGGTCTTGGCCGTCAACGGATGCGAAATTTGCGCGTCATGTTCGGCCATTACCGCCGGTTGGCAAGAAGCCAGCGCCAGCGCAACCAGCAAAACGGACAAAGCGGGAGTAGCGTTCATAGTCGTGGTCCTTACTGCAAAATGTAACCCGTCGGGCCTTTAAGCTGCTCGGGCAGGACCGGCGCCTGATTGCCTCGGGTGGTATAGGTTTCCTGCAAACGGCCGAACAGAAACCGGTTCAAATCGGAGGTGGGCGCGAACCCGTCCGATGGCGAAGTCAAGGAATCCGCCTTGTCCACCGGTTGCACCACATAGGCGGAAAGAATCACCACCAGTTCGGTCTCGTTGCGCTGGAAGGCGTTGGACCGGAACAAGGCCCCAAGCACCGGCAAATCCATCAAGCCGGGCAAACCGGCGACGTCGGTGGTGATGTCGTTCTGCAAAAGACCGGCGATCATGATGCTGCCGCCCGACGGCAGTTCCACCGTCGAACCGGCGCGCCTGACCTTGAAGGCGGGGACCGAAATGGTCGAACTGATGGCGGTGCTGTTGGAGGTGTCGATGGCGCTGACCTCGGTGGTCATTTTCAGGCTCAACCGGCCCGGATCGAGTACCGTCGGCGTAAAGCCCAGCAACACCCCGTAGGGTTTGAATTCGACGCTGATGGCGCCGTTCACCTGCGAGATCGGGATCGGCAACTCGCCGCCGGCCAGCATGGTCGCGGTTTCGCCCGAAACCGCCGTCAGGTTGGGTTCCACCAAAGTTCTGATCAGCCCCTGATTTTCAAGCAAATTGAGATTGGTCACCAAGCTGCCGATGCCGGTCACCGTGGCGCTGCCGTAAAGGGTAGAGGCCGCCGCGCTGATCAATCCCGCCGTGGACGAGGTCGAACCCGACAATTTGACATTGCTGCCCTTGCCGAACAGCGGAATGGCGCCGGTGGAAACGCCGACCCCCAATTCCTTGAGGACGGATCTTTGGATCTCGGCCACCTTGACTTTCAGCAACACCTGCTGGTCGTTCGACACCTTCAGCAAATTGACCAGATTGGCGTCTTGCAATACATAGCGCCGGGCTAGGCTTTTTACGGTGTTGGCGACCTGGTCGGTCTTGACCGTTCCCGACAGATAAAGACTGTCGTTGACCGCTTCCACATGGATGCCGTGCTCGTCGGGCAGAACCTGCCGCAACGCCTCTTGGACGGCGGCGGAATCCAACGACACGTCGACATCCAAACGGCGGACGATCCTGCCGCCGCGATCGACCAGATAGACGTTGGTTTGACCGACCGCGCGGCCGACGATGTAAATCTGCGTGGGCGAACGGACCATCACGTCGGCGATGTCCGAATTGCCCACCACCACATCGTTGACCTGAACCGGCAACTGAACGTCGGTCGATTTGTTGACGCTGACTTTCAGGCTGGTGGTAATGGCGGGAACGTCCTGACGCAACACCGATGGATTGACGTGGGTGGCGCTGTCGGCCATGGCGATGACCTTGACATGAGCGTTGACGTCGGCCGTGTCGGCTCTGATCTGTGCCGAGGCCGGATAAGCCAACAGCAAGGCGGCGGCCAAAAGCGGAAGCAACATGTTTCTGTTCATCATAGCCCCCCCACCGCGACGATTTGCCCGGCGCGGTTGACGTGAATGAGCTCGCCGCCACGGGCGATCTGGGAATGAGCGGGCTTGGTCCCGACCAAAGCGCCGAGCGCCTTGCTGGCCTCGGTATCGCCGGTATAACCGGGCGTGGTCGATTCTTGTGTCGCCGCTTCGGGCTGACCGCCGGACAGGCCGCGCAGCACCAATTGCAGGTTCCCCAACAGTCCGGCCGCCGTCAGCAGTTCGGCCTGTTTGGGCGTCACCTCGACCGTGGCGTCCTTTCCGGGTATGGCCGCGCCGTCGCTGGCCCGGGCGATTTTCTGATCGATGGCCAGGACCTTGACGTCGGTCAGTATGGTTTCGGCGGCATAGCGCTGGATGGCCGCTCCGCTTTCCGTCTTGCCGCGCCCGGCGGTATTCTGGAAATCGGCGGCCAGCACGATGTCCACTTTGTCGCCGGGAGTAATGAAACCGGATACGGCGCTGGAATTGCTGATGGGAATGGACAACGCCCGCATGCCCGGCGCCAGCATTGCCGCCAGAACCCCCGTGGCGTCGGCGCGAAACAGCGCCTCCTGGGACAACGGTTCGCCTTCGTACAAAGGACGGCGGGCGATTTGACCGAGATATTGGGATTTCGGGTCGGCATCGGACAGCCGAACGATCACATGCGGCGAAACCGCCGAAAGCGGCCACTTTTCATAACGAAGATCGTCGGACTGCAAAACCGATCCGGAAGTCACCGCCCGGGCGAGCACCAGCACGTCTTCCATGGACTGAGCCGCTTCCTCGGCAGGTTTGGCTGTCTGCCGGTCCACCCACGACTTGGCCAGCAGCGCCGTAACGACAGCGGCGGCTATTGCGACGGCCATGACCGGAACCGCGGGCCTCATGATTGCATAACGGTGGTAAACATCCCGTCCTCCTTTTACGGTAACCACCTTATCGACCGGAGCACATCGGGTCTGTGACAGGCCTCACATACTTGATTTTTTTGAATTTTTTTGATTTTCGTCAGAATCGAAAACGCCCCCGGAGATCCGGAGGCGCTTCTTGGGGAGAGGCTATGGTTCGGTGAAGGGTCAGCCTTTGAGAGCGTTGGTGATGGATGTGAAGGTGGTGCCCAATTGACCTCCAAGCGTCCCCATGACACCCACGGCGGCGACTGAAATCAAAGCCGCGATCAAACCGTATTCAATGGCGGTAACGCCTCTTTCGTCACGAACATACTTCATCAACAGGCAGCGAGCGTAGGTAAGCATAATAATCTCCTTGCTATAACAGAATAAGTACTTTCGTACTTGCTAACGAGACTTGGAATTTTCTCTGCTCCGTTCGTCTCTTGAGGATCAACATATGCGTTTCGTTTTTTCCATTCTGTGAATTAGCCCACAGTAGCGAAAAAATTATTGAACATTGTTCGTCATGGTTTCCAGACGGGTCATATCGCTGATGATCAGCCCCATGGTTTTGCGTCTGACGATGCCGTCACGAGCCAATTCGCCAATGGCCTCGGCGACCTTTTCCTTGGTGGTTCCCGCCCATGCGGCGATCTCCCTGTGATTCGGCATATCGGGAATATGCCAGCCGTTTGTCCTGAGCGGTTCTGGCTTGGCCAAACGGACCAGTTCGGCCCATATGCGTTGCCGGTCGGTTTGTGACGACAGCGTAGTGACACGATTGTCCAAGGCCCGGACGATGCGCGTCAACCGCTCCAGAACCCGGATGGCGGCGCTGGGATAGGTTCTCAGCATGTCCAGAAACGCCGGACCGTTCAACGACGCCAGCGCCGTATCGGTCATGGCGACCACCCGGGCGGAGCGTTTCATGCCGTCGATGGCCGCCAGTTCGCCGAAACAGTTTCCGGCGTGAATGTCGGCCAGGGCGACTTCCTGATCCTCGCCGACCATGTTCAAAATGCGAACGCGTCCTTCGACGACGAAATATACATCCAGCGTGTCGCTTTCCTTATCGAACACCTGTTCGCCTTCGGCCAACCGGGTCCAGGCGCATTGCCGCTCGATATCCCTTAGGGCGTCGTGGGGAAAACCCGCGAACAGCGCGATATTGGACAAAGTCCCTTGCATGATCCGATCCACCGCAAATTGAGAATCTTTATCGACCTAGTTGAGCCATAGGCAGCCTCCCAAGTCAGTGACTTCATTCACAGACCAAACAGAGGACAAGGCGCATCCGTCAGATTACCGTAGTAACGCACCGACGAAGAGCCTATGATCTTGCGCATCATGGACTTCAAAGACGACGACGATCTCATCGAAGCATTCGAACAAGGACTTGCCATTGTGCTTGATATCCTCGAGCCCTATCTGTCCGATCCCGAAGAATTGGCCTTGTTCAAGGTATTGAAGGCGAAGGTGGACGCCGCCCTAACCGCGCACCTGTACGTCAACCATCCTCTAAATTAGAACGCCACCCCTACAGCGGATGCGGATACCCCCTGATCAGGTAGCTTTGCAAAGGATAGGCGCCCGCCTAAACTTCGGTATGGGAAATGATTCCCAGACTCGTAAAGAACGATGATCAACGACAACAAAAGTTTCTGGGATGGGGCGCATGATTGACGATACCGTAAATTCTTTAACGCCGAGCGTGTCGGACCTTACCGGCAATACCGCGGATCAGGCACGGGATCTTCTATTCACGCTGCTGTTACAAGTCGCCGGTCGGCATCAGCCGGAACTGGTGCCGGTGTTATCGGGAGAAACCCCAATCTCCAGCCTGTCCCGGGATCTTATCGGTCGGGCGTTGCAGGTTCAGGGGATCTGGTTCCATCTGCTGTCCATCGCCGAGGAAAACGCCGACATGAGAAGACGGCGAATGATCGAGAACAGCCACGGATGGAACGGCGTCAATGGCACATTCGCCCACGCGCTGGCGGAAGCGGCGAAGGCTGGCGTCGGTAGCGACGATGTGCGGACATGGCTAAGAACCCTTAAGGTGCGCCCGGTCATCACCGCTCACCCCACCGAAGCCAAACGGACCACCGTCCTGGAACGCCACCGCAAGATTTACGTGCTGCTGAAGGAATTGGAATCGCCCAGGTTCACCGAACGCGAACGGGGGCATCTGATCGAAGCGGTGCGGGATCAGATCGAATTGTTGTGGATGACCGGCGAATTGCGGCTGGAAAAGCCGACCGTCGGCCAGGAAGCGGCGTGGGGAATCTATTTCTTCAACGAAACCCTGTTCGACGCGGTGCCCGAACTTCTGCGCAACGTCGAACGCACGTTCGAAAGAACCTATCCGGGCGAAACCTTGGATATGGTGCCGTTCTTTCAATTCGGTTCGTGGATCGGCGGCGATCGGGACGGCAACCCGTTCGTTACGCCCGATGTGACGCGCGACGCCCTGGGCAAGGCCGCTCTGGCCAGCATGCGCAATTACAAAAAGCATTTGCTGGAGATGTTGCAGACCCTGTCGATCACCGAGCGGAGCAAGCCGACCACGGCGGCTTTCAAAGAAGCGCTGGAAGAAGAATTGGACAAGTCAGGCCAACGCGAGCTGATCGCCGGTCGTAATCCCGGCGAAACCTACCGCCAGTATCTGGCCTGCATGATCGCCAAACTCGATGCGACCATTACCCGCACGGAATCCGGAAAAGGCGGAACCGCGCCGTCTTACCTTACCGCCGATCAGTTGATCGAGGACCTGCGCACCATCGAACAGGGACTGATCGATAGCGATTGCGCTTCGCTGGCGGCCAACATGGTTCGTCCGATGCGGTGGAGAGTCCAGACCTTCCGCTTCAGCACCACCCGGTTGGACTTGCGCGAGAACTCCACCCGAGTAACCCAGGCGTTGCAAGAATTGTGGGCGTTCATAACCGGTCAGGACGTGTCCCAAGTTCCCGATCCCGATTCGCTTGGCTGGAAAACTTGGCTGCTGAACGAACTGAATCATCCTCGGCCGACCGACCGCTCTTTGCCTAAATTCACTCCCGACACGGAAAAGACCTTCGACATTTTCCGGCTGGTGCGGGAGTTGCGCGACAGTCTCGACCGCGAGGCGTTCGGGTGCTTCATTCTCAGCATGACCCGTTCGGTGGCGGATATCGTCGGCGTTTACGTGTTGGCGAAGGAAACCGGGCTTTTCCTGGACCCTGCGGGGACGGAACTGTGCACCCTGCCCATCGTCCCGCTGTTCGAGACCATCGAGGATTTGCATGCGGCTCCGGCGATCATGACCGAATTGCTGGCCAATCCCATCATCGCCCGTTCGGCGCGCTGGCAAGGCGGCGTGCAGGAAGTGATGATCGGTTATTCCGACAGCAACAAGGACGGCGGCTTCTTGGCATCCAACTGGGAATTGTCAAAGGCTCAGCGCACCCTGACCCGCATCGGGCAGGAATCGGGAATTACCATCGCCTTCTTCCATGGACGGGGCGGTTCGGTCAGCCGCGGCGGCGCGCCGACGGGGCGCGCCATCGCCGCCCAGCCCGCCGGATCGATCAGGGGGCGTTTCAAATCCACCGAACAAGGCGAAGTGGTGTCGTTCAAATACACCAACCGCGGCACCGCCAGTTATCAGATCGAATTGTTGGCCGCTTCGGTATTCGAGCACGCCTTGAAATCGGAAATCGAGGACGCCCTGGTGCCCAGGTCCGAATTCGACGACGTGATCGAGGCGTTGTCGGGCGCATCGCGGGCGTCGTACCACGCGCTGGTATCCAAGCCCGAACTGATCACTTATTTCCCCGCGGCCAGCCCGCTGGAGGAAATCACCCTGCTTAATATCGGATCGCGTCCGGCACGGCGATTTGGGGCCAAGTCGCTGGCCGATTTGCGCGCCATCCCTTGGGTGTTCGCTTGGTCGCAGAACCGTCACGCCATTACCGGATGGTACGGCGTAGGCAGCGCCATCGAGGGATTGATCAAGGTGCGCGGGGAACACGGTCACAACATGCTGAAGCAGATGTTTATCCAGTCGCGCTTGTTCCGGCTGATTATCGACGAAGTGGAAAAACAATTGCTGCTGGTGGATTTGGACGTAGCCAAAGCCTACGCCTCGCTATGCCAGGATTGGTCGGCGCGCGAAACCATCTTCGGCATGATCGAACGGGAATTCCATCTGACCCGCGAAATGGTATGCAAGGTCAGCGGCGATGCCGAGGTGGGGCTGCGATTCCCCAACTACCGCAAACGCTTGGCCGACCGCCTGCCCACCATCAATCAGGTCAATCGAGAACAGGTGGAGTTGCTGCGCCGGTTCCGCGCCACGACCAGCGATGCCGAGCGCGAGGATATGAAGGCGACCCTGCTACTGTCCATCAATTGCATTGCGGCGGGTTTGGGGGCGACGGGGTAGCTTATATCCTATTCCGGGCGAAGATCATCGTCTTCTCGATGTTGAATGCCCCGTCGTGGGAATAAAGGCAGTCGTAACCGCATCGCAGTAGCAGTTCCTTGTGAACGGGATACCCGTATACAATAATATGCTTGATCTTCCTGATCTTGATCAACACAGACTCAAGAACAGGAAGATCGAAAGGATTGAATAAATATATAATAATTCCATCCCTATATTTTTCATAGTCGAAGTCGCAGGCATCCCTCTCAAAAAATGGTCCAGTTCCTCCAAATATTTTATCGTGATTTAAATTTGCAGCCTCAATAAACGGTCCATAATAGTCAATTCCGATTATATTCTGTTGTATGTTAAATTTCCGACAGAGCTGTTTCCATAAAAGAACGGCCTTTCCCTTTCCGCAGCCCAGATCGATAAAGCTGTAATCCTTGAAATCAGGCCCAAGAATGGCCTTGGCGGCTTTAAACGACCGGGAAAGTTCCTTCGACCACGAGGCTTGATACTCCTTGCCATGAACAAAATTATCAGGTTGCGTGTTGAAATCGCTACACGGAACGATGATGTGAGTATCCGTTCCATTCAAAATATCGAACAGATGAGAGTTGAAGAAATGTTTAACTGAATATAAAAAACCCCGGTATCTATAAATACTGCGATACATATCTAGAGTTGTTACTTCTTCAAACTGCTCACTCATATTAATTTCCACCAATCAATACTTTACAATATTGACCATCATGATTTGTCTTATGCGTACATATCGACTCGAGAATTCGAAACACGCTGGATTCTGGTATCACGATTTTCCCAATCGGGACGCTAGAGTATCCGTTATGCGCAAGCCCTCGTTTCAGCCCACATTCGATCATCTCTGATCAATGCGTTGGCAAGGATTAGGAGCTTGCGCATGACGGATACTCTAGAGTTTATCCAGCACCTGTTCGATTTGCTTAACGGATTCTTCGCCGAACTCCTTGCGGAACAGGGCCAGCTCCGACGGCGTCATCCCGGCGAATTCATCGAACAGGCCGTGAAACAGGATTTTGAATTCCTCGTCGCCGAACAGCATGGGGGGCGATCCGTCGTGATTGCCGGGTTCGCGGACCTGGAACGCCATCGGCCCCAGGCTCGACGTGGTGGGCGTGTATTGCATCAGCTTCAGGAACCATTCCTTGCGCAAATCCCACCGTTTGAATAGAGCCGCTATCCGAGCCAGCACCTGCCAGTACACTTGGCGGGCTTCCTCGTCGCGGTAATAAAGCTCCCAGGTTGAATCGTGACCGCCCAAGGACTTCACCCGTTCGACAATGGCTTTGCATTTTTGCGTAAACCGGGCTTCGTCTTCGCCCAGCACCATGCGGAAAAAGGAAAACAGGTTGGGCAGTATCTCCCTTTTCAGCAATTCCGCCTCGAACAGCCTCATTAAGGGCTGCGCCATCAGACGGCCGAACGAATCCCCACGGCGGCACGAGGTTCCGGCGGCAAGCGATTCGGTGAACAAATCCCGATAGGATTGATCGTAGAACCCGGCATAGTCGGGCGATGTCATGAACCGTTCGAACACCGCGTCGATCCGGGCTTGACCTAGGGGTGCGCCCTTGGCCTCCTGGCTCAGAGACAGCAGCAGCGCTTCCATCAGCCGGTTGACGATATCGCGAAGGCGGTCGGGTCCGTTCATCGAAAAGACAACCCCAACCGTTCCAACGCCACGGGAAGATAAAGATGCAATGGCTTGGGAACGGCGAACCGCTTGCGCTCCTGGTCGCTCATCGACCGCGATTGAGCCAGCGCCGTCGGAAAGGTGGTACGCTCTCCGCGCGCCAGCAAAAGCAGTGCGACCAGTTCCCGCCGTCCGGCCTCGCCGATTTCGTCGATGGCGTCGCTCAAAGCGAAATGTTCGGGACAGTCGAATGCGCCCGCATCCGACACCGACGCCAAGGTCGAGGCGATCACATGGTCGCCATAGCCTAAATAGACCTGCATGGCCCGGTTGTCGCGGGCCCTGATTTCGGCCAAGGCCGACATGCGCCAAACATCCTCTAGTTTTAAGGCCGACAGCATCGACATCCCCAGAGTCCAAAAACCGACTGTGACAAAAGAGTACCTCTGTTATGATAAATTCTCAAACTTCTTCCTCACATGACGATTCGTAAATTCGTTAATATTGACACTTGCGTGCGAGCTTCTATTATTCCGCCCGACATGACCACTGAAATTCAGACATCCGAACCGCCCGCATCCGCCGCAATCCAAGTCGAGAAGGACGAGCAAACCTCCGACTTTTCCCATTTGGGGCTAGGAACGGAACTGCTGCAAGCCCTGGCTGATGCCGGCTATACGCGCCCCACCCCCATCCAGGCACAGGCAATCCCCGTCGTCCTGATGGGCCGCGACGTCTTGGGCTGCGCCCAGACCGGAACCGGAAAAACGGCGTCGTTCACCTTGCCGATGATCGAGATCCTCGCCGCGGGCCGGGCCAAGGCCAGAATGCCCCGGTCCCTGATTCTGTGCCCCACGCGCGAACTGGCCGCGCAGGTGGCCGACAATTTCGACAAATACGGCAAGTTTCACCGCCTGACCAAGGTGTTGATCATCGGCGGCGAGTCCATGGGCGATCAAACCAGCTTGCTGGATCGCGGTTGCGACGTTCTCATCGCCACCCCGGGACGGTTGCTGGACATGTTCGAGCGCGGGCGCATCCTGCTTAACGACGTCAAGATTCTGGTGATCGACGAGGCCGACCGCATGCTGGACATGGGCTTCATCCCCGACGTGCAAAAGATCGTTTCGTTGCTGCCGAAAATCCGGCAAACCCTGTTCTTCTCGGCGACCCTGGGGCCGGAAATCCGCAAATTGGCGGACGACTTCCTGATGAACCCAAAGGAAATAACCGTCAGCCCGCAATCGGCCGCCGCGACCACCATCGACCAGTTCCTGACCGTAGTCGAGCATGAGCACAAGCGCGAGGCGTTGCGCCGCATCCTGAAATCGGAAGCCGTCAAAAGCGCGTTCATCTTCTGCAATCGCAAACGCGATGTGGATATTCTGTATAAATCGCTGACCGTCCATGGCTTCCACGCCGTTCAACTGCATGGCGACATGGCCCAGCCGTCCCGCATGGAGGCGTTGGGAAAATTCAAATCCGGCGAAGCGCCGTTGATGGTCTGTTCCGACGTCGCCGCTCGCGGCATCGACATCCAGGCGGTCAGCCATGTCTTTAATTTTGATGTTCCCGTTCATGCCGAGGATTACGTCCATCGCATCGGCCGAACCGGTCGCGCGGGATTGGAAGGAAAGTCCTATACCATCGCCGCGCCCGAAGACGGTCTGGCGGTTGCAGCCATCGAAAAGTTGACCGGGTCTGCCATTCCCCGAATGACCGTCGAAGGGTACGACGAGCTTGATTTGGTCATGGACCCGAAAAGAAGGCGTCGGTCTTCCAAGCCCTCGGACCGGACCGGCGAGAAAAAGCGTTTGCCCGAACCGGCGGGCGAGCGACCGCGCGACAAGAAGGCCGCCCCGCATCGCGCCAAACAATCCGTCGATGCCCCGCATCGCCCCAAACATTCCGACGATGCCCCGCATCGCACCAAGCAATCCGACGAGGCCCCGCATCCGCCTCGTGACAGGTCACGAGGTTTTCGCGGGCGTTACGATTTCGGCATTGGCGAAATGGCCCATCCAGAAAATGTCGTTGGGTTCGGCGATCACGTTCCCGATTTCATTCGCGTCGTTCCAATTCAACCGCTTGAGGCGCCATCCCAACCCGAAGAATGACGCAGAATATCGCGGTGTACGAACCGTGAATTTTACGTGTCATCGGTTTTTAAATTTGGTTCCGGACCTTCTAAACTGTAAATTTGCGATGCTATCCGCGAGGACTTCCAACCGTGGAGTTTTGGGTGCAATCGAAGCAGTTGACAGCGTTAAAATTCGACCCGATCGCCAACGCGAACACGGGCTATTGCATTGGCTTCAAAACTCTGATGCCCGACACCGACTGGATTGCCAGCACATTGGCCCGCAAGACGCTGGTGGGGTTCTCCCACATGGCCGAGCGTCATCTTTTCATTGATGTCGTCACCGCGACCGACCGGCAAATCGACCTGTTGACGCAATTCATAAACCGGTGCGTCCGTGAAAGCGGCTTGATGCCGGTGGCGTTTGCATCCGCGGTCGCCGCCGCGCCCGAGCGCATGTCCGAACTTATGAAACTGTTCAGACGCATGAACATTCCCTTGGCCATCGGCCATGTGGGCGTAATCGCCGACGAGTCCAGACTTCTTATCGATACCGAGCCCGATTACGCGTTTATCGATTCAAGCGTCATTCACGGCATTTCAGAGGACGCCAGACGTCGCGTTTATCTTTCCAATCTTATCGTCACGTTGCACACGCTGGGCATCAAGGTGATCGCGACAGGCGTCGACAATGTCAACGATTTCAACGTCTGCCGCGATCTAAGCTGCGAGATGGCGATGGGCGAATACGTTCAGCCGGCCATTGAAAACGGCGCCCAATCCGTCGGCACGTTCAACCATTTATGCGTCTCTCCCGAAGCCCAATCCGCGCGGCATCGCGGCATCGATCAGCGTTGGATCATACAGCAACTTGACGAAATAGCGCCCATTTCCGTGGATACGCCGTTGAAAACGGTGTTCGAAAGGATGGCGAATACCCCGGAATCGGCGATGATTCCGCTGGTTGAGCGGGACGGACGCCCCTTGGGGCTGTTGTTGGAAAAGACCTTCAAGAACTTGGCCTATTCCGCTTACGGACGGGATTTGATCTCCAATCGCGGGTTGGGACAATCCGTGCGCGATTTCGTCACCCGCTGCCCCATCGCCGACGCGACCACCCCCCTTGACCATATGCTGGCCATCTATTCCTCGACCAAAGACGCGCCGGGAATCATCGTCACCAACAACGGCTCTTACGGCGGATTCCTAAGCACGCCGTCGATCATTCGCGCCATTCACGAACGCACCGTGGCCCGCGCTCAAGACGAGAACCCGTTGACCCGCCTGCCCGGCAACACCTTGATCGGCGAATATCTGGCCGAAAGGCTTGGGTCCGAAACCTTTACCACCTTGGCCTATTTGGACTTCGACAATTTCAAACCGTTCAACGACATCTACGGATTCCGCCAAGGCGACCGGGCGATTATGCTGTTCGCCCAGTTAATGCGCGAAGCCGAAAGCCTGCACGGCTGTTTTATCGGCCATATCGGCGGCGACGATTTTTTTGCCGGAATCGGCCAATGCGGCCAGGATCAGGCGAAAGACCTAATCGCGGCCATGATCAAGGACTTTGCCGACAGCGCGCTTAGTTTCTACGATGCCGAAATCAGGGCGCAGGGTTATATCGTCGGCCAGGACCGCGATGGAAACACCAAGCAGTTTCCCTTGCTGACCGCCAGTGCGGTCATGTTGACCTTGCCTGCGGGAACGAAGAATTTCACCATCGACGACATTAGCGCCACCATCGCCCTGTACAAAAAGAAATCGAAGGCGTCGCCCGACCGCATCGCCGTCGCTCCGCAGGTCATTCCAAGGGCAAGTTCCGCAGCTTCACTATCAGCACAATGCCAGCCAGAATTAGCGTAACCGCGTTGGTCACGACAATGGCAACGGAACTGGCCAAAAATCCGTAAGCGATCCAGACGGCTACCCCGACGGAGAACAACACCCACATCAGCAGCGAGATGTCGCGCGTCGAACGGGATTTTATGGTCTTCAGCACTTGGGGGACGAAGGACGCCGTGGTCAAAGACCCGGCTATGAACCCGACCGTTTCGATCACCCAGGATTGTTCCACCACACTAATTGACCCCTACCGCCTTGCGAATGGCTACCTGATCGAAACCCTTGGCCGCCTCGATCAAGGCATCGCCGTTGGCAAGATCGTCGCCTTCGATTCGCAGCAGCAAACGCTTACCCAGAACCAGGGAAATGTCGCCAGAACGCGAAGCACCGTCCCACCGCAAGATTGCGGTCTCGGCTCCGATCTTGACGGTTTTGACCGATTGCTGAGGCGGTTGCGGTTCAAGCGCGGCATCCACCGCCGGGTTGTCCAGGATGATGGAAGCGTTAAGCGACGACGCATCCTTGGAATAGGCCCTTGTCACCGACAAGCCGCCGCCGCTGCTGCCTTCCAGCCCCTCGTACTCGGCTTCGTCCGCCTGCCACCCGGGCAACGGCGCCGGCATCAGCGCCGACAGCGTCCGGCCCAAACGGTCCTGAATATCGGACAAGGCGGTTTCCAGCTCATGCGCGGCCCTTGCCAAATCGCCTTTTTGATAGAACCCTTTGGCCGCGTCGATGCGACCGCCGACATCGGCAGCTGCGACCGGCGCCGACGCCAAGGCGATCAGCGGCAAGATGATATGGACAATGCGCACTCTTTCCTCCCGTTACCGCCAAACTTAGCAATCTCTCTCGCATTCCACAACCGGGTAACTGCTGCACGATCTCGCGGTTCATGGTACTTTCTCGCCATGAATATACTTATGCTGGTTCTTATCCTGGCGGCAACGCTGGGCGCGGGCTTCGCCGAAGCGTCGGGTCAAGCGGGTTCGCTCGCCGCCTTGACCGAAGCCACCGTCAAATCCGCTCAGGAAGCCGTCCAATTGGCTTTGACCCTGGCCGCAAGCATGGCCGTGTTCATGGGAATACTTCGCATCGCCCAATCGGCGGGGCTAATGCCGGTCCTGGCCCGCCCGCTGATGCCGCTGCTGAAGGTGCTGTTTCCCCGCGACCAACACGCCTTGGACGCCATCGCCCTTAACGTCAGCGCCAATTTACTGGGCATGGGCAACGCCGCCACGCCGTTCGGGCTTAAAGCCATGGCCGAGTTGGAACAGGCCAATTCCCGCAAAGGCATTGCCAGCGACGCCCAAATCACGTTTCTGGCGCTGAATACGGCTGGCATCACCCTGCTGCCGGCCAAGGTCATCGCCTTGCGCGCCTCGCTGGGTTCGGCCGACCCGGCCGCCGTCGTCGGACCGACTCTCTTCGCTTCGTTTTGCGCCGCGGCGGCGGGACTGGCGGCGGCCTGGATTCTGTCCGAAAACAAGCGCTCGTTCCGTCCGTCGGGATGGATGTGGACGACGCCCGTCGCGGCGATCGCCGTTCTGGCCGTGGTCATGGTCGCGTTCGGAACGAAGGCCGGTCCTTGGCTGATGCCGTCCCTGATCGCGGGCGTGGTGGTATGGGGGCACGTTCGCAAGGTTCGCGTTTATGAAGACTTCGTCGACGGAGTCAAGGAAGGGCTGCATGTTACCTGGAACATCGCCCCCTATTTGATTGCCGTTCTGGTCGTCGTCGGCATGGCCCAAGCCAGCGGCGCCCTTGACATGATCCTTTTGCCCTTGGGGCAAATTCTGTCGCCTTTGGGCCTGCCGCCGCAAGCCTTGGTCATGGCCGTCATCCGGACATTGTCGGGCTCCGGCGCGTTCGGCCTGCTGGCGTCGACTTTGGCCCAGCCCGGCAGCGGCCCCGATTCTCCGTTGGGACTTTTGCTTAGCACCCTATACGGGTCGACGGAAACCACGTTCTACGTCATCGCCGTCTATTTCGGATCGGTCGGAACGGTTTCGTTGCGGCATGCCGTGGCCGTCGGATTGATCGCCGATGGCGCCGGTCTGATCGCCGCCACCCTCATATGCAAGGTAGTTTCCGGATAGCATGTTCGACGCAATTACTCTCGACGACTTTTTTGTCATGCTCACCGTCATCGGCATCGATTTGGCGCTTTCCGCCGACAATGCCGTGGTGATCGGTCTGGCCGCCGCCACCTTGCCGAAGGAACGGCGGCGCAAGGTCGTCGCCGTGGGAACCATCGTCGCCTTGTGGCTGCGGATCGTTTTGGCGGTGTCCGCCGTCAAGCTGCTGGGGATCGTGGGACTCGTCCTGGCCGGAGGCGTATTGCTGCTGTACGTCACTTGGAAATTATGGTGGGACCTGAAAGGTCACGCACAAGCCGACCACCAGATCGAAACCCACCAGAATCCGGTTTGGGACGCCAGAGCATTCCGTCGGGCCCTTATCCGCATTGTGCTTGCCGACCTGTCCATGTCCATCGAGAACATCCTGGCGGTTGCCGGCGCCGCCCGCAACCATATCACCATCATGATGATCGGCTTGGGATTCTCGGTGATTCTGACCGGGATCGCCGCCGGGATCATCGCCCGCCTGCTCGACCGCCATCGCTGGATCGGCTATGTCGGCGTGGTGCTGATTTTATGGGTCAGTCTGCGGATGATCTGGGACGGCGGAATCGACGTCATGACCAAGCTGGGGCTTGGATAGGAAATTGGAAAAGTCCTTCGCCGCCGCGCAGGACTTTTCACGCGGCACGGATCACACCGCTTCGACAGCAGGCTCGGCACCCATCTCTTCTTCTTCCCCGGATTCGCCTTCGCCATCGCCTTCGGCTTCCTCGCCGCCCTCGATGATCTCGCCCTGATCGTCGGTCTCGGACGCAACCGCCGACGGGAACGGGCGGCGTTGAGGATTGCTTTGATTATAGGCGTTCAGCAATCGCAGATAATGCTCGGCGTGCTGGTAGCAGTTCTCGGCTGTGACGCGATCGTCTTGCGAGGCGGCATCCCGGGCCAAGGCCAAATAACGCTCCATGACCTGATGGGCGTTGCCCCTGATCCGTCCGTCGGGACCGTTGGAATCGAATATCTGATTTCGCCCGCCGCCGCCGCCGCCGCCCATGTGACGGGGTTTGCTGTTCAAGTTCGAATTGCCGCGTCCTCTGGACCGCTGTTTCGGATGATTCACTGTATGTCCTATGCTTGACAAGAGTTGCCCTCCTCCCGAACCCGCAGGCAGGATGCCCGCAGGAGTCCAACACCAGCGTCCGTGTATGACAGCTAGGGTTTGGGGATAATGTTGAACGGCAGGCAACGTGGAGCATATTGCTCGACACCAACGGCCCCTATCCGTCCGACCAGGACACCCTAGTCCGTAACACCGATAATTCCAACAGTTTTTTCAAGACTAATCTATATTTAGTGTGTTTTTTTCTTAAGCGTGCCCAAGCCTGAAGCAAACGCATCGTTCGACCCCGCCCAAATCCTTGCGGATTTCCAGCAACGTCAAGCCGCTGTCCCCGCCGAAGCGGGCCACATCCAAGGCTTGTCCCTGGCCCACTTCGAACACCATCAATCCGCCGGGAGTCAGCAGATTGGACACATAGGGCATGATTTGGCGGTAACAGTCCAGGCCATCGGGACCGCCGGCCAGCGCCAGCCGCGGTTCCCAGCGAGAAACCTCGGGTTCCAGCCCGTCGATCTCGCCATCGGGAATGTAGGGCGGATTGGCGATGATAATATCGAAACTCATCCCGTCCAAGGCGTCGCCCCACCGGCTAAACAGAAACCGGGCCCGCTCGGCCAGCGAACAGCAAGCGGCGTTCGAGCGCGCCACCAGCAACGCCTGGGGACTGATATCCACCCCCACCCCGAAAGCAGCGGGGAATTCGGACAGCACGGCCAGCAGCAGGCACCCGGTTCCCGTGCCGAAATCCAGAATGCGCATGGGCTGATTGCGGTCGTCGGGACCATGATCCAGAAGCGTCTCGATCAGAACTTCGCTGTCGGGCCGGGGATCGAGCGTATCCTGGGTCACCGCCAGATCCAGCGTCCAGAATCCCCGTTTGCCGACGATCTGGCTGATCGGCTGGCGCTCGGCTCTTTTATCGACCAGCGCCTTGAACACGCTTTCCTGATCGGGCATCAGGAAAATATCCATCCGCATCGACACCGTCTGAGTTGGCCATTGCAGGACGTGTCCCAAAAGGACGCGGGCATCCCGGCGCGGACTATCGATCCCCGCCGCTTTCAGCAATCCTTCGGCATCCTTGAGAACATTGGCAACCGTCGCCATCAATCCTCCATTGCGGCAAGACGCTCCGCTTGATCGGCGGCCACAAGCGCCTCGATGATTTCGTCCAGGGCGTCGCCTTTCATGACCTCTTCAATCTTGTACAGAGTCAGATTGATGCGATGATCGGTCACCCGGCCTTGGGGGAAATTGTAGGTGCGAATGCGTTCCGAACGATCGCCGGTCCCCACCTGCGACCGGCGGTCGGCGGCGCGAGCCGAATCCTTGGCTTCGCGTTCGCGCTCGTACAGACGGGCGCGCAAAATTTTCAAGGCCGTTGCCTTGTTCTTATGCTGGCTTTTTTCCTGTTGGCAGGCAACCGCCAATCCGGTGGGGATGTGGGTAACGCGGACCGCCGAATCGGTGGTGTTGACGCTTTGACCGCCCGACCCCTGCGACCGGTATACGTCGAAGCGCAAGTCCCTGTCGTCAAGCTTGATGTCGACGTCCTCGGCTTCCGGCAGCACCGCCACCGTCGCCGCCGAAGTATGAATACGACCGCTGGCCTCGGTTTCGGGAACGCGCTGAACCCGATGAGCGCCGGATTCGAATTTGAAGCGGGCGAACACGCCGCGGCCGGTAATGGTCGCCGATGCTTCCTTGACGCCGCCGATTTCGGTGCTGTTGGCTTCCAGCGTTTCAAACCGCCAGCCTTTCAACGCCGCGTAGCGTTCGTACATGCGGAACAGCTCGGCCGCGAACAAAGCGGCTTCCTCGCCGCCCGTCCCCGCGCGCACTTCCAAGATGGCGTTGCGTTCGTCGGCCTCGTCCTTGGGCAGCAGCAGCAGGCGGATTTCGTGGTTGAGACGGGGAACCTCGTCCTTAAGCCGGTAATATTCCTCTTCCGCCAAGGCCTTCATGTCCGGGTCCGAGGCGCTGTCGGCCATCAGCGTTTCGGCTTCGGCCAAATCAGCCTTGGTTTTGAACATGGTCTGAATGGAGTGAACGACCGGCTCCATGTCGGACAATTCCTTGGACAGCTTGACGAAGGTTTGCGAATCCAAGCCGTCGCCGCGGGACAATTGCGCCCTGACCTCGTCATAGCGGTACAACACCCTATCGAATTGCTGATCCAGATTCATCGAACACCGACATAAACAGAAAGGGGCGAAGCTACTCTAACCTGAACAGCTTTTTCAACAGCCGTTCCATCGATTGCCAATCTTCGCCCTGCGCCGCCGCTTCTTTCAGCACTTCAGACGGATTGTGGAGCAATCGATTGATCAATAAACGCGTCGCCTCGGAAGACGGTATGTTCTCGTCCAAGACGCCCAAGCGCTGGTCCTCGAAGTACCGACGCAGTCCGACGATGACGGGAACCGCCTGACGGGCGGTGCGGTCCTTGCCGAAAGCGGCCACCTCCTCCTCGACGATGGCGCGCGCCGCGACGGCCGATTGTTCGCGTGACGAGCGGCCCTTCATCGCCACCCGTTCCAAATCCGTCAGATCGTAAAGAAACGCGCCGTCAAGACGGTTGACCGCCGGATCGACGTCGCCCGGGATGGCGCAATCGACCAGGAACACCGGACGGCGGCGGCGCGCCTTCAATGCCCGGGCCACCACATCGGTTCCAAAGGTCACGACGCGCGCCCCCACCGCCGACAGCACCACATCGGCCAAGGGCAGCGTTTCCGGCAACGATTCGAAAGGAATCACGTTGGCGTTCAAGGCGCGAGCGACGGCCTCGGCCCGGCTGGTTCTGGGCGCGGTCACGTCCAAATGGCCCAACCCCGCCGCCAGCAAACTTTCCGCCACCATTTCGCCCATGTCTCCGGCTCCGGCCAGAATGGCGCGGCGGGTTGATAAATCGCCGTGAAGATCGCGGGCCACTTGACAGGCGGCGGCGGCGATGCTGACCGGTCCTTCGCCGATGGCGGTTTCGGTACGCACCCGTTTTGCGGCGGACAACGCCGCGTCCAGCACCCCCTCCAATCCCGTCCCCATGGTTCCGGCTTGGCGGGCCAGACGAGCGGCGGCCTTGACCTGGCCCGGCACCTGCGGCTCGCCGATGATCAAGGAATCCATGGCCGAAGTGACCGCGAAAGCGTGGTGCAGCGCCTCTTCTCCGGTCAGAGCATAGAGCGGGGCCGATGGAACGCGGGCCAGCAAGGCCGAAGTCAACAGGCCCGGATCGGCTTGCCACGCCCACAGTTCGACGCGATCGCAGGTGGACAGAACCAGAACCTCGGGCAGTCCCAACCCGAGCAGAAAGACCGTGGCTTCGGCATCGTCCACGAACAGCAGATCGCGGACGCCTACCGGGGCGGTGCGGTGATTGGTCCCGACAATCACCAGACCGGTCACTTAGATTTTTCCTTGCAGCAGACTTACCACTTCGGTCATCGGCGCTTCCCGCTGAGCGCCCGCATCCAGATCCTTGATGGTGACGCAGCCCCTGGACATTTCATCTTCTCCCAGCATGACCGCAAAGCGGGCATTGGCCTTGTTGGCCCGTTCCAGACGCTTCTTAAGGTTGCCGGTATAGCCCATCTGCACCGTTATTCCCGCGCTCCGCAAGGTGTCGGCCAATTGGAACGCCGCCAAATCCTGGCCGAACGGAATCACCGCCACCGGACGATCCGCTTCAGGACGGCTTTCGACCAACATGGACAGACGCTCGACCCCGGCGGCCCAACCGATGCCGGGAGTGGCGGGTCCGCCCATTTGTCCGATCAGCCCGTCATAACGGCCGCCCGCCAGCACGGTGCCTTGCGCCCCCAGTTGGGTGGTGACGAATTCGAAAGCGGTGTGGCAGTAATAATCCAAACCGCGCACCAGCCTGGGATTGACGGCGTAGGGTATGCCCAGCTTGTCCAGGCCGACTTTGACCGTGTCGAAAAAGGCGCGCGCCTGCTCGGTCAAGGAATCGGCCATGGACGGCGCCCCGGCCACAATCCTCTTGTCGGTTTCGTCCTTGGAGTCCAGCACCCGCAGGGGATTGCGCTCCAGGCGGTTGCGGCTGTCCTCGGACAGGTCGTTCCGGTATTGGGACAAAAACGCGGTCAGCGTATGGCGATAGGCGGCGCGGCTGTCGGCGTCGCCCAGGGTATTGATTTCCAAAGCGACCTTATCGGCCAGCCCCAGTTCGGACAGGAACCGCCAGCCCAGCGCCAGCACCTCGATGTCGGCCAACGGAGAGTCCACTCCCAACAGTTCGACGCCGACCTGATGGAATTGACGCAACCGGCCCTTTTGCGGCCGTTCATGGCGGAACATCGGCCCGCGATAGAACAGTTTCAGCGGCAGGCTTTGCGCCAAACCGCCGGAAATGAATGCCCGCGCCACTCCCGCGGTGCCTTCGGGCCGTAGGGTGACGGAATCGCCCGAGCGGTCTTCGAACGTGTACATCTCCTTGGTGACCACGTCCGAGGTTTCGCCCAAGGTGCGGGAAAACACCTCGGTGAATTCGAAGATCGGAGTGACGATCTCGCCGAAACCGTAGCGCTTGGCCACGGCGAAAGCCGTCTGTTCCACATGGCGATGGATCGCCGCTTCGTCGGGCAGCAGATCGTGCGTACCCCTGACCGGTTGCAGTGCCATCTTATTTTTTCGAAGCCTCTAATTGCGCGGCCTTGGCCTCGACCAGTTCGACGATGTGATCGACCATGGCGTCGGTATCGATGCGATGATCGGGCGAACCGGCCACATAGACCATATGCTGTCCGTCGCCGCCGCCGGTCAACCCCACGTCGGTTTCGCGGGCCTCGCCGGGGCCGTTGACCACGCAGCCGATGATCGACAGCGAAACCGGAGCCTTGATGTGGGCCAGCCGCTTTTCCAGGATTTCCACGGTCTTTACCACGTCGTATCCCTGGCGGGCGCAGGACGGACACGACACGACCCTGACTCCCCGAGTGCGCAGGCCCAGGCTTTTGAGAATTTCGTAACCGACCTTGACCTCTTCAACCGGATGGGCGGACAGCGAAACGCGGATGGTGTCGCCGATACCGGCCCACAGCAGATTGCCCATGCCGATGGCCGATTTGACGGTGCCGCCAATCAGACCGCCCGCTTCGGTGATGCCCAGGTGGAGGGGATAGTCGCACGCCTCGGCCAGACCGTTATAGGCGGCCACCGCCAGGAACACGTCCGAGGCTTTGACGCTGATCTTGAATTCGTGAAAGTCGTTGTCCTGCAACAACTTGATATGGTCCATGGCGCTTTCCACCATGGCTTCCGGACAGGGCTCGCCGTAGCGTTCCAGAAGATGTTTTTCCAACGACCCGGCATTGACGCCGATGCGCATCGAGCAATTGTGGTCGCGCGCCGCCTTGACCACCTCGCGCACCCTTTCGGCCGAACCGATGTTGCCGGGATTGATGCGCAGACAGGCCGCGCCCGCTTCCGCCGCCTCGATGGCGCGTTTGTAATGGAAATGGATGTCGGCCACGATCGGAACGGAAACCTGCTTGATGATCGACGTCAACGCCGCCGTCGATTCCTCGTCTGGACAGGACACCCGGACGATGTCGGCGCCCGCCTCCTCGGCCAGCCTGATCTGCTCGACGGTGCCGTCCACGTCGGTGGTCAAGGTGTTGGTCATGGTCTGCACGGCGATGGGGGCATCGCCGCCTACGGGCACCTTGCCCACATGAATTAACCGGGACTTGCGTCTTTGAATGTCGCGGTAAGGCCGCACGCTCATGGATCGACTCGTTTCGTTTGTGAGTGGGAAACTGGGTTATAGCGCATTTTTCCCGATTACAGAAAAAAACCAGCACCAACCTGGAAAAAGTTAGGTTCCGCGGATCGCCCGCCACACCGTCACCGCCTGAACGGTTTCGGCGACATCGTGGACCCGGACGATCCGCGCGCCCGCATCTAGGCCGATCTGGGCGGCGGCAAGGCTTCCGGGGAAACGCTGCTTGGGCATTTCATCCCGCGACAGGGCCGCCACGAAACGCTTGCGCGACACCCCCAGCAATATGCCGGCCCCCAGGCCGTGCAGCAGGGCCAGCGCGTCCAAAATCTGCGCGTTATGGTCCGCGGTCTTGCCGAAACCGATGCCCGGATCGACGACGATCCGGTCCAAGGAAATCCCCGCTTGCCGCGCGGCTTCGATGCGCTCAGCCAGAAAATCGTAAACATCCAGGGGTGCGCACGCATAGTCGGGCGCTTGTTGCATAGTCCCCGGCTCGCCCAGCATGTGCATCAGACAGATGGCCGCGCCCGACTGGGCCGCCGCCGCCATCGCCCCCGGCTCGCGCAGGGCGGCGACGTCGTTGATGATAACCGCCCCGGCCACGGTGGCCGCCGCCATCACCTTGGCGTGACGGGTATCGATGGATACCGCCACCCCTTTGGCGGCCAAGGCGGACACCACCGGCAGAACCCGCGCCGCCTCGTCTTCGGGACTGACAGGCGCGGCACCGGGACGGGTCGATTCGCCGCCCACGTCGATGATGTCGGCCCCGGCCTCGACCATGGACAGAGCGGTGGCGATAGCCGTCTTGGGGTCATAATTGTCGCCGCCGTCGGAAAAGCTGTCGGGAGTGGCGTTGACGATCCCCATAACCAAGGGCCGGTCCAGGGCGAAACCCGCCCAGGTTCCGCGCGGCGCGGCAATGCGGTCGATACGGTCTTGAAGCGAGGCAGGCACGGCACGGGCCGGAACGGCGGCGATATTGGCTTGTCCGCCGTCGCGCCAAACCACCCCCGCCGCGCCGTATGATCCGCCACCGGCCAGCGGCAAACCGGCGCCGGATGCGATCATCGCCCCGGCGGCGCTTCCCCAGCACATGCCCAGAGGAAGAAGATACGCACTCCCGAACGCACCCAAGTCGGCGGGCGGCGTCGATCGAACGGCGAAGGCAGACGGTACGGCGGCGATCACGCTTCCGGCAAAGGCTCGGGTCCGCCGAAACCGCTCCCCGCCCCCGTGGACGGAACCGACGACCACACCGACGGTTCCTTGGGCTTGGGCGTGGCGGACGGAGGTTCGTAACCGCCGTTATGACGCTCGACGGCATCGCCGCGCAGCAACCGATCGATATCGTCGCGGGACAGGGTTTCGTATTCCAGCAGCCCCTTGGCGATGATGTCCAACTGATCGAAATGATCGGTCAGGATCACCCGAGCGGTTGCCTCGCCTTCTTCGACGAAGCGGCGGATTTCGTCGTCGATCAGCCGGTTGGTGGCATCCGATACGTTCTTGTGCTGGGTCACCGAATGGCCCAGGAACACTTCTTCCTGATTGTCGATATAGCGCAACGGCCCCAGTTTGTCCGAGAATCCGAATTCGGTCACCATCTTGCGCGACAGGTCAGTGGCGCGCTGGATATCGCTGGAGGAACCGGTGGTGACAGCATCCTTGCCGAACACCATTTCCTCGGCGACGCGGCCGCCGAACAGGCTGGCGATCATCGACTTCAATTGGGTCAGCGACAGCGACAGGCGGTCCCGTTCCGGCAGCGACATGGTCAGCCCCAAGGCGCGTCCGCGCGGAATGATGGTCACTTTATGCAGCGGCTCGTGACCGGGCACATGCAGCATGACCAAGGCGTGACCGGCCTCGTGATAGGCGGTCAGCTTCTTTTCGTCCTCGGTCATCACCATCGAACGGCGCTCGGCCCCCATCATCACCTTGTCCTTGGCCGATTCCAAGTCGTCCATGGTGACCACGCGTTTGCCCGAGCGGGCGGCCAGCAAAGCCGCCTCATTGACCAGATTGGCCAGATCGGCGCCCGAGAAGCCGGGCGTGCCCCTTGCAATGGTGCGCGCATCCACGTCGGGCGACAGCGGAACCTTGCGCATATGCACTTTCAAAATCTTTTCGCGGCCCAGAATGTCCGGATTGGGCACCACCACCTGACGGTCGAACCGGCCGGGCCGCAGCAAAGCCGGGTCCAGCACGTCGGGCCGGTTGGTGGCCGCGATCAGAATGACGCCTTCGTTGGACTCGAACCCGTCCATCTCGACCAGCAACTGGTTCAGGGTCTGCTCGCGTTCGTCGTTGCCGCCGCCCAGACCGGCTCCGCGATGGCGGCCGACCGCGTCGATTTCATCGATGAAGATGATGCACGGCGCGTTTTTCTTGCCTTGTTCGAACATGTCGCGGACGCGCGACGCGCCGACGCCCACGAACATCTCGACGAAATCGGAACCCGAGATGGTGAAGAAGGGCACGTTGGCCTCGCCGGCGATGGCGCGGGCCAACAAGGTCTTGCCGGTACCGGGAGGGCCGACCAGCAGCACGCCTTTGGGAATCTTGCCACCCAGGCGCTGGAATTTTTGCGGGTCCTTCAGGAACTCGACGATTTCCTCAAGCTCCTGCTTGGCCTCGTTGATGCCGGCCACGTCCTCGAAGGTGACGCGCCCGGCCTTTTCGGTCAGCATCCTGGCCCGGCTTTTGCCGAAGCCCATGGCCTTGCCGCCGCCCGACTGCATCTGGCGCATGAAGAACACCCACACGCCGATCAGCAGCAGCATGGGGAACCACGACACCAGCACGCTCCATATGGTGGGCGTATCCTCGGCGGGCGGATGGGCGGTGATGCGCACGCCCGCGTCGCGCAGTTTGGAAATGATGTTGGCTTCGGGAGGAAGATAGGTGCTGAACGGACGGGAATCGGTCATGTGACCGTTGACCACATAGCCCTGGATATCCACATCGGCGACGTGACCGTGCTCAACCTCAGTCAGAAATTCGGAAAAAGCCGTCTGCCCCGGCCCGTGCTGAGGCGCGGCCGTCTGGAACAGATTAAACAGCATGACAAGCAACAGCGCGATGATCACCCACAGCGCCAAGTTCTTGCTGAAATTCAAAGCGTATTCCTATCCTCGTTCAGAAGCGGCCCTACTGTAACCCAAGGCCTCAATTGAAAAATAGTCGCATTCCCTGAATATGCAAGCATTGTCGAGGGATTTATCGGGTAAATCCGGTAATGACACGACCTTGCCGCCGATCCAAACCGCCGGTAACCCGGCGCGAACGCTGGCGGAAACGGTCATGGGACGGATATTGCGCACTTGCATCCAGCCGTCCGCGCCCAAGGCCCCGACCGTCGCGCCCGGCGGGCAATCCGGGGCGGCAAGGACGACGAAGCGGCCGTCCCAAACCACCCGTCCACCCGGAACCAGCGGCTTCGACGGCTCCAAGTCGCGATTCTCGCGGCAGATCAATAGCGTACCGTTGGGCTTTGGGATCACCCGGCAGCCCGCCAACGTCCCCGCCCCAGCCGCCAAAAGCCGTTCCAAACGCTCGGAACGAGGCGGATAGGCGCGTCCGCCGATTTGCCGAACCAGCCGCGACAGCAGTCGCATTCCCACTTCGGTCGGCAGTTCGGCCAAGCCCCGCCCGTCCACCACGGCGAAGCCCCACGGATGACGGGACGCAAGCAACCGCTCGGCGTGGTCCACCAGCGCCTCCATGCCGCGCCGGGCGCGTCCCAGAACCTCGGCGGTCTGGGCGATGGCGGCGACCGGCAGTCCCAAATCGGCGATCAGACGGCGCAGGCGAACCCGCTCGTAGCGCGGGTTGCGATTGGATGGATCGGTCACGAACGGCTGTCCCCGTTCGTCAAGAAACGCCGTCAGCCGCGACCGGCACACGCTTAGCAGCGGACGGATCAGCCGCAAATCGCCGTCCCGGCGTTGGACCGCCATCGCCGCCAGCCCATCCAGTCCCGACCCCTGGCGCAACCGCAGCAGAAAGGTCTCGGCCTGATCGTCCAATTGATGGGCCACCGCCAGATAGGAAACGCGGTTATGACGGCACCACTCGCCCATCAGCTTGTAGCGGGCCTGTCTGGCCGCGGCCTGGACCGCCGTTTGGGGCTTGGTTCCGTCCCACGACAAGATGCGATGGTCGATGCCGCGCTCGCCAAGCCAGCGACCGACCTGCTCGGCTTCGGCGCGGGACTCGGGCCGCAAGCCGTGATCGACGGTCAGGGCGATCAGACGCCCGCCGTGATCCTTGCCCCAATCGGCCAGCAGCAGCGCCAGCGCCATGCTGTCGGGACCGCCCGACACCCCGACCGCCATGACCGGCGGATTTGGGAACGGCCCCAGATCGGTCATTAGCCCGGCGAATTCCGCATGGGTTAGGGGTGACGAATTGAGCATGCGTCACGCTCTACCGCATTTAATCGGGGGACACAATACCTATTTCTCGCGCCGCGACGCGGTCACAATAATCGCATAATCGGGGGACACAATACCTATTTCCACTTCGGTGATGGCGGAAAGTAAAATCATCAGTTATTGCGGAAATAGGTATTCTGTCCCCCGATTACCTACAACAAATCCCCCTGCCGGTCTTGGACGCCGTCTTCCTGTCGCTTCGGTTTGCGCCCAGCTTTTTTCGGGGCAAGGACTCGCCCCGACACCGCTTCCAAGCGGGCGATGAATTCCTTGTCGCCCAACGGACGTCCGGTTCGCTCGCCGCGCCGGATCGCCTGGGCCGCCTCGTCGCTTAGCCCCGCATTCAGGAATCCGGCCCAATCGTCAACCTCTCGCCCCAACGCGGCGATGTCGGTCAGCCCATCGGCTTGACCGCTTAAATGCGCCCTGGCGCTGGACCACGGCCAATCCTGCGGCGTTTGCGCCAGCCGCGCCCGAACCGGATTCAGTTCGATGTATCTGGCGGCCGCCATGGCGTGCGCCTGATCCATCGGGCACGAGGCGAAGCGCCCCTGCCACAAATAGCCTCGCCAACCCTCGCGGAAATTAACCAGCCGGGAATAGCGGCGGTGGGTTTCCGCCAGCGCCGACCGCAGCGCGTTTTCGTCAGGCGGCACCATCATCAAATGGACATGGTTGGGCATCAGGCACCACGCCCAGACCGCGACCCCCGCTGACTTGGCGTGCTCGGACAACAAATTCATATAGTCGCGATAATCGTGGTCGCTGTAAAATACCTGTTGCCGCCGGTTGCCCCGCTGGGTGACGTGATGAGGAATCGACGGTATGACGATGCGCGCAAGTCTGGACATGAACGGATCATACAATGCCCATTATGGAATTGAAATAGGTATTGTGTCCCCGAATTTCGTGTCCCCGAATTTCTTCAGATGGCGTGGTAACCGCGATACCACTGGACGAATTTGGGGATTCCCACCGTTATGGGGGTGGTGGGGTGAAAGCCCACATCGCGCTCGATGGCCGAAATATCGGCATAGGTTTCCTTGACGTCGCCCATCTGCATCGGCTCGAAGCGGTATTCGGCCTTGATGCCCAGCGCCTTTTCGATCTCGCCCACGAAATCCATCAGCCGCTCGGAGCGGTGATTGCCGATATTGTACAGCCGGGCCGGAGGCGTTCCCTCGACCATCGGCGGCGGATTGTCCAGCACGCCGACCACGCCCGCGACGATGTCGTCGATATAGGTGAAGTCCCGGCGCATGTCGCCGTTGTTGAATATGGAGATGGGCTTGCCCGCCGCCATGGCCGCGCAGAACAAATAAGCGGCCATGTCGGGCCGCCCCCACGGGCCGTAAACGGTGAAAAAGCGCAGCCCGGTGGTCGGCATCCGGTAAAGATGGGCATAGGAATGGCTGATCAACTCCCCGGCCCGCTTGGTGGCCGCGTACAGGGAAACCGGCTGGTCCACCCGGTCTTCCACCGCGAACGGCAGCTTGGTATTGGCCCCGTACACCGACGACGAGCTGGCATAGACGAAATGCCTAAGCTTGGGATTGGCCCGCGCCATCTCCAGCATGGTCAGATGGCCGACCACGTTGGCCTGGGAATAGTCGAACGGCGCGGTCAGCGAATGGCGCACCCCGGCTTGCGCCGCCAGATGGATGTAGGACTCGATATCGGGATGGGCTTGCGCGATCCGTTCCATGGCGGCGCGGTCGGCGATGTCGGCCTGGACGAAGGTGAAACCGGGCTGATCCAGCAACTGCGCCAGCCGCGCCCGCTTCAAGGCCGGATCGTAATAGGCGTTAAGATTGTCCACGCCCACCACCTTGCCGCCCCGCGCCAGAAGCTTGAGCGAGGTGTGATAGCCGATGAATCCGGCGGCGCCGGTAACAAGCACGCTCATGGTTTCTCCACCGTTCGATTTTTCCCTTTCCGTATACATGGATCGAACGGGGAAATCATGCGAAAGAACGTGACGGTATGATGGCTCCCTTTTTTCACCAGCCTAAGCAGGAAAATAAGTGTGCCACTATCACGTAGCGAATGCCGAATATCGTTTTACGCAATATATGCAACTTATACAAAAAGCCAATAGGCCTTACATTGACTTGGAATTGTAGGCACTACTCCCCATTGGCAACAGCCATGGCGCACTTGCGAGGCGACACATTACATCAGTCGTGCGTTATACGTGATTTATATTGCGTTTTATGAATCGTCCGCGCTAGACTAACCGCCTCACGCCTCATCACAGGCGGATTCGATCAGTTAAACAGAGGAGGAAATATGTGTACAGTGCCCCCGCTTGACCAATTTGGCGCGATGTCACCTCCGCCACCCGGCGCAACGACGGCAGCTAGCAACTGCAACGATAACGGGGACGGCTCTTACGGCACCGGATATAGCCCGGACGGCCTAACGCCGGACATTACCAACGACCCTATGGAAATCAAACCAGACACATCTACAGATCCGAACATGGGGATATTCAAAAACATCCCACCGAGAGGCTTCCCATACAAAGATCAAAACGGTCTTCATTTTGAAGGAGAGAATCCAAATTCCGGTAACACTATCATGCCCAGACTTGGCATATAGGAAAAACGAACCCCCACTTTGCCATAATCCCATGGCAAAGTGGGGGGCGTATCTAAGAACTGGGCATTTGAGACAATATTCACTTAAGGTGTTAAATCATGACCACGAAAGGCTTCATGTTCTGGGGTTTCGTCGTCTCCCTGTTTATCGTCATGCCTTCCACAAATGGAAGAGCCGCACAGTTAGAAGACGAACAGGCGGAGCCGCTCAAACCAAGCCCGTTGCTGAATCGATCCAACCCGACAAGAATAACCCCGCTGCCCTTCATTCCCAAAGAAATCGACACAGTTTATTTTGCCTCCGGCTCGTCCACGCTTACCGACGAAGCGAAAAAAATCTTGGATCAACAGATCGTTTACTTCAACCGGTATCCCTACGCCCCGGTCAATCTGGAAGGACATGCCGATTGGATTGAAAACCAAAGCGCCGGAAAGAGACAAGCCAAGGACGACGCCGATTTCAATTTGGGGTACGAACGCGCCTTGGCGGTCAAGACCTATTTGGCCTCTAAAGGTATCGAAAAAAACCGACTGTTCGTCACATCTGTCGGAAGCAAAGCCATCCTGCCCAACGACATGGGTTCGGAAACGCAGGCCAAACTTCGTTACGTGGAAATCTTCCCCCACTCTAATTAATGGGAAATCATGCGAAAGAACGTGACGGCGCGGCGGCGCTATTCCGAGGACGCAACCGGAAGATTGACCACGAACGAACGATCCACGTAGCTTTCCAATTCGTCCACCGACTGGGAAACGGTCTTGCCCGCCGTGACCAACACCAGTTCCGGGAACAGCGGCGGCTCGTAGGGCGCGGTGACGCCGGTGAATTCGGGGATTTGTCCGGCGCGGGCCTTTTTGTACAGTCCCTTGGGGTCGCGGGCTTCGCAATCCTCGATCGGCGTGGCCACGTGAATCTCGTGGAACAGGTCGGGGTCGATGGCGCGAACCCGATTGCGGTCGGACTGATAGGGCGAGATGAACGAGCAGATCACGATCATTCCCGCCCGGGCGATCAGATGGGCGGCCTCGCCGGCGCGGCGGATATTCTCGGTGCGGTCCTCGGGACTGAAACCCAAGTCCGAACACAGGCCCGAGCGCAAATTGTCGCCGTCCAGAACGGTGACCTGCACCCCCTTCAGAAACAGGCGCCGTTCCAGTTCCATGGCGATCGAGGACTTGCCCGACCCCGACAGGCCGGTCAGCCAGATCACCCCGCCGCGATGGCCGTTGAAGGCAATCCGGGCCTCGGGGGTCACCTTGTGCCCGACCGCGACGATGTTGGCCGACGCGGCCTTGATCTCGGCGGCCAACGCGTCGGTTTCGGCGATCACGCCGCCGCCGACGATGTCGTAACCGTCGACCAGAACGAACCGGCCCAGACGGGGATTGGCGACGAACGATTCGAAGCACATGGCCGAACGGGATTTCAGTTCGATCTCGGCCACGGCGTTCTTGCCCACCTCGACCGCCTCGTGATTGGCCAGATCGGCCACGTCGATCACCCGATCGATGGCTGAAACCTCGACCTGATATTCCGCCGTCGCCAATTTCAGCTTATATTTCGACCCGACTTTCAAGGGCGAGGACCCCAGCCAGAATACCCGGGCGGGCAGCCGGTTGGAAATGACCGGCGCGCGATCCATCAAATGGGCCACGTTGCCGCGCTCGATGAAGATGGGCTCGTCCAAGGTCACGCCGACCGATTGACCGGCCGCCGCCGACACATGGGTCTGATGCGAGCCCGACCATGCCTCGATGGTGGCGATCCGCGCGGTTTTGCCCGACGGCGAGAACACCAACCGGTCGCCGACCTTCAGCCGTCCGGTTTCGACCCGTCCGGCGACGATGCGGCGGGCATCGAACTTGTAAACGTCCTGAACCGGAAAGCGCAGATCCAAATCCACCGGCGTCGGCATCGGCGTGAATCCATCCAGCGCATCCAGCAGAATCGGCCCCGCATACCAGCCGGAATTGTCGGACCGCGCCGCGATATTGTCGCCGCCCCGAGCGGAAATCGGCACCACATGAGTGGGCGTCACGCCGATCTCGCCCAAATAGGATTCGATCCCGGCCTTGACCTGGGCGAAGCGCTCGGCATCCCAATCCACCAGATCCATCTTGTTGACGGCCACGGTGATTTGCCGCAGTCCCAGCAGATGCAGCAGATAGCCGTGACGGCGGGACTGCTCCTGGATGCCTTCGTGAGCGTCGATCACCAGCACCGCCGCTTCCGCCGACGCCGCGCCGGTAATCATGTTCTTCAGGAATTCCTTGTGGCCGGGCGCATCGATGATCAGATACGGCCGCAGCGGCGTGGTGAAATGAATTTGCGTGGTGTCGATGGTGATGCCTTGGTCGCGCTCGGCCTGCAGGGCGTCCATCAGGAACGCCCATTCGAACGGCATCCCCCGCTTGACGCACACCTCTTTGAGGTATTCAAGCTTGCCTTCGGGCAAGGCACCGGTTTCGTGCAGAATGCGCCCCACCAAAGTTGACTTGCCGTGGTCCACATGGCCGACGACGACGATACGGAATGGAACTTCGCTCATTTATTATTACGTCCTCGATTACATATAGCCGCCGCTGCGCAGACGCTCGAACGCGTCTTCGGATTCCTTGTCCTGAGCGCGCCCGGACCGTTCGGAAATCTTGGTGGTTTCCAATTCGGCGATGATCTCCGCGACCGTTTGGGCGTTGCTTTCCACGGTTCCGGTGCAAGGCGCGCAGCCCAGCGAACGATAGCGCCGCCCGTTCTTGGCGAAATACAAATCGACGATGGGAATGCCCTCGCGCTCGATGTATCGCCACACGTCCAACTCGGTCCACGCCAGCAAGGGATGGATGCGCAAGCTGGTGCCCGGCGCGAAGTCGGTTTTGAACTGGTCCCAGAATTCCGGCGGCTGATCGCGCACGTCCCATTCGGCCTGTTCGTTGCGGGGGCTGAACACCCGTTCCTTGGCCCGGGTGCCCTCCTCGTCACGACGGATACCGGCGAAAATGCCGGTATAGCCGTACTTGGCGATGATCTGTTTCAACCCCTCGGTCTTCAGCGCCGTGCAGCAATTGACCCGGCCTTGTTCCGGCCCCATGCCCGCATCCAGCGCTTCCTGATTCTTGCCGACGATCAACGGCAGGTTCCATTCCTTGGCGAAACGGTCGCGGAACTCGATCATCTCGGGAATTTTATAGGTGGTGTCCACATGCACCACCGGAAACGGAACGTGGCCGAAAAACGCCTTGCGCGCCAGCCACAGCATGACGTTCGAATCCTTGCCGATCGACCACAGCATGGCAATCTTGTCCAAGCGGTTGAACGCTTCACGGAAGATATAAATGCTTTGATTTTCAAGAACATCCAGATGATTCATTACTTTGACCTTCAGCTCGACATGAATGCCGCATTCGGTTTTGGCGCTGCCCGCCCAGCGTCCGGCCCGGGAACTTTCACCCGGCTTGGTCGGTCTGGTGCAAGGCCAGCATCCGATAGACCTATAGCCCTGACGGGTCAAGGGATGTTCCGGCAGGCCGCGTTCTTTGAAGGCTTGGGCGATTTGTTCCTCGGACCACGACCACAGCGGACTGACCTTGATTTTATCGTCGGCGATTTCCACCGCCTGCAACGTCGACCGTTCGGAACCGTGGGCCCGCTTGCGCCCGTCGATCAGAACAGGATAACCCGCCACCGCCTTGGCCAGCGGCTTCACCTTGCGAATGTGGCAGCAGCGATCGGGATCGGTACGCCACAGTTCTTCGGCATCGACGAGATCGGCGGGATCGGGCTGGACGATTTGGACGTTGGTCAACCCCAATCGATCGACCAGGGTCCGGCGATACGCGTGGGTTTCGTCGAACAGTTCGTCGGTATCGATGAAGAACACCGGCACCGCGGGATCGACCCTGGCCACCAAATCCAGCAGGACGGCGGATTCGGCCCCGAACGAAGAGATAACAGCCACCCGTCCGGGATAGGCTGTCTTCACCATGGCCTCGATCAAAGCTTCGCCGTCGAGTGCTTGGCAGGCCTCCAACTGCCGGGCGGTGAACCCGGCTTCCGCCTTGTTCATTCCGCCGCCCCCAGGATCGAGGCCAGATCGACGGCGGACGCTTCGACCGGTTTGGACGAAGCCTCCAGGATGGCGCGTACCGTATCCAGCACCACCGCCGCGGCCTCGCGCAATGGAGCCACGTCGACGCCGCCTTGCAGGGAGCGGAATTGGGAAACGGCTTCCGTCAAATCCAGCCGATCGGCAACGGTGGAGACCAGCAAATCAAGGGCCAATCCGGATTCAAGATCGTCAGAGGTGGGGACGCCCCGCTTCAGCAGCAGAAGACGGGCGGAGAAGCCGACGGCCTTCGCCAGCCAGTCGCCCGCGTCTGAAAGCCGTCCGACGGCAATATGGCGATCGGCCGAAATCAAGGAATCGTCGGCAAGATCGGTCAGCAAATCCTCGGAAGCGAAGGTAGCGGCGCATTCGCTTTTGGCGCCGGTATTGGGGCCGGAATATTCGTGATCTTCACCCCAATCCACGAACAGGCCGTCCTCGGCCCGCTGGGCCAGCGGCGCCAGCACCGCCTCGATGCCGGGTTTGCCCAGGCGTTCGGCCCAAGCGCGGACGGTTTCGTCCTTGCCCTTACCCGTGGTCAAGGCTTGACGCAGCAAAGCGATAGCCTGATCGGCCTGCCGGGCGGGAACTGTCGGTCCGTTGACCCCGACTTCGCCGGTTCTGGCATTACCGCCGAAATGAAGCTGATAATAGGGGGCCACCTTGCCGTCGATCTTCTTCGACATGCCGTGCAGCCCGATATCGGCCACGTGATGCAAGCCGCAGGAATTGGGGCAGCCTGAAATATGCACCGAAACGTTGCCCGCCAAAGGATCGGTCTTGGCGTTGGCCTCGACCACGCGGGCCAAACCTTGGGACGAGGTGATGCCGATGCGGCAGGTGGTGGTGCCAGGGCACGACACCACATGGGGAACCGTTTCGCCTTTCGCGGGAACGTCGAAGCCCAGGGCTTTCAATCCCGCATTCAAAGCGTCGGCCTTGTCCGCCGCCACCCCCATGAACACCAAATTCTGGTGCTGGGTGGTGCGCAACTCGGCGACCCCGGCGGCCACCGCCAAATCGTGCAGCCCGTCCAACTGATCCGAGGTGATCAGCCCCAGGGGAATATTGGCCGCCACCGACAGCGATCCGTCATGAGCCTTCAGCACCCCCAACGGATTGCGATCCACGGCGACATCGTCGGGCGCGCGCCATTCCAGGCTTTGCCACGGACGCTGCGGCAGCCCTTTCAGGCGGTCGAATTCCTCGCGGTACAAAGCGGTGAATTTCTCTTCGCCGAAACGCTTGACCAGAAACTTCAGGCGGGCGGCGTTGCGGTTAACCCGGTCGGAGTACCGCTGATGCAAACGGATCAGCGCCTCGACCACCACCGGCAAGTCCTCTTCCGCCGCGAAATCCTCGATCTCGACAGCAATCCGGGGCTGTGCGCCCAAACCGCCGCCGGCCAGAACCCGGAAACCCGGACGGCCGTTCTTTTCCACCGCAATGAATCCGATGTCGTGGATCGGTGCGAACGCGCAATCGGTAGCGCAGCCCGAAACGGAATATTTCATCTTGCGCGGCATATGCTGCACCAAGGGATGCCGAATCCACAAACCCGCCAACTGGGTCGCCACTTGGGCGGCGTTCACACGCTCCCGGGGGCACGAACCGGCCAATGCGCACGCGGTCATGTTACGTAGGGTATTGCCGCAGGCTTCGCGAGTCGGCAAACCGCCATCGTAGAGCATTTCCAGCAATTCGGCGGTACGCGACAACGGAATGCCGTAAATCTGAAAATCCTGCCGTGTGGTGATATGGGCCTCGGCGTCGCAGAATTCGCGGTTGACCCGCGCCAGCGTCTTCAGCCATGGGGTCGGAACGATGCCGCCGGGAACCTTGACCCGAACCATCTGCACGCCGCTCTGACGCTGACCGTAGACGCCAAACCGCACCCGGTAGGCGGTCCAGCGTTCTTCGTCCCATTCCCCGGACAAGCGACGGGAAAGCCCGTGCCGGTACTCGTCCAAATCGTTTTGGGTAACCAACGGTTCCCGACGAGCTTCATAGCCAGGGGAAGCGGAAGCGTTCATTCAATGTCCCTTTGCTGTGTGAAAAAAGCGACGCCGTATATAACGACATCTTATATATACGGCAATCTATCCGCCGAACGATTCAGGTGGTACGATTTTTCTCTTCCCCCGTCAACACATTTTTAGTGTAGAATGATAATTAATAGACATCTGTTTTTGTGTTAAATAGGAGCCAGACGATGACCTCATCCATTCCCGAACTAAGTCCCGCGCAAACCTGGGAACAGTTGAAAACCAATCCCCAGGCCAGACTGGTCGATGTCAGAACCCAACCGGAATGGACTTATGTGGGCGTTCCCGACCTAAGTGAAACCGGCAATCAGATCGTTCTGCTGTCCTGGCAGGTCTATCCCAGCAACGCCCGCAACGAGGCCTTTGCCCAGCAATTATCCGCCCAGGGCATCACGCCCGAGACACCTTTGTTTCTAATCTGCCGCTCGGGCGTCCGGTCGCTTGCCGCGGCCGAGCATTTGTCACAACTGGGATACACCGGTTGCGTCAACGTCAAGGACGGCTTCGAAGGCCCGACCGACCCGTCCCGCCATCGCGGCACGACGGCGGGATGGAAGGCGTCGGGATTGCCGTGGATACAGGGATAGCGGAACCGCGTTCATCTGTGTTCCCCAGGCAACAGTCGAGAACCGGATGTTCTGTTTGCGGGACGGGCGATTGACTCCATAACCTCGGTCAATACCTATTAGCTTCGAAAATGGTGTGATTGGATGCCGTGGTGATTCCGTATCGTTCGCTTTTTATGGTCTTGGCGATCGTCTTTATTCAAGATTGTGCAAGCCGCGGCGCCGCCGCCGAGACGCTGCCCGCGGAGATCGAACGGCTTCTGTCGGCTCCCGCCGTGCAATTGGGCGGTCGCACGGCGGCGACCAAGGAATTGCGCGGCTTCTACGCACCGCGAGCGTTTAAGCCGCTGTGGAAGCCCGACGCCTCCGAATCGGTCGTCGCGGCATTGAAGCTTACCGCATCGGATCATGGACTGGACCCTGCTCCATACGCCCTTGAACGCGACCTGCCCGACGCCGTCCGAGAGGTATCCCTGTCCGACGCGCTGAACCGATTGGGCCGCGACCTTGCCGTCGGACGCATCCCCCCCTACCGCATTCTGGGCGGCGCCGGAGAAAACACCCGTCCCCGTTTCGACGGCGACGTCCTGCTGAAGGCCGTAGCCCTTGGCGACGATCCGACCGACGCGTTGAACCGGCTGGCGCCGCAAAGTCCGGACTACCGGGCCTTGCTGACCGGCCTAGCGACGTACCGCGCCATCGCCGCACAGGGCGGATGGCCGCCGATACCGGACGGGCCGTCCCTGAAACCCGGCGAGACCGACGACCGCCTGCCCGCGTTGCGCAAACGGTTGATCGTCACCGGCGACCTTGCCCAGGACAAGGCCGACGGAACCCAGCTTGACGGCGACGTGGAGGCGGCGCTCAAACGGTTTCAGGGCCGTCACGGCTTGGACTTGGACGGAGCGGTCGGCAAACGAACCTTGAAAGCCTTGAACGTGCCGGTCCAAGCGCGCATCCGCCAAATCGAACTTTCGCTGGAACGCATGCGGCAATTGCCACGGCAACGGGACTCCGCCCGCATCGATGTCAACATCGCCGCGCAAGCCCTTGTTCTGTATCTGGGCGGTGCGCCGACGCTTGAGATGCGCGTGATCACCGGTGACGTTAAGCATCAGACGCCGACCATGGTGACACGGGTCGCGTCCCTGACCGTCAACCCAACCTGGACGGTCCCGCCATCCATCGCTCGCAAGGAGATTCTGCCCAAACTGAAACGCGATCCGGATTACCTTGCCCACAACAACATCCGCATTCTGGACGCCTTTCCCGAGGACAGCCCCGAAGCGGAAGGCGCGGGGATCGATTGGAAAAAAATGGGCAGAAGCTTTCCCTATGTCCTACGTCAGGTGCCCGGCCCCGACAACGCTCTGGGACAATTGAAGTTCAATCTTCAGGACCAAGAGTCCATCTATATGCACGACACACCGCAGCGCAATTTCTTCAAGCGCTCGTATCGCCTGCTCAGCCATGGCTGCATCCGCCTTGAACGGCCGCTTGATCTGGCCGATCTGTTGCTTGGCGAAAAATGGCGCGGCAAGCTGCCCCAGCTTATCGCCGAGGGGAAAACCAAAACCGTGATTCTAAAGCAATCCTTGCCGGTTTATCTGCTGTACCAAACCGCCTGGGCCGACGCCGACGGAACCCTTTCGTTCCGCGACGATTCCTATGGCAACGACCAGCGCCTGGAGCAGGCTTTGGGGCAAGCCGATACCCTGCTCCCTCAAAAATAGCGGGCCTAAAATTTGTGATAAAATTGCATCACTTCAACATTTTTAATTGACACCATCGCCTTCCCTGGTGTTAACACGAAGGAACGCCGCGTCAGGGGAAGGCAAGTGACCGAACAAAACACCACCATCCAAGCATCGGGTTTCAACCGACGCGCGCTGCTCACCTTTGGGTTCGCCAGCTTGGCCGCGCTCGCAATGCCCAAGTCGGCCGACGCGGCGCCGCTTGAAGCGGCCCTGCGCCCATTCCATGATCGTACTCTTTCTTTGTACAACACTCATACGGGTGAACACCTGAGCGAGGTCTATTGGTCCCAGGGGCGCTATAGCGGCGAGGCCCTCGCCCGCTTCAACCATTTTCTGCGTGACCATCGCAGCGGCGACATTCACCCCATCGACCCGCACGTTCTGGACCTGATCGCCGCCATCAATCACAAATGCGAAAGCAAGGGCCCCGTCCATATCATCTCGGGCTATCGCTCTCCCGCCACCAACGCATGGCTGGCCGGCAACAGCGACGGCGTGGCTTTTCATAGCTTGCACATGCAGGGCAAGGCCATCGACATCCGCCTGCCCGGCCGTTCGGTGCGCCATGTGGGCAAGGCCGCCATGTCCTTGAAGGGCGGCGGCGTCGGCATGTATCCCGCCTCGGATTTCGTCCATGTGGATAGCGGACGGCTTAGGCACTGGTAGAAAATTTATTTTTTCGCGGCCAGCAGCGGCATGATGCCCTGAATGGCCTGCACCAGCTTTTCCGGCGGAATTTTCTTTAAGTTGATCCCCATGTACCCTTGGGGTACGTCGAAGTGATCGTTGCCCACATGGCCGACGGCGATGTCGGTCTGTTCCAGGGTCACGTGAGTCTGTTTGCCGCCGGGTTCGGTTTCGATTCCCTCGACCTTCACCGGAACGCCCGATGCCAGCGTCCACAGTTCTCCGGCGAATTCCCGCCCATCGGCGGTATGGGCGGCAATGTGGGACCGATTGGTCTTGATGCCGTTCACGACTTCGCTGCCCTTGGGCTGCCGGGTCACCGTCATGGCATCGAAACCGCCGGCCAAGGCGATGGCGGCATGATATCCGACCGCCACGTACCATTTGCCCGACTGCTTGATCAGATAGGCCGCATCTTGTTCTTTGAGCAACAAAAGCGACTGGCCGCCGCCCTTGGTATCGAAATCGCGGCGCTCCTTGCCGGGTTGATGCCAAACCTTGCCGGTAAACTCGCCCGCGCCGTCGGACGCCCGATAGGACGCCGAGTACGCCACCGGAGCATCCAACAAATCCAAAGCTTTCTCGACATCGCCCGCCCAAGCACATCTTTCGACATAGATAAGACCGGCCACTAGGCCCGGCAATAAATACGATACTTTCCTCATACTTCTCTCCGTTTTGATCAAGACGCCTTGATTTATAAATAAACACGCACAAAACCCTGGAACTCATACCTAAAGATTATATACCATAGGCCGATAATCGGAGATACCGCCTATGCAAATTATAATAGCCGATGATCATAAGTTAATCCGCGACGGCATCACGCCCTTTCTGGCGGAGTTGGGAGAGTCCGTCGAAACGCTGGAAGCGTCAACCCTGGACGAAGCCATGACCCTTGCCGCGAGTACCACCAAACTTGGTCTTGTTTTATTGGATTTAGTGATGCCCGGCATGAACTTTTTCTCCGGTCTCGACGCCATGCTGGCTTTGCGCCCCGATGTGCCGGTGGTAATTCTTTCCGGCTACGCCAGCCGCGATCACGTCATTACCGCCATGCGCCACGGCGCCGCCGGATTCATCCCCAAAACAGTTTCCGGCACGACCATGGTCAACGCCCTGAAGCTGATCCTTACCGGAGAGAAGTACCTGCCCAGCAGCAGTTTCCTCGACAGCGTCCTCCCCTCGGATACGGTTTTCCACAAAACTCCCTCTACAGGAAACAACAGTCTGGTAAAGAAATTGACCAACCGCGAGCGGCAAATCCTGTCGTTGACCGTCCGAGGTCTGACCAACAAGGATATTGCCACGAATCTGGGCCTTAAGGAAATCACCGTCAAAGTCCACTTGCGCAACGTCTACCGGAAAATCGAGGTCAGCAACCGTGCCCAGGCCGTGCGTTTCGGCATGTCATCAGGAATCGACGGCACCGAGCAAATAGTATAATATCGTGCCGACTTTTCACTGCTGGTAAAGGCCGCCATGGCGATTGTTTATCTGGGTCTGGGAACCAATCTGGGGGACCGTTCGGCCAATCTGCGCTCTGCCCAAGACGCGCTGGTCGCGACGTGCCGAATTGTCGGCGTTTCGAAAATCTATGAAACCGCACCGGTCGGGCTAACCGACCAGCCGTCGTTTCTAAACATGGCGGTCAAGGCTGAAACCGCCCTTTCGCCGCTTGCCCTGCTCAAATTCTTGAAGGATTTGGAAAAGGAGTTGGGCCGCGCCGACGGTGTCCGGTGGGGGCCCCGGCTGATCGACATCGACATCTTGCTGTATGACGAGTTGATCTTTGCCGATGAACACCTGGAAATCCCCCATCCGCGCATGGCCGAACGCCGTTTCGCCCTGGCCCCGCTGGCCGATATCGGCGGCGGCACGCGTCATCCCGTACTGAACAAGACCATTGCCCAGTTGCTGGCGGCCCTGCCCCCCGACGACGGCGTCAAGGTGTTCGAGGAAGAGCCCGCCGAAGCAGAATAAAGCGTACCGTAACGTTGCTGGATATCAGCGAAATGCCGCCGTCTGTCACAAGTCGGCGGCATCTCACTTTTTAAACTGCCTTGCGGTCACGCCATGCCGATGGCGGCCATGTACAATTCCAGAAGCTGTTCGGTTTCCTCGCGTTCGGTGCGCTCGATTTTGCGCAAACGGACGATTTGGCGGATGATCTTGGGGTCGAAGCCCTGGGACTTGGCCTGGGCGTAAACGTCTTTGATATCGGCGCCAAGAGCCTTCTTTTCCTCTTCCAACCGCTCGATCCGGTCGACGGTCTGACGAAGAGCGTCGGCCGCGATGCCGCCGATTTGATTGGTGCTTTGTTCGTCGCTCATGCTGCCCCCTATTGGTTAAAACGCGTGGCGGGCAAACTAGGATAAAACCGTCCGCGATTAAAGTCCCAACTGGGTTAAAATCGGAGTCAGGGCGGTCAGCACCAAATCAGCCCAATGCCGGACCCCGACGTCATCGGCCAGCAAATCCTGGCGCAGTTCGATGGAAACATGGGGAAGTCCCCGGGCGTCGGCATGGCGATCCAAGGTATAATTCAAGGTCTGCCCTGAATATGGCAGATTGTCCCCCACATCCACCTCGCCCGATTTGCGCAGATTTTCCATCAGCGGTTCGGCCAGCCTGCCGTCGCGGTTCCACAAGATTCCCACCTGCCAGGGGCGCGCCGTTCCGTCCATGACCGGGGTGAAGCTGTGGATGGCCACCACGCAAGGGTCATCCCTGTCTTGGCAGGTTTCGGCGACGGCGCGGTGATAAGGATCGTACCAAGTCTCGGCCCGGCGGGCGACCTGATCGGCGCTTAGTCCGCGATTGCCGGGAATGACGATGCCGCAGCTTTCGGCGGGCATCCACCCCGAACTTTCGGGCGGTCGGTTGCAATCCACCACCAGACGGGATGCGCCCGCCAGAATAGCCGTCGCCATAAGCCGCTCCGCCAAAATCCCGGTTACGGCGGCGGCGCCGATGTCCCAAGCGATATGCGAGGACAATTCGTCGGCGCCAAGCCCCAGGGCGCCTAGATCGGGCGGGATATAAGCCGATGCGTGGTCGCACACCAGCACGATCCGTCTGTGTTTATGTCCGGCAATCTTGCAAAACGGTGAAATCGACATGAACGGTATACCAATTGTTGACAGAGGGAAGCGGTTCCCTTATGGTCCGCGCCTTAAGAATTTTTGCCCCGGATGGATAGGGATCATGAAGATACGCAATTCGCTCAAGTCGGCCAAGGCGCGCGACAAAAACTGCCGCATCGTGCGCCGCAAAGGCCGCGTTTATGTTATCAACAAAACCAATCCTCGCTTCAAGGCCCGTCAAGGCTGATCCAAGCGTCGCTGATTGGTGACCAAAGCCGTGCCGGTTGGCGCGGCTTTTTTCATTGGCGTTGCGGCACCCGAATCCCGTACTGTTAGGCATGGTTGCTCAGTTGGAACATATCGTAGCCGACTTGATTCGGATCTGCCCCGAACCGGGCGCGGTCATCTGGAAAGAAGAGGCTTTGGGCGTTTGGGAATCGGACGCCTTCGTCTTGGCCCGCGCGCGACCCTTGGCGGTAATCCTGCCCCGAACCACGGAACAAGTTTCTCAAATCCTGGCATGGAGTCACGCCAATCAAATCCCGGTGGTGCCGAGAGGCGCGGGCACCGGCCTGTCGGGCGGGGCCTTGCCGGTAACCGACGGCATCGTCGTCAGCCTTGCCCGGTTCAACCGCATCCTGGAAATCGACCTGGACAACCGCTGCGCCGTGGTGCAGTCGGGCGTGACCAACCTGTCTATTTCCAAAGCCTTGGATTCGCTGGGCTTTTATTATGCGCCCGATCCGTCCAGCCAGATCGCCTGCACCATCGGCGGTAACGTGGCCGAAAACGCCGGCGGCATCCATTGCCTTAAATACGGCGTCACCACCAACAACATCCTGGGCGTCGAGATGGTGCTGCCCGACGGCGAAATCGTCCGCCTGGGAGGCAAGGCCGGCGATTGCGACGGCTACGACCTGTTGGGAACGGTGATCGGTTCCGAGGGGCTGTTGGGCATCGTCACCGAGGCCACCGTCCGTTTGCTGCGCAAGCCCCAGGCCGTGCGCACGCTGATGGCCGGATTTCATTCGGTGACACAGGCGGGCGACGCGGTCGCCGCCATCATCGCCCACGGCATCATCCCCGCCGCACTGGAAATGATGGACAATCTTAGCATCGAAGCTGTCGAGGCTTTTTGCCATCCCGGCTATCCCTTGGATGCCGAAGCCTTGCTGATCGTCGAGTTGGACGGACCGGCCGGGGAAGTGGATGCCGAACTCGACGCTGTTCGCCGCGAAGTCGAAACCGCGGGCGCCTATGTCTGCACCATCGCGAAATCCGATGAGGAACGCCGTCTGATCTGGCTGGGACGGCGATCGGCCTTTCCCGCCGTAGGCCGCATTTCCAGGGATTATCTGTGCGTGGACGGAACCATCCCCCGCTTCCGCTTGCCCGAAGTGCTGGCCAAAACCGCCGAATTGGCAACTTTTCACGGCCTGCGCGTCGCCAACGTCTTTCATGCCGGGGACGGCAATCTGCACCCGCTGATCCTGTTCGATTCCGGCAAGCCCGGCGACAGCGCCAAGGCCGAGGCCCTTGGCCACGACATCCTGAAATTGTGCGTGGACGTGGGCGGCGTCCTGTCCGGCGAACACGGCATCGGCGTGGAGAAACGGGCGTTGATGACCCACATGATGAGCGACGACGATTTGCGTCATCACCATGCGCTGAAATGCGCCTTCGACCCCCGGACCCTGCTCAATCCCGGCAAAGTCTTTCCCACCCTGACCCGCTGCGTCGACATGGGCTGGATGAGCATGGAAACCGGAGGACACAGCTTTTCCCATTTGCCGAGGTTCTGACCGATGTGGAAACCCGAAACCGATGCCCAGGTCCTGGACGCGGTGAACAGCGCGAAAGCGCAAAAGATCACACTGTCCGTCATCGGCCACGGCACCAAGGCGAATTACGGTCGTCCCGCAACCGGCGCCCAGCCCCTGGACATGTCGGGTTTGTCGGGGATCGTCGATTACCGGCCGGAAGAATTGATGGTCACGGTGAAAGCCGGAACGCCGCTTGAGGCGCTTAACCTGGAACTGATGAGCCGCCGCCAGCACTTGACCTTCGAACCCGCCGATTGGGGGCCGGTGCTGGGCAAAGAAGCGGGCGGCGCCACCGTCGGGGGAATCGTCGCCGCCGCCGTTTCCGGTCCCCGGCGGCTGAAAGCGGGCGCCACCCGCGATCATGTGCTGGCGATCGACAGCGTATCGGGCTTGGGGATCGCTTTCGCAAGCGGCGCGAAGGTGGTCAAAAACGTCACCGGGTTCGATCTGCCCAAACTGCTGACCGGTTCGATGGGCACCTTGGCGGTCATGACCGAACTGACCTTGCGAGTCGGGCCGGTGCCCGAAACCGAGATCACTCTGGCGTTCGAGGGCTTGGACTCGCAGGGCGCCAGCGCCTTGATGCGGGACGGCGCAGCCAGTCCCATGGAGGTTTCGGGCGCGGCCCATTTCCCCTTTCCCACGGCCACCACGTATTTGCGGCTGGAAGGCCCGGCCGTGTCCGTTGCCGAACGCGCCGACGCCCTGATCCGCGAATTGGCCAGCGAGGCGCCGGTTTCCACCCTTGAGGGGCAACAATCCCAAGAGCTTTGGCGTTCGATCCGCGACGTCGGCCGTTTCGCCGAAAGCGGCAAACCGTTGTGGCGACTGGCGGTGCCGCCGTCGCGCGCGACGATGGTGGTGTCAACCATCGCTCAGAACCTGCCGTGCCGCACGTTTTACGACCGCGCCGGTTCCCTGGTCTGGTTGGAATGCGAAGGCGACGACCCGGGCGAGTCATGGGTTCGCGCCGCCGCCGCGCTTGGTCTGGGCCAGGCCACCCTGTTCCGGGCAACGCCCGAACAGCGCGCCGCGATCGCCCCGTTCCATCCCGAATCCCCGGCCATCGGCAAGCTGTCCGAGACCGTCAAAATGGCGTTCGATCCCATGGGTATTCTTGAACCAAGCCGCATGGTTCGGGGGCGCTGACGATGGAGACCAACTTCACCGAACGGCAATTGTTGGACCCCGAGATGAAGGCGGCCGAAGCAATATTGCAACAATGCGTTCACTGCGGGTTTTGCAACGCCACCTGCCCGACCTATCAATTAAGCCAGGACGAGGGCGACGGGCCGCGCGGCCGGATCTGGATCATGCGCGGCTTCCTGACCGAAGAACGGCAGCCTACCCCCGAGGAGCGGGAGTATCTGGACCGCTGCCTGACCTGCCTGTCCTGCACCACCACCTGTCCGGCCGGAGTCGACTATCTGCATTTGGCCGACATCGCCCGCCGCAAGATCGTGCGCCCCAAACCGGACCGCATTCTGCGGCGGCTTTTGACCGATCTATTGCCCCACCCCGGACGCCTGCGCCTTAGTCTGGCCCTGTCCGCCCTGGCCCGTCCTTTCGCCAAACTGCTTCCCCCTCTTGTCGCCCGCATGGTGGAGATGAGTCGACGGGCCTGCGCCGCGAAACCCTTGGCCGCCGGAACTTATCCGGCGCAAGGTCCCAAGCGGATGAGCGCGTTGCTGCTGACCGGGTGCGCTCAGCAAAGCCTGGATGCCGAAATCAATCACGCCACCGTCAGGCTGCTGACCCGGTTGGGCGTCGAGGTGATCGTCCCCGCCCGTGACGGATGTTGCGGCGCCTTGGCCGAGCATCTTGGACATCACGGCGACGCCAAGGACTCAATTCGCAAGCTTATCCAATCCTGGCGGAACCACGCGGTCGACTGGGTGGCCGTCAACGCCTCGGGCTGCGGCTTTCATGTCAAGGATTGGGGGTTCATCATGCAAGACGACCCCGACTTCGCCGAAGCGGCTAGGCATTACGCATCCATCAGCCGCGACATCAGCGAGATTGTCGGCCTTTTGGGCATTGCCTCGGCCCCGCATGTCAAGGGCATGAGCGTCGCCTTGCATTTGCCGTGTTCGTTGCAGCACGGGCAGAAGATAACCGTCCAGCCCAAGACGCTTCTGGAAGCGGCCGGATTCTCGGTCAGCCTGCCCGCCGATTCCCATCTGTGCTGCGGGGCTGCCGGGACCTACGCCCTGCTGCAACCCGAACCGTCAGACCGGCTGCGCGCCAACAAGACCCAAGCGTTGAAGGCCACCGGAGCATCGGTGGTCGCCTCGTCCAACATGGGCTGCATGAACCATCTTCGTCCCGAAAGCGGCTTGCCGGTCGTGCATCTGGTTCAATTGCTGGATTGGGCCACCGGCGGCCCGAAACCCGCGGGGATTGGGGATTAGGACGTAAACGCTAAACCCGCCGTTCCGCCGGAATCCACAGGATGTCGCCTTCGCGCGGCTCGGACAATTGGACCAAGTTGCCGTCGTTGCCGCCTTGATAGGCTCGATAATCCAAATCGGTCAGAAACTTCCAGGCCTTGTCCAAACTGTCGCCCGCGCGGTTCAAATGCGGATCGACCAGCTCAATCCAAAGAACCGGACGAAACTTGGCCAAGGTATCGGCCCCACCGGTCAGCATGCGCAATTCCCAACCTTCGATGTCGGCCTTGATCAAGTCCAACCGCTTGATCGGAAAACAGGTGCAGAACCCATCCATGGTGACCAGTTCGACCACCTCGTCCACACGGCTGCGACCACCGTCCTCGGGTTGGGAATCGCCGCCCAGATGGCTAAGGCCGAAACCGAAGCTGCCCGACTTCTTGATGGGAACGTGCAATTCCAGATGGGCGGGAGCGTCGCTAAGGCCGAACGGAAAAATACGGACGTTGGCGATGCGATTGACGGCAAGGGCGAACATCAGAACGGTGCGGGCATAACGTCCGGGTTCGAACGAATAGACCGTTCCGTCATAAGCCAGTCTGGAAAACAGCTTGGCGAATTGCCCGGCGTGGGCGCCCACGTCGAACACCACCGCATCCGGCGGAATCAGCTTTTGCAGAATGGGGACCAATTCCAGATGGTGCTGTTTGACGGAAGCTTTGAAACAATGGGCGGCGAAGGTCGCCCACTGTCTTGGCGTAAAACCCATCCGCGGCAGGGCAAGGATCGACATCGGTTATTCGCCGCCACGCAATTCGGTAACGAAATCGGCCATGCCTTGCTGACGGTCGCGCTTAAGGCGCTCGGCTTTAAGAATGCTCAGCACCGCGTTGACGGAGCGAGACAAATCGGTATTGACGACAATGTAATCGTATTCGCGCCAATGGCTCATTTCCGCCCCGGCCTTGCTCATCCGATTCTCAACCACCTCGGGGCTGTCGGCCCCGCGATCCTTCAGGCGGCGTTGCAATTCCGCCAATGTGGGCGGCAGAATAAACACCGACACCATGTCGCTGCGAGCGTTTTGCGCCAATTGCTGCGCCCCTTGCCAATCGATGTCGAACAACATGTCGCGCCCTTTGGCCAATTCGGCCTCGACCGGCGCCTTCAAGGTGCCGTAGTAATTGTCGAAGACCTTGGCGTGTTCCAGGAACGCGCCGTCCTTGACCATCTCTTTGTAGCGCTCAACGGAGATGAAATGATAATGGCTGCCGTCCACTTCGCCTGGACGCGGCAGTCTGGTGGTCGCCGACACCGACAAGGCGATATGGTCGTCACGCTCCAGCAGCAAATGACCGATGGTGGTTTTCCCCGCGCCTGACGGCGAGGACAAAACCAGCATCAGCCCGCGCCGGCCGATGATGGGAAGATTTGCGGGAAGACTATTTGTCATCGTCTACTCAATGTTTTGAACCTGTTCCCGAAATTGATCGATCACCACCTTAAGGTCCAGACCCAACCGGGTAAGGTCCAGATCCTGCGCCTTGGAGCACAACGTATTGGCTTCACGGTTAAACTCTTGGGAAAGAAAATCAAGCTTTCTTCCGATAACTCCACCTTTTCCCAGCAAATCGCGGGCCTCGGCCACATGCGAGGCTAAGCGGTCCAATTCTTCCCTCACATCGGCCTTGACCGCCAACAGCGCCACTTCCATGGACAGTCGATCTTCCGATAATGACGGCTGTGCGTCAAGTAAGGTGGACACCTGCTCTTTAAGACGCGCCTTAAGCGCTTCAGGGCGCAAGGCCGCCAAGCCCTCGGCCCGGAGGGCCAGCGCCTCGATTCGGTCGACCTGCCCCGACAGCACCTGACCGATCCTGTCGCCTTCGGTTCGCCGCATCGCCGCCAATCGTTCCATCACCAGTTCCAAACCGGCCTTCATGGCGGCTTCGCATTCGGGGGTATGGTCCGTGTCTTCGTCCGCTTGGGTGTCGATAGCGCCTTTCAACGCAAGCAAACCATCCCAAGACGGGGAGGTCACGTCCGGATATTGCGCCTGCATTTGGGAACACAGACCCAACACCTGTTCGATCAAATCACGATTGATGCGGATCGCGGCGGATTCGCTTTGACGGGTGACTGCCAAGGATATCTGCACGTTGCCGCGCGACAGCGCCCGCGCTGCCGTCTCGCGGGCCGCCACGTCCCAGGCGTCGAATCCGGACGGAACCCGGACGCGCAAATCAAGGCCGCGTCCGTTGACGCTCTTGGCTTCCCACACCCAAGACAGCCCGCCGTCCCGACCCTCGGCGCGCGCATAGCCGGTCATGCTGGAAATAGACAGAACGCCCCCCCAAGTGACATTATCTCGCGTCTGGTTATAACCAGATCGTGCTTTACCGTCTATGGTGCCGTATGCCTTTATCTTCTCCTCGATCCGTTCTAATCACCGGCGCCTCGTCGGGACTGGGCGAATCACTGGCCCTATCCTATGCGGCGCCGGGCGTTCATTTGTTCATCAGCGGACGCGACCAGTCCCGGTTGGATCAGGTGGCGCGGGAATGCCGTACAAAAGGAGCACGGGTCGACGCCCGGACGATCGATTCTTCCGACGCCGACGCCATGACCGAATGGGTGCGAAACTCCGATGCCTCCGCCCCGCTGGATTTGGTGATCGCCAACGCCGGAGTGGGCGCGGGAACCGCCAGCGGCGACGAACCCGCCGATCAGGCCCGCCTGATCTTCCGCGTCAATATCGACGGCGTCGCCAATACCGTGTTGCCGGCGATTCCCGGCATGCGTGCCCGCAAGCACGGACATATCGTCATCATGAGTTCGCTGGCCTCGTTCATGGGACTGGCCGGAGCGCCCGCCTATTCGGCCTCGAAGGCGGCGGTGCGCACTTGGGGCGAAGGCCTGCGCGGCTGGCTGGCTTCCGACAACGTCACCGTCAGCGTGATCTGTCCGGGTTACGTCACCACCCGCATGACCGCCGACAACAAATTTCCCATGCCTTTTCTGATGGATTGCGACAAAGCGACCGAAATCATGCGCCGGGGTTTGGACCGGGGCAAGGCCCGAATCGCCTATCCGACCCCGTTTTACTTGGCGATTCTGCTGGTGGCGGCGCTGCCCATGCGGCTACGCGAGATGGTGATCAACCGTTTGCCGCGGAAGAGGTGATACCCCTCCCCTCTTCCATGAGAAGAGGGGATTGCGTAGGAACGATCCGTTTCAGATAAACGGGATGATTTTACGGTATTCATCCCGCTAACTTCAGGGCGCTTCAAAACTTGAAGCGCACGCCGCCCGTGGTCGAGATCGCGTTGTTGTGCAGGTAGCTGTTGTTGACGTACATGCCGTCGTTGATGCGGTTGTACATGGTGCCGGCATAGACGTCGAAACGTTTGTTGAAACGATAATCAAGCGAGATTGAGGCGAATTCTTCACTGCCCGCGCAGTGGCCGTGGTTGTATCCTTTCCCGGACCCCGTGCCTGTCATGCATGCATCTTGTGTCATCCCCGAATAGTTTTCGGTAATGTACATGTAGTAAGCCGAATTTAAGCTCAGCTCGGGGGTGATGGCGTATTGTGCGCCGAACCACAACGCATGGAATACTTCACTTGTGTTGTAGTTCGTATCGTTCGGTGCGGCAAACGCATAATCCGCCAGCGAGTTTTCCGCCAGATTGGTCAAACTTAGCGGACTTTTTGGATTCTTTAGCAAATCATGCTCATAGCCAGCCATGACCTTGACCGGCACGATTTCTTTTAGATCGTATTTAGCCATGAATCCAAAGGATGTTATGTCGGCCACGATAGGGGTCAACATGTATGGGGATGCACCCGAGGGAGCCGCTGTTATGTTAACGCCGTCGTTCTTTTTACCGAACAAAATGTCCGTGGTCAGTCCGGCATAATCAGCCCCCAGATTTATTTGATAGGCGTCATCCCCGCCTGTGATGTTGATGTTGTTTGGTATCTGGTAAATCGCGGCGAACCGAACCAAACCATACTTGACGTTGTACTTGATCGCCTGCTTCATCCGGGCGTTTTCCGTAAAACCGCCGCCCTGAACCGCGCCTGAATTCTCGATCGGCGAAAACGCGTAAGCGGGGCCTTGCGGATCATATTTCGTAATAAGCTCGTTTAAAGGAGTTTTTTGCCAACCATAGGTAACGCTGCCAAGCGCCGTGGCGTCGATGCCTGCGTAAGCTTGACCTTCGAAATATTGCCCGGCTCGGCTTGAATCGCCCATGATGCTGGAACCGGGGGTAAAGGATTGTCCGGGATTGTCGATCAGCGCCGTCTGGGCGCTGGACAAGTGCATACTGGTTGGGTTGAAGCCGGTCTCGAGTCTAAAAACCAAACTGAGACCGGGCATCAGTTCTTCTGCTCCCTTAATACCGACGGAAGACTGCTCGTTACCGTTGGACATATAATGAAAGGTGGATTTGTTGCTGTTTTTCTGAAGCATTTCGCCCACGGTTGTCGGAAAATCTGGATTGTAGGCGGGGCCGTGGTTTTCGCCGTTCATCCCAATGTCAATTGTGCCGTAGAGCGTAATCCCCATAAAAGTCAGCGGAGCGTCCGATTCCAGAAACGACTTCAAGGTAAAACTATCCGGCCCGCTTAAAAATGGCGAGTTTGTACCGGTATCGGCTTGTGCAGTGAATGGTGCAACCGCGGTCACTATACTTAAGGCAACAGCCAGTGCATTGGGTAAAATCAGCGAATAATTGGATTTGGAAGGTACAAAGCTCATAAATAACCCCCTAATTGGATGGCGAATGCATTGGGCGGTACATTCGCGTGTATACATAGCGGGGAATTTATGAGCAATTTAATTAACCACAATGTTAACGTTATATATTCGTATTATATGACGACCATAAGTAAATGCGCTCCACTTAAGCCGCTGAAATGTAATATTTTTTATGTTTGTAATGCTTCCGGGGATAATCTTTAAATTATCGTTTAATGCTATTTGTTAGTTTAGCGAAT
>Ga0316224_1000379_pt1 | contig 64463 bp, 47 predicted proteins | sample TBH18013metaG_FD_206254 | JGI IMG/M metagenome (GOLD analysis project Ga0316224, IMG submission 206254) | Freshwater microbial communities from Trout Bog Lake, Wisconsin, USA - TBH18013 | ecosystem: Environmental > Aquatic > Freshwater > Lake > Hypolimnion/Profundal zone | place: USA: Wisconsin... | reverse complement strand
CTGCAATTTAAAACTGTAGCTGATGATATAATCGTGCAAACCAAAAACGACCGGAAGGGCGATGTCGATTCAATGACGACTGTCCTCAACGTCCCGGTTAAAAATATGGAGCCCGAGCGGTTGGACAGTTTGCACCAGGCCATGGATTATTTTAAAGGAAAAGGCCTGTGACGATGCGACCTTCAATTTTTATATTCCTATTCTTTATATTCCAATCTGCGTATAGCCAAACTCTAAGTAAAAAATATGTTGATGACTGGATTACAAAATGTGATAAAAAAATAGAAATTAGAGATATAACACTATATGTAATAGATGGTAAGCCATTTTATTCGCCAGATGATAAAACTAAAATAGATAGTGTATTAAAAGAATGGCCAAATGACAGATTATTAGATATCGATTTTTTTAAAATTGATTCTTTAGGCTATGAACATCCACACGCTATTTTTGCCATCGTTGAAAGTAAAGGAAGCCAATCTGCCAGGCAAAAAAGGAAATTGCTCAAAAAGGCTATATCAAAATACGATCAATCACAGCTCCATTTTGATCATATTCCACATGATTCAAAAGATCCGGTACTTTTAATAAACGGTCGGGAGGTTTTTTACGCTGACTGTTACAACAAATTATTGAAGCTACAGCGACGCGATATTTATGCTATAAGTGTCTGCATGCATCATGTCCCAGAAGAGTACTATGGGAAAAATGCAAAAAACGGATTAATTCAGATATGGACTTACTTCGACAAAAATGGTTTATAACCCGTTCGCCCTTACAGTGATCTCCGCTATATCCAGCACCTGTATTTCCTGTTCTTTATCCGCCAATTTTACTCCGTCGCTCAACATAGTCATGCAGAAGGGGCAGGCAGCTGCAACTACGGTAGCTTTCGCTTCCAGCACATCGCTCATACGTTCCACATTGATCTCTTTTTTGCCTTTTTCGGGTTCTTTAAACATTTGTCCGCCGCCGGCGCCGCAACACAAGCCGTTTGATTTGCAGCGTTTCATTTCCACCAGGTCGGCATCTAAAATTTCAAGTGCTTTTCGCGGGGCTTCATAAACATTGTTACCGCGACCCAGATAACAAGGGTCGTGATAGGTGATGCGCTTGCCTTTAAAGCTTTCGCCGCCTTCGGCTTTTAGTTTGCCGTCATCAATCAACTGTTGGATCAGTTCTGAGTGGTGGATCACCTCATAATTGCCGCCTAAATCCGGATACTCGTTTTTAAGCGTATTAAAACAATGCGGACAGCCGGTAACTATCTTTTTAATCTGATAGGCATCCAGCACCTGAATATTCGCCATGGCCTGCATCTGGAACAAAAACTCGTTCCCCGCCCGTTTGGCAGGATCGCCGGTGCAGCTTTCTTCCGTTCCAAGCACAGCAAAGCTGATACCCACATGGTTGAGTATTTTACAAATATCGCGCGTTATTTTTTGCGCCCGCTCATCAAAACTGCCTGCACATCCTACCCAAAACAATATTTCGGGTTGTTTTCCTTCGGCAGCCATTTCGGCCATGGTGGGTACAATTATTTCGGATTTCGGATGTTCCATTTTTCGCAAGTGTTTATTTTTAAGGGTACTCAAGAGGGCTTCGCCGTTTCGGATTTATTTTTATTTCGAATTTTGGTCTATAGGACTCCTTCGAAGATGTTAGATTTCTTATTTGTTTTCCACTTCGACATTTTGAATTCGAAATTCATTATTCGATATTAAAAACTGCAAACTGCTACTGCATACTGCCAACTACTAACCCTTCCAATTCAGCCTGTCGGCATTACTATACTTCCAGGGTGCGCCGTTGTTTTCTACATTGCCAAACATGGTGTTCAGGCTGGCCGGAGCCTGCGATTCTTCCATTACAATATATTGGCGCATCTCCATTATAATTTCAAGCGGGTTAATGTTTACCGGGCAGGCATCTGTACAGGCATTGCAGGTCGTGCAGGCCCAAAGCTCCTCGCGGCTGATATAATCATCCAGCAGAGTTTTGCCATCCTGGTGGTCTTTCCCATGCTTATCCAGGTTGTTGCCCACTTCAGTGATCCGGTCGCGGGTATCCATCATTATCTTTCGCGGCGACAATAATTTACCGGTTTGGTTAGCCGGGCAAACCGAGGTACACCTGCCGCATTCGGTACAGGTATAAGCCTCCATCAGGTTTTTCCAGGTAAGATCGGTTACATCCTTTGCCCCGAAGCGGCCGGGTTCGCCTGTGTTTTCAGGTACAAACGAAGGATCGAGCATAGCTTTCACCTCGCTGGTCACGGATGCCATATTTGTAAACTCTCCTTTTGGTTTCAAATTGGAATAATACGTATTCGGGAATGCCAGCAGGATATGGAAATGCTTAGAATAGGGGACATAATTTAAAAAGAACAAGATCCCTGTAATATGGAACCACCAGCAAAATCTTTCAATAAACTCCAGTGAAGTGGCGCTATCAGGCAGCAAAGGACTGATAAATGAACTTATCGGAAAACTGCCCGCTTTTATATAATGCCCGATGTTTAGGAGCTGTAATTTATGGTCTGCCGCGTTCATGGTTAAAAACGCGGTCATTAACAGTATTTCGGTAATCAGGATATAGTTTGCATCGGAACGGGGCCATTCAGTCATCTCAACGCCGCTAAAACGCTTTAAACGGGCAACGTTTCTTCGTGCAAGGAAAACAACACAGGCTACAAGCACCAGTACGGCCAATATTTCAAATCCGCCGATCAGCAGGTCATACAATCCACCCAATGGCCTCGAAAAAATCCGGTGTGTTCCGAATACGCCATCGAGCAGGATCTCCATCACTTCGAGGTTGATGATGATAAAACCAACGTAAATAAAAAAGTGCATCACCGCAGCAAGCGGACGCTTCACCATTTTGGTTTGCCCAAGAGCAATTTTTGCCATGGTTTTCCAGCGGAGGGCAGGGTTATCGGAACGGTCCGTATCCTTTCCTAACAAGATATTCCGCCGTATTTTGCCAACGTTTTTGCTGAACAAGTAAATTGCCGCAGCCAGGATGATAATAAACAGGATTTGTGGAATCATTATGCGTGCATAGTAATTTTTTCAAAGTTAGTTTTTAAGTTCAATTGTCAAAATGATATTGGTTGAATAAGTTTATTATGTGAGCAGTTGATTGAGTTATTAGTAGTCGAAAATTAAATTTCTCGTTCAAATTCAGGCTGTTGAAAGGTTTTTTCAAAAAAAATTAAGGTAAGATAAAAAAAACGCTACATTTGCAGTCCTTAAACGGTCGGTATCATAGCTCAGTCGGTAGAGCAAAGGACTGAAAATCCTTGTGTCGCTGGTTCGATTCCAGCTGATACCACAAAAAAAACCTCTTAGATAACATCTAAGGGGTTTTTTGTTTTATTGGTACAAAATCGGCGCATTATAATTACGAACCTTGGCAGGTAATCATCAAATTAAAGTTAAACAATGAAAAATGTGTTCCGGCTCTCACCCCGGAACACAAGCAATAGTTTGAATTCAAATAAATTGTACGCCATTATCAACTAAATCCCGGATCTCTTGTTTTGTTTATCGATCCTTTCCTGCCAGCTAAGCTAAGCTAAGCTAAGCTCAGCCAGCAAGCTTTTGTAACGGGCTCATTCAAAACCCATCATATCTTTAACCGGCTGACTACAGTTTTACCGATACAGCCTTGCCGTAATACTTTACCGTCTTATCCGGGTTGGAAGCAATGCCCGGGCCAGACCCATGCGTTCCGTTTACCAGTACTATATTAAATGTGCGCTGTTTTAACATTCCGGGGAAATGCCCGCTGGTAGCTGAAATGGCAAGTACATGTTGTTTATCGTTCCATTTAAAAGTAAAAGTGGCAGATTGACCTTTTTCATAGTTGTAATTGTCATTCTCATCCTCATAAAGCTTAAATTGTCCGTCTGCACCGGGATAAATGCGCAGCTCAATAACCTTGTTGTTTTTTTGAGTGGCGTATTCAGCTTCGGGTCCCATTGGGATTATTGAACCGGCCCTTACATAAAGAGGCATAATAGCCATCGGCGCTGCTGCGTCAATAGTTTTGCCACCCTGAAATAATTGGCCTGTCCAGAAATCGTACCAGGAAGTTGCTTTTGGAAGATATACTTTGCGGGTTTTTTCGCCTGCAGTGGCATTGGGGCCGGTATATAATTGTGCGGTCACCGGGTTAACCAAAAACGCCGGGCCAAACATATACTGATCAGGAATACTGTAAACATTGCTGTCATTCCTGAAGTCGAAGGTCAGGGCACGCATCATGGTATAATTATCAGTAGTGGTTTTGCCCGCCAATGAATAGATATAGGGTAGCAGGCGGTAGCGTAAATTGTCAAACTTCAGCAAAGTGGTTTTCGTATCAGCATCCCAGTTTTTGGAGAATATGGCACGTTCGCCTTTGCCATGGATCCGCATGATGGGAGAAAACGTGCCAAACTGAAACCAACGGGTAAACAGTTCCCTGAAATCAGGCGCCGACCAATCTGGCGCTTTCCAATGATAATGATAACCGCCGATATCAGACGTCCAGTAAGGGATACCCGATGCGCAGGCATTGATACCCTGTGGTACCTGGCTCTTAAACGCAGCGAAGGTGCATGAAATATCTGATGACCATAAGGTAGCCGCATTACGCTGCTCACCCGCAAAAGATTGCCTGATTAAAAAGAAAGCGCGTTTGCCGGGGATATCCCTTCGCCAGCCCTGGTAAATGCCTTTGGAATGCTCCAGTGAATAGGTGTTAAAATAATCGATGCCTTTGCCTGGCCAGAAACTACTTTTCCGGCGTTCGTCAAGCAGTGTTCCGTTATCCGGTTCGCATTGGTCAACCCACCATGCATCCCAGCCAAAACGTTTAATCAAACTATCGCGTGCCTGGTCCCAATACAATTCGCGTGCCTTTGGATTGTGTGCGTCATAATAACTATCAAAAGTATGGGTAACTATGTTATCCCAGGTAATATCAGTAAGGCCTCCCATTTTTTGTAATGCATCAAAATTTTTGGTGCCTTTGCCAAATACCGGCCAAATAGAGATCATGCCGTGAATATTAGCCTTATGCAATTCATCCACCATCTTTTTCGGATCGGGATACCGGGCAGGGTTCATCACATGCACACCAATAGGGAAGGGGTCCCAATAATACCAGTCCTGCACAATAACATCCACCGGGATATGGTTTTTGCGGTAATTGTCCTTAACCGACAATACTTCATCCTGGCTCATATACCTGTCCTGCGACTGAAATAATCCAAATGCCCATTTGGCAAACATCGGAGCTTTACCTGTTGCTATCCGGTAAAGGTTGATGATCTGGTCGAAATCAGGGCCGTAGAAGAAATAATAATCTACCTGCCTGCCACTTTCCGAAACATATTTGAATTTGGTATTGCCTGCTTCAGCGCCGTAAAAATTGGAAGCCGAATAATTGTCCCATAACAGCCCATAACCCCTGGTCGACAATAGCACAGGTATAGCGCCGGTCATGTAACGGATAGCAAGATCCTGGTTACGGCCCTTGTAATTAATGGAGAGCGAATCCTGGGGGTGGCAGCCAAGGCCATAAAGCGCCTCGTTTGCCGGTGAATTAAACTGTGTGCTTACATTATAGGTGTTGATACCCGCTATAGTTGCCGGCGTAATGGTTTTATTCTCCTTTTGATCTTCGGAAGTGATCTCTTTCCCGTTCAGGTCGGTATAGGTTATGGCATTGGTGCTTTTATTTACCAGCACCCTCAACCGGGATGTAGTAATTATAAACTCATTTTTATTTTCGGTAAGATGAAAAGCCGTGTATTGCCATTTATTGTTAACAACAAGCGATGCTTTATCCGAAAAGCTATTAAAAGTGGTATATTTTACTTCAATGACGTCGGCCCTGCAAACGTTAACCTGCATCAGGCCCTTATCTAAGGTAAAAAGTAATCCCCTGGCGTCTTTTTTATAGCCAATAACAGAAGCGCTAACCATTGAGATACTTGATATACCAAGCAATAGCATGATGGCTATAGTTTTTGATATAGCAGGTTTTAGCATGAGTTTTAATTTGGACATGAATATATAGGTTATGATATTAATTGGTTAATAGTATTTTTATAGCAGTGCGATTGGATCATCAGTAAAATTAAGATGCATCAAAATTTAGCTGAGGGCCTTTTTGGGAGCACCTCAATTTAATAGCAGCCAATAATTTTTATCCGGATCCTGGTTTATTGATTCCGGGATAAAAGTAGATGATATATTAATCGCTGTAGGGATACAAAAGTTAATATATAGAGTACAAAATGTTCAAAATAATAGAAAAACATAACTTTTTATAAACCGGAATTGCAAAATGGGGGCATTTGCGTCCGCGCCTGCTCCAAAAATGACCGGGTTGCCGGAATAGCTTTAAACAATCTGCTTGTTAAAGCGCATTTTTGTTTGAAAGCTAATTATTCGGGTATCAATGTTCACAATAATGAAGAAAAGTACAGAATCTCTACCAAGCGACTTCCGCTTCCCTCCCCCGCCTCACCCCCTTGTAGTAGATGACCTCACAATCAATTTTGGTTTAATACTGATAGTTTTGGGCACCACCACGGTTTCCTCCTTATTCTCCATTTCCTGGAAATAAAGATTGGCCACTGTTTTGCCCATGTAAACGCTGAACTGGTCGATAGTAGTAATAGAAGGACTGGTGATTTCAGTAAAAGCCTCGTTGGAATAGCCGCAGATCCCCAGTTCTGAAGGTACTTTGATCCCCATGGCCGAGGCCACTTCCAGTACGCCCAAAGCCGAAAAGTCAGAAGTGGACGCGAAAATGGCATCCGGCGGTTCAGCCAGGTTGAGCAGTTTGCGGGTTGCAGCGGCGCCGAGGTCTTTGGTCCAGGCATTTTCAATGATCAGTTCATCCAATACAGGCCTGTTGTGTTTGCCCAGGGCAGCTAAATAGCCCTGTTTGCGCTGCCTGAAAATATCCAGGTTCTGCGGCCCCTCCAGCAGGGCAATCCTTTTATAGCCTTGTTCAATCATATGCGAAACAGCTTCAAAGGAAGCCTGCTCATTGTCGTTGATAACTTTCAATGTTTCCAATTCATCAGCAACGCGGTCAAACTGGATCAATTGGATGCCGTTATCAATAATGTTTTGCAGGTGACTGTGGTCCGAGCTGTCTGCCGCCAAAGAGATGACAATACAATCCACATGCTGGTTGATCAGCGTATTGACACATTTGATCTCCTTGCTCTGCAATTCGTTCGACTGGCAGATGATCAGGTTATAGCCTTTCTGATAGGAAGCTTCCTCAATCCCCGCAATAACATTGGAAAAAAAGTTCTGGTTGATAAAAGGGACCACCACGCCGATGGTTTTGGATTGCCCCTTGCGCAGGTTGGAGGCCAGGTTGTTCCTTTTGTAATTTAATTCGGCAGCCGTTTTCAAGACTAATTTCCTGGTTGCCTCGTTCACGTGGTTACTGTTGCTCAACGCCCTGGAGACCGAAGAAGCGGCAATATTGAGTTTTTCGGCGATGTCGTAAATGGTGGTCCTTTTTTTGTTTTTCATATATTTTGTAAAAATGATAAAATAAATGACGGCAATCGATTGCGGATTAAAAAAATAATTTAATTTCGTCCGTAATTCTTTGCCAATTTATAAACTATACTTATTTAAAAATAATCCGGAGCAAATAAAATAATGTTATTATTAGGAATAGATGTTGGAACATCCTCAGTAAAGGTATCCGTAGTTGATGCGGAAAGCCAGAAAACGATCGCATCGGCACAATATCCGGAAACAGAAAGTGAGATCATCGCTTTACAACCGGGCTGGGCCGAGCAGTCGCCCGACGTGTGGTGGGAGCAAACGCAAAAGGCCATTGAGCTGTGCCATCAAACGGCATTGTACGAGCCTGCTGCCGTTGCTGCCATTGGCATAGCCTATCAGATGCACGGCCTGGTGCTGGTGGATAAGGAGCAGCAGGTATTGCGCAACAGCATCATCTGGTGCGACAGCCGCGCCGTAGCAACAGGCGAAAAAGCCTTTGAAGCCATAGGAGAGGTATATTGTTTGCCGCACCTGCTGAACTCACCCGGCAACTTTACCGCGTCAAAATTAGCCTGGGTAAAAAATAATGAACCGAAAATATATGACAGGATCGACAAAATGATGCTGCCCGGGGACTTTATAGCCATGCGGCTAACGGGGGAAATCAGTACCTCGGTATCGGCCCTGTCAGAAGGCATTTTTTTTGACTTTTTAAACAATCGATTGTCGGGTGAGGTTATAAACTACTTCGGGTTTGACAAAAAACTGTTCCCGTCCATCAGGCCGGTATTTTCAAGCCACGGAAACCTGCTCCCGGTAATGGCAAATAAACTAAAGCTAAAACCGGGGATCCCGGTTAGTTATAAGGCAGGCGACCAGCCCAATAATGCGCTTTCCTTAAACGTACTGAACCCCGGCGAAGTGGCCGCCACAGCAGGCACATCGGGGGTAATCTACGGGGTAAGTGATCAGCTGACCTATGATCCGCAATCACGGGTAAACACTTTTGCGCATGTCAATTATACAGCAGAGCAAAAACGCCTCGGGGTATTATTATGCATCAATGGCGTAGGCAGCCTGTACCGCTGGACAAAAAACACATTCGGTGCGACCCAAAGCTACCAGCAACTGAACAATAAGGCAGCAGAAGCTCCGGCAGGCAGCGAAGGGCTGCGCGTACTGCCATTTGGCAACGGCGCCGAGCGGATGCTGAACAATAAACAGGTCGGCGCCCATTTTCACAACATCGACTTGAATATCCATACGCAGGCCCACGTGATCAGGGCGGTGCAGGAAGGGATCGCCTTCGCTTTCCGTTACGGACTGGATATTATGCGCGAAAACGGGATGAATCCGGGCGTGATCAGAGCCGGGAAAAATAACCTGTTTTTAAGCTCCTTGTTTACCGAAACTTTTGTAAACATAAGTGGTATACCCGTAGAACTGTACAAAAACGATGGCAGCGCCGGGGCAGCCCTTGGCGCAGGCATCGGGGCAAAAATATTTTCATCAGCCCAACAGGCATTTGAACATGTTCACCCGGTAGCGCTAATTGAACCCGCTGCAAATCACCTGGAAGCTGCCTACCAGGAGTGGAAAACATTACTGGCAAAACAACTTTAATAAAATCGGTGAAATCAAACCATAATCGGTGAAATCAAAAAATAAATAATTCAATAAATCAATAATTAATTATGATAGTTACAGGAGAAAAGGAATATTTTAAAGGCATAGGCCAGGTAAAATATGAAGGAACAGGATCAGATAACCCGCTGGCATTCCGCTGGTACGATGAAAACAGGGTTATTGCGGGCAAAACCATGAAAGATCATTTGCGCTTTGCCTGCGCCTACTGGCATTCATTTTGCGGCAACGGGGCCGATCCATTTGGTGAGCCAACCCATTTATTCCCATGGAACACTAATAGCGATGCGGTGGAGCGCGCCAAAGATAAAATGGATGCCGCCTTTGAGTTCATCACCAAAATGGGCCTGCATTATTACTGCTTTCACGATGTGGACGTGGTGGATTATACCAATGATATCAAGGAAAACGACAGGCGTTTACAGTCCCTGGTTGAATATGCCAAACAAAAACAGGCCGCCAGCGGTGTAAAACTGCTTTGGGGAACAGCTAACCTGTTCAGTCACCGCAGGTATATGAACGGCGCGGCAACCAATCCCGATTTTCATGTGCTCAGCCATGCCGGTGCACAGGTAAAAGCTGCACTGGATGCAACTATTGCCCTTGGCGGCGAAAACTATGTATTCTGGGGGGGCAGAGAAGGATATATGAGCTTGCTGAATACTGACATGAAACGCGAACAGGAACACCTGGCTAAGTTTTTGCATACAGCAAAAGATTACGCCCGCAAACAAGGCTTTAAAGGGACATTCTTTATCGAACCAAAACCCTGCGAACCGACCAAACACCAGTACGACTATGATGCGGCAACAGTACTTGGCTTTCTGCAGAAATACGACCTGATAAATGACTTTAAATTGAACCTGGAGGTTAACCATGCCACGCTTGCCGGCCATACCTTTCAGCATGAATTGCAGGTAGCTGCAGGCGCAGGTTTGCTGGGTTCAATGGATGCCAACCGCGGCGACAGCCAGAACGGCTGGGATACCGATCAGTTCCCGAATGATATAAACGAAGTTACCGAGATCATGATGATCGTGCTGGAAGCAGGTGGTTTCCAGGGTGGTGGGATCAACTTCGACGCCAAGATCCGCCGTAATTCAACCGACCCAGCCGATTTATTTTATGCGCACGTTGGCGGTATGGATATTTTCGCAAGGGCATTGGTTACTGCAGATAACATCCTTCAAAAATCTGAATACCTGAAATTACGCAAAGACAGGTATGCTTCTTACGATGCAGGCAAAGGAAAGGCATTTGAAGAAGGCAAACTTTCACTTGAAGACCTGCGCTCATTCGCCATCGAAAACGGCGAACCTGAAACCATCAGCGGCAAGCAGGAATACATCGAAAATTTGATAAACAGGTACGTTTAAGTGGGTGAATTATTGAATTAGTGAGTTGTTGATTGGGTGAGTGGTTTATAACGGGTTGCAGCTAAACTTAATCAACCGCTCACTTAATCAACTCAATTAACAAATTCATTCGACCAATTTAAAAAATATTAACTATAATTGTCAGACTAACATTTAAACCAACTATTAAATTATGACCAAACATTTAACCAGTGCAGACATCCTGATCTTCATTATTTATTTTTTAATCGTATCCTTTTACGGGTATTGGGTGTACCGGCGCAAAAAAAGTGGAGAAGCTACTTCAAAAGAATACTTTTTAGCGGCAGGTTCACTTACCTGGTGGGCAATTGGCTCGTCACTCATCGCTTCTAACATCTCTGCCGAACAAATGGTAGGAATGAGTGGTAACGGGTTTAAAATGGGCATCGCAATTGCTACTTACGAATGGATGGCTGCGGCTACCCTGGTTATTGTTGCAGTATTTTTTATTCCGGTATATCTTAAAAATAAGATCTATACCATGCCGCAATTTTTAAGTCAGCGGTATAACGGGACGGTAGCGATGATAATGGCGGTTTTTTGGCTGTTATTGTATGTGATTGTTAACCTTACTTCAATATTGTTCTTAGGCGCCCTGGCGGTTCATACTATTTCGGGTATTGATACCTGGGTATGTATCCTGGGCCTTGCCACATTTGCAGTGTTTATTACGCTTGGTGGTATGAAAGTAATAGGTTATACCGATGTGATCCAGGTATTCTTTTTAATACTGGGCGGCCTGGTAACTACCTATATAGCCATTAACCTTGTATCCACCCATTATCATACATCCGGGATTTTTAACGGACTTAAATTGATGAGCAGCCAGGCCAGTGACCACTTTCACATGATCCTGAAAAGGGATAATGCTAATTATTCTTCATTGCCGGGTCTTACTGTTTTAATAGGCGGTATGTGGATAGTAAACCTTAATTACTGGGGATGTAACCAGTATATCACGCAACGTGCATTAGGCGCCGATTTAAAAACGGCCCGCAGCGGGATCCTTTTTGCGGCATTTTTAAAATTACTGATGCCGGTTATTGTTGTATTGCCAGGTATTGCTGCTTACATACTTTATAAAGAAAATGTTTTTCATAACGAGTTGATGCAAAACGGCGAATTAAATCCCGACAGGTCTTACCCTGTTTTGTTAAACTTGTTGCCGTCCGGCTTAAAAGGCTTATCGTTTGCAGCGCTGACAGCCGCAGTCGTAGCCTCACTGGCAGGTAAAGCGAATAGCATTGCCACAATTTTCACCATGGATATCTATAAAAAATTTAACCCGCTAATGACTGAGAAGAAAATGGTAAGCGTGGGTAAAATAACCGTGGTTGTTGCTATGGTGGTGGGCGTATTGATATGCACGCATTTAGGTATTGATAAAAAAGGCGGGTTTGATTTTATACAGGAATACACAGGATTTGTGTCTCCGGGTATTTTTGCCATGTTCATCCTTGGCTTTTTCTGGAAAAAGAGCACATCCAATGCCGCACTTTTCTCTACTGTAGGTGGCTTTGTGTTTTCAGTAATATTTAAATTAATGCCCCTGTACACAAACCTTGAGCCTTTGAAGAACTATGGTTTCTCAACCCTGGTAACCCAAAATGACGGCGTTACTAAGTTGTGGGAGATCCCATTCCTTGACCGTATGGGTATTGTGTTTGTGATTTGTATAATTGGTATGTACATTATCTCCATGATAGAGAACGCTAAAGGCAATAAAGCACATGCGCTGGAAGTGGATACCAAAATGTTCAAAACAACCACAGGCTTTGCTGTTGGAGCGTTTATCGTTCTTGGCATCCTTACTGCGCTTTACACGCTATTATGGTAAGCTGATATTATAACATAAAAATAATTTAAGAATTTGTTTTAGTCCTGAAATAACCATCCTATAGGGCCCTCTTCGGAGAGTCTTGTAGGATGGAAAAAGGGCTGCCGGGTTGCAAGCTTATTCAACACCTCACTTATTCAACCAAATCAACTACTCACTTTTAAAAACGCTAACTAAAGATCTTCTGGGCGAATACATTCAGCACCTCAACAAGGATAAGAATAATGATCACCCATTCCAGCCGGTAACTGGTGCGGTATTGTAATAGGTCCCTGAAAAGCTCATAGTTGTCCTTAATGATATTTAACCCTTCCTGAATATTCCGGAACCTTTCATTTAGGTCAAAGGTGCGTTTCAGGTCGGTATGGATCCTGTTCAGGTTTTCATCTTCCCAGGTTTCGGGAGGCGAATCAAAAATGTACATATTTTCGGCGATCCTGTTTTTCAACAGCAGGGTTTTCCCGATGTATTTTTTTAGTTTTTTTCCTGATATATTAAGGCTGCCTTTTGCTTCTAAAATCTGGGTATGGTAATTGGTTTCCTCCATCAGTTTTGTGGTTTGCTCGTGGTAATAATCGAGCGCCACAGATTGGGAAACATTCAGCATTATCAAACGCAGCACTTCAATATCCGACCCAATGATCTCTATTGAATTGAAACCTATTTTGTTTTTTGCCGAATTTGTCTGGATCTTAAATTCTTCTTCCAGACTCTGCTCAAATTTGTTTTTGCAATAAGGGGATATCAGCCTTAAAAATTCGGAGATTCTGATGGGGTCGTAGCTTAAAAAACATACTACGCCATATTTAAAAACATAAATGTATTGGCCCTCATCGGTAATGTAAAATAGTTCATCGGTGTCGCTAAAATACAGTTCGGCCTTAAAAGCAGATTTGAACGTTTTTATATCAATGCTATCAGCTATCTGGTATGATAAAACTTGTACTAACATATTTTATTAAATGATCTCTTTATTTTTTCCTTAAAGACAAAGGAAAAGGCGGTACTTTAATGAAGTATTATAAATATTAAAGTTACGAAATACTTTGCACAATTGCACTCCGGAGCCTACTAAACCGGTTTTAAACGGCTATTTATTCAATTAATACAGCTTAAATCCCGTAAACACATTTCCCGTCAATAAAAGTCCGTTCAACCTTAATGCTTGCTATTTCACTTGCAGGTGTTTTTAGGGGATCACGGTTTAGCAGGATGAAATCGGCCAGTTGTCCTGGCTCCAATGAGCCGAATTGTTTGGTTTTACCGATAGCAGCGGCGCTCAGGGTATAAGCTTTTAACGCCTCTGCAATGCTGATCGATTCATGCGGCGCAATGGCAAATCCTTCATTGTCTTTCCGGTTTACAGCGGCATCAACGCCCTTTACCGGGTTTAAATTACTCACCACCGGGGCATCGGATGATAAAGCGGTCAATATGCCATGTTTCAAAACCGACCGTACCGGGTAACACTGGTCAAGATAAGCCTGGTCTAAATACTGACGGAAGTTTTTGCCCAGTTCACTGATAAATATGGTTTGCATGGAGGCGGCTATTCCGTGTTTGGACATAGTTTCGAGGTGTTGCTCTTCAGGCAAACCCAGGTGTTCGATCCGCTTTAAAGCATCGGGGAACCTTTCAGTCAATAACACATAATTGTTAATTACGAATTCAATAGCCGCATCGCCAATAGCGTGAGTAGCCAGGCCTAATCCTTTTTCCATGGCGGACCATCCCAGTTGCAGAAATTGCAGTTTTTGTAAGCGCAATACACCATGTTCCTGGGTGTTTTTATAAGGTCTTTTCAACGCCGCTGTTTTGCCGCTTAACCCGCCATCGCTAAAAAACTTAACGGTATTTACATTGAACCAGTCGGATGAAAAAAGTTCGGGCAGGGGATAGGGCTTTTCGCCACCATCGGGCAATAAAATGGGGATGCCATTGAGCCGGAAACCAAGCTCCCCGGCTTCATGCATTTCATAATAGGCCTCCAAGAGCAAAGGATCAACCGCCGGGTCGGTGGCTGCCGTAATCCCGAAACGGTACAATTGCTTCCGGGCTGCTTTAACCATTACCTTAAGTTCATCTTTGGTATAGGCCGGGATATGTTTGCTGACCAAACCAAGTGCCGTTTCGGAAAAGATGCCGTTAGGTTTTCCGTCAGGGCCTTTGTAAACGACACCCCCGGCGGGTACCGGCGTGCTTCCCGTAACATTACTTAATTCGAGTGCACGGGTATTCGCTACGGCTATATGCGCGCAGGTGCGTATCAGGTAAACGGGTTTATCCTTAACTATCTTATCGAGGTCGTTTTTATCGGGCATCCGTCCCTCTTTCCAGCCTGCTTCGTTAAAGCCACGAGCGGTGATCCAGGCCAGATCGGGGTTGTTTTGGTGGTACGAGGCAATCATCCCAAGCATTTCATCCAAACTGCCCGCCATCCGCACATCAAGCATATAGGTATCCAGATTGCCCACTTTCCAGATATGGATATGCGAGTCGTTAAAACCCGGCATTATCGTTTTACCCCCGGCGTCAATAACCTCGGTGCCGGATTGTACCAGGGATTTAAACTCATCCCAGCGTCCAATACCCTTTATGCGGTTTCCCTCAACGGTAATGGCATCACAACCATTGTTTGTAAAACCACTGTTAAAGGACAGCAGGTTGGCGTTATGGATAATTAATGACGACATAGTTTTTTTTTTAAAAATATTTTTCGCCTCACCCTGCCCTCTCCAAGGGAGAGGGTTCTAAATCACTTTTCTTGAAGTCCTCTCCTTTGGAGAGGATTTAGGTGAGGCTTAACTTGCTTTGTTTTTAACTTCTTTTTAGCTGTGCCCTCGCTATGGCATTTTCCAATACCTGCAGACCTTCGGCCAACTGCTCATCGGTGATCACAATTGGTGGCAACAGCCTGATACAATTACTAAACAATCCGGCGCGGATCATAATTAAGCCATGTGCACCGGCATCTCTTATGATCTCAAGCGTTGCTTCTGCATCAGGTTCCTTGCTGTCGCGATCTTTTACAAACTCAACCAGCCGCATGGCGCCTATTCCTCTTACATCGCCAATAAGCGCATATTTTTCTTTCCAGCTTTCCAGCGTGGTGCGGATTATTTCACCTACCTCATTTACCCTTTTTAAGAATCCTTCGCTTTTTATGATCTTAATCGCTTCAATTGCAGCAACACAGGCAACCGGGCTGCCGCCATAAGTGCCGCCAATGCCGCCCAAGTGTGGTGCATCCATTATTGCCGCTTTGCCTGTGACGGCGCTGATGGGCATCCCTGCTCCGATAGATTTCGCACTCACAATGATATCAGGCACCACCCCGCTATGTTCCATTGCGAAGAATTTACCTGTTCGCCCCGCGCCGCACTGAATTTCGTCAGCTATAAAAACAATGCCGTACTTATTGCATACTTCGCGCAGCTTATGCAGGTAAGCCGCAGGTATCGGCAAAAAACCGCCTTCGCCCTGTACCGGCTCGATAATTATAGCAGCAAGCGACTCGGGGTCAACCTGTGAAATAAAGGATTCTTCCAGTTTTTTGATACAGTAAGCTACGTATTCATCCTCACTCATTCCCTCAATTCCGCGGTAGGCATTGGGTGCAGGTATGCGGTAAATATCTGATACATATGAGCCAAAACCCTTTTTAAACAATGCGTATTTACTGGTAAGGCTTAACGTTAACAATGTACGACCATGGTAGGCTCCCTCAAAACATAAAACAGCATTACGTTTGGTATAGTATTTGGCGATGTTTACAGCATTCTCAACCGCTTCGGAGCCCGAATTGGCCAGCAGTGTTTTCTTTGGAAAATCGCCGGGGGTGATACTGTTGAGTAATTCGGCAAGGTCGAGGTAAGGCTCTATGGTAGTCACTAAAGAGCAGGTATGGATATATTTGTCCAGTTGTTCCTTTATGGCATTTACCACGCTCTCATTACGGTGACCAACATTGATCATCCCGATACCACCGGCAAAATCAAGTAACTGGTTGCCATCAACATCCCAAACCAGTGCGCCTTCAGCTTTCTCAACCACAATCTCGGTAGATTTTGCCAGACCTGAGGGCAACGCATTTTTTCTTCTTTCCAGAGCCGCAAGTCCCTTAGGGCCGGGCAAAGCAGTTTTTAATTGTATATGAGCCATATATGTATTATAAAGTTTTTGAAAAATGATGACAATTCAATGTAAACCCTTTATTCAGGTACAGCCTGTGCGCAACAAAACGCTGGTAGCCTGAATCGAGGTTTACCGTTTTAAAACCCTTTGCTATTGCCTTATCGATTACAAAATCAAGCAACTTTCCGGCGTAACCATTGCCGCGGTATTCAGGGAGAGTGGAGAGGTCGTCGATATAATAGTGTTTGCCATTATATAAAAACTGCAAATAGCGAAAACCGATGGCCGCAACCGCTTTATTATCTCGTTCAATAAAGGCTAATGTATAGCCTTCAAGTATCATTTCTTTTAGGGTTGGCACAAAAGTGTCTTTGTTAAGATGTGGCCTTAAAGCGAGCAATACGTCCCAGCATTTTAAAATATCCTCGTCAGATGCAGCTATTTTAATTTCCATGATTTAAATGACTTTTTCGATATCTAATTTTATCAAAACCCCAAAGTTGCCGCATACCGGATCATTCAGGTGTTCGGGCATCAGCGCTATCGGTTCGAAACCAATTTTCATTTGTTTGGTTAATGTAGGGTCCTTACGTTTACCCGCTATAAGTTCCTGGTAATAGGTTTCGCCGCTCATTTCATTACTTACGGCGCCATAGCCACTCATCATGCCTACGGTGAGTTGCCCTTTTAAGCCCAGATTTTTAGCCATTTCATGCCTCGCGCGATACAGGATGCGGGCGAGACCCAGGCCACGGTAGGCAGGCAAAATACCCATATCAAGTCCGTAGAGCCAATCGCCATTTGGGTTATGGTTGCTTAACCAGCCGCCGGCAATAGTTTCGGCGAACGTGTGGTTATAATTAGCAAAATCGAAATTGGTACGCATAGTAGTGGTCATACCGATAACATGATCATTATCTGTGATTACAAATTGTCCTTCCGGGAATACTTCGATATGCCTAAGGTAATGCACAGCCCTTATATGTTCGTCTGCTGACAAGGTTGGGAAAACGATCTTCTGAAGTTCTTCCAACTGCTGCACATGCTCAGGCCCGGTATTTTGTATTACAAGCCCTGAATTTAATATTTGTCTGTAGGATTTAATTATTGTACTCATTTGTAATTTCAATTAATGAACGGTATAGCCTAAAACCAGGTAAACAACGGCCGAAAGGGCGAAAGCAATGCCGGCATAGGGCAATTGTGATAAGCCATGATCGAGGTTATTACACTCCGTACTTTGCGCGGTTAATACCGTTGCGTCAGAATATAAACAGGCGTTCGCGCCAAATACTCCCGCGCTGATCACCGCGCCGCAGTTGAGCAATACATTTGAATCAAAATGCTGCGCCAGCGGAACCACCAATGGAATGGCTATGGCATAAAGGCCCCATGAAGAGCCCGTAGTTACCGATATTAACGATAACGATACAAAGACTATAACGGGTAAAAATTCCTTATTAAGGTAGGGGGACGCCGAATGCAATACATATTGTGTAAGCCCCATTTTATCATTTACATCCTTCAGCACATAACTCATCATCAATATGGCAAGGGCATAAAGCATGCTGCTGAACCCGCCGAACATGGTTTCGGATAACTGTTTGAATGAACCCACTTTTATAACCATGTAATAAATAAAAGTAAAGGCTACTGCAACCATTACTCCTTTTAAGGCATCTTTATCTAAAACGATAGTGGCTATAAGTAATACGATGATGGGCAACAGAAAATAGATCACTTTGGATTGCTTAGCCGGGTTCATCGCGCTGATATCCAGGGAAGCTGTTTCACTGAATTCTGATGCGGTAAGCTCACCGGTTTCCTCAGCACGGATATCAGCCCTTTTTAATCTTCCGAACCATGGGATGATCCCATAAATAAATAGCGGAATAATTAATACCGATACATATCCGTATGAAACAAATGGAATCATTTTCCAATATGTTGCAAGGCCCTGGCCTTTTGCGGCCACATGCGAGGTTTCGAGGATATTTCCAACAAATATAGTCCAGGTTGAAAGCGGAACCACTACGCACCATGGAGCCGCAGTAGTATTTACAATGTAGGCCAGCTTTTCTCGCGGAATTTTAAAGGCATCGGTAATTTTCCGCATGGAAAAACCAACTGTCAGCGCACTCATATAATCATCCAAAAAAATAAAAAGGCCAAGGCCCCAGGCCCCCATTAAGGCACTGCGTTTGGTTTTTATTCGTTTTAGGGCCCATTCGCCAAATTTCATGGTGCCTCCGCTCCGTACCATTAGGCCTATTAACGACCCGTACAAACCGCATACCAGGATAACCCATACCGAGTCAGCTTTACCCATTACCCCTTCAAACGAATTGACGAAATTGGTAAAGACGTTGGTTTTATCGTGTAACCCGATAATGACAAAGCCAATCAAACAGCCAATAAGCAAGGGCTCGAATGATGTTTTTTGCTTTATTGCCAGTATAATTACTACTGCCGGAGGTATTAATGCTATTGCGCCGTAAGCCATGTTTGAATTAGTGAATTGCTGAATTAGTGAATTAGTGATTTATTGAATTAGTGAATTATTGAGTTTGTGATTTCACCGATTATTGTTGTTGATTTCACCGATTTGTTTTACGGACTTAAGACTTCTGAATCAAGACTTTGGACTTAATAAATTCCACCTATACTTATCAGTTTCTTTTCCATGTATTCATACAGGCCTTCGCTGCCGCTTTCGTGGCCCTGTCCGCTGTATTTCCAGCCGCCGAAGGGTAATTCAGTACCGTGCGGAGCCCATTCATTGATGCCGACTATGCCGAATTCCAATCCTTCGGATACTTTTATGGCTGTTTTTAAATTATTGGTGAATGCGTAGGCCGCCAAACCATATTCGGTATCATTTGCCTTATTTAGAGCATCATCAAGGTCATCAAACCTGAATAGCGGCAGTACTGGGCCAAATATTTCATTGCGTGCCAGTGTGGAGGACTGGTCGAGATTACCAACGACTGCGGGTTGTATAAAATAACCCTTATCCAAATGGGCAGGCCTGTTTCCACCGGTAAGTAAATCGGCGTGTTCGGCTTTTGTTTTTTCAAGCAGTTCAAAAACACTGTCACGTTGCCTGCCGGTAATTAGCGGACCCACATTTACCCCTTCTTCAAAACCGCTGCCTACTTTTAGCAGGGAAACATATTTAGTAACCGCTTCTGCAAAATGATCGTAAATGTTTTTATGGATATAAAACCGCTGGGGCGCAACGCAAACCTGGCCATTGTTGCGGAAACGGGCGATGGAAGCCACTTTGGCAATTTCATCCACATCCACATCATCAAAAATGACAACCGGGGCATTACCACCCAATTCCAGCGAAAGTTTGGTATGGGTACGGCTTGCGCCGTCCATCAGTATTTTGCCAACCCGGGTACTGCCAGTAAAACTGATTTTCTTTATACGTTTATCATTCAGCATGGCTTCACCTACAGGGGCGGCATCTGCAATCAGCAGGTTCAGTACGCCAGCGGGTAAACCGGCAGCGATAAATGCGTTAATCAGGTGGTACGCCGATAGCGGTGTATTTTCAGATGGCTTTGCAACAACGGTACACCCGGCGGCCAGGGCCGCAGCCCAGGCCCTCGCCGGATTATAGGCAGGAAAATTCCATGCGGTGATGATACCAATAACGCCCATCGGCTGCATAATCACCGAACTTCTTTTATCCACACGATTGGTTGGGATTACCCTTCCATAAGCCCTCTTTCCTTCCTCGGCATACCATTCCAGTAAATTTGCAGCAACGGTCCATTCGCCGCGCGCTTCCAATAAAGGTTTTCCGCTTTCCAAAACCATATCATGCGCAATGGTATCCAGGTTATCCCTCAAATAATTGGCAGCTTTTTTTAAGAATTCGGCACGGTAATAGGGCGTTGTTTTACCCCAGGTCTTAAAAGCCTGTTCCGCAGCGTCTATAGCCAGCAAGGCGTCTTTTTCATTGCCAAAGCTGATGTTTGCTAAAACTTCTTCCGTTGCCGGGTTGAGCAATGGGATCTGCTGCCCATCAACCGCCTCTACCCATTCGCCATTGATATATTGATTGTTTGATTTCACCGATTTTTTATTTTGATTTCACCGATTATTTGAAGATTACACAGATTTTTAAAGGGCGATTACACTGATTTTGTCGACATGTGATTGTATTCGTTTGTCGCTTCATCGGTGTAATCCTTCGTCAATCGGTGCAATCCTGCTTCTATTATGTCAAGCCCCTTTTTCAACAAGCTTTCTTCAATAACCAGCGGACTTAATACCCTGATAATATTGCCATTTATACCTGCATTGATCACAATCAAGCCATGGTCTGCGCAATAGCTGATCAGTTTTTTGCACAGGTCGGCATCCGGTTGAAAAGGATCGTTATTTTTTATCAGTTCAAAGGCCATCATAGCGCCCAGGCCCCTCACATCGCCAATAGCACTAAACTGCTTTTTAAATGCATTAAACCTGTCGCGGACGATCTGTCCGACACGCGCACCCAGCGCGTTGATATTGATCTCTTCCATATAATCCAGCGTTGCCAGCGAGGCGGCGCAACAAACCGGGTTACCCGGATAAGTGCCGCCGATAGTGGATGGCTTGCAGGCATCCATAATATGTGCCTTACCCATTACCGCGCCGATAGGCATACCGCTACCCATGCTTTTTGCCCAGGTAGATATATCCGGAATAACATCGTAATGCTGGTAGGCGGCCCATTTGCCTGTGCGGCCAAAACCGCTTTGCACTTCATCAAGGATGAGTAAAATGCCGTATTTGTCGCATAATTTACGCAGGCCCTTTAAATACTTTTGCGGAACAACATTAAAGCCACCCTCGCCCTGCACAGGTTCCATAATAATGGCCGCAACCTGTGAAGCGGGTACATTGGTATGGAAAAAATCTTCCAGATCGCGCAGGTGTTTATCTGAGAATGTATCAAGGTCGGCGCCATTGCCTTCATGGTAATAATCGGGAAAAGGAATCCGATAAACTTCGGGCGCAAAAGGGCCGCAACCCAGTTTGTAGCCAACTTTTGAAGTCAGCGTCATGCTCATCATAGTTCGGCCGTGGAAAGCGCCGCCATAGCAAATAACAGCAGGCCTGCCTGTGGCCTGGCGGGCAATCTTAATCGCATTCTCTACACTCTCGGCCCCCGAATTGGTAAGCATTACTTTGGTATGTTCGCCGTGTGGCAACAGGCTCACCAATTTTTCGGCTAACTGCATATACAAATCGTACGTCGCCACATTAAAGCTGCAATGGATCAGTTTGGCGGCTTGCGCGGCGATCGCTTCAACCACAGGCGCAGGGCAATGACCGGCGTTAACAACCCCAATGCCTCCCGCAAAGTCGATCATCTCTTTTCCATCCGCATCAGTAATCAAAGCACCTTTTGCGCTCACAGCAGTTGACGGGTTAAATATGCCTATAGCATCAGGAACAAACTGTTTCCTTCTCGCTAATATTTCTTCACTTTTCATTGTTTTGTTTTTGATTTCACCGATTATTTTTTTTGATTTCACCGATTTTTATTCACCATTCACCACTTACTACTCACTACTCCCCGCCATTGATTTCATTAGCATTTCTGCTGCTATGCGGCCTGTTTGAGCCCCGCCGTTCATGTAACCCTGGAATTCGCGGCTTACATGTTCACCGGCAAAATATATTTCTTCAACGGGTACACCCTCCCAGCCCGCCAGGGTGCTCCACTGCCCGGTTTTAAACGAACTGTAGCCAGCCTTTGAATATGGGTTCTCGCTCCAGCAAAATTTTGTATTTTTCCCTGAATAGGCCTTATCCATTCCCGGGTAGATCGTGTTTAATTGGGGCAGGATCTGATTGGCTAAAACATCAAGCCCTTCACTTTTAACTTTATCGCTAAAATCACCTCCGCCAAAAACGGTAAAGCTCCCTTCAGTTTCAGATTGAGATTGAGCGCTATCCCAACCACATCCAAAGGTTAAATCGGTAAACGTATAGCCCTGCCTGCCATGGGTGCGCCATGGCTTATTCTTGGTTACCCCAACAATAAATTTACTACTGTTACCGTAACCGATCTCGTTGATGCATTTTGTTTTTTCAGCAGGCATTGGCAGATCCAATTTTACCAGCTTGAGCATAGTAAAAGGGATCGCAATTATTACGTGATCTGCTTTAACAACCACCGGAGTTCCCTGGTTATCGAATTCAAGATTATAGCCCATGGAGTCGCTTTTAGTGATAGACTTCAGGTTATACCCGGTTTTTACAAATGGTTTTACTTTTTCGTACAAGGCATTGGTTACCGTGTTGCTTCCGCCTTTGATCTTAAATACCTCGTGCCCGGGGCCGAATAGTTCGTAGCTTTTTTCGGCAGGAGCAGGCTCAACAAACATGATCAGGAAGTTTACTGCCGATTGTAATGAAGCCTCCATTCCATATTCGCGGGTTAGCGTTACATTCAAAAAGTCGAACAACCAGCCTTTTACGCCAAGTGCATTCAGGTAAGCGGTGATGGACTGCTTATCGAGATGCTCAAATTGGGCCGCAGCTTTATAACTGATCACATCGGGCAATGATTTGATGTCTTTCATCAGTTGAACAACGAAGGGCTTTAATGCGTTTTTCAGCTCATCGTCCGACCGGAATTTTCCACCAAAATAATAGGTTTTTGGTGCAAGAGGATCTTCCCGAAGGTCATATAAGCCTAAATCGAATTCTTTTACAAGCTGCAGGATGTCAGCGTGGGTAGTGTCCACCATTTCGCCGCCCACTTCGGTGGTTATTCCTTTACCAAACTCATCATAAAGGGTAAACATACGTCCTCCAATCCGGTCTGATGCCTCATATATAATGGATTTGATGTCGTTTTTCTGCAATTGGTATGCTGCGTTTAGGCCGGCTATTCCTGCGCCTATAATCGCTATACTTTCTCCATTGCTTTTTCCGCAGGAGGCAAGGCTCAATATGCCCGGTGTAAGGGCCATTGCACCAGCTGTAACGGTCATTTGTTTTAAAAATTTTCGCCTGCTTTCACTATATTCATTGAACAAGGCGGATGCTTCCCTATCTTCCCTTACTGCTGCAAAAAAGGTGGACTTCAATAAACGGGAAAGAGAATGATGTGCCATTTTTTATAATTTTGATTTAGTGATTTAGTGAATTAGTGATTTTTGAGTAATTAAGCATTCACTAATTCACTAATTCAACAAATCACTAATTAATTAATAACCTGGGTTTTGAACTACTGCTCCGTTTGTTGCGTTAATTTCTCTCAGCGGTATTGGGAAGCAGGAGTTTGAAATCGTCAGCGTCGCGCCCGTCAAAGGCTGTAAAATATTAGCCACCTGTCCATTGCGCGCGAGGTCGAAATACCGGTGCCCTTCAAAATTAAATTCAGCCCGGTCCTCATCTGATACTGCTTGAGCGTATGTTGCGTCATCCGGTACATCGGTCGGCTGCAAAGCCGCCAGCCCGCGGTTTGTTCTGATCATATTCAGGTCAGCGAGGCCATTTGTACGCCCGAGTGCTTCGGCCCTGATCATATACATTTCGGCGATGCGGATCACATAGGCGGAATTGTCCTTTTGTTTGATATCGCTGCTGTATTTTAAAGTGCGCAGGTAACCGTTTGGATTGGTTGTATCCACCAGGTTATATCGCAGATCTCCCGCTCGGTTTTGAAAGAATGCCTGCAAATTCGGGTTTAAAATAAACAAGACTTCGGTTGAAGCAGCCGTTGGGCGGGCATAAGTTGTTGCGTTATATTCGCTTTGGTTTTGCTGGTTAAATGGTAATTCAAAAACAGATTCCTTGCTGTTTTTTAGCGTGTAAATAGTAGTAAAATTGTTTTGGTCAAGCAGCGAATAAGCGCCATCATTAATAACTAAAGTTGCATAGTTAGCAGCATTGGTGTAATCTTTTTTGTATAAATAAACCCTTGCCAGCAATGCATTGATAATTGCCGGGTTGATATAATTAGGATTACGGCTGGTGTTTGAATTTAATAATGTGGCCGCTTGCGTTAAATCGGCAATAATTGCTGCATAGGTAGCTGCTACAGTGCTGCGCGGCACAACCGATGTGCTTGATTGAACAGAAGTAACCACAGAGATACCATAAGGGGAAGTTAAATCCCAGTGGTAGCCAAAGGCACGTAAAAGGTCAAAATGCGCCATTGCCCTAAGGGCCAGCGCCTGTCCTTTCACTGTGTTCAGATAATTCACAGAAGCGCCTTTTACCGTGCTTTCGCCTGCTAAAATGGCGTTAGCTGTGGCCACTGTTTTGTAAATGGCCACATAGGTGTTTTGGATAAAAAGATTGGATGATGTTACGCTATATGCGCCAATTTCGTCGAGTGCGTTATTATTATAACCGCCGGCTATGCCATTATCGCTGTTTAAATCGCACATCATCGGGTAATAGGCACCATAATATTCCTGCACCTCCAAAGTGCTGTATAGACCAGTCAATGCTTCCGAAAGGCCGGTTGAATCTCTGAATAGCTGGACCGATTGAACGCCCGTTGGTGAAACCTGGTTTAGCTTGACGCAACTGCTCATCATAATTACTGAGGATGCGATCACACTAAATATTGATATATTGATTAATTTCTTCATCGTCTTTACTGTATTGAATTAAAATTTAAGGTCTAAACCCAAACTAAATGTCCTTGCCGGTGGATACGCTGCATAGTCTATCCCTGCCGTTTGATCATTTCCGCCGCCTGTTGAGCTTACTTCCGGATCAAAACCTATATATTTTGAAATCGTAAGCAGGTTTTGAGCTTCCGCGTAAATACGTATATTGCTGAAGTATTTTGTTTTTCCGAAGTTATAGCCAAGGTTAACCGTGCGGATCTTAAAGAAAGAGCCATCTTCCACAAATTCGCTTGAATTAGGATAATAATTCGGCATTAAGAAGGAAGGCCGCGGAATATTGGTTATTTGTCCGGGGTGCGACCAGGCATTGAGCGCCCTGGTATCGTTGTTGGCATAAACTCCCCCCAGGTATGAACCACTTGGTGTTGAAGCACTGCTCCAGCCTAAACTTTCATAGGTGGCGCGGATCAGGTTAAATACCTTATTGCCATAGCTGAACTGGGTGGCAATTTGCATGTCAAATTTCTTGTACCTGAAATCGTTGCTGAAACCTCCGAAAAATTTTGGCCTCGGGCTGCCGATCGTCGTTGCATCGCGGGTGAAATTGACCTGGTCGGCTCTTTCGGTAGTGCCGTCATTTTTGTAAAATAAGGCATCTCCGTTAGCCGGGTTAACACCCGCAAAACGAACACCAATAAAAGTGCCGACAGGCTGCCCAACTTTTAATACATTGGTTGGGAATTGATCATTATAAGAACTTACATACTGGTTATCAACCGCCAGTGATTTGATGGTGTTCGTCAGAAAGGAAATATTGAAGGAACTTGTCCAGGTAAAGTTTTTGGTTTTTATGTTATTGGTATTTAATTGAATTTCCAAACCCTTATCTTCAATTTTTCCGGAATTCGCATAGGCCCATTGGAAGCCTGTTGTACCTGGTATCTGCTCCTGGTTTAGCAACTTGTTCTGATCGGAGATAAAATATTCAACCGATCCGGTGATGAAATGGTTAAACAATTCAAAATCGGTACCTATATTAAAGGTAACATTGGTTTGCCAGGTCAGCGGGGTTTGCGCCAGGATGTTATAAGGGACGAAGCCCACATCGCCATTGTATTTGGCTGTACCCCAATAGGCATAGTTTTGATAATCAGGTACATTGTCTTGCTGCCCCGACAGGCCGTAGCTGGCGCGTAATTTTAAAGAGTTGATAACCTTGTTATCGGCTAAAAAACTTTCCTGCGATAAATTCCAACCTAAAGAGGCCGACGGGAAATATCCCCACTGATGTCCCGGTGCAAATTTTGACGAACCGTCAGCACGGATAATAAAGGATAGCAGATATTTGCTATCGTAATCGTAATTAATTCGGGTAAGGTAGGAACGGAGGGCTTCGTATTGCAATGGATAAAGAATTGGGATACTGTAGTTTGTGGCGGCATTGTCAATGTTTTGAACGTTACCTGTTTGCGGAAAGCCCAGTCCTTCTTCTGCTGATAGTTCGAGTTTACTTGCCTGCTGCGAATAACCGGCCAGTATGTTCAGATTACTTTTGTCAAATTTATGCTGATAAGTAAACATATTTTCGTTTACCCAGGTCATTTTCCTTGATTGGCCCAGCAAAAGTTTCCCGTTTACGGCTTGCGCATCAACCGTAATTGCAGGGAAATACTGGCTGTCATTTACGTCATCATAATCAATAGACCAGGTGGATTTGAATGACAGGTCTTTTGAAAATTTGTATTCGGCAAATACCGATGAGGTCAAGCGGTCGGTATAGGTGTGTGCATTAATAGCATTCGCTGATTTAACCGGGTTGTCGGATAGCCAATAGGCCTGGTATTGTGTGTAATCTGCATAAACACCGGGTGACGAATAGACCGGCATTAAAGGCGATGCACCCAATGCATTAGTAACAACACCGGTATAGGTATTGTCATTAAAACTCCGTTTATCGTCAGAGTAGGTCATGCTCATGTTCATCCCAAACGATAAATTTTTTGTCGCCTGGTTATCAATATTGGCCCGTAAATTATAACGGTCGTAATAGTTGTTAATAATGATCCCTTCCTGGTCGAAATAGCCACCGCCGATAAAGAATTTTGTTTTATCGTTGCCTCCGCGTGCTGATAGTTCGTAATTAACCACGGGAGCTGTACGGAATATTGCGTTCTCCCAGTTTGTATTAACGCCGCTGGCCAAATTATAATATTGAGCTGCCGGGTTTGGTATAGCGGCGCCGTTAGCATCGAGAAGTCCGACGGATTGCAGATCAGCTAATGCGAAATGCGGGTTTGGGTTATTGGTTGCGATATCGTTATTATAAACCCATATATCGTCGGCAATAGCTGTGTTGGTAAGGTTATAAAACTGTTTTGAATTTAAAAAAGGAATTTCCTTTTCCACATGTTGAATGCCATAGTTTACATTGAAATCGAAAGTAGTTTCGCCTGATTTACCACGTTTGGTCGTAATTAAAACCACCCCGTTTGCCGCACGTGAGCCATAGATAGCTTTCGCTGCATCTTTTAGAATTTCGATAGATTCGATGTCATCCGGATTGATATCCGAAATTGAACTGATATTTTGCCCACTCCCTACCGATTGCCCCGAAAGATTGTAGGAGGTGCCCAGGGACGAATTGCTTTCACTTTCCATGGGGACGCCGTCAACAACATACAAAGGGTTTTGCGCGCCACGGATGCTAACCAATAAACCTGCTCCCGGCGTGCCTGATGGTTGGGTAACATTTATACCTGACAGTTTTCCTTCAATGCTGGCGGCTAAGTTTGAAACTCCGGGCTGATCTTTAAAGTCTTTGTTTTTGATAGACGATATGGCGCCGGTAACATCGCTTTTTTTCTGTGTGCCATAGCCTACTACAACTACCTCCGAAAGTTGGGATTTAGCCTCCACAAGTGTTACAGTAATAGTGGTTTGCGATTTTACTTCTACCGTCTTTTTATCAAAGCCCAGCAAAGAAAATGTAAGCACGTTATTGGCGCCATGCATTGTTAACGAAAAACTGCCGTCGACAGCGGTGGTCGTTCCCTCGTTGGTGCCCTGGATGCTAACCGATACTCCCGGTAAGGGGCTACCCTGAGCATCAATAACCGTCCCTTTTAGTACATGGCTTTGGGCATGCGCAATGCGCGGAACCATGCAACAGAGTAAAAGAGATAATAAAGCAGTAAGCAAGCGTAAATTTTTCTTCATGGAAACTGTTTTTTGTTTAAAACTCTATTTTTTATACGTTATAAAATTATTATTTCAATAGCTTTTTTCTTTTGTTGAATTGATTGAAAAACATGCCTTTTTCACCAAAACGAGGATGCATCTTAATAAATTAAATGCATGAAATTTATTTTAACTAAATATCACTAAGTCAAATGAGTATAAATATAAGTCAAAATAATTTTTTGTTTTATTTTTTAGTTGTTGATTTATAAATAGTTACGTTTGGTCAAATTTTAGTATATTTATAGGTCAAAAGTTTGACAAAAGTATTTCTGGATTGACCAAACATTTAAAATAAGGTTTTGATGTGCTTTTGAGATAAACAGAAATAAAAATAGTATGATTTTAACAAAAAACGTACCCGTGTAAATAATAAAATGCAGCTGACTGAAAAATTAAAAATTGCAATAGAAGAGCATCCAGATATAATTGCTGCTTTGAACAATAAAAACCGCGAAAACAGGTGGGAAGGCTTCACCCGGACGCAATTTAATTTGGTTGCAAAAGTGATCAATAAACGAATCAGTAAAGAGGTGCTGGTTAATCCCGACCTGGTAGAGATGAGCCTGATCATTGGCAAACAGAATCTGGAAAAACAGCTCCGTGATTTAAGGTCGGGCCATATGTATGATTTTATTAAATATCTTGGTAACCTTGGCGAATACCGGGTTTTTAACTGGATAAGCGGCAAAACATTGCAAAGCTACTGGAATGGCGGCGACGCGAAATATATTAAGATAAATGCATTGATGGTTTTTTTACAAATACCTTTCTCCGATTGGGATGAATGGCAAAAAGTGCCCGAACAACGCAAGGACGTTTATCATAACAGCGTGACAAGGAATTCTTACCCGAACAATAATTTCAGCCGATCTTCACTGTCAATTATTAAAAGTTATTATCTCGGGGATTATTTCCTGTATTACCCCAAAACAGATGGCAGCAGAAATGTGATAAAAACCCCGTTCATTTTGAAGGAGCTCGAAAACGGGCAGATCATCGTTCGGTCTGTTTCTGAGGGGCACCGGTATAGCGGTAAAGTAATCGGGATCCGCGACGGCTGCCTTTATATTAATTGCCAGAACCTTGATTTTGAAGAAATGGAGCAATATGTATTTAATATTGGTTTGGAAACCAAACCGCAGGTGTTATTTGGGGTTAGCACTACGGTTAGCGTAAGGAACCGCCGGCCGGTGGCCCTGAAAAATGTATTGGTTAAGCAAGCAACAGAGGATAAAAACTTTGACAGCATTCCCGAAACAGAATTGGCCTTTGATCTGGTATTCGATACAGACAGCGAGGAAGCAATCATTGTTAACTATTTTAAACATAACACCAATAATATTATAACAACCAACAGCTGCCGCAAATTAGAGGATGTTAAAAAGCTGGCGGGTGTTTAATAATCCATCATTCCGAAAACTTTATATGGGCAACCAGGTCATGAAAATATTGCGCTGACCAGATTTCAATAGCTTTAGGATCGGGAATAAAACGGACTATATCTGCCTTTACCCGATTCAGATTAACTTCATCAATTTTCGCATGTAATAATGCCATAAACTCATCTCCACTGATTGATGCTTTGTGCCAGTCACCGCTGTCCTGTGCCCGCAAAAGGAAATGGGCTAGATTTAAAGAAATATCCTTTTTTATGTACCATTCCATATCGTACCAATCACGCCCTTTTACATTGTTTTTCCACTTGCGGAATAATAAAGCATGCATTTTACCTGCAAACAGGTCTGTAATGGTAAAACATTTTACGTAAAATGAAAATGGCTTTAAGAGTAACTTTTCCTCTGTATTGAAACCTAATGGCGGCCGGGTATCAACTTCAAGTTTTATTTTGATATTGGCTATTTGATCCAATCCGTTTTGCGGAATGACATCTTCTAAAATCAATTCCTTCCATATCGTTTCGGATTTTAAAAATGCAGATTCAATATTATTTTGAACAGCTTTTTGTTTTTCCCTCACCGATACTTTCATTCCTAATGCCTCAAATTCACCTATAATAGCATCCAGGTATTTATCAAGGAGAAATCCGGGGTTTACTTCCAATAGGGAAAAATCCAGGTCTTCCGAGAAGCGGTTAAGTCCATAAAATATTCTTAAAGCAGTGCCGCCATAAAACGCTGCTTTTTCAAAAAAACCGGCCCGCTGTAGTCCGGTAAGGGCAATTTCCTGCATTATTTCACGCAAAGCCTGTAAAGCTTCGTCTTTATTTGCAGGCTTATAAGTATCCAGCCACTCTTTTATCATAAGCTGTTTATGGCTCTAATAATCATTAGTAAACTTTCTTTTTTTGGTGTATTTTGCAACCATGATTGCATGGTGGTAACATTAAACCGCCTAAGATCCTCTTCGTTCATTCTAAGGTCTTCCGTCAAATAGTGAAGAGCATCTTTTTTACTCCTTAATATTAGGCCGGCAGTTGTTACCACCTTGTCAAAAAGCGCTTTTTCGGGTGAAGCTATCATTGCATATTGCCCATCGGAGAGGAGTATTTGTCGTATCCCAAACGAATAGTAGGGTAATGAAAGGTGAGTGTAGCTAAATATACCCATTGGTGTGGTAAACTTCCGTGAAGCCTTTGTAGTCGCAGATGAAATTTCATATACACGTTCAGGGATCAGCCCGTAATAAGACAGCGCTGAATCAAAAGAGACATAACCTGGTCCTAAAATATGGTTTGCCAACAGAAAAGGCTCCGGCTTATTCGCTTTTGCCGCAGGGCCCGCAATATACAATCCTTTCTTAACAGACGATAACACGCCTTCCCCAAGCAGCGCATGAACTTTATCATTGGGGCTTTTATAGTCCTTTAATAAAGACATCATGAGCTGATGGCTTAAGGGTTGCTTGGAGTACGATCTTATGGCCTGCTGTATATCCACATTACAAATGTATAATTTTAATAGGGTAATAGAAAATAATCGTTTTGTTTGTAAAAAAATAACATGTTTAAATTATTGTCCCAATTTTGAAATGGGATAATAAGTCTCCATGATTATTTTTATATAAAACTTTAAAAACAATTTTTATTATCATATTTGAAATTGAGAAGAATCAAAACTGAAATAAACTATTTGTTATGCAAGAATTAGAACCTGCCGTACTTCAAAAGATAAATTCATGGCTTCATGGAAGCTACGATCCGGCTGTTAAAAAAGAGATCCAAACCCTGCTCGACCAGGGTGCCTATACAGAGTTAACTGATTCATTTTACAGGGACCTTGAATTTGGTACCGGTGGGCTCCGCGGCCTGATGGGTCCGGGATCAAACCGAATCAATAAATATACTATCGGGGCGGCTACCCAGGGATTGAGTAACTACCTCAAAAAAACCTACCCGGGAGAAAAAATTAAAGTGGCCATTGCCCATGACAGCAGGAATAACGCCGACCTTTTTTCAAGGATCACTGCCGAGGTTTTTTCGGCAAATGATATCCATGTTTATTTCTTTAAAGCTTTGCGCCCAACCCCCGAACTTTCATTTGCGGTGAGGTTGTTTGGCTGTAAAAGCGGTGTAATGCTAACCGCATCCCATAACCCGAAAGAATATAACGGCTATAAGGCCTACGGCGCCGATGGCGGTCAATTTGTGTTCCCGGCGGATAAAGCCGTGATGGACGAAGTAGCAGCTATCAGCAGTATCGACGAGGTTAAATTTAATCGTGTGGATGCTAATATCGAAGAAATTGGCGAAGAAGTAGATCAGCTTTATCTCGACAAGATCACTGAACTTTCGGTATCCAGAGAAGCCATAAAGCGTCAGAAAGACCTTAAAATTGTTTACTCGCCCATCCATGGTACCGGGATCACTTTGGTACCAAAAGCGCTGGCGCAGTTTGGTTTTGAAAACGTGATCCTTGTGGATGAACAAACCGAGCCCGACGGTAACTTCCCTACGGTTGTTTATCCGAACCCGGAAGAAAAAGAAGCACTCACCCTGGCCCTCAAAAAGGCCCGGGAAGTAGATGCCGACCTGGTGCTGGCAACAGACCCTGATGCCGACCGTGTAGGTATCGCTGTAAAGAACACTGAAAATGAATTTATACTGTTGAACGGTAACCAAACCGGCAGCATGCTGATCAACTACCTGTTGACAGCCTGGCAGGAAAACGGCAAACTGACCGGCAAGGAATATATTGTTAAAACCATTGTTACGACCAACCTGATAGAAGCCATTGCCAAAGCCAAAAATGTTAAGTTTTATAACACCCTTACAGGGTTTAAATACATCGGCGAGCTGATGACTAAATTTGAGGGTAAGCAAACGTTTATCGGCGGTGGCGAAGAGAGCTACGGATATCTTATCGGCGAATTGGTAAGGGATAAGGACGCAGTGGTTTCGAGCGCGTTTATTGCTGAAATGACCGCTTATTATAAGGATAAGGGCATCAGTTTATTTGAAGCGCTGATTGATACCTATGTTGAGTATGGTTTTTATAAGGAGAAACTGATTTCGCTTACCAAGAAAGGTAAAACCGGAGCCGAGGAGATTAAGGAAATGATGGAAACATTCAGGACCAAACCGCCGCAAACCTTAGGCGGGTCAAAAGTGATCACCCTGAAGGATTATGAAAAAGGTGTGGAGATCGACCTTGTTGCCGGTACTACGAGCAAACTGGAGCTACCTGTATCTGATGTACTGCAATTTATTACAGCCGACGGCAGTATCATTTCTGCCCGTCCGTCGGGTACCGAGCCGAAGATAAAGTTTTATTGCAGCGTAAACGGGAAGCTGGCCAACGCCGCAGCCTATCAGGAAACGGATAAACAGCTCGATGCCAAAATTGACGGTATTATGAAAGATTTAGGGGTTTAAGCATTATCTCAATAGCATAACGACATCCTGGGTTTAATCGCCCGGGATTTTTAATTTACTTTTTTCGCTGCTGGTGCTTTATGGTTGCCATTTTGGAGGCAAAACGCAGTTTTTGGGCCTGGGAATAATGAGGAAATGAAGGCGGAATGTGATTATTAAATATGATGATAATTGTAAAAATAAAAACCCCCTCTCTCTCGCAGACCGGGGGCTTTAACCTAAACCTTATCACAATAGGCAGGTAGAGTACCTGCCGTATGAATTATAAATATAATAATTAATTATTAAAAAAGCGAATATATTTTGCATTTATTTTTGATAATACCTAAGGGCTTTTTATGTCTTCGCAGGGACTCTTAAAAAGGACCCTGCATTGGCTCCCATGGTGAAAGCCCGCGCCTTTTCTAAGTAGCCTTGCCTTCAGCTCCGATATCTTTAACAGCTTATCCATCTTGTGGTCGATGTGCCGGGACGCAATTATTCAATGTGGCGTGGCAGGCAGAAAGCTTAACACAGGCGTACCTAATTAAGCGGTCTTATTTCATTATTCTTATTTAAACTAATTATAAATAAAATTTCACAATCTGAATTGTGTTTATATTTTTGCATTTAATTAGACTTAATCTAAATAAGACATGAAGAATATATACAGGATTACTACAAAAATCATTTTTTTACTATTAACAGTATGTAACATCGTTAAAGCAGACGACCTCACTACCGGCAAAATCTCAGGGACGGTTAAAACCTCCGACGGGCAGCCGGCAGCTTATGTAACAGTATCTATTAAGGAACTAAACAGGGCAACCAGTACAAAGGAAGATGGTACCTACATCATCAGTAATATTAATCCCGGCAAATACACCCTAATGGTTTCATTTATCGGCACAAAAAGTCAGGAAAAGCCTGTTGGTGTATCGGCAGCGAAAACCACCATTGCAGATTTTATCTTATCAGAAAATTCATCACAGCTCAATGTTGTAATTATCAATGCAAATAAGTCGCCTAAGCCTGTATCGCTGGATAAAGCAAATATTCGGGCCCTTGATCTGCCGCAAAGTACCGGGACGGTGAGCAGCAGGGTTATAGAAGATCAGCAGGTTAACCATTTGGGTGACGCCATAAAAAATATAAGCGGCGTTTCGCTAACCCAAACAAGGGGAGGTGTAGGCGAAACGTTTTCTGCGCGGGGATACAGCATTGGTATAACAGGCGCATCAGGCAGTATTTTTAAGGATGGTATATTAACCAATACTGCCGGTTTTCCTGAAGCAAGTACGCTGGAATCTGTTGAGGTGTTGAAAGGAAGTGCGGCGCTGCTTTATGGTAACGTGTCCGGCGGACTTATTATTAACCTGGTGACAAAAAAGCCGCAGTTTGAAAGCGGTGGCGAGATATCAATGCGGTACGGAAGTTACGATATGTTTAAACCAAGTGTGGATGTTTACGGACCGGTCAGTGAAAATGTGGCCTTTCGGTTGATAGGAGTTTATGAAAACGACGGTAGTTACCGTAACCATGTGTATACCCTGCGGAAATATGTAAATCCCTCTTTATTATTTAATCTCGGTAAAAAAACCACCTTGCTTGTTGAGGGGGATTACTTAAATGAAAGCCTGACGCCGGATTTTGGCATCGGATCTTTAAATAACGGGCAGGCCATTCCAACCATGGTGCCCCGCTCGCAATACATTAATACCTCCTGGGCATATAGTCATATGAACCAGTTTTCGGGGATGGCAACGTTGAATCACCAGATTAATGATGACTGGCATTTGAATGCGATTGTTTCCGGGCAGGGAACGGATATCGATTCGTACCAGGCCAGTTTGCCCAATACCGTAAGTGCAACCGGCGAATGGAACAGGGGCCTGGCCCGTGCAAACACCATAGAAAACGATTACATCGGCCAGTTAAACTTAACCGGTAAATTTAAAACAGGGTGGGTAAGCCATCAAATTCTGATCGGAACAGATCTGGGCAAAGTGGTAAATGTCACCAACGGCTACAGTGTTGCGGGAAAGAATATAAGTACCTATATTTATGATAAGATAAACACCATCGACCTCAATAAATATACCCAACGTACCGATATTCCGAATGCCGTGGATACCGCGCGGACCACGGCGCCCATTTACCATTTGGGAGCCTACGCCCAGGATTTGCTAAGTTTTACAGATAAAATTAAAATGCTGGCAGGTATCCGTTGGTCATGGCAGGAAACTGATCAAAGCAATATTAAATACCTGCTCCGGCAAACTTCGGGTGGCGGAACAGCCATAACCCGGTACGACCGCGCATTTACACCTAAAGTAGCGTTTATTTATCAACCTATCAGTACGAGTTCGGTATATGTCAGCTATAGCAACGACTTTATGCTGAATACCGGCACGGATGTAAATACAGGGCAGGGCCTAAAGCCCTCGCTGGTGAGCCAGTATGAAGCCGGCACAAAAAATGAATTATTTGATGGTAAGATCGTCGCAAATTTGAGCGTGTACCGCATCATCAACAATAACCTGGCCGTAATGGCGCCCTTTAAAGCCGACGGAACAGTTAACAGTGATAATACGGTTAAAGAACTCAGCGGCCAAACTACCAGCGATGGGTTTGATATTGACATCACCGGCCACCTTTCAAAGAATTTCTATTTTATTACCGGCTATTCCTATAACAATGCCCGTTACACAAAAACGTCCGGTTTAAAAGGATCTCCGATATTAGGCGAACGCCTGGTGATCAGCCCGGTAAGTACCACTAACGCCACCCTGTTTTATACATTCGATACCCCGGCTCTTAAAGGGTTTAAAGTTGGTGCAACCGCCTTTTACACCGGCAGCAGAATGGCAGGCTATAACAATGCCATTGGTCAAACGCAGCACTACAGCCGTTTAGTCCCTGTCGGTGGCTTTACCGCGCTTGATCTTACGGCCGGGTATACCTTTAAAAGGCTGTCGCTGCTGGTCAGTGTGACCAATGTTACCAATACGCTGAATTACCTCATCCACGATAATTACAGCATTACGCCGATTGCCCCGAGGGAGTTGTTGACGACTTTGGCTTATAGGTTTTAGGAAATATAATATTTTGCATAGCTTGTCTTACCGGGGAATCAAAAGCAATAAATACCGAATGAAAACACAACCAGCGCTATTTTACGACAAATGTTTAATTTTGGTCAATTAAGAAGCCATGACCACAATTACTCCCGAAAATAATTATTTAACGCTGATCAATGTTTTTACCGTTGATCCGTCAAATCAGCAAAAATTGATTGACCTGCTTACACTGGCAACCGATACCAGCGTGAAAAATATAACCGGGTTTATTTCGGCAAGCCTGCACAAAAGTATCGACGGGACTAAAGTTACCATGTACGCGCAATGGAGAAGCGCCAAAGACTATCAAAATATGCGCAATAACCCCACTGCATCGCCTTATCTGCAGCAGGCACTTGAAATCGCCACTTTTGCGCCCGGAATGTATGAGGTGGTTAAAACGTTTGAGGCGGGGAGTTAGGGGGAGTCTTGCGTTTTTAATTTTCGTCTTCGCAGGGTCTCTTGAAAAGGACCCTGCGTGGGATGTCTGGAGTGAAGTAGGCGACGTTTCTAAACAAGCCTGTTCTTTAAATCCGGTACCATCAACAGCTTATCCAGCGCAGGGTCGTCTGTAACAGACCCTGCGGGGACAGAATTGCAAATAAAACACCATTCTTCCTTTGTATCTTTGAATTGTCATACCTAACTCCAATGCACCATTTACATACTGTTTATAATACTTTAGATAACCCACCCAGCATATCGTCTTTGACCATAAGCTATATTTTTCTGGGGTTGTTTGTCTGTTTTTGTATCGCTATGTATTTTGGAATTGGAAGAAACTTGAAAGTGACACTTAGGGGTGGACTCAAGGTTAATCCTTTTCTGGCCGTGATACCACCAGTTGTAATCTTTTCTTTATTCTACCTAAACACTGAAAAACTTAAGATCGATGTTTATCAGCATGATAAATCTTTACTAAATAGCAACAGCAGGGAACTTAAGATTGTAGAAGGACCTGTTAAAAATTACTTTCCCGAGTCAAAGGATGGACATGGTGAAGAATTTACAGTGCAAAGTATTTTGTTTCATTATTCTCATTTTGAAGAAGGGCGGTCAGGCTACCATCAAACATTTTTGTATGGTGGCGTTATACGGCAAGACCTTTTTGTCAAAATAACTTATTACGATGATGGAGACCGTAATGCTATACTAAAGCTTGAAACAGAGTAATACAGAATCTTATAAAAATTGATTAATGGTCTATCGGGTAGTTTGTTTTAATGCCGTCGGTAGGGTTTAATGTAATCAATTATATTTGTTAATACTTTTCGTTTTCGCAGATTCTTGAAAAGGACCCTGCGTAGGATGTTTGGAATGAAGTGGGCGACTTTTCTAAACAAGCCTGTTCTTTAAATCCGGTACCATCAACAGCTTAATACACCTGTTCAAACTTTTTACTTAACTCGTTTAAAACCCAATATTCAGTTTTACAGCCGGCACATCCTGTCCCGGGATCATCAGGATTAACTACCAAAAGCCTGCTATTATCCTTATACTCATAACCATAAGACCCGGCCGGAGCATCGTAAATGATACCCGTTTTTACGTCTACAATTGCAGCCTCCTGACAGGGAGACCCGCAGCCCCAATAAGCAAAACAATAATGACCACCGAAGTTTAGCCCCATTAACTCATGCCACTCGTTCATATGGCTTTTAGAATAATAGGTATTGGAAATTCGGGTTCTGAACATTTCACCAAGCGGATTGCTTTTTAATTTGATCTTTGCTTTAGTCCCTTTAAACAAGTGCGCTGGATACTGTTTAAAAGAAGGCGGATTTGAAGAACTGGTTAGGCTGACCAATACAACCCATAAACAGATGAGGTATTTAATATGAAGTTTCATTTAGGTATAAAGCACTAAGATAAGTTTATTATACAAAAATAAAAGCCAATCGTTTGACAATATCTTCACATTTAGGTGCGTTTGGCACGAACGGAGACGGAAAGATAAAATACGGCGTTCAAAATTTCGAAATAAAAGTCCCATTTTTGTATTAGCTGAAAAATCATCCATGACAACACTCACTATTGATATACCTGATAGCAATACCGAAGAGGTTATAGCTCAATTAAAGAAACTTGGCGTTAAAATACGCCAGTCGAGCATAGCTAAACTGGATAAACTTACCAAAGCGGATTATGAGAAGCATTTTTCGCACCGTTCAGCAATTACAAAAAATAAGGTGCTAAAATATCTATCACGGTAAATCAAAAACGAAAACGCCCGGACAAGCGTGGTTGCCATCTTAATAGGAGCATAGGCTGACGACCAAAAAGCCCTCAGATCAGTTTCCGAAGGCTTTCCAATTTGTTTGTGGTGTGATGGAACTACCTAAACTTCTCATTAACCCCCGCCAATGCCTCAGCTCCGGGACAAAGTTCCTCCTGACCTAAACTGTTCAAAGCCCTGTCGGAAGATTGTATGGTATGGTGCAGGTCGGTTGATTCAGGTTCTATATACAATAATCCTGTAAGTATCTCGTCGTTGTTGCGGGCGTTTTGCAGGGCGTTCATTGCAGCAAGGCGGTCGTAAGGATTGAGACCGGCGGCAAGTTTTTCCAGGTGGATGTGGGAGCCGTCGTGCATCTCAATATCTGTTCCGGTGCCATGTGCATATTTTGTGGTGATCTCTGTTTTTGCCGGAACAAAATCAATGGTAGCCGAGGCTTCTATATGTTCACGCACATAATCATAAGCTTTTGTTGAGCCGGGATTATTGTTGAACGTAACACAGGGCGAGATCACATTGATAAATGCAAATCCGGGATGGTCTATCGCCGCTTTTATCAGGGGCACCAGTTGTTCTTTATCGCCCGAAAAGCTCTGGGCCACAAAAGTAGCACCCAGTTCAAGGGCCATTCCCGCAAGGTCAATGGGCTGAAAGGGGTTTACTGATCCCTTTTTGCTTTTTGAGCCTTCGTCGGCGGTGGCGGAGTCCTGTCCTTTGGTTAGGCCGTAGCAGCCGTTGTTCATCACAATATAAACCATATTAAGGTTCCGGCGAATCACATGCACAAATTGTCCCATACCTATGGAGGCCGTATCACCATCGCCGGAAACGCCCATATAAATAAGGTCGCGGTTGGCCATATTGGCGCCGGTAGCTACCGATGGCATCCTTCCGTGAACGGAATTGAAGCCATGCGAATTCCCAAGGAAATAGGTTGGCGTTTTTGAAGAGCAGCCGATGCCTGATAGCTTCGCAATACGGTGCGGTGCAACCGACATTTCGAAACAGGCCTGTATAATACAGCCGCTTATGGAGTCATGTCCGCAGCCGGCGCACAAGGTTGATATAGCGCCTTCATATTCTTTGGTGGTATAACCCAGCTCATTTACCGGTAAACCGGGATGGCGGAATTGGGAACGTATATAGGTCATGACGTTTTTTTATTGGTGGTAGATAAGTGTTTTTGCCGGAGCTAAATTTTTACAGATCTGTGTAGTAATGGTATCCGCCGTAATTGGCAAGCCATCGTAATTAAGCACGGAAATTAATTTTTGCGGGCTTGCATCCAGTTCATTGATCAGCAAACTTCGCATCTGAGCATCCCGGTTTTGCTCAATTACAAATACCTTTTCGTGCGAATTGATAAAATCTTCCACAGTTTTATTAAAAGGGAAAGCCTTTAGCCTGATGGCGTCGAGCGCGATACTTTCCTGCGCCATAATATCAATTGCTTCCTCAGCCGAATAAGTGGAAGTGCCGAAAAACAACAGCCCGTAAGGACTCTTATTTTCCTTTTGATACAGGTGGGGGGCAGGTACTTTGGTTTTTGCGGTATCCCATTTCTTTAACAGCCGCTCCATGTTATGGGCGTAAACGGTACCGTCTTCGGTATAGGCAGCGTATTCGTCGCGTGAGGTGCCGCGGGTAAAAAATGAACCTTTGGTAGGGTGCGTTCCCGGAATTGTTCGGTAGGGGATACCATCGCCATCTACATCAAGATAGCGGCCAAAATGGGGTATTTCTTCCAGTTGGGCTGCATTAAGCACTTTGCCGCGGTTATATTTTCGTTTATTGTCCCATTCAAATGGCTGCGACAAGTGGTCGTTCATCCCCAAATCCAGATCCGACATCATGATGATCGGGGTTTGCAACAGTTCTGCAAGATCGAAAGCACCTGCAGTCATATCAAAACATTCTTTTGGCGTTGCCGGGAAAAGCAGGACATGTTTGGTGTCGCCATGCGAAGCATAAGCGGCAAGCGTAATATCCGATTGCTGGGTACGGGTAGGCATGCCGGTTGAAGGGCCGGTACGCTGTACATCTATTAAAACTGTCGGGATCTCGGCAAAATAGGCCAAACCTAAAAATTCGTTCATTAAGGACAGGCCAGGTCCGCTGGTGGCGGTGAAGGAGCGCGCGCCGTTCCAGTTTGCACCGATCACCATGCCAATGGCTGCCAGTTCATCTTCGGCCTGCACAATGGCAAAGTTATTCTTCCCGGTTTCTTTGTCGACCCTCATTTTTTTGGCATACTTCTCAAATGCCTCCACTACCGAGGTAGAAGGGGTGATAGGATACCAGGCCACCACCGTAGCACCGCCATAAACCGCGCCAAGACCACAGGCAGCATTGCCGTCGATCATGATCTTGTCGCCGATGAGGTTGCGCCTTTTTAGATGAATATCAAGCGGGTATGTGTAATTGTCTAAAATATATTGAGCGCCAAGCTTCAGTGCTTTTACGTTTGGCGCAACCAGCTTCTCTTTGCCCTGGAACTGATCATCAAGCAGTTGCTGAAGTACCTCAAATTCAATACCCAGCAAGGTAGACAAGGCGCCTATGTACATTACATTTTTGAACAATTGCCGCTGCCGCGGATCAGTGTATTCGCGGTTGCAAATTTCCATTAAAGGCACGCCGATATAATTCACATCATCACGGATCAATTCAGGGTGCAGCCTTTTGGTGCTGTCGTACAGGAAGTAACCGCCGCTTTTTACAGATTTAACGTCATCGGGCATGCTCTGCGGATTCATGCAGACCATAATATCAACACCTTCACGCCTGCCCAGGTAACCTTTTTCACTTACCCGCACTTCGTACCAGGTAGGTAATCCCTGTATGTTTGATGGAAAAATATTCTTAGGCGTAACGGGCACACCCATTCTGAAAACAGCTTTGGCAAAAAGATAATTGGCACTTGCAGAACCCGTGCCGTTTACGTTTGCAAAACGTACTACAAAATTATTTACTTTACTTTCTCGCATTTTATCCTGCTTTTGTAACCTTATATAAAAATTGCTGCATATCCCAGGCCGAAGTCGGACAACGTTCAGCACACAACCCGCAATGCAGGCAAACATCCTCATCTTTTACCATTACCCTTTGTGTGGGCAGGGTATCAGATACATATAGATCCTGTGTTAAATTTAATGCCGGCGCTCTCAAGCGTGTTCTTAAATCTTCCTCTTCGCCATTGGTGGTAAAGGTGATGCATTGCGTAGGGCATATAAATACGCAGGCATCGCACTCTATACACTTGTCTTTATGAAATACGGTTTCCACATCGCAATTGAGGCAGCGGCGGGCTTCTTTTAAAGCTGTCTCCACATCAAAACCCAGTTCCACTTCCATCTTGCGGTCGGATAAAGTGACCGATTTAGCAGCATGGGGTACCAGGTAACGGGCGTCGTTTTCTACTTCGCTGTCATAGATCCATTCGTGGATCCCCATTTTCTGGCTAACCAGGTTGGTAAATGGCGATGGCCTTTCGGTAAGGTCTTTTTCTTTGCAATAAAGATCAATGGAAATTGCGGCCTGGTGACCATGTGCAACCGCGGTGATCACGTTTTTTGGTCCGAAGGCCGAATCGCCGCCAAAGAAAACTTTTTTATTTGATGACTGGAAGGTTTTAGCATCAACAATAGGCATTCCCCATTCGCCAAAATCAACCCCGGTTTCTTTTTCAATCCATGGGAAGGTGTTTTCAAGGCCTATGGCTACAAGTACATCGTCAGCCTCAATAAATACTTCCGGTTCGCCGGTGGGTACCAGGCTGCGTTTGCCTTTGTCGTTAAATACGGCATGTACTTTTTCAAAGGTCATGCCTTTTAGCTTGCCGTTTTCTACCACAAATTCTTTAGGCACGTGGTTGTCTAATATCTGGATATCCTCGTGTACAGCGTCCTCTTTTTCCCATGGGGAAGCTTTCATTTCAGCAAAGGGACTACGTACAACTACCTTAACTTCTTCACCGCCCAGGCGGCGCGAGGTACGGCAGCAGTCCATGGCTGTATTTCCGCCGCCGAGTACGATAACTTTTTTACCTATTTTATGGGTATGTTCAAAGGCCACGCTGGCAAGCCAGTCTACACCTATATGTATATTTTCTGCAGCTTCCTGTCGGCCCGGAATAATCAGGTCGCGTCCGCGGGGGGCGCCGGTGCCAATGAAAACAACATCATACTCTTTATCAAGAATTTCTTTCAGGCTGGATACATAGGTTTTGAACTGGGTATGGATGCCCATATCAATTATGTAGTTCACTTCCTCGTTCAGGACATCAATAGGCAAACGGAAGGAAGGGATCTGACTACGCATCATACCGCCGCCAGCTTCCTGTTCATCGTACAGGTGAATCTCGTAACCAAGTGGGGCGAGGTCGCGGGCAACTGTTAATGATGCAGGGCCTCCGCCGATGAGTGCGATGCGTTTGCCGTTTCCTTCAAAGGGTGCCTGCGGCATTAATGACTTTACATCGTCCTTATTGTCGGCAGCTACGCGCTTGAGGCGGCAGATAGCAACGGGCTCTTCTTCAATTCTCCCGCGCCGGCATGCCGGTTCGCAGGGACGATCGCAGGTGCGGCCAAGCACACCGGGAAACACGTTGGATTCCCAGTTAATCATATAGGCTTCAGTATATTTTCCTTCGGCTATCAGCCTGATGTACTCAGGTACCGGAGTGTGTGCGGGACATGCATACTGACAATCAACCACTTTGTGGAAGTATTCGGGATTTTTGTCGTCTGTAGGTTTCAATTATGGTATATTATTGGGCAATCCAAATGAAAGGATTCGTCTAATACAAATATAAATAATTAATAATTAATTAACAGTAAATCGATGCTGCAAACAATAAAACTATTGAAATGTTTTTGTTTTTTTTGACTTTTTAATTTTTGTAGCCGCTGTTTTTATTTTGGTTCATCATTAAATGAAAGTTATTGATGCTAAGTATTTTAAAATGGAATCGCCTTGAGATGGGGTGTATGATGAGGTAATAAATCCTGTGAAAATTTGGTTGGATTGTATCTTTTTCCTCCTAATGTAGAATAGTTATGAATTAAAATATTTATTGTGACCTGGACACTAAAAGGCGGATAATAAAAATATGCAGGTTGCCAGGCGCGGGATTGCCTTGATTTGGATGTTGAAGAAGGTATTGTTGATTTCATGAAAAGTCAAATTTGTCATTGCGAGGAGGAACGACGAAGCAATCGCGAACTTTATAGGGTGGTTATGCATAGTTCGCGATTGCTTCGTTCCTTGCAATGACAGGTTTTTTTCATTAATGCTGTTGAATAACCAGGCCATAAGGAATTTTAGGAACGATCCAGGTTGACTTTGGCGGAAGTGTATGCCCTGCATCTGCTACCCGGATCAGTTCTTCTACAGTGAGCGGGCAAAGGGTAAATGCAATTGACGCAGGATGCGAAAGCAGGATATTTTCTATTTCTTCCATTGCCTTTTCACCGCCGGCACATTTCAGGCGCGAGTCTGTTTTAGGATCGTAAATATCAAATACTGGTGTTAAAACCAGTTGCTGCAAAATGGCAGCATCCAGATTATCAACCTCGTTTTTATTTTGAAAAGTGTGCGGCTTTGCCAGCAAATGATACCATTCTTTATCAAGGTACATACCTATGTGATGGAGATCTTTCGGTTGTACCGGATGCCCGTCTGTACTTTTCTTTATGTCAAAGTCCTTTGCAAGTTCCCTTAAAAGTTTCGCTTTCTCTACCGGTTTTTCCGGAATAACAACGCGGTCATATTCCTCTATCCTCAACTGGTCGGTAGCCATATAAAGTGAAGAAATCCTATCGTAAACCGGCTTTCCCTGTTCTTTTTGTTCCAGGGCAAGTTTATTTGCCGATTCAATCCGGTGGTGACCATCGGCCAGGTAAGCGGTTTTTACCATGCCAAAGGCTTCCATAAGCTTTTGCAGTATTTCCTCGTCGTCGATCTTCCAGAGCCGGTGCAAACCATGTTCATTTCCGAGCGTGGTTTCCGGTTCTTTAACTTTTGTATAGGTAATGATCTGGTTAATAATGGTGTCAGGATGGTAGGTGAGCAGGATCGGACTGCCTTCCAGCCTGGTATTGGCCCTGTAGTTTTTTAACCGGCGTACGCTGTCGTCAAAAGTCAGTTCGTGTATTTTTATATCGCCTTTCCTGTAATCTGCCAGGCTCGTGAGCGCCCAAATGCCGGTTTGACTGTAGGTTTGATGTATTATCTCATAAACAAAAATACATGAACTATTCTCCTGGTTTAATTGGTCATTTTCCAGTAAATATTGGAGGGTGTTTTTAATATCCTCATAAGCCATTTCCTGCCCTTCTGGTGTTTCCGGTCTTTGCCTGGCGCCTGTTTCGAGCAGGGTTTTTAATGGTTTTAAGCCACCTTCTTTTGTATAATCGCCCGAAACTGATTCTGCCTGCGGCTTGGTAAACACAAGCTGGTCGGCGTAAAATGGATTTGGTCTGATCGGGCTGAAAGGTTGAATAGCTGCCATGTTGTACTATTAATATGCCGGTGCAAAATCGGAATTTGATCCCAATATTTAACAAGGAAAATTTAATAATTGTAATGACTTAGTGTAAAATTATTAGTCGCGGCGAAGGTAGCGCAAACATGCGAAAGTCATGGCGTTGCCGGGTAAATTACGGCTCATAGATTGAAGCACCGGGTGATTTACATAGGTTATGGGCTGGGATATTTCCAGTTTTAGCAAATCATCTGATCATCGTATCATTCATTATTTCGACACAAAAATGCCAATACTATCTTTAAACAACTAAATTTAAGCCCTAAATAAAAGATCATTCATGCAGGCATATTTATTGGGGATTGATATAGGTACAGGCAGTACCAAGGCCGTAGCTGTTAATTTAGAAGGGGAGACATTGGGCGTAGCACAGCATTATTACCCGGTTAAAAGTCCGCTGCCGGGCTATAGCGAGCAGGAACCTGACCTGATCTATGCAGCCTTTATCAATTGCATACATGATATTGTAAAACAAATAGGGGAGCGCCCTTCGGCAATCAGTCTGAGCAGCGCCATGCACAGCCTTATTTGTGTAGATCAAAACGGTAAAGCTCTTGCCGATATGATGACCTGGGCGGATGCGCGAAGCGAAAAGATCGCGCAAAAACTAAGGGATTCTGAAGCTGGGGCTGTTATTTATAAAACTTCCGGCACACCGATACATGCTATGTCGCCTTTATGCAAGCTGATCTGGCTGCGCGAAAATAAGCAGGCGCTTTTTGCATCAGCCTATAAATTTATTTCGATAAAGGAGTTTATATGGTATCGGCTGTTCAATGAATTCCAAGTCGATTATTCAATAGCCTCCGCGACGGGTCTGTTTGATATTATCCGGTTTAAATGGAATGATGAAGCCTGCATACTCGCGGGGATAACACTGGATCAGCTTTCGGCTCCGGTAACTACTACCTATAAACGTAATGATCTGAATTCAACACTGTCTAAATTGTTAAACCTTAAGGCCGATACTTTATTCATAATTGGCGCAAGCGACGGCTGCTGTGCCAATTTAGGCAGCTTTGTTAGCGGACCGGGTATTGCATCCTTAACCATTGGAACCAGTGGGGCGGTACGCATTACAAGCCCCGAACCGGTGTACAATTATGAAGCCATGGTATTCAATTACCTGCTGAACGACCATGCTTTTGTTTGCGGTGGGGCGGTAAATAACGGCGGTATTATATTAGGCTGGCTGATAAAAAATTTCCTTGCTAAAAAAACATCAACTCCAGCTGACTACGAAAATGTCTTTCGCGAAATAGCAACCATACCCGCAGGCAGCGAAGGTTTGATCTTTTTGCCCTATTTGTATGGCGAGCGTGCCCCGCTGTGGGATACCCAAAGCTGTGGTGTTTTTTTCAATATAAAACCCATGCATACGCAGGCACACTTTTTAAGGGCAGGGTTGGAAGGCCTTTGTTTTGCTTTTAACGATGTATTGCAAACATTGGAAGCGTCATCGGCGCCAATAATGCAGCTGAATATCAGCGGCGGCTTTATTACCTCGGCGGTATGGACACAAATGCTTGCTGACATCACCGGTAAAACCCTGGCCATTGTCCAGCAGGAAGATGCATCAGCCATTGGCGCCGTATTTTTGGCGATGGATGCACTTCAATTGCCCCGCCCGGTTGAGAATCAATCTGCCAATAGCGAATTAAATATTGTCCCCAACATGGCAAATCATCAAACCTATAATAAAGCATTTTTAATATTTAAGCGGTTGTACAGTGATTTAAAAGATATGATGCATTGGGTTTATGAAGAATCATTGGGGCATTAAGTCATTAGTCATTAGGTCATTGAGTCATTGGTCATTGGGACATTGAATGGTGAGCCAAAATACGTTCCTAAAAACAATGACTCAATGACCTAATGACTAAGCCCCCTCTAAATCTCCCCCGGTAGGGGAGACTTAAAAGAATGACCAATGACCAATCAATGTCGTTTACTTAAGGGAGATGCCTGTTTTTTTCAATCGTTATTCCATTTTAGGACCACAAAAACTACTATGCGGTTGTAGCATAATGCACATTTTGTAGTGTAGCGCTACATGTGCTACAATCTGCCATAAAGCACTAAATAGCTGATAATTAATAACTTAACTTCTGACGGGATTTTGTTAGAGACAAAAACTTGTCAGCGGTTCTGAACACGTCGCTCTTGTTTGATATGACGAGAATGCCAGGGTGGTTTGTTAAGTAAACGACATTGAATGACCAATGACCAATGACGCGCAGCAAATGACCTAATTGAAAATAAAACCGAACTGCAAGCTTAAACCGATTGATGAGGCTTCGCCACCGCCAAACCTAACCGGGAGTGAGCCGGCAACAAAGTAATTCACATATTTTGTACGGGCATAAACCTGGTTAAAAACCGGGGTAAACCCATATTTGCCGTCAGTTTGGAATGCTAAGCGGGTAATTATAGTAAAGCCATGTTCAAAACGGAACATCGTACCGGGGTCGAATAAGATGCTGCTTACACCGTTGGTTTTTTTAGCTTCTTTAATGGTGGGTGTAATTTCATAACTGAAACCAAATTTATCGCTGTAAAGCACATTTACCCCAATCGGGAATCCAATTTTTGTGGTACCGTTAAAGTCTGGTGTAAAAGAGCTGCTGCTAAAGGTCTCCAGCGGTAGGATAAAGCTCATATAGCCGTACACTTTTGGGTAAGTAGTTTTTGGTGCTGCATTTGTTGAATCTGTTACTCTTCCCTGCGCGGTCTGAGCCAACGCATTAGCCGGAGCCAGCAAACTGGCAATTATCATTATCATTAAAATGCCCGGCAACGCAAACCTGTTCGTAATTCCCTTTTTTAAATTGTGTAAGTTTTTCTTCATGCTTTTGATTTTTGAGATGCTTTAAATATCATGCTCGTAAAGTGGTTTACAAATTTATCGTTATGTTTTCAAAGATATAACGATATGAAAAAAAATAAGAAAATATGTTCCTATTTTTTTAAGCGTTGGGTTTCCTGTTCTAAAAAATCAGCAAAGCGTTGCCTTAAAAGGCGGTGATAGGCTATCATTTCCAAAGCTTCTGCGGTAAGGGTTGAGCCGCCGCCTTTTTTGCCGCCGGTTTGGGGTATAACTACCGGACTTACAGTTTGGGCATTTAAGGCATTTACAAGGGCCCATGCTTTTTTGTAAGACATATCCATCTCTTTTGCCGCCATCCTGATGGAACCGGTTTCTGCAATTCGTTCGAGCAATTCTACGGGACCAGGGCCGAAAAAATGCCCCTCGGCTGCTTCCAGCCACAAACTGCCGTTAACTTTTACGGTATGATTATTTTTTAATATGTTTTTTATTGATCCGCTCATTGCCGTTGTTCAAATATCTTAATTTCTTTCGTGGATGGCGGTTTGCCTTTTTCTTAAAAAACTGCCTTCTCTTTTGGCAAAAACCGTTTTAATTTCGGCTATTATCGATAAAGCTATTTCTTCGGGGCTAATAGCGCCAATATCCAGACCGGCGGGGGCATAAATACGTTTCATTGATTCATCATTTACCTGTTTGCCTTCATCGGCCAGCTCATTAATGATTTTTTCCGACCGTACCCTTGGTCCCAGCATTCCGATATAAAAAGCCTTAGTTTGTAATGCCTTCGGTAAGTTTATTTTATCTGTTTTGTAATCATGCGACATTAAAACAATAGCCGTGTATTTATCGATTTTGATGTCGTTAAACTGATCGTATCCAAAAATGGCATCAACTGTATCCATAAACTTTGGATTTATTTTCAAAAGATTTGAAACCATAGTTACCCGGTAGCCAACTTCTTTTGTAAGCCGGGCCAGGGGGAAAATATCATATTGGTGCCCCATCAAAACCAAATGGATCTCAGGCAATAATATTTCAATAAATGCAGCTATTTTTCTTTCGGACCCCAGGTCAAAGTTAACGGGTGCAGATTTGCCGATTTCAATCTGATTAATTATGCTTTCGTTTAGCTCGTTTTCAAACCTATCATCGCTAAAAACACTTAAGCTTTCAGCCCCGGTAAATTGAATTACGTCTCCTGCATTAATATGCGGCCACTCTCCTTCAATGCTTGTTATGGTAAGCAGTACATGTGTTTGACGGTTTGCCGCGATACAGGATTTTAATACTTCAACCGGATTATTTTTATCCTGAAACTGAAGCGGGGTAAACAATACATCAATAATGCCATTGCAGCCCAGGCCCACGCCAATTTGATATGCATCATCCTGGGTGGTATCATAAGTAATTAACGAAGGTTCGGATTTAGCGATGGCCAAGCGCGCGCGTTTTAATGCATCACCTTCCAGGCAGCCGCCGCTGATTCCCCCAACCCAAACGCCATCATCAGTTACCAGCATCCTTGCGCCGGTACGCCGGTAGGAGGAACCCTCCACCCGTACAACAGTCGCCAGCGCAGCCTGTCTTGTCCCTTTGTCTATTTTATCGTAGGCGTTTATGATCGCTTTTATTTCTTTCATTGTTTATCAGGAATTCACAATGGCTATAGCCATCCCGTCATGCTCTTTGCTGCCAATGGTTTGAAATATGGTTGCACTAACCTGCTTATTTGCAGCAAGGGCCTTGTTAAACCGCTGGACACCTTTTACACGTTCATCGGTACTGTCGTCATTCAGCACTTGTCCTTCGCGGATCACGTTGTCGGCAACAATTAATGTGCCCGGCCTCGAAAGCTTAAGCGCCCATTCAAAGTATTCGGCATAAGGTTCTTTGTCTGCGTCAATAAAGATCATATCAAATGGGGCAGTCCCTTCCCTCACAATTAATGGCAATTGCTCCAGTGCTTTCCCTACCCTGATTTGCACAATTTGTTTTAAACCTGCTTTGTTAATATTCTGCTGTGCCACATCTGCATGGGATTGCTCCAGTTCCAGGGTCAGTAAATAGCCGTCAACCGGGAGTGCCCGGCCAAGCCAGATGGTGCTGTACCCGCCAAGTGTGCCCAGTTCCAGTATGCGTTTCGCGTTATTTAAACGGGCTAAAAGCTGTAAAAATTTACCCTGGTTGGCCGATATACTGATAGCCGGGATGCCCGCCTCCTCCATTGATTTTATAGTTTCTTTTAAAACAGCATCTTCATAACCAAATAGGTTGCTGATGTATGCATCAACCGATTCAAATAGTTCCTGATCCATATTCTAAAAATAGGAATAAATTTTAATTGAAAAATTAGTTTTCAAATAAACTGAATAAATGGGACGATGGCAATGAGCAAACACATAACATTGACTTAAAACTAAAATTTTATCTTTAGCCATTATATCTTGATACTATGAAAAATATAAAAACGGGATTTATCCGGGGGATTTTATTGATTACCTGTCTGACCGCTTGCCATCCCATTACAAAAAACAATGGCCGTGGCGATGAGGAACAGGCGAATATGCACAGCACCTATGACGATAGCACTTTAACAAATAAGGTGTTGCCGGTTATGATGCCTTATAACCGGTTAATTGATCCTGCCGGAAAAGTGATCAGTTTCGGCGATCCACGCGTTGAAAATCACAGTCTTGATATAAAACTGATACCGCAAACTACCATTTTAGCGGTTGAAGACCGATATGGTATTACCTTAATAGATACTGTTCAAAGTAAAGTAATCGCAAAATGGAGTTATAATGACGATAAGCAATACCGGGGATTGATGAGTACTTACTCCGGGATAAAAATATGGTCTACAGGAAATGAGCAGCAGATTTTCTGGAGTGCGGCCGATAAAGGTCGTTCTTATGTTATGCAGGCGGTTTGGGATGGACAAAAGATCAGCATTCAAAATACTTTCAGCTTTAAGCCGCTGGCGCCATCACCAATGGCCCTGCCAAATGAACTTATCATCAATACCGAAAAATACACCGACTATTTATATGTTGTTTTAAACGGCAACAATCAAATTGTTAAAATCAATCTTAAAACAAAAGAAAAAATCTGGAATAAACCAACCGGAGTTGCCCCTTATGGCCTCGCGTTAACAGGCAAGCAACTTTTTGTCACCAACTGGGGTGGCTCAATGCCGACGGATACAACAGGCCGGGAAACTGCCGGCGTACCCTATGGCGCAACTTATACCGACACTAAAACGGGCGCGACAGCCGGGGGAACAGTACAGGTAATTGATCCTGAAAGTGGAAATGTGATAAAGGAAATACCCGTAGGCTTACATCCAAACGTTATTATTGCCAGTAAGGATGGACGGTTTTTGTATGTTGCCAATGCCAATAGCGATAATGTATCGGTAATAGCTGTAGCTACCCTTCAGGTTGTTGAAAATATACCGGTGAAGTTAATCCCCGGAAAAAATGGCTTTATCGGCGATTCGCCAAATGCCCTGGCTGTTAATGATGATGGTACGACATTGTATGTTGCCAATGGTTTGGATAACGCAGTTGCAGTAATTAAACTGGGTTCAAAATCGGCTACAAATGGAAGCGGAAAAACCAATGTAAAGGGATTTATACCGACTGAAGCTTATCCGGGAGGCTTATTGCTGAATGGCGATAACTTATTTGTAACCAATCTTGAAGGTGAAGGAGCAAGTGTAAGCAGCAAAGAATTTAAAAACCCGGAAGTACCGGCAGATGTAACCGCCTATAATTCGCATCATGAAAAAGCAACCATTTCGGTTATTCCTGTTCCCGATAAAGGCCTTTTAAAACAGTATACAGAGCGTGTAAAAAAGCTGAACCTTACCTTCAGGGAAGAGATAGCACAATTGGTTCCACGAAAAAATATCGCGCCAAAACCTATTCCGGACAGGATAGGGGAGCCCTCTGTATTCAAGCATGTATTGTATATAATAAAAGAAAACCGGACCTACGATCAGGTTTTGGGTGATATGCCGCAGGGCAAAGGCGCTCCATCCTTGTGTATTTACGGAGATAGTATCACACCCAATCAGCATCAGCTTGCAAAGGATTTTTTATTGCTTGATAACTATTATGCTTCCGGCAAATGTTCGGCAGAAGGACACCAGTGGACCGATGCTGCTATGGTTACGGACTACGTTGAAAAGAACGTGCGCGCATGGTTTCGCAGCTATCCGCATGTGCAGGAAGACGCGCTTGTTTATGACGCAAATGGTTTTATCTGGAACAATGCGGCCGACCATGGCAAAACAGTGAGAATATACGGTGAGGCTTCGAAGCCGCATTTTGATGAAAAACTTAACTGGAATAATATTTACAACAATTATAAAGCAGGCTTGCCGCTGAAGTTTTATAATACAAGCACCATAGCCCGGGTAAGGCCCATGTTATCGCAAAATTATCCGGGGTCAGATGAATTTAAAATAAGCGACCAGATCAGGGCATCGGCCTTTATAAAAGAACTGAAGGAATATGAAGACAAGCCGGGTGATGAGCTTCCGGAATTAATGGTTATGGCTTTGTCGACAGATCATACCGATGGTACAAGGCCAGGATACCCTAAACCGGAAGCTATGGTTGCCGACAATGACCTGGCGCTTGGACGAATTATCGAAGCTGTGTCCAAAAGCCGTTTCTGGAAAAACACGGTGATTTTTGTTACCGAAGATGATTCGCAGGCAGGATGGGACCATGTTTCAGCCTACCGTACAACAGGCTTTATTGTAAGTCCCTACAACAGGTTGCAAAAAACAGTTTCTACCAATTATAACCAAACCAGTGTTGTACGCTCCATTGAACAGATCTTAGGCATACCGCCGATGAATATTATTGACGCGACCGCATTGCCCATGTTTGATTGTTTTACTGAAAGACTGTCAAATTTTACTTACCAGGCAGTACCAAACCGGATAGCCATCGACCAAATAAACCCAAAGCTTGCCGCACTTAAAGGGAAAGCCTTATATTATGCCAAAGCTTCGTTGCTGCCCGCGTTTGACCATGTTGATGGTGGCAAGGATGATTTAATGAACCGGATTTTATGGTATGCTGCAAAAGGGAAAAAGACCTATCCTGTTAAGCTTACGGGTAAAAGCGATGATTAGCGATTGATGGTTGTTTACTTAAGGATTTCCTGGCAATTTTGCCTCACCTAAACGGCAGAGCCCTCATTTATACCTTTTAAAAACAAATTATGGCATAAATAATCCTCTCCAAAGGAGAGGACTTTAAATCACTCTTCTTTAAAACCCTCTCCTTTGGAGAGGGCAGGGTGAGGCGTGGAACGTTTAATGGGGAAACTAAATAAGCTAATTGGGTTTTTGTTTTAAATGAAGATTGAAAATATTTTTTGGAACATTTAGGATTCCCCTTCTGTTGCGATAAGCTACAGCCACACCATTTTTTGCGCCAGATTGCCCATTGCCGGCAATGGTGGTGACTACCCCGGCAGGTGTTATTTTGCGGATCAGGTTGTTGTTTGAATCGGCCACATAAACATTGCCGCTTGCATCAACTGCCAGGCCTGCGGGGCCACTAAAAGAAGCTGCGGTGCCTGTGCTGTCAACTGCGCCCGCAAAACCGCTGCCCGCAAGGGTGCTTACCATGCCGCCAGGTGTAATTTTACGGATCAGGTTATTTACGCCGTCAGAAACATAAACATTGCCGGTTCCATCAATAGCTACACTGTTTGGGAAATAAAAGGTTGCCGAATTTGCAGGACCGTTTTTTGCCCCGGATATAGTATCTATTCCTGCAAAAAGACTAACATTGCCGGACGGATTTACTAAAAGTATATTGTTGCTGAGATAATTTGCTACATAAACATTTCCGGCTCCATCTAATGCTACGCCCGTAGGGTTATTAAATGAATTTGGAGCCAGTGTACCGGTGCTGCTGGTGACATTTGTTGCGAAGGTAGTTACTACACCTGCTGCAGTCACAAGTCGAATTTGATCATTCCCTGCATCCGCTACATAAACGTTATCGGAGGCATCGACAGTCAGGCCCTCCGGGCCAAAAAACGTAGCGTTTATACCTATCCCGTTCAAAACCCCGGTCGAATCGCTGCCCGCAATAGTGGAAACAACACCTGCGCTGGTTATTTTACGGATACGGTTATTGCCGGCATCGGCAACAAATAAATTTCCCTGTGCATCTGCGGCGATACCTTTTGGCCCGTCAAAAGAAGCCAGGTTACCGGTCTCGTCAATTTTTCCCTGGTAGCCGCTGCCTGCCAAAGTGCTGACGACCCCTGCTGGGGTAATTTTACGGATCAGGTTATTGCCATAATCTGCCACATATAAATTCCCTGCTGCATCAATTGCTATACCGGCTGGGCTGTTGAATGATGGCAGCGAATCAATAGCGACGATGGTACTGTCGGTTCCGCCGCCTTTTTTTACAATGATGCCCGTTTGTTTGAAATCTTTTTTTGTGCATGCAACAATGCAACACGCTATTGAAAATAGCAATAAGGCACTGTAAAATATTTGTTTAAAAGGATGAGGCTTCAATTTATTATTAAAAATGGTTATACCGCAATGGTACCAAATTTAATCATCATTAATTAATAATTGGCGATTTGTTCATTAAAATATGAAATTAATCAATTAGCCGATTGCTGACATCTTAGTTAACAGGCAGGGTCATATCTGCAGTATACAAACCGATCTCCATGCCCTTGTCTAAATCATAAATGTCACCATAGGTCAGCAACACACCGTCTTTAACACCGCAGGTAAGGTACGTGATCTTTATGGGCACGGTCTTTTTTAAATAAAAGCTTTTTGTTATGTACCTTTTCAAATCCTTGCGCAATTCGGGGATTTTCCCCGCGGCGGCGTCATTTTCTAACAGCAGTTCTGCTAATTTTTCAGCTTGCTCAACCCTGATGCATCCATGGCTGTACGCTCTTGCTTCTTTTTTAAATAATTGCTGTTCTGGCGTATCGTGCAGGTAAATATCATAAATATTGGGAAACCGAAAAACGATCAGCCCCAGAGAATTGTCGCAGCCGGCAGACTGACGCACGCCGTAATTACCCGGATCTCTCCGCACCATCGCCCGGTTAGCGGCGTTGTCAGCAACGTAATTTCCTTTATAATCGTAAATGTAATAATGATGGCTGCTGAAATAGTCCGGATTATTCCTTGTACGTGGCAGCAACTCTCTGATAAATATTTTGGCCGGTACTTTCCATTCCGGTGCGGTTGTAAAATAGGCGATAGCGCTTTCAAGGGTTGGTGTGGGCGCGGCGGGTTTACCAATAACTACTTTAAACTGATAGATAGTGTCAGGCTGGTGGAATTCAAGGGTATATGATGGTATATTGATATGAATATAAGTGGTGTCGTTATTTTTTATCCAGCGCAGGCGTTCCAGGTTGATGGAGATTTTTCTTATGTCGCCTTCCGGTACCTCGTAACAGTCACCTGTATAAAGGCCGGTAAGCAAATGCAATTGGAACTGCAGGTCTGTATATGCTTTTGATTTTGGCTGAACGCTCAGCAATGTCTCCATAAAATTCTTTTGGTGCAAAGCTTCTGCCAAAACTATTTCGGCAAGGAATCCATTGGTGTTCCCCGAGTCAATTTTGGCGGATGGATAATCAGGGTTAAGTTTGCCAAAATGCAGGTTGTTTATGAAAGTTAGCATGGCATCAGTAAGGATGATATCAAATCTGGCCTTTTCTATATCGCTCACTTTACCAAAATGCCGGGTCAGGTCATTTAGTTTCTCATACAGTAAATCATGTGGATGATAATCAGGTGGGTTTAAACCATATTGCATTACGCAATCCAACGTAAGCATAGCTTCTGATGCACGCGTTTTCACGGTATCCGGGGCTACCCATGATAGTTTATAACCTGATTGCTGATAAAATCGTGCTACAGAGGCAGGGTAACTCAGATGTTTTTCATTTAAAATGATCTGCCCTCGTATTGAACCTGCCAGGGCAGTATCCTGACTTTTGTAAATTTGACTCGTTTTTCCGGATATACTACCGGCAGCTGCGTCAACACATGAAAAATAGTATAATAAGGTGCATACTGCCAATAATGCATACAGCTTAAAATTTTGTTTTAACCAGCGGGCTATTTTTTTTCGCGTTTTCATCGCATTGATTTTCTATATAAAATTGTGGTTTAACTGCGATAAAAACAGTGACAGCTATCACTTTATGTTCTGATGGTCAACATAATTTCCCTATTAAATAAAGAAAGCGCCCATAAAAAAGGCGCTCCCGGATTTATATATAGTTAAATTATTAGGCGTTTAAGTCGATTGTCTTACTATTCTCCCTGATAAGGCTTTCCACAAGTGCAAACAATTGTTTTTTTACGTCTCTATAATCCAGTATTAGCCTGGTCATCAAAGATTCCAGCTGCACCTGGTTGGCCGCCAGATCTTCTGCGTCTTCCGGGACTATACCTTCTGCCATCAACTCAACCATCTTAAGCTGATGGTTAAGCAGGTTATCCGCGCTCAGGCTTTCCTTCTCAAGCTTCAATAATTCTTTACCGGCAGTTTTAAATTTTTCAAAATAGGTTTTGTCGCAAAGCGGGACAAAATGATCATCCATCAGGCGGTGAAGGAATGCGGTTTCGATTTTGAAAAACTCGACATCTGAAGACCATTGCCTTGCGGTAACATAATATTGCAAGGAACGTGACGACATTGCGGATGATGTTCCCATAATAGTAGTATTTAGAATGTAAAAATCAACACATTATAATACCAGAACTATGATATCAAGCAATAAAAAATATGATAGTTGTCACTTGCAGGATGTGTATGAATGGACTGTTTTAATCTACCTTTTTATAAATTATCTTACCCCATTTTATTTTATCCCATATCCGCTCGTGGAAAAAATAACCAATGGTGGTATAAAGGTTGCTTACCACGGTAAAACCAAGGGCTACTTTTATTTTACCTGTAAAAAAATAAATGGTAGTAAAGTCGAGGATCAAAATTACAACCCGGTAGCTGATTGTTTTTACAACCGATCTGCCAAGTGTTTCTGTTGCCTGATGTGTGCCGGGGATAAGTTTTTCAATCATATTTTATGAATTAACAGATGCATTAAACCGCGATGCCGTTCCTTTTTTATCGTCAATTGTTTTACTCACATCACCTTTTGGCAGTCAAACTTATCCTTTTATAAAACCAGTGTTTAGCCAGTTCGGCGGATAAAATATAACATATAACGATCATTAACATCCAGCCATAAAAAGAGATTGGCAATTGTACAAAACCAAACCATAGCGCCATTGGTGTAAGCGGTAGCACCAATATGAATACCAGGATAAAGGCAGTAGCTATGGAAAGGTATTTACCTGGCAGGCTCTTAAAGAACGGCAGCCTGGTGCGCACAACGAGCACAATTAAGGTAGCTGAAATAACCGACTCGATAAACCAGCCCGTTTGGAATGCCTTTTCTTTAGCATGAAAGACGTATATCAAAACGCCAAACGTTAGGTAATCAAACACAGAACTTAACAGGCCGAATATGATCATAAAACGCCTGATAAATTTTAGATCCCAATGTTGCGGCGACTGGATATTGATTTGATCAACCCTGTCTGTGGCAATAGCCATTTCCGGAAAATCGGTTAGCAGATTGGTGAGTAATATTTGTTTTGGCAATAAAGGCAAAAATGGTAGGAACAGGGAAGCGCCGGCCATGCTGAACATATTACCAAAATTGGCACTTGTCGCCATAAAAATATATTTCATGGTATTGGTAAAGGTCTTTCGCCCTTCAATAATTCCATTCGACAATACATCAAGGTCCCGGCTCAGCAAAACAATATCAGCAGCTTCTTTTGCCACATCAACGGCGGTATTTACCGAAATGCCTACATCTGCCGTGTGCAGTGCAGGTGCATCATTAATACCATCACCCATAAATCCAACAACGTTTCCCGATTTTTTTAAAAACGTGATTATGCGTTCTTTTTGGTTGGGTTCAACCTCTGCAAAGATATGGGTCAGCGGAGCCTGGTGAGTTAACGCGGCATTACTCATCTTTTGCAAATCGGCGCCGGTAAGTATTTTGGGATCTTTAATACCTACCTGCAGCGCCAGGCTTCTTGCTACCAGGGCGTTATCCCCGGTTATTATTTTAAGCTTTACACCCAGTGTTTCAAGTTTAATTAAGATATCGGCCACGCCCGCCTTGGGTGGATCAAATAAGGTAATGAAACCCAGAAAGATCATGCCCTCTTCATCATTCCTGGTAAAATTATGGTCGGCTGTGGCCGGTTTATAAGCAACACCCAGCGTGCGGTAACCATCATTGCTTAATTGCTGGTATTGCTCAGTAATAGCTTTTTTGCACTTATCAATAGCTACCAGTTTGCCTTCGGGCGTTTCGGCCTGGGTACAAATGGCTAAAACAACATTTAATGCGCCTTTGGTAATAGCCAGGTTTTCTGTTTTGTTTTTTACCTGGATAGTTAGTCTTTTGCGAATAAAATCATAGGGGATCTCAGCCTGAACGGTATAGGTATTTGCCGGTCCTTTGTAACTTAAACAAATGGCCTCATCAATAGGATTATTAAAGCCCTGTTGCATGGACGCGTTAAGCCATGCATATTGCAGCACCTTGTCGCTGTGTTTGCCATTAATGTCCAATGAGTCTTTTAGGTTTACTTTCCCTTCGGTAATTGTGCCGGTTTTATCAGAGCAAAGTACATTCATGCTACCGAAGTTCTCGATAGAGGACAGGCGTTTTACAATTACCTTTAGCTTAGCCATTCGCCTTGCTCCCGTTGATAGATTAACACTGATGATGGCTGGTAATAATTGCGGGGTAAGTCCTACCGCTAATGCAAGGGAAAATAAAAATGAATCAAGCGGCGGTTTGTGCAAATAAACATTTATGCCAAAGATGATGATCACCAATATTAAGGTAACCTCCATCAGCATATAACCAAACTTGCGGATACCTTTTTCAAAATCTGTTTCCGGCGCCCTTTGCTGTAATTGTGAGGATATTTTGCCGAATTCTGTTTGCGTGCCTGTTTTAATAATTAATGCACTTGCTTTACCGCTGATTACATGGGAACCCATAAACAAGGCATTGGTCCTTTTTGCTAAAGGGGTATCAGCCGGAACTACGCCGCAAATTTTTTCCACAGGATAGGTTTCGCCGGTAAAAGCTGCTTCGTCCACAAACAATTCCTGCGATTCTATTAACAGGCTGTCGCCGGGAATCAGGTCGCCGGCAGATAAAAATACAATATCGCCTGGTACAACTAACTCAACCGGTAGCTCTTTTTTTTGCTTATCCCGTAAAACTGAACAGTGTAACTGAACCAGTTTCAGCAGCTCTTTTACAGCATCAGCAGCGCCCTTTTCCTGCCAGAAACCAAGAAAGCTGCTGATAAGCACAATGGAGAGAATGATCACGGTGTCAGGGACATCTTTTAAACCTGCTGATAGCAAAGCGGCGATGATCAGCAATATGGTAACAGGGCTTTTAAATTGCGATAAAAACAAAAGAAAAGCAGAAGTATTTGAATTGCTTTTTATGGTATTCGGGCCATAAAGACTTAGCCGTTTGGTAGCCTCCATATCATTCAGGCCATCTTTACTGCAGTTTAACTGCTTTAATGCTTCATCCGTGCTTAAATGCCAGAAGTTTTGAAAAAGGTCAGGTGTGTTTTCCAATGTTTATTTAGTTGAGGTGTTATTAAATTGAACTATTGTAAAGTTAACATGATTTTGACAATGTTTAACTTGTGGCGATATTAAAAAATATCACCTCGCAACAATATCAATTACAATAATTAATAAGGAAAAACAAGCAGCGGAACCGTTACGAGAGTGGGGAGCGTTTCAGTGATGTACCGTCCAACAATTTCTTCAAAATGAAACTGATGGTTTACCATAACAAGAATATCATTGTGCATCCCGCTGATCAATACGTCAACCACTTTTGAGAGGTCTTTTTCTTTGATGTTGTTAAAAAAGAGCTGCCCGTAATCTACGTTATGACTAACCTCTTCGCTGAAAACAGTGAGCGCATATTTCTCGGCCATATCTGGCAAACCCTTTGCCGACATGTGTGCAATTGACAATGAAGCATTCCATGGCCGGGCAATTTCAGCCAAATACCGTACCACCTGGATCCGGCAATACCTAAGGTCGGCAATGTAAACCAAACGCTCGGGATCTTTTAAAGCCCAGTGTGCCGGAATCAGCAGCAATGGGCAAAGCACCCGGTTTAGTACCGTATGAATATTTAAGTGCATTTTGGTATGGGCTGCCGGTTCTTGATTTGCCATACCCTTAACCATCATCCAAATGTGATTCCTGTTGACCAGTTCGATCACTTCATTTTCGTTCATTTCCGAAAAATCAAACTCCTCGATCTCGGGCTTAAATCCTTCCCGTCCTTCATTTAAGGTTTTCAGGTGATTATGAATTTCAGAAAAAGGACAATCGCTGCCTTCCTGGTAACTGTACAAATCGGCTCCGGACTTTACGATAACTCCGGCAGTCACCATTTTTTTAATAGCTTTTTTTGTCTTTTGAAAGGTGTTAACCAGCATCAGGTTTACTTCTACCTTTTGGGCCAGGGCCAAAGCAAATTCAGCAGCATGTTTGGCTTCAGGTGAATTATCGTTAATGATTAGCAGCTTCTTCATTACATAAATTTAAAGCTATCCTGTTTTACCTTTAAAGATGGCAAAAACTTCTTGAGGAATAAATGATAACGGTCACTAAATCCCCCTTGTTCAACAAAAAACGCGGGTTGGGAATGCGTTTAACTGTTAATTAAATGTACGAACTTAATTTTGAGATATTGCATCATTTTTTTATTTTTTTTGCACGTTTTGCAGTTTATTATTTAATCCTGTTAGCAAGCCTGTTTTTGGGACCCCGGAATATTAAAAAAGCTGTTATCTGGGGTTTTAAGAGCATATTTGCAAACTGTTTGTTCAATCGCAAACCCGGGCAAAACTTCAATAATTCTAATTATTCCCATCCGTCAAAAATATGCCGCGAAATATTTACTTAAAGTAATTATTAATTATTCACTGATCATTCAGATGAAGCTTCCGCTTTTTCGGTGATTGACGTCGCTATCCTTCAAAAAAGGTCTTATTATTCAATAATTTATACGGGAGTTTTTACAAAGAATGATAAGTGAAACTTAAAAAAGTGACCTGCGTCAGTTTTTTTGGTGAGGCGAAAGGTAACTTTGTTCATTGACATTGTCGCGATGGCATTTTCACTATTTTATTTTTATTATGAGTCATACATTTCATATCCCTGTGTTGGGATTAGGTTATTCAATAGATACACCGCTTAAAGTTGCCCGTTATGGTATTTCGTCCGTAATATCGATCGTCGATGATGAATTGATTGAAAGGATGCGGGAATTTCATACCGACGATAAAGAAAATTTTGAACCAATACCCAAAACGGCCCCGGATAGCCGCGAAAGGCGGATCACTTCCTATTTGAACCTGGTGAAAAGGAAAGTAGACAAACAATTTGAGAAATTAAAAAGGCAACCCTTTAAAAAAGGGAGCGATATCTGCCGTTATTTCGAACTGCTGCCTGAATCATCATTATTAAAACAGGGATACGATATGATGATGGATTTTTCTGACAAAGAGCAGAAATTGATTTTTCAGGATATCCTCCGTAGCGCTATTACTAAAGGCGACATTGACGTAAATATTATGTCGAAGTTGGATAAAATGAACTTTAACGGTGACAATGAATATACCGGTGATGAAAATACCGATGCCGTAGTTGCCTTGCGCGCTTTTGCCAAAAGCGACCTCGAATCTTCAGTGATCTTATCCGCAGGAATGAACCCAAGGTTATATGGCTCCCTGGAGCACTTGCCGGGTTTTCTTCCAGATGAAAACGGCAAACTTCGGAAAAAGGTTATTTTAAAAGTAAGTGACTTCCGTTCCGCGCTGATCCAGGCGAAGTTTCTGGCAAAGAAAGGGATTTGGGTTTCGGAATTCAGAGTGGAATCAGGACTTAATTGCGGCGGGCATGCTTTTGCCACACAAGGATACCTGCTCGGCCCCATCCTCGAAGAATTTAAACAAAAAAAGCCCGAAATGATCACCGAGTTATTTGGGATTTACAACGCGGCTTTAACAAATAAAGGAATAAACTGCGCTGCTGCGCCCGTGCAACGCTTAAGTGTACAGGGAGGTATAGGCACAAGTGCCGAAAATGATTTCCTGCTTCAATACTATGAACTTGACGCCACCGGATGGGGGAGCCCATTTTTGCTGGTGCCCGAAGTTACCAATGTTGACGATGACACTTTTAAGCTCTTACGAAACGCAAAAGAGGATGATTTTTATGTGAGCGGCGCCTCGCCACTGGGCATTTTATTCAATAATTTTAAAAATACCACTATTGAAAAGCAGCGCTTACATCGTTTGGAAAGAGGCAGGCCGGGAAGCCCATGTACAAAAAAATACCTGGTTACCAATACAGAATTCACCGAAAGGCCTATCTGCACCGCATCGCGGGAGTACCAGAATTTAAAAATAAAACAATTGCAATCACTCGCTTTACCCGAGGATGAATACAACAGGCAATTTGAAACAGTAACTGAAAAAATATGCCTTTGCGAGGGCCTTTGTTCTTCGGTTTATATAAAAGATAATATTAGCAAGCCTAAAGAAAACAGGGCGGTTGCCATTTGCCCCGGTCCAAACCTGGCTTATTTTTCGGGGAGCTATACACTCGAAGAAATGGTGAAGCATATTTATGGTAAGCTCAACCTGCTTGATAGAGTTAAACGTCCGCATATGTTTATTAAAGAGCTGAATCTTTATATTGATTACCTGCAGGAAGATATCAAGATCCAATTGAAGGATTTTAACGATAAAAAGAAGAAAAGCCTCGACAATTTTAAGGCCCAGCTGCAGGAAGGTATAAACTACTACAAAGAGCTTTTTAACAACCTGCCCGACCAAACCTCAAATATGCTGCAAGGCTGGTTTGAGGAACTCAGCGCTTCGGAAGATAAACTGAAAGAAATACTTATTGACTTTAATAAGGAGACTTTGGTAGGGGTTGCTGGATAAAGTTTGTTGTTGCCTTTCTGTACTTATTGCCATAAAAAACACCGTGTAATTGCGGTGTTCTTTTTTTAGCTTGCCCGTCCAGACGTTTTACCTGGGAACAAATTTCTTTTAAGTGTTCTGCTTAAATTAAATAGACGGTAGTTATTTTGAAGATAAATGCCCATATTTATAGCATGCCACGCAATCTGGCGCGAGAATGACGGGTAAGGCCTGCCGCGTAAAGGCTTCTCGTGCCCCGCATGCAAGGTAAACGGTATGTAAGTGAGACTTGGGCAAGGTTGGTCCGGCACAGCTCGAAGTCACGAGTAGCCTTTGCGCTTTTTGGCCTTTGCGCGTCATACTCGCGCCAGAAGGCGATGGGCTTAAATGGACGATAGTTCAACAGAAGAGATTAAATGAAAATCAAAATCAGCATCAATAAACACGTTCAATTGCAACCCGATGTTCTGGAAGAAAAAATCAACAGGTATTTAAAACAAAATTTTTATAGAGTTATCGAACGGGGGCCAGGGTTTGTTATTTTTATTGATGATGAATATAGTGACAGAAAAAGATTCAGATCAGATTATCATACACGAATAGGGGAAGGAAAATTTGTGTTTTACTCCAAAGGCCAAGAAACAAACCTAAAATTGATTTATCTTACTCCGGTGTTATACCCAATTTTCCTTATAATGTTATTTGCAGTGGCCGGTATGTATATAAAGTCTCTTATGCCGATCTTGTTTTCATTGGCTTTTGCATTACCTATAGTCTATAAAATTTTTTATTTGAAAGAGAATGCGTTGAATGAAGTATTGGATTGCTGATTTTAGCTATCCACCCAACAACGATTACTCCCCTCACTCAATCAACCAACACATCCTCACTCATGCTTTCCAAATACCGGGAGGGTATAGTATTATACTCGGCCTTAAATGATTTTACAAAGTACTTCTGGCTCTTAAAGCCTACTTTATGGCAGATCTGCGAGATGGTTAAATGCCCGGTTTCCAGCAGCTGGGCGGCCCTTTTCAGGCGCATGGAGCGCACCAGTTCGTTAGGGGTTTTGCCGGTCATCGCCAAGATCTTTTTGTAAAGCGTATAACGGCTTACAAATACGTCGCTGCTCAGCTCCTCAACCGAGAAATTGGGATTCGAAATATTGTTGTCGATCAGCAGCAATACCCTTTTTATAAACAGCTCATCAGGCGAGTCTACATGTATTTCGGTAGGGTTGACCTCTACTTGTTTCTGGTAAGTTTTGCGCATGTGCTCCTGCTGGCTCAATAAATTCCTGATCTTGGATTGCAGGATCTCGAAATTGAAAGGCTTGGTCAGGTAATCGCTGGCGCCGGTTTCAAGGCCTTTTAACTGCTGGTCCTCGCCAACCAAAGCAGTTAATAATATCACCGGGATATGGGAGGTCCTTTGGTC
>Ga0316224_1000378_pt1 | contig 64797 bp, 51 predicted proteins | sample TBH18013metaG_FD_206254 | JGI IMG/M metagenome (GOLD analysis project Ga0316224, IMG submission 206254) | Freshwater microbial communities from Trout Bog Lake, Wisconsin, USA - TBH18013 | ecosystem: Environmental > Aquatic > Freshwater > Lake > Hypolimnion/Profundal zone | place: USA: Wisconsin... | reverse complement strand
AACGCAATTCCAGCGTTTTGGCTTTATAAATGAGTTGTTGTAGAGTGGGTTTTGCCACTTGCTCGCCAAAGGCGATACCGATGACATTACCGCGACCGCGCACCGGCAAATACAGGACGCGCTGATTAAATACCTTGCCCATCACCCAGGAGACATGCTGAAACAATTCTTTATCAGTACCCCATAAATTAATCACCAAAAGACCATCTTTGGTTAACAAAGTTCGGCAATGATCGAAAAAGGTTTCGCTGCTGACTTCCGCCGCCATGCCGACATGATCATAAGCGTCAATGAATATCATATCATGCAGTTCGCTATGTTCGCGGCTTTGCTGGCGAACATGCTGCGCGCCACAGCCAATTTTAACCTTTAAGCGGGTATCAAACGGCAAACCAAAATGGCTGCGCGCCACTTTCAGCACAGTGCTGCGGAATTCAATCACCTTCAGCCGACAACCAGCAAACTGGTGCAATAGAAATTTGGCGATAGTGCCGCCACCCAAACCTATCATCAACACCTCGCGCGGACTGTCATTAAACAGCAAGCCGACCATCATGGCTCTGGCATATAAAGAATGCAAGCGATCAGGTTCGATCAGCAACATGCTGCTTTGCTGGGCGGTAGAACCGAAATGGAGCGCTCTGACGCCTTGTTGATCAACTATCTCTATTACCCCTTCATCATCGTGGCTTTGGTGTATGAGCAGACCGTCGTATTTGTACATGCAGGAACAAGCGGAGTGGTAAATAAGTATTTTCGCCGATATCAGCGGGAATGTCTTGTTTTCACAGCAAGCTTATACAAAACTGTCATTTTTAAGCGATAGACTTAAATAGCAAAATATGTATACAATCAAAAGCAAAGTTTTTGGTATTCTCGTTTTCCCGTCACTATTCATAGAAGGAACTCCACATGACAACTTATACCGTATCGGCCGGCCAAACAAGGAATGGTATTACGCTGAATAATGGCGATACCGAAACTGTCTATAGCGGCGGCACAGCAAATAACACCACCGTCAACAGTGGCGGCAAAGAATATATCTATAGTGGTGCAATCGTCAGCGGCGGCAGCGTTGCCGGCGGGGGCATTATTTCCGGACTGCTGCTGACCAGCGGCTCAGTCACGGTCGGTAGCGGCAATTATCAGATTGAAGGCATTACCCTGCACAGTGGCGCTATCGTCACCGGATTGGAAATAGGTTCTGGAGCCGGCATTACCGGCTTTACCGACAACGGCGGCAACGACACAGTCGATTCCGGCGGCAGCATGAGTAACACCACCCTGATCAATGGCGCCCAGGAAACTATCCACGGTAACGCCAACAACGTCACGGTTAATGCCGGCAGCACCGAATCGTTAGGCTGGTCTTTGCTGGTTGAGCAACCTGCCAACTATACGCCAACGCTGACCAACGCAACCATCAATAGCGGCGGCAGCTTAACGGTATACGAAAAAAGCGTAGCGAGTAACATCACCGTCAACAGTGGCGGTCAGGAGTATTTGAACGGCGGCCAAGTCATCGGCGGCAGTGTCGCCAGCGGCGGCATCATCAGCGGCCTGGTGTTAGCGCATAGCGCAGTCGTGGCTAATCAAAGCAGTTTTGTCATTGAGAGTATTACCTTACATAGCGGCGCCGACATTACCTTTATTGAAATTACCAGCGGTGGCTCTCTTCACGATTTCACCGTCAATAGCGGCACTCAAGATGCCGCCTTCACCAGCGGCAGCGTAGTCAGCTCCATCGTTAACAGCGGCGGTGCTGAATTTATCGGTGCTGGCGGCATAGCCAGTGCGACAATAGTCAACACTCAGGGTACTGAGTACATTCAAGCCGGCGGCGTAGCCAGCGCCGTTACCGTCAACAGTGGCGGCCACGAGCTGGTGTTTGGCGTCAGCTACCACGATACCGTCAACAGCAACGGCACTGTGCAAGCTTACGGCAGCGAGAATAATGCCCAAATTAACAATGGTGGCATTGTTGACGTCTCTGGCGTCACCAGCGGCAGCACTATCAATAGCGGAGGTAACGCCCTCATAGCAAGCGGCGGTCTGGCAAGCAACATCACCGTCAATAACGGCGGTACGCTTATCCTCAGTCAAGGCAGTACCATCAGCGGTGGCAGCATCGCCGCCGGCGGCGTGATCAGCGGTCTGCTATTAGCCAGCGGCGGGCTTACAGCTCAACAAGGCAGCTTTGTTTTCGACAGCGTTAACATTCATAGCGGCGCCCAGATCGGCATAGAAGTGGCTTCCGCAGCATCGATCTCCGGCTTTGTCGCCAACAGCGGCAGCGATTTACTGGTAGACAATGGCGGCACGGCAACCGGCACTAGCATTACCGGCGGTACAGTCGAATATTCAGGTGGCGCCTCAGCAACGCAAACCGTAGTGTTTTCCGGCACCAGCGGCACCCTGAAACTGGATCAGGCCTCCAGTTTTTCTGGCGTGATCTCAGGATTCGGCAGCGGCGAAACCATAGACTTAACCACCATCAGCTCGATTAAATCACTGGCCTGGAATAACGGCACACTCGCCATTTCCACCAGCAATGCCGGCATCATTGATTTAAATCTGGCTGGAAATTACCAGTACGCGGTGTTTGGCTTTAGCAGCGACAACCAAAGCGGTACGGACATCAGCTACAAATACACCAACTTACCCCAAATCACCGGCACGGCTTACAATGCCGGCACCGGCCAGCTCAGCATCACCGGAAACTATCTGACGGCCAGTATCGGTGATTACAAAGTGACAGATTTTACCCTGACCGGTGATGGCGGCGGCAAATATACCCTAACCACCGGCAGTTACCTGACCGCTGCCCCACAAAACGGCAACAACCTAACCATCCAGCTTTCCGGCGCCGACCAATTAGCCATAGATGGCTTACTGAATCACACGGGTAGCGCTGCCGACAGCGGCGCGGTTTATAACCTATCCGCCAGCAGCGGCTGGGATACCGGCGCAGCCGCCATCAGCACCCAAAGCATCACCGTCGGCAATGTCACTGCACCCAGCATCAGCAGCGTGACTTATAACGCCCTCACGGGTGTCTTTACCGTCACTGGAACGCATCTGGATAATTATGGCAGCCGCAACGGTATTGCGCTGAATGATTTTAAACTGGCCGGTAACGGCAGCTATAGTTTTAGCACCGTAAATGATGTGGTCAGTAACCTCAGCACCACCGACTTTACTATAACGCTCAGCAGCACCGATAAAACCGCCGTCAATACCGTCGTCAATGACAACGGTACAGCCGCCATCAGCGGTGCAGCCTATAATCTGACTGCCACGGCCAACTGGGATAGCAATAGCGGTACGGCTATCACCAGCCAGACAGTCAGCGTTAGCGGTGCGGCGCCTATTATCACCGGCGCTGCTTACAATGCGGCCACCGGCCAGTTGACGGTGGACGGCGCCAACCTGACCGGCAGCGCCGGTGGCTATGTAGTCAGTGATCTTAGCTTAACAGGCGACGGTAACAGCAACTACACACTCAGCAGCGGCAGCACTATTACCGGCACCCCCAGTAAAACAGCGGTGGTGATCCAACTTTCTGCAGCCGATCAATTAGCCGTTGACGGTCTACTGAACAAAAACGGCGCCACGGCTAACGACGGCAAAACAGCCTACAGTCTATCAGCCGGCGCCGGCTGGGATAGTGGAGCCCTCGCCACTACCGACAAAGCGGTTAGCGTCAGCAATGTCACCGCCCCTACCATCAACAGCAGCAGCTATAATGCGACAACAGGTGTACTCACTATCACCGGCAGCAATTTGGATAACCACGGCGCCGGCAACGGTATCAACCTAAGTGATCTCAAACTCAGCGCCGGCAACAGCAGTTACAGCTTTAGCAACACATTAGACAGCGTCAGCAATCTTAACAGCAACGGCTTTAATATCAGCTTAAGCGCGGCCGACCAAACTAAACTCAATGCCATTGTCAACGACAACGGCAACTTTGCGACCAATGGCAGCGTTTATAATCTGACCGCTTCCGCTGGTTGGGATAGCGACAGCGGCGCGGCCATCACCACACAATCCACCGCCGTTACCGGAACGGCTAACTCAGAAATACTTAGCCTTACCCTGAGCAAAGGCAGCACATTTGCTAATCCATACGCTATTGCTTTTGACAACAACGGCAACCTATATGTTACCGATGTGCTGAATAATAAGCTCAATGAAATCCCGGTGGGCAGCAGTACCGTCGACACCGTATTGTCACAGGGTTTAAATTGGCCAATGGGTATTGCATTTAATCATAATGGTGACTTATTTATCGCCAATGACAACAATGGCACCATTGCAGTGATTGCACCCAACACCAACGATGTTATCGCCTACACCATAACAACCGGCGGCGCTCCCAAAGGCATAGCCTTCGACGCTAGCGGTAACCTGTACTATATCGATAATACCAATAATGCCATCAAAGAAATTTTAGCCGCTAATATTACTCAAACCAATCCAATACCACTCACCATAGTCGGCTCCGGTTTAACTGATCCCAAAGCACTGGCCATCGACAGCGCCGGCGATATATATTTCACCAATGACGGCAATAACTCTGTCAAGGAAATACTGGCAGGCACCCATACGGCAATTACCTTGGTCTCTTCTGGACTGAACACACCTAAGGGCATTGCGGTAGATAACTCAGGCAATGTATATATTGCCGATACACTTAATAATGACATCAAAGAATTTGCCGCCGGCAATCATACCGTCAGCACCCTACTGACAGGATTAAATAACCCCAGCGGCCTAACGCTTGACCGCAACGGTAATCTCTATGTAGCCAATACCGGCAGTAACCAGATCGTGGAAATCAACCACTCCAACTATCTGTTCAATACCTCGCTGTCCACAGCAACCCCAACCAGTATCAATAATCTCTGGGAGAACACCAACCAAATCGAATTATCCAAGTCCATCTTTACCGCATTCGCCGGACAAAGTAGCGTCACCGCTGCCGAGTTTAGCAACGCGTCTACCGCTACCAGCGCTACCGACTACTTATACTACAACGCCATCAGCGGCGGACTGTACTACGATGCCGATGGCTCCGGCAACAAAAGCAGCGGCGTGGAGATTGCGGTGATTGGCGTGGGCAGCCATCCGGCTGATTTAAGTTTAGGCGATTTTAAGCTGGTGGCCTAGCGGCCTTCTGTAGGGTAATCGGGCAGCTTTTGCCATTACCCCCCGCTTCAGAATAGTTGCCGCATTGGAAACCGGCAACTATTCTCAGGTATCTTCGTTGGGTGCTTTTAGGTAAATGTGTTGTGTAACTATTCAGCGTAAATAGATAAACTGCATAGAATGCGCCTAGAAAAGGAGGTGCATCAATCGCGAAAGACACACTTCACGCTGTTCAGCACATCCTATACACTATTGCAATTTTCAAACCCGTCAAAATGCCAACGCTAACCGACTGCAACATAGCGGACCGTACGCTGTTTAGCCCAAGCTTTCATTGCCGATAAGCGGAATGAATTACCCTGAAAGTAAAAAAATCGCACAAGAAATTATTGAATAATCTGAACAAGCTGAGCTAGATTACTAATTATATTATTTAATTTTTTCATTCTAAATATGCAATTTCGCAAAAATATCACGATTTTGCCGATTAACTAGTAGAATAAGCACAGAGCGTAATAATTAAACCTAGAATTGGTAGTTGACCGCTCCCCAACAGCTGAAAAAGCGTATCGTGACTGGAAAAAATGGAAACAAATGGAATCACCCGAAAGGTGAGACCGCTCGCATTGAAATATTCGCTCAGTATGATTGCAGCTCAAAGCTAATTTTTATATCGTGTAAGGTAACGATTATTTTCACATCGCATAGAGGGAGATATGGCTAGAAGAAGTGAACATTCTCAGGATCAAATTAAAGAAATGGTCTTACAAGCTGCTGAAATTATTGTCAGCGAAGAAGGCGTAGAGGCGCTGACGGTACGTAAAATAGCCCAAGAAGTCGGCTACACCGTCGGCAGCATTTACATGGTGTTCGCCAATATGCAGGATCTGCATTGGCATATCAAAGGTCGTAGCCTCGATCAGTTGGCAAGCCAATTACAAGCGGCCAGCCAGGGCGATAACGTCGCGCACATGATCTCGACCTTAGCCCACAGCTATCTTAACTTTGCTACCGAAAACTTCAATCGCTGGTGCATTCTTTTTGAAACAAACTCACTCAACACCACCACATCACCGGATTGGTATCAGCAAAAAATTGAGTTGATGTTTGCCCCTATTGAAGCGCTGTTCAGACGCTTATCAACCGATATGAACGAAGAGCAAGCCAAATTAGCCGCCAGAACTTTATGGTGCGGCATACATGGCGTATGCGTGTTATCACTACCCGGCAATCTTAGCGGTGCAGGCATCAAAAACACCGAACTCTCAGTGCATATGCTGGTTGAAAACTTTATTCAAGGTTGGCATTAGATGGCTTTCCCACGCTAATGGCTATGCTGACGCCTAGTGGCTGATTCCGGCATATGCAGCATTAACAAAATAGTCGCCACGATCAACAAACCGCCCAAAATCATCAGTGCAGCAACCGGGCCAAGCTGCTGGGATGCCGCAAGAGTATAGACACCTACGGTGCACAGCATCGCCACATTTTGAAAAAAATTCTGCATCGCCACCGCTCCACCGCTGCCGATGCTGTGCTGGCCGATTTCCTGCAAAGTCGCGTTGATAGGTACAATGAACATACCGCCTGCCGCCCCCATCGCAAACAACACCGCCCGTGCCGGCCAAACCGCATCAGTAAAGGCCAACGCCACAATCAGCATCCCCATCAGATAAGCCGGAATCCGTGCACGACGCAAATGCTCCAGCGGAATCAGTTTTGGTACCAATGCCGCCCCGGCAATAATGCCCAAGGCTAAAAACAGGGTTAACTGGGCAATATCGCTGGCGTTATGGGTTAGCAACACCAAAGGCGCCCAGGCAATTAAAATAACCCGCACACAGGCTGCCGTACCCCAAAACAGCGAACCACCCAACACAGCGAAACGGGTCCGCGGCGCCGCTAAAAAACAGCAAATTTCCCGATAAAACAACGGCAACTTAGCACCGGCAGCGGATGTTTTGCTAACCGTCACCGGCAACAGCAAGGTAGTGGCTGCAGAAATCAGCAGCAAAACGATAGAGCCGCTCAAAGCCCAAACAATGGAATAATCCGCTACCTTGGCACCAGCCGCCATCCCGGTCAGGATCGCCAAAATGGTTGACCCTTCCACCCAACTATTGGCTTTAACCAATTCCCTATGCCCGGCCAGCTCCGGCAAAATTCCGTATTTTGCCGGACTGTAAATCGCCGCGCCCACGCCCACCAGGCAATAAGCTATCAACGGTTCCACTTGCAGTAATAATAAGCCGGCGCCGCCGGCCTTGATTAAATTAGCAACAATCAACACCCGCGATTTGGGATGATGATCGGCAAACACCCCCACCCACGGCGCCAATAACACGAACGCCGCCAGAAACACGCTTTGCAAGGCAGGCACATACCAGCTGGGATGACCGGCGTTTTGCATGACTAAGGCGATTACGGTAAACAAAATAGTATTGTCGGCAAACACCGATAAAAACTGGGCAATCAATAAAGAATAAATGGCTTTATTCATATCCCTTACTCGTTTGTCGGCAATAAGTCGGCCGCAGCCAAGGTACAGCCTGGATAATCGATTTTTCCGGTGGCCAGCACGGGTAATTTATCTACTACAAACACTTTTTTGGGTAGGCCAATCGCCGCCACGCCCGGCGATGCCTCGGCCAGTTTTTTGGCCGTACCATCGCGCTGCGTGGTCAACAGCACCAGTTGCTCACCCTTTTTGGGATCGGGCAGGCTCACCACCGCGTGCTGTGCATCCGGCCAGGCCAGCATCGCCAAATGCTCTACCGCCGTCAGCGAGACCATTTCACCGCTGATTTTGGCAAAGCGCTTGCTGCGGCCCTGAATAAAAATAAATCCATCTTCATCCACATGCACAATATCGCCGGTATCGTACCAACCTTCGCCATACAACGGTGAGCTGGTCGGCACCAGCACCCCCGGATTATCCGGCAGCAGATAACCGGTCATGATATTAGGCCCGGCCACATGCAACCTACCGGCGTTTTCGATACCGGCTACCTCCTCCAGTTTATGCAGCATCTCCGGCATGAACCGACCAACGCTACCTGCTTTATAATCAATAGGAGTATTGACCGAAGTCACCGGCGCAGTTTCGGTGGCGCCGTAACCTTCCAAAATTCGAATACCGAATTTATTCAGCCACGTCATCCGGGTACTTTCCTGCAGCTTTTCGGCACCGGCCACCACATAACGCATTTTATGAAAATCATAAGGGTGGGCTTTTTTCGCATACGCGGCGAAAAAAGTATTGGTGCCGAACATAATGGTGGCGCCAATTTCATAAGCTATTTCAGGAATTACCGCATAATGCAGCGGAGAAGGATATAAGAAACTGGTCATGCCATTCAGTACCGGCAGTAAAGTGCCGACGCTAAAACCGAAAGAATGAAACATCGGCAGAAAATTTAGCACCACATCCTGTGGGGTAAAATCGATACGCGCTTTTATCTGTTTGTGGTTGGCCAACACATTAGCGTGTGATAACACCACACCTTTTGGCGCCCCTTCTGAACCGGAAGTAAACAGCACCACTGCCGCATCATCGCTATCGTATTTCTTACCCTGATACCAATAATCCGCTGTTTTCGCCAACAGCCAGCCGGCCAGTTTATCGCCTGTCGTCAGCCCGACCGCCAAATCTTCCAGATACACCAACTTAACATGCTCGGCCAATGCCGCCGCCTCCTGTTCCAGATGGGCCAGTTCGATAAATTTCCGCGAAGTTAACACCAGCGCTATCCGCCCGGTTTGACAAGCAGCCGCCATAGCAGCGGCGCCTATCGAAAAATTAAGCATGGCGGGTATCCGCTGGTAAAGCTGCAAACCTAACACCACATTCAGGGTTTTACAGCTATTGGGCAATAACACGCCCACATTTTCACCACTATGGCTAATGGTTTTCAGCAATTTGCCGACGATAATACTGCGGGTAATCAACGCATCATAACTCAACGGCGCTCGATCTAAATCTTCAGCAACCAAATGACTTCCGCCGTGAATGCGCCGAGCGTCCAGCAAGGCGGCAAAAATAGTTTGCCGATAACAGCTGGTGGTGAACATCATTTCCGTCATGATATCCGCCAGAATGTGGCCACTGTGTTTACGGCGAGCTTTACCGGTGCTGTCACCGTGGGTTTCGATACGGGTCGGCGGCATGATATGAATGGTAATCGCCGGAAACCAGCGCAACCTGGCAATATTCCGCAACTTTGAAAAATGACTGTATTCTGCGCCGTCAATTCGAATAGGCAAAATTGTCGCGCCCGATTTATCGGCCACCATGCCGGGGCCATCATAAATTTTCATCAAGGAACCGGTCACGGTAATCCGGCCTTCCGGGAAAATCACGGTGCGGGTATCGGTTAACAGATGATTAATCAGGGCTTTTAAGGATAATGGATGAGTGGGGTCCAGCGGAAATACCTTGGATAACCCTAAAAAAGGTTTTAGCCACCAGCGCTGAGAAATATGGGTATTAATCGCGAAGGTAATGTCGTCAGGCAAAAACACGCCCAGCAATAAGGGGTCTAGAAACGACGAATGATTAGCAATAATCAACACCCGTTTACCGGCCTGATGATAATTTTCAAGTCCGATGACTTTAACTCGGTAAAACAGGGTAAGCAATAGGCGTAAAAAAAACTTCAACATAAATTCCTCCGTGACGGCATCTTACCAGATGAACGAAAAATCACATTGTTACCCTAATGTTAAACTAAGTGTTTTTTAGTTTATTGCCTTGAATTTAGGCCCTCTGCCGGATCTTAACCGCCATGCTGATCAATTCTTAATTACGTTGATTAGCGGCAATCAGGTACAATTTCAGCAGCCCATGAAGCTTTTTTAAAGAATAAACACCATCCATAAGCCAAGGAAATAATTATGCAAATCAGCCGCCTTCGCAAACTTATAATAGCCGGCAGCCTGCTATTGATGAGCGGGTGTCTCGCTCCCATTGCCCCCTACCCGGCACGCATGGCCGGGCCGGTACCGGCTTATTATGGACCGCCGCGGCCTATTTATGCGGCGCCGCGCCCGATTATTATGCCTTATGGCGGATATGGTGGAGGATATGGTGGATATGGCGGAGGATATGGGGGCAGAGTTGGCGGCGGTGGGTATGGCGGCGCAGTTGCACCTCGCTCATTTGAAGGTGGTAGAGAAGGGGGCAGAGAAGGTGATAGAGGCAGAGATTATGGCGGCTATGAGCGTCATGAGCGATAAAACCATGACGAGCCTATATTCACTGTAACTGACAGGAAAACAAATAATGAACTTAAAACAGCTAATACGCATACTGACTCTTTTTATGTGCTTCGCCCTGCCTTCCTGGGCGGATAGCCTAAGCGAATTAACCCAGCGTGCCGAACAAGGCGACCCTGCAGCGCAAAGTGATTTGGGCGCACAATACGCAGACGGCGTTGATGTACCTAAAGACTTTAAACAGGCGGAAAAATGGTTCAGACTGGCGGCCGAACACGGCAATGCCATTGCCGAGTATAATCTGGGCTTGATGTATGCCCACGGCGAAGGGGTTAAAATCAATCTTAAAGAAGCCAAAAAATGGTTTTTAAAGTCAGCTGAACGCGGCTATACCCAAGCGGAATTTACCTTGGGCTTGATGTATGCGCTAGGCGATGGCGTACCTAGAAATTATGCCGAAGCGGCTAAATGGTTTCAATTGGCAGCCGAACGCCATCACCCTGTTGCACAGCTTAATCTGGCCTTAATGTATCAACGCGGCGAAGGTGTCAGCAAAAATCTGAATGAGGCGGTAAAATGGCTCAAACTCTCAGCCGAGCAAGGCAACCCCTCCGCCCAATACCATTTAGGCTTGTGCTATGAGCAGGGCTTAGGAGTAGCTAAAGACCAGGAAGAAGCTTATATCTGGTTTGCCCAGGCAGCGGCACAACGGGAAACCAATGCCGCAGAAGAGCTGGATGAACTTGAAACCGAATTAACTGCCAAACAAATCGCCGACGCCCAAAAACGTGCCGCCGAATGGCAAGCAAACCCACACCAACCCTAATAATACGGAAACACCATGCGTCAAAAAATTGCCTTAACCCTTAGCTCATTATTCTTGTCGGCTATAACCTATAGCGCTGTCGCCCAACAACCGGCGGTTGTCAATATTCCAGAAAAAGTAAAAGCGGACATTTTAAAAAGACATCCTAACGCGCAGGATTTTCAAGCCAGCCATGAGATTCATTACAAACGCCATTTATTAGAAGTCAGCTTTAAAGTAGAAGGCGATGACCAACCTGTCCTGGAACTGTTTAGAGAAGACGGCAACCTGTTTACCAATGAACTACAGCTGGACGACATCAGCGAAGCGGCAGCGCCGGTTAAAGAGGCTCTGCAAAGCAACTTCCCCGGTTATACCCTTAAAAAAGCTGAAATGATTGCCAACCCCTACGGTGTCGGGGAAGAATACGAAGTCTATCTGGTTGCAGGCGGCGCTAACTGGAAAGTGTCCGTTACCGATAAAGGCGAGATAGTCGAAAAAAAGCAATATTAATCTATCGCCACTATTCCCCGTGGAATGGTTACCAATCTATCAGTATTAAACCTAGCCTTGATGATGGAGTTGCTTCATCAAGGCAAAGGTGGAAGCCCCAGTTCCATGAGAAATTGGTTATGCTTATTAGTATTTGTCACTATGCTTTGCTGTAAATTCTGCAACTCGGCATTGATTGCCTGCAAATCAATTTGCGCTTCTGTTTTGGTGGTGCTGACATAACGAGAGATATTCAGGTTGTAATCATTTTTCGCTATCTCTTCCATAGCCACCCGCCGGGAATAGCGCTCTTCTTCCTGGCGGTATTGGTAAGTTTTTACAATCTTATCGATATGCTCAGGCAATAGCCGGTTCTGGCGCTTGCCTTTTTCAAAGTGTTCGCCGGCATTGATAAACAGCACGTCGTCCGGTTTTTTACATCTTTTTAATACTAAAATACAAACCGGGATGCCGGTCGAGAAAAACAGATTGGCGGGTAGGCCGATCACCGTGTCGATATGGCCGTCCTTTAAAAGCTTGCTGCGGATACGCTCTTCCGCACCGCTACGGAACAACACCCCGTGCGGCAAAATAATGGCCATGGTGCCTTGATCGCTTAAAAAATGAAAGCCGTGCAGCAGAAAAGCAAAGTCCGCAGCGGATTTTGGAGCCAAACCGTAGCTTTTGAAACGGAAGTCTTCGCCCAAGGCTGCGGTCGGTTCCCAGCGGTAGCTAAACGGCGGATTGGCGACCACGGCATCAAACTTCTGCTTTTTGACCGGGTTCATTTCATTCAGAATCCCCCAATCGTTTAGCAAGGAATCGCCGTGGTGAATGTCAAACTCGGAATCTTTCACGCCGTGCAGCAGCATGTTCATCCGCGCCAAGTTGTAGGTGGTGATATTGGATTCCTGACCGTAAATCTTACCGATACCATGCGAGCCAAGCTGCTTGCGTACATTTAAAAGCAGCGAGCCGGAACCGCAAGCAAAATCCAACACCTTGTCGAGTTTTTTCTTTTTGCCGGTGGCTGGTTCCTGGCTGTCGAGGGTGACGATAGCGGACAGAATCGTCGAAATTTGTTGAGGGGTATAAAATTCACCGGCTTTTTTGCCAGAGCCAGCGGCAAACTGGCCGATCAGGTATTCGTAGGCATCACCCAAAATATCGCTGTTAGTCGAAAATCCGGCAATACCTGCGGCGATTCTGCTGATGATCGTACACAGCTTGGCATTACGATCCGTGTAATTTTTGCCAAGTTTTTCAGAGTTGAGGTTAATCTCCGAGAACAGGCCTTGAAAGGTGCTGTCAAAACTTTGGTTTTCGATGTATTTAAAGCCTTTTTCCAAAGTGTTCAGCAATTCGCCGTTTTGGGTTCTAGCCAGCTCGGCAATGCTGCTCCAAAGATGCTGAGGCTCAATCACATAATGCACTTTGCGGCGCATTTGTTTTTCAAATTCAGTTACATCGCCAGTATTCGCTGCATACCATAGAGATAGCGGCGCACGCTTGTCGTCGTCCACCAGTTTCGGGTAATCCTGCCCCAGTTCTTTTTGGGCAGCGGCTTCGTAGTTATCCGACAGATAGCGCAAAAACAGAAACGACAGCATATAGTCGCGAAAATCATCGGCGTTCATCGCGCCGCGCAGATCGTCGGCTATTCCCCAGAGTGTGCGGCCTAGTTGATTGAGTTCTTGTTCGGTCATGGTTAATTTGCTTGTGTCGTTGTAACGGTGATCATTTCCGGCAAGTCAAATTGATAGCGGTTCAGAAATGCAGTTAATATTTTTTGAAAAAGTTGCTTGGTGTCTTCGCCCATTTCTTTTGGTTCGTAAGCCGAGTATTTACCGTGGCTGAGCAAATTTAAGGCACGGGCGAATAACACTTCATCTTCAACGCCCTGAATGCAGGCAGAAAAATCATTGGAACCAAAAAAGGTGGCGGTTTTTTCCATAATGCTGCGCAGCATATTGAAGTGATGGGTATACAGTTTGCCGGATTCCGAAGCTTTCTGTAGTTCGGCCAGCATAGCGACATGATGGAAGAAAGGCGTGTCATCGGTGGCCCGCAGGGTGTAGGTGTTTGAACCATTTCCGCGATGCAGAAAGTAGGTTTTATGTGATGTTTTCTTCAGCTCGTTACACATCACGTTAAAAAACAGGCTGTGATGCGATGAGATCACCGTCTTGACTCGATTGGTTCCGCGTTTGAGCAGTTGTGCCAAATCACTGGCGACAGCAATAGCATTGTTATCATCCAGCGAGGAAATCGGGTCATCAATATAAAAATATTTCACCCAGTCATAGGCTTCTGCCCCATCAAGGGTTATTTCACAAAACGCCAGAAAAATACACCAGATAAAAATATTCTCTTCACCGCGTGACACTTTGATGTGGTTGGCGTCTCCCTGGGAAAACGTAATCGTCCATTTTTCGTAATCGATTTTGAAATCAAACTCGGCGTAACGCTCCAGATAGGAAAAAATCCTTGCTTCCAGTGCCAGTTCTTTAAAACCGTCAAAGAATTTTGAATCCGAGTTGATTTGCAGCACGCGCTCGGTATCGTTGTTTAAATCGTTATCCCAATGAAATAAGTCTTCGGTATAGGCATTGAAATAAAGCGTATCCCCTTGTATCTCTACTACGGTAAGGGGGTCTTCTACCGCATCGGTAAGGGGTTGGTTCATTGCATCATGCAAAAGGCGAGTCGTTTTTTTCTTTCCGGCCTCCTTGAACGCCATTGAAAGTCGCGTCTTGCCCGTGCCGTTGTAAGCGTAGAGAAGGACAAAATTTTGACTATTCAGATCGTCCCGCAGCCGCTGTACCAGCCGTTTCATGGATTTATAGGTATAAATTTTCGGCTTGCCGCTCATCCATTCACCTCGTCAACTACGGGAAAAAGCTGCTGCATCAGGCCTTTTTTATGGGTTTTAAGAACGGCTAACTTTTGGGTTTGTGCGGTGATCAGTTCGTCGATAGAAGACAGGCAATCGGCGATTTTTTGTTGTTCAAATAAGGTTGGAAAACAGAATTTAAACTTCAAGAAATCACTAAAATGAACGCGCCTTTTCTCAATTAAAGATCCAATAGCTACGTTGTTATAATGGGTTATCATTCCGGTACTTTTAAAAAAAATCTCGCAAAACCTGGAATCTACCGTGCCATCACAATAAAAAATATTGTAATACTTTGAAAGAGCTATTCTTTCAGAGCCCGAATGCCGTGCTATTGCTCCAAATCGTAAATTCATTGGGTTATAGGCAAAGTCATCGGGAAATACCAATTTATAAGCATTTTCCTCATTCTTAACTAGAAAAGAACGTTCATACCGCTCTGTTTTTGGAGTTACTCCATCTTCGATAGTTAAGCTGAAGAGGGGCAATTTTTCTGTCGGAGACTGATTTCTTTCGGTCACAAATTCACCCAGTTCTCTGATGCACCACTCCCCATCATCCCGAAACTCAGCAAAGCGCAGCTTGGGTGCGGTTTCGCCTTCGGCGGGGAATAGCTGCTGCATCAGGCCTTTTTTATGGGTTTTGAGTGCGTCAATTTTTTGGGCTTGTGCGGTGATCAGTTCGTCGATAGAAGACAGGCAATCGGCGATTTTTTGTTGTTCTTCGTGTTGGGGTAAAAATAATTTCAATTTTGAAACATCTTCTTTAGTAAAACCTTTGATTGCCATTCCTTGACTATATGCAAGCAGAGTTTTGCTAAGTGATTTTAGATAATAGGCCAAGAAGGTCAGATTATCTTTAGAAGGCGTAAAGTTAGTAAAATCTTGACTAGTACATACGTTTTTTTTTGAAATAGCCAGCTTGCCAACACCTACTCGAGAAACAAGTAATATACTGTTTTTTGGCACTATTTTAGTTGCAGAATCTTCCAATGCTTCTTTTGTAATAAACCTGCTTATTTTAATTTGATGGATCGAGTCTTCTAAAATGTCAGAGCTGGAAACCCATGGAATGCTTCCCATCCAATAGGAGTCGTTACTTTTGCTAGGTGTTCCTCCTCCAGTAAAATCACCTAAACCACCTAGAGATTTTTCCGCCCACTCCCCATCACCCCGAAACTCAGGAAAGCGCAACCTCGGCACTAATAATTTTGCTTGCTCACTCATGGCGTTTTTCCCGCTTCTTCGTCACCAATGCTGAGTTCCGCCAGCAGTTTATGCAATTTGGCCTGAAGCAGTTTTTTATTAGGCAACCCCAGAAATTCAAGGACATAATTGTCTTTAAAGACAGTACCAATAGCGGAGTGTAATTCTCTCAGCACTGCTGAGAGTTTTGGTTTGTCTAGCATAGTATTAATCGTTGCATAAGTTCTTGCACTCAGATCCGCTAATAATGGCAGGGATGTATTTACGGCGTCCTCTGACGGACAGCCCGGATGTCAAAATCAGAATGGATAGTAGGCCTTTCATGCAAGAATTTATGCAACGATTAATACGTTCAAACTGCGATGCGTAGCGTTCTTTATTCATACGCCGCCAACCCGGAAATCTCCCGCCCTTGGGCGAGTTTATTCAACATCGGCACCAGCTCTTCCATCAGTGCCAGCTCTTTGATTCTTCTATCTTTCCAACCTAATTCCAGTGGTTCGAGCAAATCCGTTAATTGCTCACCATCAAAAATCATCCGGCTGATGATGGCATCCACAAAAGCTTGCAACCTCTGTGGTTGCAAGCCATGTTTTTCCGCTATAGCGGCTAAATCTTTAGCAGACTTGGCGGCTTTAAAGGCCTGATAGCCGTCACGAATAGCTGTTTCAGTTAATGCTTCTCCCGTTTGCAGGCTGTTAATATAAGCGATGATGTCTTCCCGCTCATCCATCAAATTGGCGCTGGAGCTGATCAGGTTGATCAGCTGCTGGCGGGTCATTTTTAGTTTGCCGGGTTTTTGCGTGGATTTGGCGATTAAGGCCATGATGTAGTCGTAATCGATCACCGCTGAGGCAAACAGCACCAATTCAAAATCCAGTTGCTGAACTGCTACGTCTGCCTCAGCGCCTTTATTTTGCATCCGCTTCAGGTCTTGGGCGGTTTCCAGATACATGCTTTTAAAGGCCCGCAGGGTGTCTTCGGGCAATAATTGTTCAACCTTGTCTTTGCTGTCTTCGCTAAGGTCGGTGTATTGATCCAGCTGGGTTTTCAGGCGTTGCACTTCTTTAAAGTGGTTGATAAATTCGGCGCGGGCGTTGTCGCCTTTTAAATTGGTGACTTGTTCCGGCGCACAATCCAGACCTTGAGATTGCATAAAGGTATCCAGCTTGCTGACGGCGTCTTTGAGTTTATCGACCACCACCGGCGCTGGCTCTACCAGCCAGATTTGTTTGGCTTGATCTATGGATTTGCCGGAGAACAGCGCAATGGCGGTATCCACTTCTTTTTCCTGGCCGCGAAAATCCAATATATTGCCCCAAGGCTTGCTGTCGTTCAATACCCGGTTGGTGCGCGATAAGGCTTGAATTAAACCGTGGTATTTGAGATTTTTATCCACGTACAGGGTATTGAGGTATTTGGAATCAAAGCCGGTGAGCAGCATATCCACCACAATCACAATGTCGATTTTGTATTGCCGAGAGTAATCCTGATTAGAATATTTGTGGTCTTTAATGCGCTGCTGCACATCCTGATAGTAGAGGTCAAACTCATTAAGACTATGGTTGCTGTCGTACCGGCTGTTATAGTCGGCAATTATCGCCATTAACGCGGCTTTTTTCTGTTCCGGTGCTTCCAGATTGTCAGCTTTTTCCTGCGGCAGGTCGTCTTGCAGTTGTTTAATGTCGGCCAGATTTTTGCCGTTTTGGGGGGCGTTATCTTGTGCCGGTGCCTGTGCGGGCGGTGAAAACACACAGGCGATGTTCAGCGGCAGAAAGCTGTCATCTTCCGCCTGCTTTTGTGCCTGTATTGTTTTGAATAATTCGTAGTAGGCAATGGCATTATTGATGGAGGCCGTGGCTAAAATCGCGTTAAAGCGGCGCGAGTTGGTGGCGGCATCGTGTTTGTTCAGGATAGCTTCAACCACCGCTTGCTGAGAGAGGCTATCACCGGCTTTGGGTTTGGCATTTCCTTCGGTCTTGAAATAATCAATGTGAAAGCTCAGTACGTTTTTATCTTCAATTGCGTTTGAGATGGTGTAGGCATGCAGTTCTTTTTCGAAAATATCCTTGGTGGTTTTAAAAGAGCCCACAGTGCCATCGATTTGTTGGTAGCTGGCGTTGTCATCAAAAATCGGCGTACCGGTAAAGCCAAACAATTGTGCTTTTGGGAAAAATTCTTTAATGGCTTTATGGTTTTCGCCAAATTGCGAACGGTGGCATTCGTCAAAAATAAACACCATGCGCTGGTTACGCAAGGGCTCCAGTCGTTCTTTATAGGTGAGCTTGCCCTTTTGTTTATGGTTTTGGTTGCGTTTGCTGTTTTCATCCAACGCCAGACCGAGCTTTTGAATGGTGGTGACGATGACTTTGTCGGCGTAATCATCCGATAACATCCGCCGCACCAGGGTTTCGGTATTGGTGTTTTCTTCCACACAGCCTGCTTGAAATTTGTTGAATTCCTCGCGGGTCTGCCGGTCGAGGTCTTTACGGTCTACCACAAACAGGCATTTTTCTATGTCCGGGTTGTCTTTGAGTAGCGTAGAGGCTTTAAACGAAGTGAGGGTTTTGCCGCTGCCGGTGGTGTGCCAGATGTAACCATTGCCGCGATTTTGATGAATGCAGTCTACTATGGCTTTAACCGCATAGATTTGGTAAGGCCGCATAATCATCAGCTTTTGCTCGCTGGCCACCAATACCATGTAGCGGCTGATCAATTGAGCCAGCGTACATTTGGCCAGAAAGGCGGCGGCAAAATCGTGCAAATGGGCGATTTTTTGATTATTTTCATCCGCCAGTTGGTAGATGGGTAAAAAGCGTTCGTCGGCGTTAAAGCTGAAGTGCTGGTTGTGGTTATTGGCAAAGTAATAGGTATTGCTTTCATTACTGACAATAAACAGCTGCATAAAACACAGCAGCGTGTTGGTGTAGCCGTTGCCCGGGTCATTTTTATAATCGACAATTTGCTCTATCGCGCGGCGAGGGCTGACCAGCAGGGTTTTCAGCTCAATTTGCACAACGGGTATGCCGTTAATCAGCAGCATCACATCATAGCGATGGTGGCTGTTATGGGTATTGATGCGCAACTGATTGATGACTTCAAAGTCGTTTTTACACCAGTCTTTGATATTAACCAGGGTGTATTGCAGCGGCGTGCCGTCTTCCCGCATAAAAGTATTGCGCTCGCGCAGGGTTTTGGCGGCGGTAAAAACGTCGGCGGTGACGATTTCATCGCGTAGGCGGGCGAATTCCGCATCTGTCAGATGGACACGATTAAGCGCCTCAAACTTGTTGCGGAAGTTTTGCTCTAGCGCTTCACGGTCGCGGATATTGGGCTGATGGGTGTATTTAAGATCGATCAACTTAAAAATTAAGCTTTGTTCGATCTGGTTTTCGTTTATGGTCATTTGCAACGTTCAAAAATTGTTCTTAGCCGACTAAACAACCACTGCCTGAAAGCCGATGGGTTGGTATTACGGACTGAAAGTCCGGCAAACAAGCCATTATACTCTCCGGCAGGTTTGAGACGAAAATCTGCCCGCCTGAAAAGCCGGGGCTTATACCTTAAATATTGGTAATTACTCAGCGTAAAATAGATAACCGCATAGGATGTGCCGACGTCAGGAGGCGCATCAATCGCGAAATATGCGCTTCACGTTGTTCGGCATCCTATAACAACTTGGTTTGCAAACAAAAAAATTACGCTGCGTAGTTACAAATATTGAAGTTAAGAAAAAACCAATCGCCCGGATTTAATTACCTCGGGTTTAGTCATAGCTTTGTTTGTAGAAAAAATGCCGTTCCAGCGTGCGTGTCCACCGTTGCGCGGCCAATGTTATCCACTCAATATCAACTTATCGCAGGTATATCTGATGAAAACTTTATTTCGCTCCTTGCTTTTGTGCTTGCTGTTTGCAAACCTCGCCGCCGCCGACCCCGCCCCTTATACGCAGAGCGCGTTCGATCAACTCCAGCAACAAGGCCTGCCGATACTGATTTCCATCCATGCCGATTGGTGCCCAACCTGCCGCGCCCAAGCGCCGATAGTCGCCAAATTGCTTAAACAAAGCGAATATCAACACATTAATGCGCTACGCGTGGATTTTGATCAACAAAAAGCGGTGGTCAAAGCATTTAAAGCAAACACCCAAAGCACCTTAATCGTCTTCAAAGGCGGTAAAGAAGTGGGCCGCAGCATTGGCGACACCAGTGAGGCAGGCATAGCCGGCCTGCTTAAAAAAGCCCTTTAACGTAGGAGGTTGTCATGTTTGCCGAATTAGCCGTTTTTGGGCTGAGTTTAATTGCCGGGATATTGTCCACGCTATCGCCTTGCGTACTGCCTTTGTTGCCGATACTGGCTGGTTCAGCGCTTAACGCCCACCGCTACGGCGCTCTGGCGCTGGCGACAGGCTTGGCCTTATCGTTTAGCATTATCGGTTTATTGTTGGCATCGATGGGCAGTGTTTTAGGGCTGGACAGCACCCTGCTCCGCAATCTGGCAGCCTGGTTATTAATCGTGTTTGGCTATATACTGATTTCAGAGCGCTTACAACAAGCCTTTGCCACTGCGACCACTGGTTTCAGCGGCTTAGGGCAATCCTTGCTGCAACGGCTATCGGCGGATACCTTAACCGGACAATTATTGCTGGGCTTGGTATTAGGGGTAGTGTGGAGTCCATGTGTAGGGCCGACCTTGGGTGCAGCAATCACCTTATCCAGCCAAGGCGGCAATCTGGCGCATACCGGGCTGGTGATGCTGTTCTTTGGTATAGGTGCCGGTTTACCGCTGATCGCATTAGGCGCTTTGTCTCAGCAACAGATTATCGCTAATAAAACCCGGTTGTTACTGGCCGGTAAATCAGGCAAAATTATTTTCGGCGCACTATTAATTGCAATAGGCGGTTTGATTGTGACGGGTTTAGATAAAGCTTTTGAGGCTTGGGTATTAAACCACTCCCCGGAATGGCTGATTCGGCTCACCACGGCTATCTAATGTTTTTATAACTATCCAGCATCGTTTCATCAAAACAACTTGCGACGGATGTCAAGTCTTAAATTATATTGTGTTTGCTAAAAATCAAAAAACAAAGCTGCCTAGCGCGATAGCTATCTCGGCCTTACAACTTCGGCCTCCCTTAAAATCCTCTACAAAGCGGTTGTATTACGCTATTGCAATTTTTTCTTCGGCTTGCGGTGTTTCCGGGTGCTTTTCGCCAGCGGCGCTTGATCATGTCGCCATGGCCTATAATGAATCAATTTCTAATGTCATATCCAAGCAATTATTGCTAAATATCGCCCGCGCCAGATACAACCAGCCTATTTATTTTTCCGGTATTTCCAATATAGCCGCCACCTTAAATTTTCAAGCTAACGCAGGTGGCACACCAGCACTGGCCGGCAGCAACGGCAGCATACTGATGCCGCTTTTTGGCGGTAGCGTTTCTGAAAATCCGACCATCAGCATTGTACCCATGGAAGGTGAGGAATTTACCCGGCGCATGTTGACACCATTATCCGAAAACAAATTAACTTTGCTGTTACGCCAGAATTTTGATGTCGATTTGCTGTTGCGGATGGTAACCTTGGAGTTTCGTACAGCAAGCAAAGATGGCGTCTATCATAACCGCCCTAGAAACAAACAGGATTACACCGCATTCCGCCGTATTGCCTTGCATCTTTCTTCAATTCAAGACCATGACCAGTTATATGCCGAACCCTTGATTTTTGAAAGACACTGGTCGCTGCCAGCCTCTGCTATTGACGGCAAAGCATTTCAAGCGCTGGAACCGGACTATTCGATAGAAGCCGATCCGCCGGGAACCGGCTATAAGCTGACCAAACAAATCATCGGCCGCACGGTTTTAACAAACTACGATCCGGCTAGCTTAAGTAACGAGGAACGGATAGCCTTGAATGATGAGGCGGAAAAAAATGCCCCTAACGATGTCCTGGTCGACATTAGACCAGGATTTACCGGCGGCGAATATCCTTTGCACGGCAAATTCAGATTGCGCAGCTTTAGTAATATTATGAACTTCCTCGGCCGCAGTATCGCCGCCGAACCGGAAATTAACGTCGACAAGGATCAACGGACACCAGCAGTCAGCGAAAATCCGGTTTCGGTGCTGGCCATTTCAGAATCCGATGAACCGCTGGAAGATGCGGATTTGTCGATAGAATATCATGGCAAATATTATGCCTTAAAAACCGGTAAGGATCTGGCTTGGAATGAGACGGCTTTCCGGGTGCTGTCGCAGATTTTTCAGATGACGGTAACGGAACTGCCGAAAGCAGCAGCTCCGAGCATCACCATCTCCAAATAACGCTGCTATTCCACCGCCTGGGTATATCCCGCCGCCACGATGTTTTTACCCGGCAAATAAGTCGGCAGCTGCGGCAAAAGCACCTGCATAAACGACTGCAAACGCTGGTCTGCCGCCGCAATATCTTCGGTGGTATCAATATCCGTGACCAGTCTCACTAAAGCGCCGTCGGTACGATTCATGGCAATAGCATCATAAAAAATATACCACTTCGCCATTAATTCGTTGGTGATGATACGCCCACGCTGCTCAAACCAGAAATACACCAGCTGCCTGTTCTCCCCTTTTTCTATAATTGCCCGGTCTACCTGCAAAGGATGACCTTCGGCATTTAAATCAGGAAAATCTTTTTGTTCGAATAAGGTAATCTGCCAACCAGCCCCTGGAATACAACTGCGCGGCGAATGCACGCCAACACCTTTGCGCTGTGATTGATAATATGCACTATAGAAATTAACTCTGCCGCGTACATTAGGATTAAAGAAATCCATGATCACATAATCGGTTAATTTCAGTTCATCCAGATAGTTTTTGGTCAGATAGTCGTTACGACCTCGCCATGTTCCCAATTGTACCGGGAAATTTAAGAATTCCTTACGTTGCGGGATAATGTCCAATCTGGCTTGATAGGTTTCAGAAATACCGGCGCCCACCGCCAGCAACAAGAAAACGGCATACACCGAGTGGTTTAAAATCGTAGCGGCTTGTTCCGTCCGTTGATAGTTATCCCATTCTGCCGGAATTTGCACCAACTCGGAAAACGCCAAATTCCTACCGCTGATCTTGCTGAAAATCCACATTTCAATAAACAACAGCACCATGCACAATAGAAAAACCACCCAGCCCTCAAAGTCGTGCAGAAAACCTTCGGCCATATCCGGCCCCCAGTTATCCACCAACACCCCGATCACCCCGATCCGAAAACTATTCATGAAGATAGTGAGCGGTGCTGATGACAAGAAAATCAAGGTTTTTTGCCAAAACGGCCCTTTAAACAAAAAAGCGCAGAGGAAAGCCAAACTGGATAATGGAAACAGATAGCGTAAACCGCTACAGGCGTCCACCACTTGCAACTTGTAAGCGCCCAAATCAATGACATTGCCTTCTAAATACACCATGATGTCGCAGGAGCGGATAAATTCCACCCCTAACCATGAGGAAATGAGTTGCAGCTTAGAGGAAAGATTGCTGATGATAAACGGCGGGAACGGCACCATGAAAATTAAAAAAAACAGCGGCACACCGGTAATTTTTAAGCCACGCATCCCGAAAGCAGCGGCAAACAACCCGGTTAAAGCAATAATAAACGCATATTGCTCCAGGGTTCTCAGTGCCGACAAGCCTCCCAGCACAAAGATGATAATCCCCAAAAACATTAAGCCCATGCCAAATACCGACTCTTTAAATTGAGTGGTCAACACTAATTCGGCTCTTCTCAACCAAATTAAATAGGCGGAGATACAGGGAATAAAAAAACCGTGACTGTATTCTTCTACCGTAAACCAAACAGTCAGCATCTCATCCAGGCTGCTGCGGAAAACCAGGCATAACAGGAAAAATGCAACCCCCCAGAATAACCAGATACGGATAGGATTGTTCAACTCAGTCGGTAGTTGCTGTTGGTCAGAGAGATTCATGTGCGGATTTTTAGTGTGTCATGAAAAAAATGATACCGAAAGCTTTTAAGCCATTTCCGGCATGATTTGAAGCAGCCGTGCTTAGACGGCTCCTTGTCTGATATGCTGCGTTATCGTCCATAATTCCGACTTGTTTGGGTTCTCAAAAAACAATCCGCTCCTGCTGGTTGCGGATCAACACATTAGCTGATTAGTGGGGTTATTTGTCAATATTCACCATAAACCGTCAATAGATAGACTGCATAGGATGCGCTGCACACTGCTGCGCACATCCTATAACACTCATCAGATTAACTTATTACCGCCATTATCCAGATGAAATATTGAGCTTTTATGTCAGCGCCTACGTTATGACTCTTAATGATCACCGGCATCCTGAGTAAAAATGGGGTTATTTTTGTCATCATCATGTAACTTGGCTTTTTCTTCTGGATAAATATGCCAAAACGACTGATCTATCGCCCCTTCCGTATAACTATTTTTACGCGCATGACCAAAAGGACACCACCAGTTTTCCACCACTTTTACCATATAAGCATGCCATTCAAACAAGCCTACGCTATAAGGGCAATACCAGGTGCAATTGAGTATCCAAAACAGTTTGGATTGCGCCATGCTTAATTTAAAAGAGCCACCCATGGTAATCTGATTTTTCAAAGTATAGCGGTGACTGGCTCTATCCGGTAAAAAATCCCCCCAGGTTTTAACGTTTTTTGCACCTACCAACTTCAAGCTGTAATAGGTTAAATAAGCGCTGACAATCACAAACGGCAACGTTAAAATCGGCAAATAGATAAACAGTAGACCAACCGCTCTGGACAGCACCGGCATTTGCTCATGGTGACAGCCGATATTGACACGTTCGGCACAGGATTCGCAAGCTTTCATAATTATTTTTCTCCGCTGGATGGTTAAAGTTTGCTCGGATTTGAGGAATCGCTAAATGCTGGCGAGCCCCACAGCAGATTTCCTTTACAACTACAGCATAACCGGCAAGTCAGCATGGATTTGCCAAACATACCTAAAATCGATTGGAAACTGCACAAAAATATGTTTTTAGATAATCCGTTTCAGGCAGCGCCGGATGAACCGGATGATCAGGCCCCTGCCCGCCGGTTGCCAAAATGACCAAGTGCCGATCAATATGCCGCGCCGATGAGCGCAATATTTCATGCAGATTATCGCGACTCAAATGATGCGAACAAGAGGCGGAAACCAATAAGCCGTTGTTTTCCAGCACCTGCAAAGCCAGATGATTAAGCCGTCTATAAGCCTCAAAGCCTAGTTTAAAATCTTTTTTACGCTTAATCAGCGCCGGTGGATCTAATACTATCGCATCAAAATGCTGATTTTGCTCCCGAGCCTGTTTGAGGTAATCAAACGCGTCGCTACGCACAAATTGCATTTTGTCCGCTACCCCATTCAACTTGGCGCTTTCTGCCGCCAGTGCCAAGGCACTATCAGAGCTGTCGACGCAAGTTACTTCAAGTGCTCCAGCCACGGCAGCCGGAATACCCCACGCCCCGGCATAACTAAACAAATCCAGCACTCGTAAACCTTTTGACCAGTGGGCAAATTGCGCCCTACTGTTGCGATGATCATAAAACCAGCCGGTTTTTTGCCCTTCCGCCACGTTAATCAGAAATTGGCAATTATTTTCTTCAATCAGCAGACGCTCCGGTAACACCCCAAACACCAATTCAGGTTCTAAAGACAAATTTTCGATTTGTCTTTGACTGTTATCGTTTTTTAATAAAACTGCTTCAGGAGTCAATAATTCCAGCAATACCTCAATCAGCAAGGCCTTATGTTTTTCCATGCCTGCGGTAGTGATTTGTACCGATAGCACAGTGCCGAAGCGATCAACCACCAAGCCGGGCAAGCCATCGCTTTCGGCAAACACCAGCCGATAAAATGGTTTGTCAAACAACCGTTCCCGCAGCTGCAAGGCTTGCGTCAATCTGGCTTTAAAAAAACTCTCGCCAATTTTTATATTAGGCTTTCTGGACAATAAGCGTGCGCAAATCAGCGCATTGGGATTGATATAAGCAAGCCCCAAGGCTTTGCCGCCGTGATCGTTCACCAACACCAAATCACCAACTGCAAATTGTTCCAGCGGACTGCGTTGACAATCTACTTCATTACTGAATACCCACAAATGACCCTGACGTAACCGTCTATCTTCGTTTTTTTTCAGAAAAAGTTCAGGATAACTCATGCCGACACAACAGGATAAAGCGTAGGGATATTGGAATTTGCCATAGGTTTAAACGGTTTTTTCAGCATCAAGACGCACCCAGTCTTCCTGACTGACCGCAGGAGATAAGGTTAAATCCAAGGCTCGGTAACTTTCCGCCACCAAATTGGCCTGCTGCTTGAGAATGCCGGAGAGTATCAGCTGACCGCCAGGCCGGACCAAGCCGGCAATGGCAGAGGATAAATCAATTAAAGGTTTAGCCAGAATATTAGCCACCACAATATCAGCGCTTATCGGTTGAAATTGCTCAGGCAGATAATAACTAATGCGGTCCTGTACCTGATTTTTCTCGGCGTTATATTGACTGGCTGTGAGTGCTTGCGGGTCTATATCTATCGCATGAACATAGGCGGCCCCTAGTAACAGCGCGGCAACCCCCAATATCCCTGAGCCGCAACCGTAATCAATCACGACTTTGTTCTTTAAATCATGCGAGGCCAGCCATTCCAGACATAATGCCGTGGTGGGATGGGTGCCGGTGCCGAACGCCAAACCGGGATCAAGCGTCATGCAGACCGTATCGTCTTCAGATTGCTCCTGGCCACTGGGGCAAATCCACAGCTTATCGGCAAACTTCATCGCCTTAAAGTGATCCATCCATGCTCGCTCCCAGGCTTGATCCAACAAAACTTCTGCGCTCCAACCATTTAAAGGCTGGCCGATAAATTGATTAAAAACCAGGGTTTGCACCACATCCGGGTCCGCATCCAGCTCAAACAACGCGGTAACCTTGGTATTACTCCAAATGATTGTTTGATCAAGAGCCGGCTCGTAAACCGGCTCGTCTTCTGCATCACTAAAAGTCACGGAAACCGCGCCTAATTCGCTTAAAAAATCCGATAATTGCGGAGCGGTTGATTCGTCCGTCACCACGGATAGCTGTCGCCATGCCATAATTTTAACCCGTCAGGTAAAGAAAACCTCAGCTAAGCCAAGACTCAGCTGAGTTTTTATCGCTTAATGTATGCCCAGTTTCTTTTCCAGGTAATGAATATTCTGGCAACCGGCAGCAAAAGCCGCATCAGCCATAATCATTTGCTGCAATGGAATATTGGTTTTAATGCCATCTATCACCATTTCACTCAGCGCAGTCCTCATTCTGGCGATAGCGCTGTCACGACTGCCACCATGGGCAATCAGCTTACCAATCATAGAATCATAATACGGCGGTACTTTATAGCCGTTGTAGATATGAGTTTCGCAGCGGATGCCGGGGCCACCCGGCATATGGAACTGGTCGATTAAGCCGGGGCATGGCATAAAGGTAGAGGGGTCTTCGGCATTTAACCGGCATTCTATCGCATGTCCGGTAAAAGTGACTTGCTCTTGAGTCAGTGATAAACGCTCACCGGCTGCTATCCGCAATTGTTCTTTGACAATATCAAAACCGGTAATCATTTCTGTGACCGGATGTTCTACCTGAACCCTGGTGTTCATCTCAATAAAAAAGAACTCGCCTTTTTCATAAAGAAACTCAAAAGTGCCGGCGCCTAAATAACCAATTTCCCGACAGGCTCTGGCACAACGCTCACCCATTTGCTTACGTTGCTCTTCGGTAATACCCGGTGCCGGCGCTTCTTCCACCACTTTCTGATGGCGTCTTTGCATGGAACAATCGCGCTCGCCCAAATGGATGGCGTTGCCGAACGAATCAGCCATCACTTGAAACTCAATGTGGCGAGGATCTTCCAAAAACTTTTCCATATACACGGTGCTGTTACCGAATGCCGCTCCGGCCTCGGCTTTGGTAAGACCGATAGCGCCAATCAGCGCCGCCTCGGTATGCACCGTACGCATACCGCGCCCACCACCACCTCCGGCCGCTTTAATGATGACAGGATAACCAATCTCCCGCGCCATTTTCAGATTGGTGGCGTCATCATCGCCTAAAGGATCGCCATTTCCCGGTACGCAAGGAATACCCGCCGCCTGCATAGCCTTTTTAGCGGAAATTTTATCGCCCATCATGCGGATGGTTTCCGGTCTTGGCCCGATAAACACAAAGCCGCTTTGACTGACTTTTTCCGAAAAATCAGCATTTTCTGACAAAAATCCATAGCCCGGATGAATGGCCTGGGCATCGGTTACTTCTGCTGCGCTGATAATCGCCGGGATATTAAGATAACTGTGGGTGGATGCCGCCGGACCAATACAGACAGCTTCATCAGCCAGACGCACATGCTTTAGATCGCGATCCGCCTCGGAATAAACAGCAACAGTTTTAACGCCTAACTCGCGGCATGTGCGTAAAATACGCAACGCTATCTCGCCACGATTGGCGATGACAATTTTATCAAACATAACTACCCCTAATGCTGTTTATTCAATAACAAACAATGGTTGGCCGTATTCCACGGGATGACCATTTTCCACCAGGATCTGTTTGATCTTGCCGTTTTTATCCGCTTCAATCTGGTTAAGAATTTTCATTGCCTCAATAATGCAAATGGTTTCCCCAACACTAACCGTCTGGCCAATTTCCACAAATGATTCGGAACCGGGAGAAGCTGAGCGATAAAAGGTGCCAACCATTGGCGATTTAACGACATGTCCGGCGGATTTTTCTTCAGCCGACGCTGCAGACGGAGACTGCGCGGCCACAACAGCGGCAGGCGCAGGTGCAACTGCTGCCGGTTGAGGCTGGGGTGCATAATGGTATGCCGGTTGGGCAGAATACCGGCTGATGCGCACAGATTCTTCCCCTTCACTAATTTCTATCTCAGCAATATCGGATTCCTCGATAAGATCGATCAGTTTTTTTATTTTTCTAATATCCATTGTTCTGAGTTCTCTCTACTAATATCTGATGAGCGGCTTGAAAAGCCAGTTGGTAACCGCCCGCACCCAATCCGCTGATCACGCCTACGGCAATATCTGAAAAATAAGAGTGTTTTCGGAAAGGTTCACGGGCATACACATTCGATAAATGTACTTCTATGAATGCAATTTTAGTCGCCAGCAGCGCATCGCGTATCGCCACGCTGGTATGGGTAAATGCGGCTGGATTGATGATGATAAAATCAACAAGCTGTTGATAGGCGATATGTATTTGCTCAATAATTTCATGCTCTGCATTGCTTTGCACAAAATTGAGCTGATGCCCTAATCGGCTTGCCGACTGCTCAAGACCAAGCTGTATGTCCTGTAAGCTTTTAGTTCCGTAGATTCCCGGCTCTCGAATACCTAATAAATTTAAATTCGGGCCATTAAGAACGGTAATTTTCGCCATGCGGGTAATAAACGATAGACAATTTAGAGCGCGAATTCTGCCTAATTTGTCGGTTTTTGTCCAGACAATCTGTATTTTTCGCTGCAAAGCCCGCCACAGCGCTTAATTTACGGCAATCAGCGGCTTAACAATTTCTAAAAGTTGCTGCCGGGATAACTCGCCCGGCTGCCGGTGTACGATTTGCCCGGTCTGATCGACAATCACAGTAAAAGGCACCGCATTAATAATATTCCCTAATTGTCGGGCTAACCCGATACCGGCATCACCGGCGATCAGCATTGGATAATTGATAGGATTGCCTTTTATAAAGTCTGCCACTACCGGCCTATCTTCAATCGATACCCCGACAAACTGTAGCCCAACCGCTTGAAACTCAGCCTGTAAGCGAACAAACTCGGGAATTTCTTTTAAACAGGGCGCACACCAGGTCGCCCAAAAGTTAATCACCAACACTTTACCACGCCACTGGCTAATGGCTTGCATCTCAGCGGAAACATCCGGCAAACTGAAGTTAACCACCTTAGCTGTTTCCTGAAAGGCAGACGAGGTTCGCAGCATACGCTGCGTCAACAAACCAGCCGCTAAGGCGAAAATGGCGACCAGCAGCAACAATGAGTTTTTGTTCATGCTTTTTAATTTTTGGGCTGAGTACATCTAAATATTAAACACGATGCGGATCGAAGCTGATGATTTTTTGTAATTATTCGGCATAATTTTTTAAAATCAATCTGTTATAGGATGCACTGAGCAGTATGAAGCGCGCCTTTCGCGATTGATGCGCCTCCTGACGTCGGCACATCCTATGAAGTTATCTATTTTACGCTGAGTAGTTACGATTTTTTAATCCAAATGCTGTTTTTATGCTGCGGACATAGATACATCCATGCCAGAAAAGGCCGAAACAAGTCCTGATTACTCACATGCTTCAGCCAATTCGTCATACCCGCAGGGAAACGGGTATCCAGTACCAGAAACGACAAGCCTCAAACCATCCATGGAGTCTAGATTCCAACAATCCCTGCCGGAATAACAGCTGCGATGCTGGAATGATGAATTAGCTGAAGCTTATGGGTAATCAGGAAACGCATTGACGGACGAAAGCAGAAGATTTGAGGCAAGATTTGCCAAGAACTCCATTAGAGCATAAGAAGCCGATAAAGTTGACTAGAATACCATGGAATTTATACAAACATAACTTTCCTTATATATCAATCAATTAAGCCCCCGTTTTAACAGTACTTTATTAATTGCGTTAGGTTTGAAAGAAGGCGAAAAAGTCATCATTAAATTTGTTGACAATAAATTATTTAACTGAAATAATCGCTAACGGTGCAGTTTTGATTACAAACTAAAAATAACAAGCCAAATACTTAGCTATAGGTAGCATCCCTAACGGTTTAACATTTTAAGGAATCAAATATGAACGCTTTAAAAACTCAACCACTACCCAATAAACAAAATGGCGCAACCATGGTGGAATATGCCATTATGGTTGCACTTATCGCCATTGTTGCAATTGTTGCAGTTACCAACTTAGGTACAACTGTTACTAGCGAGTTTACAACTGCCAATACTTCAATCAGTTCTGGTTAATTTTGGTAGTATGTAGTCATTCTTGCATTAATTGGCAAGGATTTTTAAAAAATTCAAAAATCATGACAAACATTAGCAAGAATAAGGAAATATTTTCTACCTGGGTGATAACAACTTAATTTAGAAACCGACCTAAATTTTATAATAAAGTCAAAGAACGGGAGCCAAATATGAAAAACACATCTTACTTAAAACAAAAAGGCACAATACTAGTAGAATATGCTACCTTGATTGCACTGATCGCGCTCGTCGCGCTTGTCGCCATTGTCGCCATTTTAGCAGCGTCCAATCCAGCAATGGAGATATATGCTATTGTAATCGCGATTGTCGCATTTATTGCAATTGCGGCAGTTTTAGCATTTGCCAAACTACATACAGCTGATAATGGCCAACTTACACATGCCGATACATCAGTCTCTTCTAGTTAATTTTTGGCAGTCTGTAGTCATCCTTGCATTATTGACAAGGACTTTATAACGCGCTAAAAAACATGACAAGTATTAACAAAATATAGTAAGGCTTTCTAAGTTGAGCGATGATATTATTTAGAGGCTAAACTAAATTACAATAAAGTCAAAGAACGGGAGCCAAATATGAAAAACTCATCTTACTCAAAACAAAAAGGCGCAACAATGGTGGAATATGCCATTATGGTTGCCTTGATTGCCATAGTCGCCATCGTAGCGGTTACCAACCTTGGTACAACTGTTTCCGGCAAGTTTACTGCAGCCACTACGGCTATTAGCTCCGGCTGATCTATCATTTAAATCTGCAACCTTACCCACCTGACCAAAAGCACTTTAAATTCTATTTTTTCGAAAGAACCGGAGTTAAATATGAAAAACACATCTTACCCAAAACAAAAAGGCGCAACAATGGTGGAGTATGCCATTATGGTTGCTTTGATTGCCATAGTTGCCATCGTAGCGGTTACCAACCTGGGTACAACTGTTTCCGGCAAGTTTACCGCAGCCAATACCGCTATTAGCTCTGGCTGATCTATCAATTTAATCTTGTACTCTTACACACAAGACCATTTTTGATCTTGCGTGTAAGCGCAAGCTATTTGCTTTCAAAAAATCCTGACAATACTCTTTTTAACGCTGACAGACAATTCCTGCCTGTTTTACCCAGCGCATATTAATCGTTGCATAAATTCTTGCATTCAAATCCGCTGATAAAGGCAAACATCGATTTTGGCGTCTAACTAAGCAATTGCCGGCATTTTCTGCACTATCCGACCAGTTTGAATTGAGTTATCATCTACCAATGCAATTAATCTACGAACTTTCGCAAACCAACAACACTACCAAGCCACTTAGCTTTCAACAAGGTCTGCTGTGTACGATGATATACTGGCAATATAATCGATCAAGATAACCTCATGACTCCACGCTTTTTAATAATGCTAATCATTGCAACCCTCCTGGCAGGAGGTGCGGCTTTAATAGCAAATCACTGGATTTTATCTCAATCCGACAACAAGCCCGCCGTTGTTGAAAACAACCCTGAAAAAGCTTTGGCTTATGTGGCAATTGCCGATATCCACTCGGACACTCATCTTGATAACAATCTATTTAAACTGCAGAGCTTTGATAAAAACACCATTCCACCTCAGGCCGTTACCGAAGAAGACACACAAAAAGTTCCTAATACCATCACAGGCAAGATTGCCCAAACCAATATTTATGCGGGCGCAATTTTATTAAAGCCACAAATAAATGAACGCACCAGCGACTTATCTACCCGAATCATGCCCGGAATGACCGCAATCAGCGTACGTGTTGATGATGTCACAGGTGTTGCCGGTTTTATTCAGCCTAAAGATGAAACCGATATCATTGCCACTCATAAAAATGGAGGGCTTTACGTTTTATTACGCAAAGTAAAAGTTGTGGCTATAGACCAGATTTCCTCAGGAGATCAGGCAAAACCGGTGGTTGTTCGGGCCTTGACCCTGGAAGTAAGCCCTGAAGATGCCGTTAAACTCGTTGAAGCCGCGCGAATCACACCACTACAATTTGCTTTGAGAAACCCAATGGATATGGACACCACTATCTCATCAACTGAAAACAATGAGATCGATACCATGCCTTATCAGACTGAAAAACAATTTCAGTCTCAGCCTTCAATCAAGATTCTTCATTGGGGAAGTCATGCATTCGAGCAATGTCATTTAAATGGCTTATGCGAGCCGGCAGGATCTTAACCTAAGCACAATTAATTGTACTAATTTAAAAAACAATTTGTAACTACTCAGCGTGTTTTTTATTAAAAATCAATGTGTTATAGGATGCGCCGAACAGTGTGAAGCGCATCTGTCGCGATTGATACGCCTCCTGGCGTCGGCACATCCTATGGATGTTACAGCGGTTTCAACTCTGTTTATTTGTGGAAATAATCAAAAATATTAGCAATTTTTGATAAATATCAATTTGTTACATTCTAAGATGTACTTAACCGAATATGAAACCGTTATATCTATTTTACGCTGAATAGTTACAACAATTTTAACTGAATAGTTATCACTTAATGATCGCCTAATTATGCTAAAGATTAATATCATCAAATTGCTTAAATTGGTGGCAGCACTATTATTAGCAGCCTATACCTTCCAGACGAGTGCCGAAATAAGCACTAGCCGCGAAAGCCGGCATATAAGCTATCAAGTGCCGATGAACAAATCACTATTAGTCAATCTTGATCAAAATATCGCTAAAGCCAGCCTGGGAGCGCCCAATGTCGCCGACATGACTCTATTAGATTCTAGGCAACTTTTATTGCGCGGGATGTCGATTGGAGGAACCAATATCACCTTATGGGACAGCAACAATCATGTAGCTATGGTTGTCGATATAGAGGTAACCCATAATTTAGATGGCATTAAACAAAAACTTTACGAACTAATGCCTAATGAGGCAATTGAAGTTCGAAATGCCGATAAATGTATTATCCTTAGCGGTCAGGTCTCGAATATAGTTAATATGGATTATGCCATGAAGATTGCCTCTGGTTACGTTTCTGGCGGTGGCGGCAGCGGCGCCCCAAGTGCCAGCGCCAGCAGCGGCTGTGGTTTTGTCAGTGGCGGTGGTGGCGGTGGTGGTGGTGGTGCAGGCGGCAGTCAAAGTATTATTAATATGATGCAAATTGGTGGTGAGCAACAAGTCATGTTGGAAGTCAAAGTTGCCGAAGTGAGCCGTACGGTAGCCAGAGCATTGAGTCTAAATATTAGCGCATCATCCGCGCAAAGTCAGCATGGCCCATTTATCTGGAATGTACTTGTCAATCAGGCAGGTGGCGCATTTTCAGGGAGTGCTTTAGCCAATACCCTATTAAACTGGAGTCTTAACTTTAGTAGAAATACTTCTCTGGCAACCATTTTAGCCGAACCAAATTTGACCACACTCAGCGGTAAGACAGCTTCTTTTCTTTCGGGCGGGGAATTTCCCTATGTTTCAAATTGTTCTTCAACGGGAGGTAGTTGCACAACCAGTTTTAAACCATACGGCGTGAGCCTGAAGTTCACCCCCGTTGTTTTAGGTTCTAATAAAATTAACCTGAACACTGAAGTTGAAGTGAGCCAGTTATCTAATACCGCCAACCAAACCCTTACCCAAGGACTTTCAAGTTCCGACAGTGATGCGGTTCCTATTTTACAGTCCACGCCTAGTCTGGAAGTCAGAGGCGCCACTTCGACTATAGAGCTGGCTGACGGGCAAACAATGTCCATTGCCGGTCTAATTAGTGTTGATGAAACCAATTTACAAAATCAAACCCCCGGACTAGCGGACATCCCGGGAATAGGCGCCTTGTTTAATAATCGACAAGCCAATATGGATAACAAGGAATTAGTTATTTTAATCACGCCTCATCTGGCAAAACCGATACCACCCAATCAAATTAAACTTCCTACTGATTATTATGTCGAACCTGATGATATAGAATTTTACTTATTAGGCCGAATGGAAGGTAGAAAAAAACAGACTAATACCAATCAGCCGCCGGCATTTAATCCACTGTCTGGAGGAACTACCGGACAGTTTGGTCACCAAATTAGTGGTGGAGATCCCCAATGAAAATGTATAGCATTTTTATCATAATAGTTTTGAGTTTAGGGCTTGCTGGCTGCCTTGAGAGTACATACAAAGCTTATGAGCTGGAGAATGGCTTTGGTAAAAGCGTTCATCATTTAGTCGCCGTCCAGAGTTTAACACCACAGCCAATCTTAGATAATTCACCTATAACAATAGATGGCTATGCGAGTGGCAATATCATCCGATCCTATCGAAATGGTTTTGGTCAGGATGCACCATTGCAGGCTCAGCCATCAATTAGTATCAGCGCAATAGGAAGTGGTAGCAGTGGTCAATAATTTCACTTCATTGTCTTTATTAGATTCTCAGTCCTGTTTGCGAAAGCATTGTTTGCCACTTAGCACAATTTCAGCCATAATCACAAGGGTCGTTACAGATGCCACCCATCCGGTGCCACATACATAAAATCATGTCAATGACATTGTTACATTCGTATCCCGACTAAAATTGCTAGCTAAATTGATTACAAATACATGCAAAAGGCATCCATTTCAATTCAAATTTTAGGTAGCAACTCAGTTAAATTAAGCAAATATCAAAGCCAGATCTCAGCTTTAATCAACAAAGAAGTCACTACATATTTATTTGACAACTCAGCGCATGAGCGAGTTTTTGAACACAATAGCCTACCTGACGTATTGATTTTTCTTCTTGATGACACCACGGTTGGTGCGCTAAATCAGCTAACAGCTTTATCAGTCCGTACCATTTTGCTGGTGATTGCCGGAAACGACAATCATCAACAAATGCGATTAGCTATGCAGGCTGGAGCCCGGGATTTTTTTACCGATCCTGTTGATAGTCAGGAGTTGTATAAATCTTTAAGCCGAATTATTTTTGATGTACACCGGGAACAATCAAAGAAAGGCGGTGTAACTGCAATAGTAAATGCCAAAGGTGGTTCAGGCGCAAGCTTTATTGCCTGTAATCTGGCGCATATGACCTCATCTCTCTCCGATGCTAATGTGGTATTGGTTGATTTTGATTTACAATATGGCTCGCAGGCATTAAACCTGGATATCAATCCTATAAATTCCATCGTTGATGCGCTTAATGATATTAGTAAACTGGATTTTGATGCTATCAACGGTTATATGACTTTGCATAAAAGTGGTTTGCGGTTGCTGTCAACGCATAGCGAACAAATCGTATTGCCTGGCGAAGTCAAAGCGGAAAATGCGGGTCAACTATTAACCCTGCTGATCAGCTATTACGATCAAGTTTTTCTCGACATCCCCCCGCAGATTGATGCTTTATTTGCTATCTTAATAGAACGCTCTGATAAAGTGATTATTGTTATCCAGTTAACTCTGGCACATATAAGAAATGCTAATCGATTAATTAATATATTAAAATCGGAGTTTAACTTTATAGCAAAAAACATTCATGTTGTTGTGAATAGATATGATGGCAGAGGTAGTTCATCTTTAGATTTAAGTCAGATTGAGTCGGCATTGCAATCGGGTACTATTTACACGATTGCAAACGATTTTAATAATGCCATACAGTCTTCCAATCTAGGTAGTCCTATCTATGATTACGCAAAAAACTCACCTATTGTTCCCGCTTTACAACAACTATTGAAGGTTGTTAACATTTCTATTAAGGAAAAACCTAAAAAATGGTCTTTTAAAGCACTTTTTAGTGGCAAAGATCATTAACTTACGTTAGATTAAAAATCATAATCATTCAGGGCAGGATGGGTAGAACGAAAATTCAAGAAGAGCCTAGTTTTAGCATTATTAGAGTTTTAATATTTTCCTGTGCTTTAGGAAAATAAACCGGAGACTCGTCAATTGCCCGGAGAAGATATTGTTCCGCTATATCGTATCGACCTATCATCATACAAATATAACCAATATTATTAAATGTGTCGGCAACCGGCATAATGCGATTAAAAAGAGTGACTGCATTAGTAAAATTGCCATTTTTAATCTCAATCAATGCCAAATTATGAATAGCTCTTTCATGCAAATTATTATAAGAAAGTACCTTATTAAATAGGTGCCTGGCTTTGGCTTCATCACCTGAAAGATAGTATGAATAACCGAGATTATTCAGCAGCATGGGATTACTGGGCTGAATAGCCAGCGCCAGCTGATATTGGGCAATGGCTTCTGGGCTATGCCGAGAAAGATCAGCAATAACGCCTAACCCATTATAAGATTTCCAGCGATCACTGCTATTTTTTACGACGATATCAAAATGGTTTTTAGCCTTATCTATCTGGCCATTCCCTAAAAAATACAAGCCCAACCCCTCATTTGCCGACAGATTGTTATTATCAATTTCCAAGATAGTTTGATATATTTTAACAGCCGACTCTGTTTGTTTTTTATTGTTATGAATAGCGGCAATATGCTCCAGGACTTTTATATTTTTACTATTAAATTGCAAAGCCTTGGCAAAATAAAATAAGGCGTCATCTGATTTTCCTTCATTTAATGCTATTTCTGCTTTATTATAAGCACCCTCTTCTGTAGTGATATCAGGATCCAGCAGGTTTAATATGTCATTTGAATTTTGTACACTATTTTTATTGGCATCCGGCTTGGTGCTATGCAAATCGCAGGCACTGAGCATCAGCATGGCCAGGCAAAAAACAGCCAACATATTTATCATAATTTTACAAATGTCGCGTACACTGAAAGGAGCGCAGGCCCCAGGATAACGATAAAAATTCCGGGAAAAAAGCAAAAAGCCAGGGGCAGCATCATTTTTACCCCCAGTTTAGCCGCTTCTTCCTCTGCATTCTGCATCCTTTTATCTCTAAGTTCTTCAGCAAAGATACGCAAGGTATTACTGATACTGCTGCCAAAACGCATACTTTGTGCCAATGCCGATGTTAATCCGCGTATTTCTTCAACGCCTGTTCTGGTGACCAAATTTTTTAATGCCTGCTCTCGCGTGACGCCGGTTGTCATCTCTGCACTGACCAGATTGAGCTCATAAGCCATCTCCTCACAGATTAACTGGGTGTTTTTAGCCACCCGTAGCAGACCTGCATCCATCCCCAAACCTGCTTCAGTGCAGACGATTAAATCATCAATCACACCGGCAAAAGAATTTTTAATCGTTTTTTTCCTCTTTTCAACCATTTTGTCCAGGTAAAAGCTGGGGCCAATAAATCCCAGTAAAAATCCAGAACATATTAATAATAAAACAGAGATAAAACTTAAGTTTGAAAAAAACAGAGTAAGGGTATACATGATAAACGGTAATCCTATCGTTAATAGGATTTTTATACCATGATATTGTACAAGACTATTTTTACTGTGATATCCGGCATGTAATAATCTTTGCTGATCGTAACTTAAGTCACCTCCCATTTCCTTATTGACTACATAGCTACCTAAAACACGACTTGATTTACGAAAAAAACTATGCGACTTTTTATCTCCGGTGATAAACCTCAGCCGATTTCTAACAGGATTGTACACACCAAAATATAAAAAATAAAAAGAGAACACTATCGTAAAAATTGAGCTGGCCAACAAACCCATAAACAGCCAACGCCCGACAACTTGATCACCGAGAATATTTGAAGTACTTTGTATAAACTGATTCATAAACCAACCTAGTAATCAAAATTAACTTGTTTTCTCACCCATAAACCACCCGTTACCTGTAAAGTCAATCCCAGCCAAAGTAAAAGATGTCCATTTTCGGTTTCAAAAAGAGGCTTAAGATAACTAGGGGAGTTAAATTGAATGGCAATAAACACAATAAATGGCAGCAGCGCCAGTACCCATGCCGACATACGGCATTCTGCCGTAATTGTTTTGACTCGACGCTCAAACCGAATACGTTTTCTTAATATATCACAAGTTTTCTCTAACAACTCTGACAGATTTCCACCTGTTTCATGCTGTATCAGAATGGCGGTAGTCACTGCCATTAAATTGGTACTTGGCACTCTGACCAGAAGATTATTAAACGCATCTTTAATATCGAGTCCATAGTTAATTTCTTCAAAGGTAATACCAAACTCAATCGCTATCGGCGGCTGGGATTCCTTAGCGATATAATGCATAGCCTCATTAAACGGGTAACCTGCCTTAAGCGCACGAGTCATCATATCTAAAGCATCTGGTAATTGTTCTTCAACCATAGCCAGTCTATTTTTACGATCCAGCTTAAGCTTAAAGATAGGCAAAAACCCTGCCAATAGCGAGGCGCTAACGATGACAATAATATTACCTATAAAATACCAGCTAAGTGCACATGCCAGTAATGCCAAGCCAAACATCAAGGATACAATTAAATGGGCAGGATAAGTCTTCCCTGCCTGATCCAATAGATCATCAAGCGCAGCAGTGTCGAGTGAGGCTTTCAGTAAGCGTTCCACAATTGATACTTCGTGTGAATACTTTTTTCTGACCAAAGACTGTTCGCCACTACTTTCATCTTCAGTAGCTTTGCGAATACGATCTTTGATCTCCTTATTTTTTCCCGTATCAAACGAACGGGTTAAAATAAACAAAAACAACAAAAAAGCGGCTGTAAAAACCAGCACCATGATGATAATAGAGGTGGATTTATCCATTTTTTTTACAGTTGTTAATTTGTTTGATCAATATAAACATTATGCGATAAATTAATACCGCGCTGCTTCATACGTTCGTGAAATCTTGGTACAATACCTGTCGAAATATGCCGGCCAATGATATTGCCTTTCTCATTAATACCTTGCCGCTCATATTTAAATATTTCCGACATAGTAATAATATCCCCTTCCATATTGTTAACTTCACAAACACTGACTATTCGCCTTTTACCATCTTCCATTCTTTCCAACTGTAATACCACATTGATGGCTGCCGCAATCTGACTGCGTATGGCTTTAGCGGGCATATCAAAGCCTGACATGGTTACCATGTTTTCAATACGAGCCAAAGCATCACGAGGGGTATTAGCATGAACTGTTGCCAGTGATCCATCATGCCCGGTATTCATTGCCTGCAACATATCAAATGCTTCCACACCGCGCACCTCGCCAATGATGATACGGTCAGGTCGCATCCGTAAACTGTTTTTAACCAGATCCCGCTGCGTTATTTCACCTTTACCTTCGATATTGGCAGGCCGAGTTTCCAGTCGCACCAGATTATCCATTTTTAATTGCAGTTCAGCTGCATCTTCTATGGTGACAATCCGTTCATGCTCAGGAATGTGATTGGATAGTGCATTCAGCATGGTGGTTTTACCTGATCCAGTTCCACCGGAAATCAGCACATTCAGCCTGACTTTAACCACGTTGCTTAAAACGTCAGCCATTGCCTGAGTTAAAGCGCCAAAGCCAATCAAATCTTCCAATTGAATTTTATCAACTCTAAACCGGCGTATGGATAATGAAGGCCCATCAATTGCCAAAGGAGGGATAATGGCGTTAACCCGCGAACCATCCTTTAAGCGGGCATCAACCAACGGTGATGATTCATCAATCCTGCGACCAACTTGACTGACAATTCTATCAATCACTTTTAATAAATGCGCATCATCCTTAAAAGTAATCGGGGTTTTTTCCAGCAAACCAAAACGCTCTATAAAAACTGATTTATAGCCATTAACTAAAATATCAGATATACTTGGCTCATAAAGCAAATGCTCTAGTGGCCCCAAGCCTAATATATCGTTGACAATTTCATTCACAATTAATTGCCTAGTTCTGGCGATTACCGGTATTGATTCTTCATCAATAATTCGGCGAGTAATTTCGCTAATCTGCTTTTTGGCATCGCCGCTCACCATTTTAACAATTAATGACAAATCAAGCACCTGCATCAGTTTTTGATGTATGCTTTCCTTATACTCCAAATCTCTAAAGGATAAAAGATCAAACGTTAACGGCAAATTTGGGTTAGGGATATTTTTGGTAGTATTACTGACTTCAACAGATTTGCTCTGCTCAGGTGTAGGGGTATCATTTTGGTTGTTGTCGCCAAAAAGGCGTGTTCTTAGACTCACGGTAACCCCCTATTGTAATTATTTTTAGACTGCTCTAATATACCCTTATGAGCCAGATTATTTATGCCAGCACTTATCCTTAACCTGTTAAAGCAGCTCTAATTTGTTTAACCGCCGCGTGAATTTTTAAGTCCAGCAAAATATTGCCTAAAAATACACTGGCTTTGCCGGCATCACCATCGGCGCCAATAGCAGCAAATTCGGTAGCTATATAATTAACTTTTAACGCTGATCTTACTCCTTCAGGAAAAACCGCCATTAATTCCGAAGTATCTCTTATTCCGGCATGGGTGCCAATCTGTGCTGCCGAGTAGCCATTATTAAGCAAATAAGTATATTGGGAATTGTCTGCATAATAATTGCCAACATGCAGCACTATAACACCTTCTTTTTGCCATAACTGGCTCAAACGTTCTGCAACCCGTTGCTGTGCGGCCTGATTGCCGCCACTATCGCCGATAAAGGCAATCATTTTAAAACCATGCTGCTGCAAGCTGCGTGCGGTTGATTCCAACACCGCTTCAAACTCTGCTTCTGAAATTGACAAGGTACCGGCAAATTTCATATGCCCCGTCGGCGGGTCAATATTGCCTTCCGGAACATAACTGATCACGGGTGCAACTAAAGTTTTACCCAGGCTTTCTGCAATTTTGGCCGCTGTGTACTTAACTATCTCATTATGTTTGCCTAAAATCATATGAAGGCCATTTTGTTCTGTGCCTCCAGTAGGAACCAACACAGTTGTTGAACCGCTATTTATCGCCTCTCTGACTTCCAGCCAGGTCATATTTTCTATTAATCTATTACCTGCTGCCTGGACTGGCTCAATAGCATAATGACTAAAATAAACAGCTGGGAACACTATCAACAAAAACACTATAATAGACAGATAGCGATTGGGTTCTAGAAGCATTTTAAACCTAAAATTTCGAGACAATCTAATAAATGGCATAAAATATAAACTCCAGAACGTAGAAAACTTTTCATTTTCTTCAGTGCCCAAACCAAAATGGAGAGCCTCCTTTTTTTTGGGAATGTATAAAGTGCCAAATAAACCATCCCAAAAAGCGAAGGTAAATCCCATATTTTTATCGAAATGTTCAGGTGCTGCACTGTGATGGATTTGATGCTGGGCAGGACTGATAAATATTCTGCTAAAAAATGGCCCCCAACTCCACCAGATATGTGAATGCCTTAAATTGTAGCCCAACAAATAAAACAAAATCAATATAACATTAACGCCGTAAACATTATATGAAACAGCAACCTGACCCAATAAAAAATTCATGCAGCCCAAGGCTGCGCCAATAAACAGACCACCTGAGCTAAGTACCAATACCGTGTCAATGGGATGGATTCTGAATACTGTCATCGGTGTCATCACTTCTGCCGAATGATGAACCTTATGAAATTCCCATAACCAAGGAATCCTGTGCTGTAAAAAATGGGCAAGAAACAGTGCAAAATCACCAAAAATGGCCAAAATCAGGGTATTAAAAAAAATCATACCCTCAATATTTTGCCATTGCCCTTTGAGCATAGGAAACCAGTCATTCAAACTATTTTCAACAAAATAGGATACAACGACCGATAACGAGGAAAAAAATGCACCGAAAACAGCACTTTGAAACAGTATATCAGCATAAAAAAACAGATAATCATTAACAGCCGACCGATGCAAAATGATGCTTTTCGGAAAGCAATAAGCCCAGACACTAGTCGCCGCTTTGCTGGATCGTTGCTTATCGCTTATAAATAAAAAAAAAGCAATAGCAAACGCAGATAATAGATTTAGCCAATAAATCCTATCAGAACTTGTAAAAAACAAGGTAAAAGGAGCTAATAGCTGTTCAATCATTTGTTCTGTCCAGGAGGATTAGGTTAAAATTTGTAAAATCGCTATATTAGCAAGCCGAACAGTTACCCATTATTATTGACTTACAGCGTTTTCATATCCGGTTAAATACATCGTAAAAATCAAGTCTTTGATATATACTTTTCTGAAAGTTTTGATTTTTCCCATAAATAAACAGAATTGAAACGGCTGTAAATATTTATTGTCAATCATACTTTGATCATCACTACTCAGGAATATGCCCCTGCATCCAAAAACGTGGGTCGTAAAGTTTTGGGTGTTCTCGTGTAGAAGCGTTAACCCCTAACAATCTTGGCCTTAAGCTTGGCAAAATACAGTATGTTAGTGTCATCATCAATACAATTGAGCCCAGCAAAACAAGCCCATGATGTTTTATTATGCCAGCTTTAGTATTGAACTGAAAATAAAGACCAAACATCCAGCCAATTACAATAACCATTAAAACTTGACTGACGGGCATCACAACAACCCCATCAACCAGCGAATAAACAAATGCCGAGCATATGGTGCCAAATAAAACCACCCATAAAATTCTATCCTCAGACGATTCATCTAAATGCTTAAATTTTTTAATCCATAAAAAAATGCCGTACGCTGTTATAGTAAGCAATATAAGTGCTGATGGCAACCCAGTTTCGGCAGCATATTGAAGAACACTATTATGCGGATGAGCATAAAATGGATTGGGGTAATAACTGCTTATGGGATTTGGAAAATATGCAAAATGCATAGGTCCAATACCTAGCCATGGATGCGTAATAATGTAGTTTAAGGAAAGCTTTAACAAATATAGTCTTGGTGTATCACTAAGCAATTCATTGATGCTACGCCAGCCTGAGATTTCTTCTATACCAAAATACCACGGCAATAATTTAAAAAAAAACAAAGCCCCCATCATGCCATAAATTAAAAATTTAATATTTAATTTAATAAAGCTTAATGCATGACTTTTAAAGAAAATAAAAGAAAAACACAATCCAGATAGTATTGAAATAACCGAGCCTCTACTGCCGGAATAGAATAATAAAATCGCCCAACCTATTGATGTTACCTTAAGAAGACGGATCAATAACAAATATTTTTTGTTAACAATAAATAAAGGATAGTTGATTATAAAAAACAACCACACCTGATATTGAGTAAAAAAACGTATATTTTCAAAACCTGTAAACAAATCAGGAAAATACAGTGGTATTTTGTAAACCAATCTTAAAAAATAAAGCATAAAAAAGTTAAGCTGGTAAACAATGCAACTGACAAGCAATGAGATAATCATTAAAAAATTGAATATCACCTTGTTAAGCAAAAACAAGCTAAAAACCGTCATGCTAATCAGAAATAAGCCAAGATATAAACCTTCTTCTAGGAAGGCACTACGACTTAAAGGTGCATAAGTTGCCGACAAAGTAATAAGCAGCAATAAAGCGATGAATGATATTCTGATTGAAGGAGAGAAAAAGTAAAAATGACTTATCAAACGACCTCTAAAGTCGACATTAAATAAAGCAATTAAGTTTATGTAAATTATGCCTACTTCAAAAATTCTTTTGTTGTCGAATGTTAGCCAACTATTATTAGGCGTAATAACAACATAAAGCATCAACAGCAAAAAAATGAATAATTCTACTGGAACAGCTTGGTAGAATTTTTTCAACATGCTATAAAAACCATTATAAATAAACTATTGCGCATTATTGGGTATCAAACGCGGACTCATCAGCGTGCTGCCAACAGCGGCAAAAAGCGTACTAACATTAGCCATTGCATTATTTGATAGACAAGTGGGGGTATTATCAGAATAAAATAAAGGCGAGAGAGTACTTGAAGTCGGCGCTGTTGTTGATGCTGTTTTGCCGGCAAGCCATTGTAAAGTGGTACACGGCTGAACCCCTTTGTCGTTGACATGGCTTAGATTAGAGGTATCTGTCGAACAACCTCCGGAAGTAGCCGCCTGATAAGCAATAACATAAACCCAGGTTGATGCTGTTTTAGCGGCATTGGCTGCAACAATTGCTTGTTGACACTCATTAGTCGCATAGCTGGAATTTATTTCGCTGCCTGATGCATTGGCATCGCCATCCGAAAGGATAATCATGACGTTTTGCTGTTTATTGGTCGCCGATAATGCGGTCAGATTAGCTTGCGCCTGATAAATGGCCTGGGCATAATAAGTACCCTCGCCGCCCGGAGCAGCAATGCCGGTACATTTAGTACCGGTTGGCCCTATGCCCACGGCGTTTATCAGAGAATTGCTGGTATTTGCCTGGCCATTTGTCATATAACTACTGGAAGGCGTTAGCGCCACAACTGTGCTGATCATGCTGGTGGTATCTTCCCAAAGATAAGAGCCGCTGCCTGCCATATAGCTTTTTGTCGTAATCCCTGCGCTATTACAACTGGCGTCGGTAGTGACTGAGGCTTGCGAGGCCAATGGCGGAAACACCACCAGACCGACATAATCACCAGCGGTTTTGAGCTGATTGACTAATGATTGCGCGCCATTCAGCGCGCATTGAAGCTTGGTGACATTACCGCAGTTTGCATCAGTCGTATTACTCATTGACTTGGTCGTATCCAAAACAATGACCACATTCAGCGCTTGCGCCCCGCCACCGCCGGCACTCGCGGTTGATGTTGCAGTAATTGAAATTGAATTAACGCCTAATATCGGCCCAAAAGTCAAGGCGACACTGGCTGTCTGGCTAACCCGAATGCCGTTGTAAGTTGAGTTTGCCTGAGACGCCGGCAACGTGACACTGTTGAGTTTAAGTGGCGTTATAGTAGTCGACTTTATCGTCACATTACTTGGCAAGGCATTATAGCTACTACTGCCACCGGCGGCATAAAGCTGCGCACTGCTATTTGCTTGGGTCCAGGTGCCGGTCCAGAGCGACTGCCCACCAGCCAGCGCAGCGGCATCGGTTGCGGACTGTAACAGCCTTTGGTTGCTAATAATTTGACTGATGTCGATTGCGAATGCCGAGAAGGCCAGCAAGGAGACCATTAAAATGGCGACAAGAACAGTAAAAACACCTTGTTGATGAGTCGGTATCTGGCAGACGAAAAATTTTCTGCTGATCATTTTATGTACTCCCAAAATTAAAGCAAGATGTGATTACTTACATTACACGCTCTGTTATTGCATGCGTTAGCGTAGCGGGCATAGCATACAGGGAACTAATAATAATTGGTGTAAAAGTATAGCTAACTGCTACGTTTGCGGTGCTGCCCTTATTGTTAATCAGGGCTGTGCCGCAAGTGGGTGTTGAATTATCGGTGCAAGCAGTACCGTTAACACTGGTTGTGATGGTTAGACTACTTAAAGTCAAACCCGATGCAGCGGCCTTTACTTGGCTCACGGTATTGGCATTTGCGGTGGTTGATCCTGCCTGTCCGGCAAAATACCGCGCGCCCACTGCCGTAGCGTTTGTTAATATCATGTAGTCACTCAGTAACCAGCCAACCTGCAAGATACCGACCAGTATATATAAAATCAGTGGCAGAATCAGAGCAAATTCAACCATGACGGCGCCTTTTTGCTGATTGTTCACACGATCCCTTTTAAATTTGAGAGCGGTTGATGAGGCTGTTTGCAATTAAGCGTAACTATTTAGCGTGATTTTTAGTCTGCAAAGCAATGTGTTTAGGATGTGCTGAACAGCGCGAAGCGCATCTTTCGCGTACGCAGTTTATCTATTTTTGCTGAATAGTGACAATTAAGCTTATGAAGCAAGCGTATTAATAAGTCCAATCATACAATTTTCCTGTCGCAGGATACAAGCGCTTATTGCACAAATTGTGATGCGGTTATCGAATTAAGCTGACACGTCTGGCTACCATAACTGCCTGTACAGTTTTGTAGCGGTGATGGTATTAACGGCATCTGTACTAATGGCGTATAGGTGTAAGCAATAGCCACTTCTGCCGTTAAGCCAGGTGCTGGCGGATTACTGGTGGGTGGGGATAAAGAGGCATTGAGCGTACCCAGTGCCGTTGCACAGGCACTATCGCTGGTGCAAGTTGTCAAATTAGGCGATACACCAATTGCCAGAGTGATAGTCAGGGTGCTATTCATAGTGCTCCCCGAAAAGTTTGCCACTGTATTTTGTACAAGGGTTATTGTGTCAGTGTGCGGGGTGGCGTATCCACGCTCGGAAGCAAGCAGTGCAACGCCGGTTAACGCCGCGTTATTCAAAATCACATAATTGTTAAGTAGCCAGCCGTACTGCACTATCCCCAATATAATCGCCAGAAACACAGGCAAAGCTATGGCTAGCTCAATGATTGTAGCGCCGCTTTGCCGGTTCAGTACCATAATCCTTCCGCATTTTATTTGATTGATCCTAGAATCAGCAGTTGGACACGTTCCAGGCCTATCTTTTCCAGTAACGATGCCTTTACGATAACAGAAGAGCAGTCAACTGCTGATTCTAGGTTGATAGCCACGCATTACAATAAAATATCCTAATACCACGCCAGCCCTATAACTTTTCCTGATTACCCCTAAGCTTTCAACCAATGCGCCATACCCGCTGAGAGACGAGTATCCAGTATCATGGACGGCTAGCGGCACAAGCTACCGCCTTCCACTTGATATTACAACCTATACTCGGTATTTGCGCCACCGTAACAGTGCGGCCTGCCAGCATATCATCCAAAGCACTTCGCAATGCTTCTCCGGTGACCGGTATAGCGTTGCTCGGCGTCGCGCCATCCAGCCTACCACGATACACACAGGCCAAATCGGCATCAAACAGATAAATATCGGGAGTACAGGCCGCTTGGTAAGCCTTGGCAACCGCCTGGGTTTCGTCATATAAATAAGCCGCAAACGGGTTGCCCCAGGCCGCCATTAATTCTTGCATTTTCTGTGGGCTATCTTGCGGATAAGTTGCCACATCGTTGGCACTGATGGCGATAGTCGCCACACCCAATGCGGCATATTGTTCGGCAATCGCGATTAAAGCCGATTTAACATGCAATACATAAGGGCAATGATTACAGATGAACAGAATGATGGTTCCGCGTTCACCTTTTAGATCCTGCAAGCTGAACTGCTTGCCGCTGACTGTATCCGGCAACACAAACGCCGGGGCAATGACGCCTAAAGGCAGCATATTAGATTGAGTGGCGGCCATGGTTTATCCTTTGGTTTTGATTAAAATAATGGCGTATTACATTGGACTAGCATAACTATTTACTATTTACCTTAGATAAACTGCATAGCGCATCAATCGCGACCAATGCTATAACAGCTTGTTTTTCTAAAAAACACGCCAAACAGTTACGGACCGGCAAAGATTTTACCTGACAAAATTTCCGTTATCAGCGCCTTATAACCAGCGGTGCCGCGCTCTATGGTAAAGCGATTGACCGCCGTTTGCCGCGCCGCGTTACGCAGAGCCTGCATTTGGTCGGGATGATTGAACACGGCATCTACCGCATCGGCAATGGCTGGTGGTGAAAAGAAATTAACCAATAGGCCGTTTTCACCGTCACGCAACACTTCTGTCACCGGCTGGGTGCTGGAGCCTATCACCAGACATCCGGCCGCCATCGCCTCCAGCATAGACCAGGACAACACAAACGGCACAGTTAGATAAACATGCGCCGTAGAAATTTGTAACACGGTTAAATATTGCTGATAAGGTATACGGCCCAGAAAATGAACGCGCGCAGGGTCTATAGACACTTCCGCCAGATATTTTTCCCGATAGTTTTGGCCATTTGCCAAACGCGAGCCGTAACTGACATCGTCTCCACCAACAATCACAATATGAGCGTTCGGCCTGCGCTTGCAGATTTCCGCTACTGTCCGCATAAAGATATGAAAACCCCGATAAGGTTCCAAATTTCTGGAGACATAGGTAATCACTTCATCATTTCGACTTAATACCCGCCCATTTGCCAAGGTCAAAGTCGCCTCAGGATTGGGTACGGCCAAGCCGACGTTAATCCCTTCATGTATCAAACGTAATTTGGGCTGGTACTCGGCCGGAAACACGCTGCGCTGCCAGCGGGTGGGCGTGATACCGGCATCGGCGGTATGTAAGGACAATAAATTGATGCCGTTGCGGGTTCTAACCAATATTCTGCCGTCTGCACTTAACGGTTGTTCGGGGTCAAAGCCGACATCGGCGCCTTCGGTATGAAAAAAGAATTCAAAAAACCCCACCAATGGCGTGTTGGGGAAAACTTCCTTCACGTATAAAGCCTCACCCCAACCGGCATGGGCAAAAATGACATCAGGATGAAAGTTGATTTCCTTTAGTTTCAACAAGGCCGTTATCACGCCGTGGCCGTTTAAGATATAATTTTGAGTTAAATCCAGATAGCGATGCACAGACTGCGGCGGAGCCTGGATGGGCGAGTAGACCACGCTATCGATATTCGGCATTTTTGGCGCATAAGCCTGACAGACCGCAAAAACTTTATTGTCGGGTGAACTGGCCAGTTCGTTGGCGATATGCCTAAATTGCCCTGGAAAATTCTGATGAATAAATACTATGTTCATGTGGATGATGAGCTGGTCGAGTAAAACTGTGTCGTTTTAAGATTCGGTAACCTAATTAATCTGCTGTTGCAGAGCCGCCCTAATACAGCGCAGGATGCTATAGCTGTAAACGCCGTCAAAATGCTCATAAACCGGCCGCAGGGCATTTTTCTGCTGTTCCGGCAATGCCAGTAAAATGGTTTCTATGCTCTGAATTTCAGCAGCCGGTAAATCGATCACTTCCGCCAGTTGTAACTTGCCCCTTTCCAGGCCTTTGGACAAATGCGCGTAGATGGTTTCTTCTTTAAGCCCGCGCCTGTCCGCCACTTGCGCGACGCTTAAACCCAATCTGAACAGTTCCAGGGTTTCATCGCTGGTATCGCTGCCGGCAGAACCTGTAGCGGTGTCCGCCGCCCCAGGAAACGCCATCAACACGGCCAAAAACTCAGCGCCGTATAATTTTAATTTGCGTTCACCAACGCCGGACAACAGCGCCAATTGTTTAAGCGTAGCCGGCCTACTTTCAAGCATAGCCATCAGGGTGGCATCGTGAAAAATCACATACGGCGGCACATCCTCACGCTCGGCAATTTCGCGGCGTTTGCTGCGCAAAGCTTGCCAAAGCGCATTGTCAGGCTGCGGTTTCTGACTTTTATCGCGTTGATATTTTTCAACCTGCACGTCTTTACGCAGCATCAAGGTTTGCTCACCGCGCAATACCGGCCGACAAGCATCTGTCAGCTTTAAACCGCCATGCGCCTCAAAATCAATCTCAACCAAGGCTTTTGCCACCAGTTGCCGAAAAACCGAGCGCCATTGTTTTTCGTCCAAGGCCTTGCCTATCCCAAAGGTGGATTGCTGATCATGGCCAAATTGTTTAATGCGCTCGTCCGCTTTGCCTAACAACACATCAATCAGATAATTAACGCCAAAACGCTGCCCGGTTCTATAGATGGCTGATAAAGCCTGTTGCGCGGCAACACTGCCATCCCAGGTGTCTACAGGCTCCAGACAGGTATCGCAATTGCCGCAGCTTTCCGTCAGTACATCGCCAAAATAAGCCAGTAAAGCCTGCCGGCGGCAACTGACCATTTCGCATAACGCCAGCATGGATTCCAGCTTATGGTATTCGACGCGCTTATGCGCCTCATCAGCCGTTGACGTGGACATTAACTGCCGCAAAGTCAACACATCCTGCAAACCATAGGCCATCCAGGCATCGGCAGGCAAACCATCCCGCCCGGCGCGCCCGGTTTCCTGATAATAGGCTTCCACGCTTTTAGGCAAATCCAGATGGGCGACAAACCGGACATTGGGTTTATCGATCCCCATACCAAAAGCGATAGTGGCAACAATAATCAAGCCATCTTCCATCAGAAATTGATGCTGATTTTTTTGCCTGATTTCATGACTCATGCCGGCATGATAAGGCAGTGCTTTTATACCTTTTTGATTGAGCCAAACTGCAGTTTCTTCAACTTTTTTCCGCGACAGGCAATAAACAATGCCGGTGTCGCCCTGGTGTTCGGCCTGAATAAATTGATACAACTGTTGCCTGGCATTTTGCTTTAGGACAATCCGATAGCGGATATTGGGTCGATCAAAACCGCTAATAAAAACCTGGGCATTTTCCAAGGCCAGCCGAGTAATAATCTCCTGCCGGGTACGTTCATCAGCGGTAGCGGTCAGGGCAATGCGCGGCACCTGAGGGAACAGCTGATGCAACACCGAAAGCTGTAGATAGTCGGCCCGAAAATCGTGCCCCCATTGCGATACGCAATGCGCCTCATCAATCGCAAACAAAGCGATTTTGATGCGGGAGAACAAGGCCTGAGTTCGGGCATTGCTCAAGCGCTCCGGGGCAATATACAATAAATCCAGTTCGCCTTGCTGTAATTGCTGTTCGATACTGCGAACTTGTTCCAACGACAATGTCGAATTAAGAAATGCCGCCTTGACGCCCACTTGATGCAAGGCACTGACTTGATCCTGCATTAAGGCAATCAGTGGTGAAATCACAATACCGACACCCGCCATCGTCAATGCCGGAATTTGATAACACAACGATTTACCGCCACCGGTCGGCATTAACACCAACACGTCCTGACCACTAATCAATTGCTCGATAATTTGCTGCTGCTGACCGCGAAAAGCGGCGTAACCAAACACCGTGCGCAAAGTCTGCAAAGCTAAGTTCATCGACATTGGTGAGATCAAGTCCTGTTTAAATTATCCGGGATCAGTATCGTGTTTTTAGGCGGCACACTATTATCGGGCAAAGGATAATCCTGGGTATAATGCAAACCTCGGCTCTCCTTGCGCTGTTGGGCGCAGCGAATGATCAATTCGGCGACGATGACCAGATTCCGCAACTCCAGCAAATCGCTGGTCACCCTAAATTGCCCATAGTATTCAGCAATTTCCGCTTTTAGCAAAATCAGCCGATTCATGGCCCGCTCCAAGCGCTTGTTGGTGCGGACTATACCAACATAATCCCACATAGAATGCCGCAGCTCATCCCAATTATGGGCAATCACCACCTCTTCGTCAGAGTCGCTGACTTTTGATTCATCCCATTCAGGCAAAGCCACCGGCCTTGGTATTGCATCTATAATTTGCCGAATGTCGCGGTTGGCCTGTTCGGCAAACACCAAACATTCCAGCAGCGAATTGCTGGCCATGCGATTGGCTCCGTGCAGACCAGTGCAGGCTACCTCACCAACTGCATAAAGTCCGGGAATATCAGTTCTGGCATTGCTGTCGGTCATCACCCCGCCACAGGTATAATGGGCTGCCGGCACCACAGGAATGGGCTGTTGGCAAATATCAATATCCAATTCCAGGCATTGCATATAAATGGTTGGGAAATGCTTGGTAATAAAATCTCTGGATTGATGACTAATATCCAGATACACGCACGCTATACCGTGTTTTTTTATTTCACTGTCTATCGCTCTGGCGACAATATCGCGCGGCGCCAATTCCATCCGGGCATCGTAACGCTTCATAAAGCGCTCACCATTGGGCAGAATCAAATGCCCGCCCTCACCCCGGACAGCCTCGCTGATCAAAAACGAATGGGCGCTGGGATGATACAAACAGGTGGGATGGAACTGCATAAATTCCATGTTGCCAACCCTGCAACCAGCCCGCCAAGCCAGCGCGATACCATCGCCGGATGAGGTGTGCGGATTGGTGGAATACAGATAAACTTTATTAGCGCCGCCGGTAGCCAGCACCACAATTTTTGCAGAAAATGCTTTAATTTTGCCACTTCGGCTATCTAACACATAGGCGCCTAACACCCGTTGCGCACCCTGCCCCAGTTTTTCCGCAGTAATCAATTCCACCACGTTATGGTATTCCAATAAGGTAATGTTTGGATGGGCGCGGGCCTGATCAATCAACGAAAGCGATACCGCTTTACCGGTGGCATCATCGGTGTGGACGATGCGGCGATGTGAATGCCCACCCTCCCGATTGAGATGCAAGCGCAGTTTACCGCTGGAACTGCGTTCTTCGGTAAAATGCACCCCTTGTTCGCGCAGCCACTCTATGCTTTTTCGGCCTTGCGAAACCGTCAGCCTGACAATTTCAGGATCGCAAAGCCCGGCGCCTGCAATCAACGTGTCTTCGATATGCGATTCGATAGAATCATGCTTATCGTCAAAAACCGCTGAAATGCCGCCTTGGGCAAAATAGGTACTGCAATCCGTCAAGGCAAACTTGGCTAAAACCCCGACTTTATAGCTATCCGCCAGATGCAGAGCCAAACTAAGCCCCGCCCCGCCGCTGCCTGCGATCAAGATGTCGTAGTAATTCTGGGTTGCGGATGATGAATGACTGTGGCTCAATGTGGCGTACTGATAAGATAATGAAGAAACTTAATGATCATATCGTGTTTTCCATACATCGCACACCAAATTTTAACCTGCTTAGCGTTTTGAGGTGGCAGCGATTGCTCTTACTGCCCATCCAACACATCCCAACGCAAATAAGCCTGCGCCAGCTCTTCTTCACTGGCTTTTAAGGCCGCCAAAACACCCGCCACCGCTTCGGCACTTTGTTTATAAAACTCGGCGTTATTGATTTGGGCGTTCAACTCAGCTTGCCGGGTTTCCAATTGCTCTATCAGCAGTGGTAGCTGCTCCAGCTCACGCTGCTCTTTAAAACTCAGCTTTTTAGGCTGGCTGGTTTTAGGCTTTTCCTTTTTACTGTTTTCTTCCGCCGCTTTAACCGCTTCGGTTTTTTTATGCTGTTCCGATAGCGCAAACCAATCGGCATAGCCGCCGATGTATTCATTCACGACGCCATCGCCTTCAAATACCATGACGCTGGTGACCACATTATCCAAAAAAGCCCGGTCATGGCTGACCAGCAATAAGGTGCCTTGATAATCCACCAGCTTTTCTTCCAAAATTTCCAGCGTTTCCAAATCCAGGTCGTTGGTTGGCTCATCCATCACGATCAGATTAGCGGGTTTGGTGAATAAGCGGGCCAGCAGCAAGCGGTTTTTCTCACCGCCGGACAGGCTTTTCACGGGTGAGCGCGCACGAGCTGGAGCGAATAAAAAATCCGCCAGATAAGACATGACATGGCGTTTGCCATCCGGGGTATCGACAAATTCACCACCGTCCAGTACCGAATCAGCCACCGACATTTCAGGGTCCAGTTGTTCACGTAACTGATCAAAATAAGCGATTTGCAGATTGGTGCCAAGCTCCACTTCCCCGGAAGTGGCTGTCAATTGCCCTAATAATAATTTCAACAACGTCGATTTACCGGCGCCGTTGGCACCAATCAAACCGATTTTATCGCCGCGTTCAATACGAGTGGAAAAGTTCTTGATAATCACCTTATCCTGATACTGAAAGCTGATATTGACCGCTTCAATCACTTTCTTGCCGGAACTCTCACCGGAATTAAGGCTCAACTTGGCTGTACCTTGAGTATTACGGCGTTCGGCCCGTTCCGAGCGCAGTTTTTTTAAAGCTCGCACCCGACCTTCGTTACGGGTACGGCGAGCTTTAACACCTTGTCTAATCCAGACTTCTTCTTTAGCCAGTTTTTTATCAAATTCAGAATTTTGATTGGCTTCATCTTCTAAAACTGCGGCTTTTCTGAGTAAATAGTCTTGGTAATTGCACGACCATGAGGTGAGTTGACCACGATCCAGATCCAGAATTCGGGTCGCCAGCTTTTGCAAAAAAGCTCTATCATGGGTCACAAATAAGACTGCACCGGAAAAAGCCAGCACCTGCTCTTCCAGCCAAGCGATGCTTTCAAAATCCAGATGATTGGTCGGCTCATCCAGCAGCAGCACTTCTGGATCGATCACCAAAGCCCGCGCCAGCGCCACCCGCCGCTTCCAGCCGCCCGACAAACTGCCGACGCTGACATCAGCCGGCAATTGCAGCTTACTCAGTACCGCCTCCACCCGTTGTTGAAAATCCCAGCCGTTCAGGGCTTCCAGTTTGTGTTGCACCTCACCTAGCGCTTGTAAAGAGGCTTCGCCGCCGTCCATGTGGGTCAATAATTCGTGATACTTGACGATTAATGCGCCCAATTCCCCCAAACCGCCGGCAACGGCATCGTAAATGCTTTCATCGCCATCCAGATTGGGCGATTGTTCTAACCAGGCAACCCGCAATTCTGGTTGTCGCCAGATTTCACCATGATCGGCCAGAATATCGCCGGCAATAATTTTCATTAAGGTGGATTTACCCTCGCCGTTGCGGCCCAAGAGCCCAACCCGTTCGCCGGCATCCAATTGAAAAGCGGCGTTATCGAGCAATGCGTGAGTGCCAAAGGCAATGGAAACGTTGTTTAAGCGGATTAAGGGCATTTGTTTTGTAAATATCGTCTAAGTAAGTCCAGCGCCAATAATGCAGCCTGGTTCTGTTTGTGTTTAAGGTTGCCGGCCAGTTTATGCTGGTTGCTGATAAGGCTATGTGGCGTACAAAGAGCATTATAAAGGACAATGCGGCTATCCTTGTCGCGATAATCGCTCAACTGACCATCGTAGAGTTGAATTAAAGCCAAATCGGTTTGTCGCTGTTGCCGGACTTGCGCCGCTAAGTGGCGGGCGGCAAGCTCCGTCGGCTGATCGTCTAGGGCCGGTGGCCACTGCTGGGCGAGCCGGTTAAGATCGGTATAAATATCCACGCTGTACAGCCAGTCTTTTGCCAGACATTTAGCCGCGATGAGGCCCTGGCTGGCAGTTTCCAGGATCGCTAGGCTATGCTTATCGCGTTGCATTAAGCCGTCCAGCACATCAATCAAGTCGCCTTGTGCTTTATGCAAGCCATCAATAGCAAATACATAATCGCCTATTAAATCGGCCACCTGTGCCACCCAGTTTGCCTGTTCGCGAAAAGGAAAACTGCTGGGGAATAATAGTTTGGTCTGCACCTCGTTGCCGGTCACCCGAAAACCCAGCTGCACCGCCGCCGGTAATTTCAGCTGGCTGAGGCTTTGCTGAATGGCCGATTCGCCGATGCCGATGCTGCGTAAAGTAACCAGGGTATCGGGCTGCAAATTAAAATCTTGACTCAGCTGTTGTTTAAGCGGGGCATTAAACATGCCCTGCATTTCCACCGGCACACCCGGCAGAAATACAAAACGACAACGCTGAAATTGTAAAGTAAACCCCGGCGCGGTGCCGAACGGGTTATCAATACGTTGCGCAGTCGCCGGCAGATAGGCTTGTTTGCGGTTGATCTGCGGCATAATGCGATCGCGATTTTTAAAATATTGCTGAATCTGCAACAACGCTTGTTCGTCCAGTTGCAAAGGCAAGCCGCAGGCTAAACTGACTGCTTCGCGGGTTAAATCGTCAACCGTCGGCCCCAGGCCGCCAGTGCAAACACAGCAATCGGCGCGCGCAGCTATTTCTCTGAACAGTTCAACCAAGTCATGTAGATGATCGCCGACAGCAGTATGCCGTTTAACCTGAAAGCCTATCTGGCTCAGTTGCAGGGATAACCAAGCAGCATTGCTGTCGACAATTTGGCCATTGACCAGTTCTTCACCTTGCGAAAAAATTTCAGCTATCGGTTTCATAATCCTAGAATCAGTAGTTGGACATTTTTTTCAATCACGATAAACCTTTACAATAACGGAGGAGCGGTCAACTGCTGATTCTAGGATAATCCTAGAATCAGCAGTTGGACACGTTTGCCGGTGCTGTTTTCCGGTTGGCTGGCAAGGCGCTTTTTCTTGGCATGGCCGCACCCTGTCAAGGAAAAGCAACGCAGTCAGGCAGCCGGAAAACAGTGCTGGCGAGCGTGTAGCGGTCTTTACCCTTTGGGTGATTCCATTCAAGTCCATCTTTTTCAGTCACGATAAGCCTTTACGATAACAGCGGAGCGGTCAACTGCTGATTCTAGGATAATAGGCTATACCAAAAAGGCAGGCTGACCAAACTAAGCCCGGTGGTGACGGTTACCGCCATGGCGTACAGAGAGCTATCCAGTTTGTAACGATCACACAGTACTATGCCTAAGATCATGCTGGGCATACCGATGTCCATCACCGCAGCCGCTTTATATTGCGCCGCCATATTCATATAACTGACGATGTGCATCGCCGCCCAAGGCATCAGCAATAATTTAATCAGCACTATCGGGATAATATATGGCAGATTGCGTAAATGAATAGCCCGCCAGTTTAAGGCCATACCCAGTGAGAAAATCATCAGCGGCGCCACCGCCGCCGAACATTTTTGCAATAAACCCGATAGCCATAGTGGCGCAACAATATGGTTTAAGTTGAGTACTACCGCAAAAAATGCCGCCCAGAAAGGCGGAGCATTAAAAAACGCCAGCACAGACTTAGGTTTTTCGCTGTCATCGGCTTGACCATAATGCCGCGCCAGCATAATACCCACGGTATACACCACCGGCGCAACCGCGAACAAATCAATTTGAATCACCACCGAACGCGCCCAACTGCCAAAAGTCTGTTCCAACACCGGCAAACCCAGATAGGTGACATTGGGAAAAGCCGCCGCCAACAGCACTGCGCCGCTTTGCGGATTTTTAAAGCGGAACAACCGGATCACCAGCCAGCTTAATACAATACTGATCGCCACGCAGGACATACCCAGCGCACTGTATTGCAAGGATCGCCAGCCGATGTCGGCATTCCATAGCACATCCAGCACCATGGTCGGCAGGAAAAAATAATAAACCACGCTGGTCAGCACCAGCCGGGTTTGCATGGCCGACAAACGGTTGGGAGAAAAGATTCCCCAGCAGGCCCCGCACAGCATCAACAGGGTCATTTGGATTAACGTGTTATTCATTAAGCGACACAGCGGCAATTTTAAAAGCTGATTATGCAGCAATTCAGCCGCTATGCTAATCGGTAATTGTGACAGTGAGGGAAACGGGTAAAAACTCTGCGGAAGAAAACCAAAACCAGACTTGATTAGCAACTCTATAACCCTGTTGGGATTGCGGCAGGGTTGAGTTACTCAACAAAACTTAGTTTTCATAGTGCTGTTGATTTGCCATATTGCAATGATTGGTTTGGTGTGCCCCCAAGCGCACCAAATGGTCAGACGCCAAAATTTGGCGTACTTCATTCAAATTTGATGCGTCGAGTAGGAACTGCCTATGACACTGCGCAAGAACCTATTGAGTAATCAATGGCGGGGAAAGACAAAAATTCGGATTACGCCCGGATAATCACCGCAGTGCGCAACCTGGTTTTGCCAAAGCAGGACATGCGGTCTAAATCGGTTCTGGCTATCGGGATAAACTGGCAATCCAATTCGTTTTTTTGGTCTTCGTCGGGGGCGGGGTCGTGCATATAGATGCAATCATCATCAAAGCCACTCATCACCACCCAGTGCGGGGCTTTTTTGCCATCCATCGCAAAGGTGCTGATTAAGATTAGTGGTATGGCATCGGCGTTGAAGGCGGCTATCAGTTCAGCTTGAGTGATATTGCTGTAATTTATGCTGATACCCTGCTCTGCTGCTTCGCGTTTAAAGCAATTATCCACCAGTTCAATGACTTGTTTTTTGTCTTCGTTGCGGACGCTGTCGATAAACAGCGGGCTGGTTTGGTTAATCCACACTTCAACGCTAAAGTGCCGTCGCTTGGCCGCCAGCGCTAAGCCTATCGGGTGACAACCGCCATGTCCCGAGGTCATAAAAATAGTGGTGGCTTCTCGCCAGAGATTGATTTCTTCTTCCTGCGATGGCAAATAATGCTTATTTAAGCCATGCATCGCCATCATCAGTGCGGCTGGGCCACAGGTAAACGGCGTCGTTTGTTTTAACCAGGGAACCGAGCGATGTTGCGGGGTATCGCGGTAACGACGGATACGTTTTTGATATCTAAGTGCGTCTTTATGGTCTTGATAGTAATCGCGGTATAAACCAAACTTTTGAAAGCCTTGTGCTTTGTAAAGATTAATGGCTGGGGTGTTATCCACACTCACTTCCAGGCGCAGATAAAAGCGGCCATTGTCTCTGGCCGCCTGTTCGCCCGCCGTCATCAGTTCCTTTGCCAGGCCGTTACCACGCATAACGGGCAATACCGCCAAGGAATAAATGCGAGCCAAACGGGTACCGCGATGATAGATGATCAGAATATAGCCTGCCACAGCACCTTGGCAATCGGCTACCAGCAAAGCGCAATGTGTGGTACTTAGCCAGTGTTTAAAACTGCGCCGACTTAATTTGTCGGTGCTGAAACAGGTGTTTTCCAGTGCCACCAGCTCTTCAAGATCGCTGGATTGTGCGCTGCGTATCACGGTATTCATATTAAAACGGTAATCCCTTCAATAGCAAAGAATGTATTTTAGGGTTAGCCTTGTTTTGATTACACCCACCCTTGGCCGAAACCGACCTACTGATTCAGTTTACCTTACTGCCGCGAGGAACAATAGCGGTAAAACGGTTTTGGTGGTTGGTGGGGAGCAAAACACGAGCTCTTGCTGATTTTAGCCACCGTGATAGCGAAGGCTAGAAGACTCCCAAGCAAAAGCCTGGGAGTCTGTGCAAATGGAGCTGCTTATTGTTTACCGTAAACTTTGTCGAAAATACCATCATCGGCAAAGTGTTTATTCTGAACCGCTGTCCAGCCGCCTAGTTGAGCAATGGTAGCCAATTCAATACTGGGGAATTGTTTAGCGTATTTTGCCGCAACGTCTTTGTCGATAGGCCGGTAAAAATTCTTGGCGATAATTTCCTGACCTTCTTTGCTGTACAGGTATTTCAGATATTCGGTAGCAACTGCGCGGGTGCCGTGTTTGTCGGCATAGGCATCAACAACGGCAACCGGCGGCTCGGCCAGGATGCTAAACGGTGGAGTAACCACGTCATATTTATCGGCGCCAAATTCTTTCAGCACCAGATAGGCGTCATTTTCCCAAGTAATCAACACATCGCCGATACCGCGTTCGGCAAAGCTGGTGGTAGAGCCACGCGCACCGGTATCCAACACCGAGGTATTTTTAAACAATTTACTGAGAAAGTCTTTAGCGGCGTCTTCGCTGTTGCCGTTATTTTTTAAGGCATAAGCCCAAGCTGCCAGATAATTCCAGCGAGCACCGCCCGAGGTTTTGGGATTGGGGGTAACCAGGCTGATGCCGGGGTTGATTAAATCGTTCCAGTCTTTAATATTTTTGGGGTTGCCTTTACGAACCACAAAGACAATAGTGGAAGTATAAGGCGTGCTGTTGCTGGGTAATTGTGCTTGCCAGTTATCTGGAATCAGTTTGGCTTTAGTTGCCAGTTGATCAATATCGTAGGCCAGCGCCAGGGTAACCACATCAGCTTCCAAGCCATCCAATACTGCCCGCGCCTGTTTACCACTACCGCCATGCGATTGATTGATGGTAACAGTGTCGCCGGTTTTAGCTTTCCAATATTTGCTGAACAATTCGTTATACTCTTTATAAAGCTCACGGGTAGGGTCGTAAGAAACATTGAGTAGATTAATGTCGGCTGCTCTGCCTTCTCCGGCAGCGCAAACGCCCAGCAGCATGGCGGCCAGAATATTCAGTAGATTTTTTTTCATAGAATAGTTTATCAAAAGTTAAAGAATGGATTGCTTAGGGTAAAGAGTAACGCGCCAAGGCAGGCGGGCGAGTTGGTAAATTGGGTATTGCTTCGGTCAACTTTAGGCGACGACTTTTTGTTCGGTAAGCCTGAAACGCTCGCGTTTATCGATTTGGACGACTTTACCGTCGTGAACCACTACTTCAACTGAGCCGAAGCGGATGTTTTGTAAAATTGAAGCGATTTGTAAGGCAATTTCCTGACTATCTTCATTTTTGAGTGCGTTGCTATTGAGCTCTATCGCCATATAGCCTCCTATCTGTTTTGCTAGTGTGAAGTATCTTTCGCAGCAGGCCTGCGGAATGGATAGAATGGGATGATAGACGGGGAACGCGGCAATTGAAAACGATATAAATTGAAATAGTTATCTAATTTTGTAATTTGTTGCACTGCGCCACCTGTTGGTTGGCGCATCCTACCGTTTTTTTGAAATGACCAAAAATTAACCGCCGATCAGCTTCAGCTCGGCTTCCCGATATTTTTCGCTGCAAACTCGGCTGACTTCTTCGGGGAGTTTGGGGCCTGGGGCGGTTTTATTCCAATCCAGCGTTTCCAGATAATCACGCAGGTATTGTTTGTCGAAACTGGGCGGATTTACCCCAACCAGGTAGTGCTCTACCGGCCAAAATCTGGATGAGTCCGGGGTGAGAGCTTCGTCTATCAGATACAATTTGCCATCATTATCCAGGCCAAATTCAAATTTAGTATCAGCGATAATGATGCCGCGTTGTCGTGCGTAAGCAGCCGCCTCTGTATATAGCTGCAGGCTGACATCCCGTACTTTTTCAGCAATGTCTTGCCCCATTAAGGCAACACTGTCGGCAAAGCTGATATTTTCATCATGGGTGCCGGCTTCTGCTTTACTGGAGGGGGTGTAAATAGCTTGCGGTAATTGTTGGGCAAGTTGCAACCCGGCAGGCAGGCTAATACCGCAAACCTCACCGCTTTTTTGGTAATCTTTCCAACCGGAACCAATTAGATAGCCGCGCACGATAGCTTCCACCGGCAGCGGTTGCAGACGCTTGACAATAATAGCGCGACCTGCCAATGTTTGCCGTAACGCCGGGTCTGGGATCACTTCCGCCAAAGTTGGCTCTGTGCAAAGATGGTTAGGAATGACTCCCTGCATTTTTTCGAACCAGAAGTTGGAAACGCGAGTTAAGACTTGGCCTTTACCGGGAATAGGATCGGGCAAAATCACATCGAAAGCCGACATTCTATCGGTGGTGACTATCAGTAAATGAGCATCGTCAATCTCGTACATATCTCGGACTTTGCCACGGCCGAGCAGTTTTAAATGTGGAATGGATGATTCATAAAGTGCTGCTGGGGCGTTCATAGTGGCTAATACAGATGTCAGTAAAACTATGGATTTTAACATTAAACCCCAAGCTTATTGGTAGCTGGTGTGCAGATGCAGTCAAAAATCGAGATGACAGAATGGATTAAATTTTGCTGCATAGGCAATTTCATCATTCAATGTAACCGGTAGTAACACGATTTCCTACGATCCTAATGCCCGCTCCGCATCCGGAATGGCAAGGCGTCTATCTTCGGCGGCGGCATGTCTTAAGAAGGTAATCAGCATGAAATTAAGCCTTTAAAAGCTTTGAGACTGGGATAGATAACAAGATTAAAAAAACTTAATATAGCTTTAATTATGGCTATATTTAAGAGTTCGCCCATGAAAACCACCACTATAGCCGAGGCAAAAAACAGGCTATCACAATTAATTTATCATCTTGATGACGATGAGCCTATTCATCTCACCCGCCACGGCAAACCCGTCGCGGTGATGTTATCAGAAACAGGGTATCAAAAGCTCACACGTCAAGACAATAGCTTGTATCAAGCCATCCATACTTGGCGCAAGCAATTGCAAATTGACAGTGGCTTAACAGAAACAGAGCTTGAAAATATACGCGCTGCCGGCCAGGGCCGGGAATTTTCATGGCCCGAATAAGTTTTTTGCCGGATACCCGCTTCCCGGCGGGTATGACCAATTAGCTGAAGCATGTGGGCAATCAGGAGTCACCCAAAAAATCTTGACAGTTTTTTACGCAGCATGTTAGTTTTTAGAATTCTTCCCAAGAATAACCCCATCATTCCTCTACGCATGACATCATAACAAGGACACCGCCCATGACTACCTATACCGTATCGTCTGGCATTACCAGTACCGGCATTATTTTAAACAGTGGTAATACCGAAGCCATTTTGAATGGCGGTACTTCTGTCAACACCACGATTAATAGCGGTGGCACAGAAACAGTCTCCAGCGGCGGTATAGACAGCGGTACCACAATTTACGGCGGCACAGAAACCGTACTCAGCGGCGGCAAAGCCATAGACAGTAATAATTATAACAATCAAGGCAGCCTGCTGATCAATGGCGGACAGGAGCAGGTCACCAGCGGCTACACGGTGGCGTTTGTCACCTTAAACAGCGGCGGTACTGAGTTTGTTTCCAACGGCGGCTTGGTCTATAACACCACGGTTAACAGCGGTAGCGAATACATTTCCAACGGCGGTATTGAAAATAGCGCCACGATTAACAAAGCCGGCAATGAGTACATCTACAGCGGCGGTGTCTTGAACAGCGCCACTTTCAATAGCGGTAACGCATATGTTAGTGGCGGCGTAGTGAGCAACGCCATATTCAGCGGTGGTAACGAATATATTGCCAGTGGCGGTATAGTAAATAGCGTCACATTCAACAGTGGTAACGAAACTATTTCCAATGGCGGCGTAGTGAGCGGTGCCATATTCAACGGTGGTAACGAATATATTTGCGGCGTAGTGAGCGGTGCCCTATTCAACGGTGGTAACGAATATATTTCTAGTGGCGGCACCGTGAATAATGCCACTATCAACAGCGGCAGTGAATATATTTCCGCCGGTGCTATCGTAAACAGCGCCACATTCAACGGTGGAAACGAATATATTTCCAGTGGCGGTGAACTAAACAGCACCATAATCAATGGTGGTAATGTTTCCATCAGCAACGGCGGCATAGTCAACAAGGCGACGCTAAATGGTGTTACCTGGATTATTTCCAGCGGCATCGTGGTAAGCAACACCACACTCAACGGCGGCACTGAAACCGTTGTCAAAGGCGGTATAGACAACGTGACCACAGTACTGGGCGGTACCGAAACAGTACTGATTGGTGCTACTGCAATAGACAGCAATGCCAGCGGCGGCAGCGTATTGATTAATGGTGGCCAGGAACTGGTCAGCAGCGGTTTTGCAAATGGCGTCACCATCAATAGCGGTGGCACCGAGATTATTTCCAGCGCGGGTATTGCCTCTAATACCATAGTCAATAGTCGCGGCAGTGAAGTCATTTCTAATGGCGGAACAGCAATTGGCACTACAATCAATACTGGTGGTAGTGAAGTTGTCTCAAGCGGCGGGATAGACAGCGGCACCACACTATATGGAGGCACCGAAACGGTCGTTAGCGGCGGCTCGGCCATTGATAGCAATAATGTTAATGGTTATAGCGGCGCAGTACAGATTAATGGCGGTAAAGAACTGGTCACAAGTGGTGGAACAGCCAGTTATGTGACCGTCAATAGCGGCGGCACTGAGATCATTTCCAACGGCGGCACCGCGAATTACACCATCATTAATAACGGAGCCACCGAAATCCTCTCCAGTGGCGGTACAGACAGCGGCACAACTGTCAATTACGGCGGTAGCGTATTGCTTACTTCTGGGGCAACGCTTAATAACGATACGCTAAATGGCGTGAGTCTGACACTTTCCGCAGGCTCAGTGGCAAACGGTATCACTGTCAATAACAGTGCCGGCACCGCGCTGTTTAGCACCGGCGTAGTGAGTGGTGCTACATTAAATGCCGTTACCGGTATTATGTCTATCAGCGGCGTGGCGAGTAATACCTATATCCATAACGGTGCTAGCGAAGTCATTCTCAGCGGCGGAACGACAAGCAACACCGTGCTTTTACCAGGCGGTACTGAAGTCGTTTCAAACGGCGGGATTGACAGTAGCACCAATCTGGCTAGTTATGGCGGCGGCACTGAAACGGTGCTCAGCGGCGGTATCGCCATCAACAGCTATAATCCGTCTAACAACGGCAGCGTACAAATTAATGGCGGTACAGAACTGGTTACGAGTACAGCCTATTATGTGACGGTCAATAATAGCGGTACCGAGATTGTTTCCAGTGGTGGTACCGCTCAGTACACCACCATTAATAGCGGCGGTACTGAAATCATATCCAATGGTGGTTCTGACACTGGCGCGACTGTCAATTACGGTGGTAATTTTCTGGTTTCCAGCGGAGCAACACTCAACGGCGATACGCTCAATGGTGTGAGTTTGACAATTTCCGCCGGCATCGTGGCAAACGGTATCACTGTCAATAACAGTGCCGGCACCGCGCTGTTTAGCACCGGCGTAGTGAGTGGTGCTACATTAAATGCCGTTACCGGTATTATGTCTATCAGCGGCGTGGCGAGTAATACCT
>Ga0316224_1000377_pt1 | contig 64824 bp, 49 predicted proteins | sample TBH18013metaG_FD_206254 | JGI IMG/M metagenome (GOLD analysis project Ga0316224, IMG submission 206254) | Freshwater microbial communities from Trout Bog Lake, Wisconsin, USA - TBH18013 | ecosystem: Environmental > Aquatic > Freshwater > Lake > Hypolimnion/Profundal zone | place: USA: Wisconsin... | reverse complement strand
CTGTCATGGGTGGTGGACGGTCGCGGCATACATTATGATGCAACCCAATCATCTGATCTGGAGGCTTGCTGCGCCGACACGGTGTTTGACCAGTCCTTGCTGGCCCGCGCCGCTTGTTTACGCGCCACGCTAGTTGCCACAGGTTTGACCAAGTACAATGTTGGCGTCGGCGTTTGGCAACGACCTAGCGGCGTAGCGCGGGTGATTCTGGTGCCGGGGCAGGTGGAGAGCGATGCTTCGCTAGCTTATGGCGCGCCCTTTGAGCGCAGCAATCTGGGTTTGTTGCGTAGGGTGCGAATCGCTAATCCCGATGCTTATCTGATTTATAAACCGCATCCCGATGTGGTTGCTGGTTTGCGAGCCAGTGGCCAAAATGAGCAGGAAGCCTATCAATGGTGTGATGAGGTGCTGATTGACGCCAATATGGGCGACTTGCTGATGATGGTGGATGAAGTGCATGTGTTAACCTCATTATCCGGGTTTGAAGCCTTGCTGCGCGGCAAAGCCGTCACCTGTTATGGACAACCATTTTATGCCGGCTGGGGTTTAACCCATGATATTGTGCCGAATCCCAGGCGCAGCCGCCGTTTGAGCCTGGATGAGCTGGTGGCGGCCGCGCTGATAAAATACCCGCTGTATTTGAGTAGAAACGGCAAAAAATTGATTACAGCAGAAGAAGCACTGGATGAAATGTGGTACTGGCGCGCTGAAACCGCCGGCCGGCCGGCTTGGCCGCAGGAATTTATCCGGTTTTTTTTGCGGCGTATTATTGGGGTGCGGTGAGAGTTTGGAGTAAATAAAATGAAGCTCAAGCAATTTTATACAGAGCCTAGAATTTTATGAAATATCCTAAAATACATGCGGTTACAGCGAAAAGCCTTTATATATTGTTGGTTGAGTTCGAAAACCAGGAAAAAAGGGAATATGATGTCTCTAAATTATTGGAAAAGGAAATGTTCGCTCCTTTGAAGAATCCGGTTTTATTCAAATCCTGTAAAATCGATACCAACGGCTATGCTGTAATTTGGAATGAAGATATTGATATTAGCGAATATGAATTGTGGCACAATGGCAGGCCAGTGCTTAATTAATGCCTGAGTGCGACTAAAACCAGTTGTGCAGCTTTGGGGAATTGGGTAGGCTCCAAACTAATGAATATTTTATAGGATGCTGCCAATGTCTGTAAGTGTATCTGTCACGTACAAAGGCATCCCGCACCAGTTATAGTCGTTTTTTAAGATTGGCCGCGATCAAGTTTCAGCTAATTTATAAAAAAACTTACGCTAATCGGAGTTGCGCGGGCTTTAGTGTTCTCTGAATTATACATTAACCTAATTTCACGGCAATGTCAGTTGAACACACAATTGCATCAAGTCTTTCCTCGTGCTATTGTAAAGCTATTCGAGTAAGTTAATGCCTTTCTTTGAGAGCAAGCTGTTTTTAATGGTTGTTACCGGTCTAGGTTGGTAATAATATATAATTAATATGTTTGGATTGAATTAATAAAGCGCTATTCGCTTTATTCCGTTTTTTTACTAGATTCAGCAATGAGAGAAAATAAATGATGGCTGATAAACCGAGCTTAATAAAACCTGCATCATTTGATACTCGCCTTGAGAGCTTAAGAGGGGTTGCGGCATTTGCGGTTGCCTGGTGCCATAGTATGACCGTTTTTGCCGCACCATCTTATGAGTTTTCGTGGGTAAAAACACTTGTAGAATGGAGTTTTATAGTTTTTCCAGCGGGAGGGGCAGTGATTTTCTTTTTTACCCTGAGCGGATTTGTGCTAGGTGAGTCTTTGCAGCGATCGCCTTTTTTTCTACAGTTTGTAGTGCGTCGCCTATTTCGTATTCTTCCAGCATTTTGGTTTTCACTTCTATTGTTTTTTATCACAGTCAATTACACACAGCCGCTTTTAAATCTTGGAAACTTTAGCGACTGGTTTAAACACGTATATTTACCTGCAGTTACATTTTCAGAATTGTTATCCAACATCCTGATGCAGGCAAATGGCCTTTATCCAAGAGTTAATGGCGTAACATGGTCGATTTATCCTGAAATTTCCTGCTCTCTGGTTCTTCCTTTATTATATTTTCTACACAAGCGCCTTTATTTTAAGTGGCGTTTTGTCATGTGGCTGCTACTGTTTGGGGTATCAATAATTAAGTACTCTCCCGATACCAAAGCGTTTTTCGCTTATTTCCCTCAGTACATTTTCTGTTTTTATACTGGTTTGTTTTTGCCTCGTGAAATTATCTCTAGCCGAATTAATGGACGATTAACTGCAGCATTTTTCGTTTGCTTCGGTACTCTAGTTATCATTCTTGGTAGCCATTACGGTGTGCCGTACAAACCAGTAATGCGGCTTAGCTGTGCAATTGGTGCTGCGGTTGTGATTGGTTCGTTGGTAGCATCACCAAAAACATGGCGTTGGCTTACAAGTTCGCCAATTAGTTTTCTGGGAAGAGTTTCATTTAGTTTTTATCTGCTCCACCTTTCAGTTCTGTACTTCGTTATTGTGCATATATCGAAATATCCAAATCTATTTAACCCATCCGTATCAGTCTCGCTATTATTGGCTTCAGTTTCAATTATTTTAACACTATTTATGTCTTATATTTGCTACAAATATATTGAGTTGCCGAGTATAAAATATGGGAGAAATTTGGTTATGAACATGACAAATAACAGCTGGACAGATTGGATGAAAGAGAACGTAGCCCAAAGAATGGAGGGCCGCTTTAGCTATGCGACTAAAGGTTTCTATAGGGAACAATTGGTGAGAGTATCAAAAATTAAGGATGGTGACTTGTAAAAGGCGAGGGGGCTTTCAGTGCAATATCTCTTCAGCACATAGCTTAGTTCGTTCGTGACCACATATACCGTGCGAATTACTTTAAATAATAATGGTATACAAAAAATATATTTTAACGCCTTGTTTTTCTGGTGAAATGTTCTAAAGCACATGCAGTTGCAGTGAAATGTCTTTATATATTGCTGAGTAATGCTTAACTCAATTAGCGGTTTTTAAAAACCGCCTTATTCTCAATTTTCGGCGTGTGATTTAACAGCGGGTAAACCAAGCCGACAAAGGGGTTGATCCACCAGGCCGGGGCTTGTAGCGCCAGCTTGATCGGCGACATATAGGCTCCCAAGTCTTTTTTAATCCCATAAGTGGTCAGGCCCATTTCCAGTTTGGTTGCTCCCTGCTCAATGGCGGCAGCGATTACCTGATAGACGACATACAGATAGAGGCTGTCATTGCCGGCTTGGTTGCGGCCAAAATACAGCCAGCGCAGCAAATCACCATCTATTAACAGCAAGGCGTGACCGATTAGTTTATTCTGGCGATAAAATAGCAGCACTTTTGAGTTAGCCGCCATTTTTAAGGAAAACTCCCGGTAAAAAGCCGGAGTTAAAATTTCCCGCTGGTATTCGCTGGCGTGATCATGAACTACCCGCCATTGCCGGCATAATTCCTCTGCTAAATCAGCAAAGTCTTCCCGTATTTCGCAGTGCACCCCTTGGGTGGCATTGATCCGCAAGTGCTTTAACAATTTGCTGCGATAATAACTTTTCAGTGAGGCCAGATAATCATCTATGCTAGACCATGAAATATCTAAATAGGTGGTTGGCAGGCTGTCTACAAAATGAAAACCAAGCTTTTTAAATTCAGGCCATAATGCCGCAGTGTGCGGTTCAAAATCTCGCAAAACGATCATGAAGTGCCCTTGTTTTTTAGCGATGCTCAGCAATAATCGGCTCAGTGATGTAACGATTTCGTTATACCTTGCTTGATCGCCGGCGGCAAAAGGGCTGTTAAGCGTAATTGGCGTACCACATTCCAGCATTTTAATTTTAAGGAAATTAGGTAGCACCCGGCGCACCTGCTGCAATAGGGTTCTAAGCCGGTTGGGTGCAAAAATCGCAATGTCGGTGGTGATCGTATAAAAACTGCTTAATGCCAGCGCTGTGCCATCGTTATCGTAGAATAAAACATAGCGATAAGAAAAATCATTTAATTCGGCTTGCGCCAAAATCTCCCAAAATTCATGGGAGTAAGTGATTGAGCTTTGTTTAACTAGCTGGTTCCATTGTGCTTTAGGTATCTCGGAAACGCTGTTAAAAATCTTGGCTTCTAAAGGCATTACGGTGAATGAGGGCTGTTTTCGGGTAGATCGGGTTTGCAGTGTTTAGGATGAGCGGAACAGCGTGAAGTGCATCTTTCGCGATTGATGCGCCTCCTACGTTGGCAGATCCTATGTGGCTTGATCTAATTGCAAAGATTTTGCTTAAACGATGCACGGAAATGCAACTCAAATAAGTCACAATTAATTCATAATTTTAGTATTTTAACACGGTTAGATCTATGTTAACCTGAAAGGATATTACCAGAACATTAAGCCGCTCAATTTGAATAGCATCATCGCAAATACTTCCATGCCAACGGCTTTGGTGACCGGGGCAACCGGCTTTATCGGCGGGCGCTTGGCGGAATGCTTGGTAGAACAGGGTTGGGCTGTCAAGTTGCTGGTTAGGAATGCCGACAAGCTCACGCCGAGTTTAAAAACTGCCGCCGATATAGTGGTGGGCGATTTAGCCGATGCAGCGGCTTTGGCCCGTGCAGTTAGTCAGGTTGATATCATTTTTCATTGTGCGGCCAATGTCAACACCTGGGATAGCTGGTCAGCCTATTATCAGGCGAATGTGCTGGGGGTAAAAAATCTATTACAAGCCATCGCCAAGCAAAATCCAGACTTATCCCGCTTGGTGCATGTCTCCAGTGTTGATGTTTACGGTTTTCCTGTCATACCAAGCACTGAGGGCGGCCAATTATCCGGCGCCGGCTTTGGCTACGGCGAATCCAAGCTGCAAGGCGAATTGTTGGTAAGAGAATTCTGCACAGCAGTTGGCATGCCTTTTACGATCATTCGCCCAGCCAATGTGATAGGCCCCGATAGCCAGTTTATTAAGCGAATAGGCGCTGAGTTAAAATCCGGGATCATGTTGACTATTGATGGCGGTCAGGCAAATGCAGGTTTAATCTACATTGATAATTTAGTTGATTATTTGATTTGGGCGGCCTGTGCCGCTAATTCAGTCGGCGAGTGTTATACAACTAGAGATGCTTATGATGTAAAATGGACAATTTTTCTGGAGCAATTTAAAACTTCGATTGCCGGTAAGGGAATCGTGATTAATCTCTCTTTCAGTTTTGCAGATTTGTTTGCCAAAGGATTTGAATATTTTTATCGTGTATTTTTACCTGGACGAGAGCCGATGCTGCACCGCTTACTGGTGCGATTCTTTGGCAGAACTTGCGGACACAGCGCTGAAAAAATTCAAAACCATAGTGCTTATCTGGGCAAAATCAAATTTGATCAAGCTATGGCGTTGTCATGTAGTTGGTTTTTGGCTCAATCTAAATAAAATTAACACGCTGCCAGCCCCAACCTGCCTGTCGATAGACTCTACTTCAAAATTAAATTAATGCCGGATTTACATTTTCTGTTTTTACAAGGATTGCCCTCGCCGTTTTTTAGCCGAGTGGCGCAACAGCTGTCAGCCTTGGGATGCGGTGTAACCGGGATCAATCTGTGTGTGGGGGATAGTTTGTTTTGGCGCGGAGCTAATACCTTAGACTACCGGGGTAAGCCTGCTGATTGGCCGGATTATATCGCGGATGTTTTAGAACGCAACCGAGTGACCGACATTCTGTTATTGGGCGAACAGCGCAGTTATCACCAGCAGGCTATTGCCGCAGCCAAAGCGCGAAATATCCGGGTAATAGTGATAGATTTTGGTTATCTTCGCCCAGACTGGATTACCTTTGAGTTGGATGGCATGAGCGGCAATTCAAAGTTTCCAAAAGAAGCAGAGGCTATATTGGCTTTAGCGCAAGGTATGCCCAAGGTTGATCTGGAAAAGCGCTATGCTGATAGCTTTTTCAAAATGGCCATTGGCGATATGCTTTACCATTTTGCCAATTTGTTTTTTGGCTGGTTATTTCCTCACTACCGGCGCCCCTATAAGCGTGATCATCCGTTTCTGCACTATCCGGCCATTGGTAAACGCTTGCTGTTTGCCAAATGCGGACACAGGCAAGCCATGCAGCGCTTGGCTGTGTTACAGGCAGAAAAGGTCCGGTATTTTTTATTTCCTTTGCAATTGGAAAATGATTTTCAAATTATCGCTTATTCACCGTTTAACAGTTTTGATGAAGCGATACAGCTAATACTTAATTCTTTCGCCAACCATGCCGATGCCGATACCCGTTTGCTGATTAAGGTGCATCCGTTGGAACCGGGCTTAAAAAATTGGCGAAAGCTGATCTATCGCTGGGGAGAGGCTTTGAGTATAAGCAGGCGTTTGGACTTTTTTGATGGCGGCAATCTTGATGAAATTATTTGTAGTTCTGTCGGGATGGTGACTGTGAACAGTACCGCCGGAATTCGCGCTTTGCAGTTGGGTAGCCCAGTCATCACGTTGGGCGAAGCCATTTACAATATCAGCGGCTTGACTCAGCAATCTACACTGGATGATTTTTGGCAAGCCCCGCAACAGCCGGATGCCAAACTTGTGGATGCGTTTATCAGATCAATGGCCGGCACCATCCAAATTCGCGGCGTTTTTTATAATGAACCGGGGCTGAGCGCTGCGGTGAATCAGGCTGTTGAGCGTTTGTATCGGGGCAAGGTGGGACTTCCCTGGCCTGATTTACCAAGCGGCCTGCCGGCAGAGTCGCCTTAGTCGAAAGCATCGAAAAAAATTCGATGCTCCCCTAAAGAATACTATTCTCGATACTCAAAGAAATGGCAAAACGCGTCGCTATCACCGGATTTTCTTTTAGACTGCCTCAAACCGATATTAACCACTTTTGGCAAGCCTTGCTGGACGGCAGTGATCTGGTGACGGAAGTGGATACAGAGCGCTGGGCCAAGGATAGCTTTCGGCACCCTAAGAAAAATCATCCTGGCTCTAGTTACACCTTTGCTGCCGGTTCTATCGGCGATATTTCACAATTCGATCCGGGTTTTTTCGGTATTTCTCCGCGCGAGGCAGCGCAGATGGACCCGCAACAAAGATTGCTGCTGGAGATGAGCTGGGAAGCTCTAGAAAATGCCGGGGTAAAGCCAGCCGAGATTCGTGGTAGTCAGTGCGGCGTGTTTATCGGCATCGCCAGTTTGGATTATTCTTTTCAGTTTGTCGATGATTTGGCGGCGATTGATGCATCAACGGCAACCGGTAACACCTCCAGTATTGCCGCCAACCGGCTCTCGTATTTTTTTGATCTGCACGGCCCCAGCATGGCGATTGATACCGCCTGTTCATCTGCGATGGTGGCGTTTCATCAAGCCTGTTGTTCAATACTTTCTGGAGAAAGCACACAAGCTTTGACTGGCGGCGTTAGCTTGCATCAGCACCCCTTTGGCTTTATTACCTTTACTAAAGCAGCCATGTTGTCACCGCGCGGGCGCTGTAATGTGTTTGATGCCGCCGGCGATGGCTATGTCCGCTCTGAAGGCGGCGGCGTGTTTTTTCTTAAGGATTACGATCAAGCCATTGCCGACGGCAATCCTATTCTGGCTGTTGTGGCCGGCTCTGCGATCAACACCGATGGTCGAAAATCCGGTCTGACGGTGCCTAATCCTATTCGCCAGTCCGCTTTATTGAAAGAGTCTTATCGCAAAGCAGGTATCGCTGTGGCGGATATTGATTATATTGAAGCGCATGGCACAGGCACCGCCATAGGCGACCCGATAGAAATGCAGGCGATAGGGGATGCCTTGGGTAAGCCGCGGTCTAAAGATACGCCATTGCTGATAGGCTCAGTCAAGAGCAATCTGGGGCATTTGGAAGCAGCTTCGGGCGTGGCCGGGTTGGTAAAAGCGTTGTATTGCCTGCAGCATAGAATGGTGCCGGCCACCATAGGCATTAAAAATCTTAACCCCAAGATTGAATTTGATCACTGGAATCTTGAGGTAGTGAGCAAAAATCGCCCGCTCAAACAAATCGGCAAGCTGGTCATTGGCGTTAATTCCTTTGGTTTTGGCGGGGCAAATGCGCATGTGATTTTGGAAAGTCACGAACCGTATGAATCAAGGTCGGTTAGTCATGCTGCGTTGCCTATTCTACTGTCTGGAAAAGATCAGCCGGCATTGCAGGCGGCGATTAGTGAATTTGCGGCTTTCTTGACGCAACAGCCGCAGTCGGCTTTATACGATATTGCCTACACCACGATATTTCGGCGCGAATGGCATCAGCAGCGCACCTTAGTCTATGGTGAAACCCCGTTGGCTATTGCGCAAACACTACAAAATTTTTTGGCTGATAGCGCTACGCCGTTTTTAGTTGAAACCGGCGAGGCTTTAAAAGCGCCGTCCGGCCCAGCCTTTGTTTATTCGGGAAATGGCAGCCAATGGCAAGGTATGGGGAAACGTTTATTGGCGGAGTCGGCGGTATTTAGCAAGACGGTTCGAGAAATCGACGGCATTTTTGCGCGTTATGCCGATTTTTCTATAGAAGACGAACTGGCGGAAAAAAACGGCGCTGGTCGTTTTGAATATACTGAAATTGCCCAGCCGGCTTTGTTTGCATTTCAGGTGGGTGTTACCCAAATGTTAAGACAGCAGGGCATTATGCCGACGGCTGTGGTGGGTCATAGTGTAGGAGAGGTGGCGGCGGCTTGGGCGGCATCAGCCTTAACACTGGAAGATGCCGTAAAAGTGATTTATTACCGCAGTAAATTGCAAGGCTATACCAAGGGCAGGGGCGGGATGACGGCGGTTGCTTTGAGTGCTGATAGCGCTGAACAGTTACTGACAGAGTTGGGATTGACTGTTTCGTTGTCGATTGCCGGGGTCAACAGTCCGCGCGGCTTGACTGTCGCCGGAAACGTAACGGCACTGGCCTGCTTTGAGTCTGCTTTGAATGAGCGGAAGATTTTTAACAAACGCTTGGATTTGGATTACGCTTTTCACAGTCCGAGCATGGAACAAATCGAAACGGCTGTCCGAGAAGACTTAGCAACACTGCAGCCGACTACCGCACGGCTGCCGTTTTATTCGACCGTTACCGGCAGTCGATTGCTTGAAGAAATGCTTGATGCGGATTACTGGTGGCGCAATATTCGGCAACCGGTGCTGTTCAGACAGGCGATCATGGCTGTGCTTGCCGAGACGGCCAATATTTTTATCGAAATCGCCCCGCATCCGGTTTTGCAGACCTATCTTAAGGATTGCGCAGCCGACTCCGGTACTGAGGTTAGGATTATTCCTACGATAATACGCGGCGATGATGAGCCGCAACGGATAACAGCCGCCTGTCGGCAGGTAGTTATCGCCGGTATTCAGTTTGACTGGGAAGGGATTTTTGTCGAGCCGGGTGCTGTGCGGCAAATCCCTAATTATGCCTGGCAACGTCAAAGCTACTGGCATCCGGTAACGGCTGAATCCTTAGGTTTGCTCAAGCGGTATAAAGTACATCCGCTATTAGGTTATCCGCTTGCCGGGCATGAGCTTGCTTGGGAAAATCAGCTGGATACCCAGCTCTATCCCAGTTTGGCGGATCATCTGGTTGGCGAGGCCGTGCTGTTTCCCGGCTCGGGTTTTGCCGAGCTTGCTCTGGCTGCGGCATTACTCTGGCAGCCCGGCAATTTGGCAGAGCTGGAGGCGCTTGAAATCCGTGCGCCGCTGCCGTTAAGCGATGCGCAAAGCAAACTGGTGCGCTTACAGATTAATGCCGCCGATGGCAGTTTAACCATCAAAAGTCGAGATTTTCTTGGCACCGATTCTTGGGAAACGCATGTGAAGGGCCGGATTCTTTTGGAAGCAAACGATATTTTGCTGCGAACCCAGTTGCCGCAGCTACCGGCCCGCGCGCCGGATTTTACCGGCGACAGCCATCTTAAGCTGACGCATGGCGTAGGTCTTGGCTATGGTCCGGCGTTTCAGGGCATAGCGTATGGCTGGGTAGAAGATGATGCCGTTATTGCAGTATTTAAAATACCGGACAGCATTACCGCAGAACTGGCGCAAACGCATTTGCATCCGGCTTTGCTGGATTGCGCTTTTCAGCTGATCTTTCAATTGTTGAAAGATGAATTAGACATTCGGTTAGGGGTGGCATTTATTCCCACCTATTTGGGCCGGGTTGTTTTTCGTGCCGATGGCGGGCAGCCTTTTCTGGCCAAAGCAAGCTTATTAAAACGCTCTGCGCGCACGATCAATGCTGAATTTACGATTTTTAATGCCGCCGGGGCTGTGATAGCTGTTGTTAAAGAAGTTAGATTCAGTCGGATACGCTTGCGTAAAAATGCCGTTGAGCATCTTTGTTTCCTGGATTATCACAGCATTCCAAAGCCGTTGGCTTTAAATGAAAACATTGCTGCCGTTATCTGTTTTGACAGCGTACATGCTGCGGTTACCAAACTTATGCAAAGTCAGGCGATGGCGAGTTGTCATAGCCGATTTGCTGATGAGGTAGAGCCTTTATTGGATAGCCTTTGCTGCCGCTTTGCCCGGCAGTTTTTATCGTTATCAACAGTAGAAGACGGTGGTTTTAGCCTTGCAGAAATGTCGTCTGTCAGCATTCATCCTGAATTGGAAGCTTTTTTTAGTTATCTACAGCATTTGGTTATAGATGAGTTATCCGATGCTACCGTACTGGATGATGGCATTTCCGCTATGGATATCTGGAATGCCTTGCTTGCCAATTATCCAGATTACTTTCTGATGGTGTCTGCGGTTGGGCGGATAGGCATGCAGTTGCCGGCATTGGTGAACGGAAGTGTGAGCTTGGCTGGACTAAGGGGAGGAGAGCAATGGTCGAAAGCGGCCTTGTTGCGTCAGACCTTGGGTTCTGCGGTAAGTCGGCAGGCCGGACAAATGCTGCGTGAATTGATTCAGCAGGGCTTGAGCCAATTGCCGGAAGGCCGTCGATTGGCTGTACTGGAAATCAGCGAGGCTGAGCCGTTGCTGGCTGGAATAGCTTGTATAGGGATTGATTTCGATTGTCTGGATTATGTTTTTGTCAGTAGCTCAGATCCTGCTACAGAAGATATTGCTAAACTCAAAGAGCGTTTTCCGCGACTGGAAACGCAGTTGCTTGGGGCAACGACTCAATCCGCAAGGGTTGGCGAGTTGTATCAGCTGGCTATTGTCGTTCTGGATTTCGACAGCATAGAACAGGCCATAGCTGCATTGAAATATGTTCGTGGGCGCCTATCAATTGATGGCTCGCTGCTTGTTATTGGCCAACATCCGGCTTTTTGGCTGGATTTTATTCAGGGCGGGCAAGCCGGTTACTGGTCGCCATTAAAAAATGGCGGCTGGGTAGCGCAGCAGCGCACGGCAGAGTTTTGGTTACAGCAACTGCAACAGCTCGGGTTTCTTCGCGCTGAGCTACTGGAAGTATCGGCACAGATGCGTTCCGGGGGGTATTTTCTGCTTGCGCAAGGCGGTGAGCCAGTATTGCGGACAGAGCAATCTTTGCTAGGTAAATGGCTTATATTGGCAAGCCCAAATGGCGGCTATTCGGCGCAGTTATCGGCAAAGTTATGCGAAAAACTGCAGGCAAAAGGGGCGTTGGTGATTTTGGCTGATGTTGGCGATAGAGAGGCTATCGAGTCTTTGCTGCTGGCACATGGCGGCGATGGACAGCTACAGGGTATCGTTCATCTAGCCGGGCTTACGTTTGGCGAGCATGACACGGCTGCCGAAAGGTTGTTGAATCAACAGATAGACCGTTGCGCCATCGCCGCTGATATCATTCAGGCATGTGAAGCAACGCATACCGATACGACCTGCTGGCTGATTACCAGTGGTGCGGTCAGCGAGCTGTTGCCGCAACCCAGATTAGTGAAACCAACGAGTATCGCCACGATGCCTGGGGATGCTGTGCTGTGGGGCTTGGGGCGAACTTTAATTAATGAGGCCAGCAATTATCAGGTGCGCTTAGTGGATTTAGAAGCGCCCCAGTTGATAGAGATGGTGGCTTTGGCTTTAGTCGGCGAATTTACTCAAGCGGACGCCGAACAGGAAATCATGGTTACTGCGGGCGGCGAGCGTTATGTGCCGCGTTTGCGGCAAGCGCCGGCTGGCTCGTTGGCTAAGATCGAAGCCGAAACCATTTCGCTTGGCTTTCCGTTTGCCGGTCGATTGAGCAATTTACGCTGGGAATCTCAATCTACTAAGCAGCGTATGCCGGCAGCGGATGAAGTGGATGTTGAGGTTCATGCTACCGGCTTAAATTTCCGTGATGTGATGTTTGTGATGGGCCTTATTTCTGAAGAAGCTGTGGAAAATGGCTTTGCCGGGCCGACGTTGGGCCTGGAGTTCTCTGGTGTCGTCCGGCAGCTTGGCGGCAAAGTGGCCGGTTTTGCGATTGGCGATAGAGTGCTTGGCTTTGGCCCTGCCTGCTTTGCTAATCGGGTAATTACCAAAGCCAACGCCATAGCCGCTATTCCTGCTGAAATGTCTATGGAATCGGCCGCGACCATCCCTTGTGCCTTTTTTACGGCTTATTACGCTTTGCATCATTTGGCAAGGCTGCAACCCGGCGAAAAAGTACTGATACATGGTGCCGCCGGCGGGGTGGGAATCGCCGCGATTCAGATCGCAAAATGGTTAGGGGCTGAGGTTTTTGCTACTGCCGGATCTGAGGCAAAGCGCGATTTTCTTAAGTTGTTAGGGGTTGATAATATCTTTAACTCTCGTACGCTGGCCTTTGCGGATGAGATTTTAGAACGGACTGCCGGCCAAGGTGTTGATGTGATACTCAATTCTTTATCTGGTGAGGCTATTAATCGTAACTTTCGGGTACTCAAGCCATTTGGGCGCTTTCTGGAGTTAGGCAAACGGGATTTTTACGAAAACACCAAAATAGGTTTAAGACCTTTTCGAAATAACATCAGTTACTTTGGCATTGATGCCGATCAAGTGATGTTGGCGCATCCTGAATTATCGCAGCGTCTGTTTGCTGAGCTGATTGCTTTGTTTGCAACAGGGGTGCTTTATCCATTGCCTTATCATCTGTTTGCGGCCGACGATATTCAGGATGCTTTTCGTTATATGCAGCAGGCGCGGCAAATAGGTAAGATCGTTGTGACCTATCAGGGCGGTATTGCGCAGGTTTACAGCAAGAAATCCGCACCGCAACAACATTTGACCTTGGCAGCCGATGCCACTTATTTGGTGACAGGCGGCCTCAGCGGTTTTGGCCTGAAAACGGCAGAGTGGTTAGTTGATAAAGGGGCGCGTAATCTTGTTTTGCTTGGTCGTAGTGGGGTAAGCTCTGCACAGGCCGAAGCTGTGATTACAGGTTTGATGGCACAAGGCGTTAAAATTTATGCGGCGGGCTGTGATATTACCGACAAAACTGCACTGGCTACGTTATTGGCTGAAACAGCAACGGCGTTGCCCCCGCTTAAGGGTATCGTTCATGCGGCAGCAGTGATACAAGATGGCTTGATCAACAAAATGGACGTAGAGCAGCTGCGAGCCGTTTTAGCACCCAAGGTATTAGGCGCTCAATATTTGCATGAATTAACGTTGGATAAACCACTGGATTTTTTTGTGTTTTTTTCCTCAGCCACCAGTTTGTTCGGTAATCCCGGCCAGGGTAGTTATGTGGCTGCCAATGCTTTTCTAAATGCCTTGGCAAGCTATCGTAAAACGATTGGGTTGGCTGCAACCAGTGTGTGCTGGGGAGCTATTGACGATGTCGGCTATTTGGCTCGCAATGAAAAAATTAAGGATGTATTACAAAACCGGATGGGCGGGAAAGCCTTGAATTCTGCTGTTGCGCTAGAAACGCTGGAAACCCTGTTGCTGACAGGTAGAAGTAATCTGGGGGTTATGGAGCTGGATTGGGATTTGGCGGCCCGCTCTTTGCCGAGTAGCGCCAGTCCAAAATTCAGTGAACTGCCTAAGCATGGTGCGGGTGGTGACGGCAGTGCAGGCAGTTACATTGATTTACAGCAATTGCTGGAATTGCCGGAGGCGGAATTATTGGCGACTTTGACAGAAATACTTCGCCAAGAGCTTGGCGAAATTCTGAGGATTTCAGTTGATAAACTTGATCCGCAGCAAGCCATTCAAAGTTTTGGTTTGGATTCGCTGATGGGTTTTGAGTTAATTGTCGCCATTGAGACACGTTTTGATATCAAATTGCCGGTGATGTTATTAAATCAATACCCTACTATCGCCAAACTGGCGGAACAAATTATGCATAGGTTAAAAGGAAATAATCCGGTAGCTGGCGATGATGAGAGCACGCAAGACTTAGCCAAACAATTAGTCTATCAGCATGGCGTTGATGCGGCAGAAGAGGCCGTTGTTAACGCCGCTGATGCGGTCACTGCGCATGGCTCAGTAAAATTCAGTCGATGACCAATAAAAAAATTTCCAGGCTGACCGGTCAAGTCTTGGATAAATTAATTATCAATGCCAGTGAACGCCGCACCCGGCAAGCAGAGCAAAGACGTAACGATGAAGCGCTAAGTTATGCGTCATCAGATAGTGCGGAAGTTCCAGAACAGTTCTATCGCTTTGATTTGCATCCTGGTTACCAGCAAATGCGCATGATGAATGAGGGCGCGGCGAAGCTTGGCATTACCAGCCCTTTTTTTAAATTACACGAAGGTATTGCCGGCGCCACAAGCCGAATTGATGGGCGGGAATACATAAACTACGCCAGCTATAATTATCTGGCGCTGTCCGGTTGTGCTGAGGTTTCGGCGGCGGCCAAAACGGCTATCGACCATTACGGCACCTCGGCCTCAGCCAGCCGGATTGTGTCCGGCGAGCGGCCTATTCATCAAGCTCTGGAATCGGCGATTGCCAATGCCTATGAGGTTGATGATGCCTTGGTGTTTGTCAGCGGACATGCCACTAATGTGACAGCCATAGGCTATTTATTCGGCAGCAAGGATCTTATCTTGCATGATGAATATGTCCACAATAGCATTTTGCAAGGGATAACGCTGTCCGGGGCCAAACGCTTGCCCTTTCCGCACAATGACTGGGCGGCGCTGGATGCGGTGTTAGCCCTGCAACGTCGGCATTTTGAACGGGTGTTGATTGTTTTGGAAGGTATCTACAGCATGGATGGCGATTACCCTGATTTGCCTAAGTTCGTCGAAATTAAACACCGGCATAAAGCCTTTTTAATGGTCGATGAAGCCCATTCCTTTGGGGTAATGGGGAAAACCGGTTTGGGTATTCGGGAGCATTTTAATTTGCCTGGCAGCGATGTCGATATCTGGATGGGTACTTTAAGCAAGGCCTTGGCGGCTTGTGGTGGGTATATCGCCGGCGAAACCGCTTTAGTGGAACATTTAAAGTTTTTAGCGCCCGGTTTTCTTTACAGCGTTGGTATGCCGCCTAGCGTGGCTGCAGCGGCATTGGCGGCACTGACCGTATTGCGGCAAGAGCCGGAACGGGTTGCTTTGCTGCAACAGCGCGGGCAGTTTTTTCTACAGCAAGCCAAGTTAACCGGCATTGATGTCGGCAGTAGCCAAGGCTTGGCTATCATTCCGGCCATTACCACCAGTTCCATTAAAGCGGCGCGGTTATCAACCGCGTTATTTGCGCACGGTATTAATGTACAACCTATTTTATATCCGGCCGTCGCAGAAAAGTCCGCTCGTTTGCGCTTTTTTGTATCTTGTTTTCATACTGAAGAGCAAATCTGCTATACCATGCAAATGTTGGGCAAGGAAATGGCGAGGTTGTAAAAATCTGCATTGTTTGCTTATAGGATGTCGGTTAATATGGTGGTAAATAGTCATACCAATTTAGATTGAGGTGGCTCATGGCAAGCGTCGAAAAAATCAGCATTGCTTTAACTAAAGACATGGCATCTGGGCTGTCGATAGCGAGGCCAAGTCGTTAATTGCACGTTCAGTCTAACGCAATGTCATCAGCTTAAAAATTAACGAGTCTGCTTGCGGCTCAAAACCTGATCCAGTATTTCGTCATCAACAACCCTGCCTGCTTCAGCATCTGCTAATCCTTTCTGGACGGCGCTAATAAAGCGGCTCTGGTATTCTAGACGGTCAAATTCGCTAGGAGAAAGCACCACTGTGCTAGGCTTTCCGTTTTGGGTAATAACAATAGAACGGTTAGTGTCGTTGATGCTTTTTAGAAACTGTGAAGCTTTAGTTTTAAACTGACCAAGCGGTACGATGTCTTCGGCAATTAGCAAATTTGACATAAATGTTACTCCTCTTTAGTCTAAATAACGGTCTGAATTTGGGCTACTTTACTGAAAAATCAGAGAAAGCAAGAACCTTAATACTACCCGGATGCCTGACCGGCAAGCTAAACCGGTTTTTGGTCTGGTGTACCCAGCCGCGGGCTTCTATTTGCTTGCCGATATAAGCATCCAGCGCTGGAAACAGCGCGGCGTATTGGTTGTCTATTTGGATAGCCACTTGTTCGGAAAACTGTAAATAACTGCTGTTGGCACCGTGCTTAACCGCCTGTATGGTGCCGGTGATTCGTTTCCAGCCCAGGTGATTGTCGGCAGTGAGATTTTGAAACGGCAGTGGCGCGTACTCAGGATAGCTCCAAATCCCAAGTCCGGCCTGTTCTGCCGTCTGTTCGGCAGCCAACAAGGCTTCGGTATACTGTAGATTAGGCGGAAAAATACTGACGCTGGCCAAGCCTTTGGCAACCAGTTCCAGATTGATGTGCCGCTGATCCTCGGTAAATATATAGGCCAGGCTGCGGCCATATTTGTCCTGTAGCTCAACATCTTGCTGTAAGCTGACGTTTTTATGTTCAAGTTGTTGTATCAGCCAACGCTTGGCTTGGGCGCCGCCGGCTTCTGCGCTTTTGTAGCCACCCACTTCCGGGGTATTGATGCCCAGTAACCGCACTTTTCGGCCATCGTTAAGTAAAATGGTATCGCCGTCAAATACTTTATCCACCTGATACAGCGTTGAGTCTGCCGGGAGCGCTTGCAGCGGCCAGCACAGCAAGAATAAGCAACACTGTTTTGCGATTTTATTTACCATAGCTACTTTTTCCTGTCTGCATCATGAATCATTCCGCTATTATCACCGCCACCCAAAACTGGCTGACCTCGTTTATCATCAGCTATAACATTTGTCCGTTTGCTAAGCAGGTACACGATCATAACCGTATTCGTTATCAGGTGCAGGATAGCGATAAACCGGAAGCCTGTTTGGAGGCTTTGATTGCAGAATGTAGGCATCTGGATGACCAGCCTGCCGTCGCAACAACTTTGTTGATTTTGCCGACAGCTTGCGTTGCTTTTGATGACTTTCTTGACCTGCTGGCTATCGCCGAACAGTTGCTGGTTGAGCAAGGCTATGAAGGCATCTACCAGCTGGCGAGTTTTCATCCTGATTATTGTTTTGCCGATTCTAATCAGGACGACCCCGCCAACTACACCAACCGTTCACTCTATCCAATGTGGCATATCATCCGGGAAGCTGATCTTGAACGCGTTTTACAGGATTATCAACACCCTGAGTTGATCCCGGAACGCAATATCAAGTTGACTCGCGACATGGGGTTGGCAAAAATACAGGCGTTGTTGGTGGCCTGTAAAAAATAAAGTGCATCACTTTGACTTCGAATAATAATCAAAATCCTCGGATTTTTTCAGTTTAAAGCTGGGTTCAATTTCGATGACTTGTTCTTTTTGTCTTACCCGCTGCTCCGGCTGGTTATGTAAGACCTCAATAAATTCTTTAAACCAGGCCGTTTCTTGTACCGCCAACAAATCGGCATCCTGCAAGATGACCGCTTTGTCCGGCAAGTTGCCGCGTTCTTTAGCGTACTGTAAGGCAGTTAAACAGGCTTCTTCATTGCCGTTTAGGGCATGAATACAGGCTAAATTGTAAGCCGCACTGCCCTGTTGGATGGCTTCGGCTTTTTCAAAAAATTGTTGCCCGGTTTGGTATAGAGACTGTTTGGCCTCTTCGCTGCTGATACGCGCCAGTTCCATATAGGCAACGCCGCCGTCTATTGCTGCACCCAGATATTGGGGTGCTGTCAGCAGGCAGAAGGAAAATTTGGCAATAGCCTCTTCCAATGTGGTTTTGGCTTGTTCAGTCGGTTGGCTGGCCGCCTGATGCAATAAGGCAAAACCCCAGTGATACAGGGCTTCTGACAATAAGGGATGGTCAAGAACAGCGCCGGCAAAACCCTGATAAGCACCTTTATATAGCTGTTCGGCCAAGCCGCCTTCACTTTTGCGGGCTTTGGCTACCTGTTTGATGGCGGCATCCAACGTGGCGCGTTTTTTGAAAGAACTTAAAATTGACATGAATGACTCCCAAAGATTTTTAATGCGATAAAATAGCGGGCAATACTACAGCATCCCCTTACCACCGGACAATGTTAATGACAGATGTCGCTATCGCGCTGGAAAAAGCCAAAGTTAATCTGGAAACATCCAAAATTCCCTGGCATGAACTGCAACGATTCTTTGCTGCCGGTCTGGCGATTGCCGTTGCTGATAATCTGGATTTAGTTGAAGTGGCTTACCAGTTTTCTATCGATAATAAGTCGATGGTTGAGCAATGGCTGAAAAACAGACAGATCGGCCCCGTATCCGACCAGCAGGCCGGCGATTGGTTGGCTAACGACCACTGCGTTTGGGCTGTGGTCGTTAAACCTTGGATTCTGGTGCAAGTGATTGTTACCGCTGAACAATAGATTTTGCTTGATCAGCTGCTAAAATAACGGCGCACCAACCAGTAGTCGGTGCTGATGTAACGACCGCCGCCGGTAAAAAATAAGGTTAGCAGCATGACGAAATAGGTCGCGGCAAATTCGATACCGTTGTTGAGTATCACAAAACTGCCGTGCTCGGTAAGCCAGGCGTAGTCTCCTTGCGATTGCAAAATCTGTTTGGCGCTTTCCAGCCGTTCTAGGGCGGCAACAGTGCGCTCGGTAGCAAAAGGGCCGCTGCCGGAAGCAATAGCCAGCCAGCCTTGCTGTAAATGCACGGTAACTGCTGCCACCGCCATGATGACCATTAACGGCAGCGATATCAGCCGGGTACCCAAGCCAAACAATAACAATACAGCGCCCAAGGTTTCGAACAAGGCGACAAAAAATACCAGCACATACGGAATCGGGAATCCTAAACCGTTATCGGCATCGCCAAACCACTGCGCGGTAGCAGTAAAATTGGTAAATTTATGGGTGCCGGCCATCCAAAACACTGGTGCTAAATATAAGCGCAGCAACAGCGGTGCAATAAAATCCACTAATTGCGCTTTATGACTGGCGTGTCTGACTAGGCGTGTTATTGTCGGTGTTTTATCGATAATAAACGCTAATATTTTAGAAAAAATCTGATTATCCATCTGCGAAGCCCCCTTTTTCTTGTTATAAAGTCATACCATCATGATGAACGTCAACAGCACATCCATTTTTGCCGACATACCTAAACAATTACCCGCGGAATTATGCCAAACCTTGCTAAAGACGCCTGCTGTTCGCATTGAACGGATAGTGTCCAAAGGCCACTGTAGCGCGGCTGATTTTTGGTACGATCAGGCGCAGGACGAATGGGTTATAGTAATACAAGGACTGGCAAGGCTAAGTTTTTGGGATGGCGCCGCCATCGATTTAGCCGAGGGGGATTATCTACTTATTCCGGCGCATTGCAAACATAGAGTTGAGTGGACATCGCCGGGCAAGGAAACTATCTGGTTGGCGATTTATCTTGGTGATGCGGTAAATTAAGAAGAATGATGCGCCGTCGGTTGTTAGCGCATCTTACCGTTTTTTTAGGGGGTGGGAGCTTTAAGTTAACGCGGTTTTGAGCGTTGTTGACCGGGTTTACGAGGTGGTGCGCTTCGTTTATCCGGCGATGACTGGCGTTTTGCGCCATGTGGCCTTTGCGCCGGCTTGGTTGCTTGCGGCTTGGGTTTAGGTTTGCTGTTGGTCGGATCTAGAGAGACTTTTTCATAGCCGGTATCGGTAACTTGCGGAATTGGTCGTTTCAGCAGTTTCTCAATGGCCGCCAGCAAATAGGCTTCTTCCGGATCGACCAGTGAAATGGCCTGACCGTCAGCGCCGGCTCGTCCGGTTCGGCCAATTCGGTGAACATAATCTTCTGCTACTTGCGGTAAATCAAAATTCACCACATGCGGTAGTTGGTCTATGTCCAGACCGCGGGCGGCGATATCGGTAGCGATCAATGCGGTGATTTTGCCATTTTTAAACTCCTCCAAAGCGCGTACTCTGGCGCCCTGGCTTTTGTCGCCATGCAAAGCCGCGCACCGGATACCATCTTGTATCAATTGTTTGCTCAAGCGGTCGGCACCATGTTTAGTTCTGACAAAAACCAGTACCTGTTGCCAGTTACCGTTGCCGATTAGATAAGATAGTAATTCGCGTTTGTACTCACGTTTAATGCCATAGACCAGCTGCGAGACGGTATCGGCAGCCGCATTGCGTTTGGCGACAGAAATTTCTATCGGATTATTCAGCAACTGCTCTGCCAGTGCACTGATTTCTGGCGCATAAGTGGCGGAAAACAACAGATTTTGGCGGCGGTGCGGTAGTAGGCTGATAATTTTGCGAATATCGCGAATAAAGCCCATATCCAGCATCCGGTCCGCTTCATCCAGCACGAAGTATTCAATTCGTGATAAATCAAGATGCTTTTGCTGAATCAAATCCAGCAAACGTCCGGGGGTGGCGACAATAATATCGGTGCCGCGCTGTAGCTTTTGGATTTGCGGTACGATGCTGACACCGCCAAAAATGGCTTCGGCAAAAAAAGGCAAATGCGCGCCATAAGTTTTGACGCTTTCGTATACTTGCATGGCTAGTTCGCGGGTAGGGGTCAGAATCAGTACGCGAACCGGGCGTGGTTTTTGCGGAATGGCTTGTTGTTGCAATAATTGTAGCAAGGGCAAGGTGAAGCCAGCGGTTTTGCCGGTGCCGGTCTGGGCGCCGGCCAGTACGTCGCGACCCTGTAAAATAACCGGAATGGCTTGTGCCTGGATTGGCGTAGGTGTTTGATAGCCTTGATCGGCAACCGCTTTAAGAAGTTGCTCGGACAGGCCTAGTTCTGAAAATTGCATGAATTAACCTTAATTAAATTGCACCTGATCAGGTGCGCGAATGGAATGAGTGGCGCAAGATGACTCTTAATGTGTTCTTGGCAAATTTTGCTGTAAGCCTAGGATTGCATACGCCACTGAAATAAGGCAGAATGGCTTTTGCAAAAAGCCGCGCTGTTCAACTATTCTGAAAACAGGCTGAGATATCAACTGGTAATGATAAATCTGACTGCATCTAGTCGTAATTGTGATTCTTGAATGCTTTCGTGCGATAACATGACAGTTTCCTTAAGTTGTTCGATCTCCTGATCTTTAATGCCCGGATTAATTTTTTTCAAGCGCACTAAACGTTTAATTTCGCCGGTAAGGGCCGCGATCATGGTATTGCTGCTTTCGGCAATAAGCTTTTGCATTTGTAACGTTGCCTGTTGTTCTGCGATTTTTATGATATCCAGGATTAATTGTCGCTGACTGCTTAAGAACTGGCTGATCTGCGATTTATCAAAACTGTCGCCGGTTTCGACTAGGCTGTTGTGGCTAACGATGGCAGCTAAATCTTTTTTGTTTTGGTCCAGCAATAGGCGGACAGGGGTTGGCGGCAGAAAACGGCCAATTAATAATTCTGCGGGGGCGCTACATTCCACCACAAATAATAATTCCAACAAGAATTGTCCGGCCTTCAGTTGCGGATGTTTAACCACGCTGACGGCGGCGTTGCCGGTCTCGCTGGACAGTACCAGATCCATTGCCGATAACACCATGGGATGTTCGCAGGTGATAAATTGCATGTCTTCCCTAGCGAGGGCAACTTCGCGATTCACTGTAACAGTTAATCCGTCGTCTTGCAGCATGGGAAAGTGAGCGATGCGTAGATTTTCGCTGGGCCACAGAATATGGCAATCGCGCGAATGATATTCGATATCAACCCCGTAACAATCGAACAACGCTTCCATATAGGGCCATAGCGTACCATCATTTTCGTTGCTGCGAATTTGTGACACCAATTGCGCGGCTTGTTCCGGGCGGCAAGAATTAAGCTCCAGCAGCAAATCGCGGCCTTTATGCAAATCATCTTCCACTTGACGCGACAAGGTTTGAGTCTTGAGGATTAAGCCTTCAACGTCGGCAAGCTGGCCGGCGGTTAAGGCTGTGTGCAAGTCATCGGCCAACAGTTTGTAGACCTGTGATGCACCAGAGCAATTATGGTGAAAGGCGTCTAGACCTTCATCGTACCAGCGATACAAAATATGCTGAGCCGTATTTTCCAGGTAAGGAATATGAATTTGAATCACATGCTTTTGGCCGATGCGATCTAGTCGGCCGATACGTTGTTGCAGCAAATCAGGGTTTTCCGGCAAATCGAATAAAATCAAATGCCGCACAAATTGAAAATTGCGGCCTTCGCTGCCGATCTCAGAGCAAATCAACAATTGTGCCCGGCTTTCTTCATCGGCAAAAAACGCGGCGGCCCTATCTCGCTCCACGATGCTCATGCCCTCGTGGAACACGGCGGCGGTATGGCCTACATGCTGGCGTAGTAATTGTTCCAGTTGAATTACAGTTTCCGGTTGTTTGCAGATTAGCAGCGCTTTTTCATCGTTAAGCGCTTTAAGTTGCGCGACCAACCAATGCAGATAAGGACTCTGCGCCAAATCAGCATTAGCCGCACCCTGCAATAAATAACCATAGCGTTGGCGGTCAGGGAAGCCTTGCACGGTCTGTCGGGAATTTCTAAACAGAATACGGCCGGTACCGTGGTGATCCAGCAATAGTTTAATCAGTTCTTCCCTGGCGGCATTGATAGGCCCTAAGGTTAGGTTGCGGTTGTTGTCATCAGCCTTAGCCGTGTCTAGATTGTCATTAACCTGTTGTAACAACTTATCGACATTATCCTGTTTTAATAAGGTTTTTAGTTGTTCTTGCTCTGCACTGTTGAGGAGCTGGCCGGATAAAAGTAGATTGGCAAGTTCCGCCACAGGTTGAAATTGGTGTTCTTCCTGTAAGAATTGTTGAAATTGGTAAAAGCGATCAGGGTCTAGTAAACGCAGGCGGGCAAAATGACTCTCTTTACCAAGTTGTTCCGGGGTTGCGGTCAGTAGAATCAGTCCTGGGGTATCTAGTGCTAATTGTTCCACAAATAGATAGTCATCGCTGGGGGCGTTTTCGCTCCATTGCAAATGATGGGCTTCATCCACGACCACTAAATCCCAACCGGCAGCCAATGCCTGCTGCTGACGATGTGGCGAATCGGCAAAAAACCGTTGACTGCACAAAACTAATTGTTCGCCTTGAAAGGGATTGTCTTCCTGGTTGGCCAGGCAACGGCTTTCATCGAAAATACTAAAACGCAGATTAAAACGGCGCAGCATTTCTACCAGCCACTGGTGTAGTAAGCTCTCCGGCACCAGAATCAACACTCGGCGACTTAAGCCATTGATCAAGCGGTGCTGAATTATCAAACCAGCTTCTATGGTTTTGCCCAGCCCCACTTCATCGGCCAGCATGATGCGTGGCATGGCGCGATTGGCGGCCTGATGGGCAATGTATAATTGGTGCGGAATTAATGCTGCCCGTGCGCCCTGCAATCCTTTTACTATGGATTGTTGATGTAATTGTTGACGCCGCCAGGTTTCGTAGCGCAATAAAAACCAGGCAGTGGGATCAAATTGTCCGGTAAACAGCCGATCCTGCGGTTTATTGAATTGGATATGATGATTAAGCTCCATTTCGTCAATTTGCTGTAGCTGCCCTTCATCATCCAAACCAATATAAGTCAACAAACCGTCATGGTTTTGCACTTGCTGGACTGTGATTTTTGTGTAATCCGCCGACTCTATCATATCGCCTTCGGTAAACAGCACTCGTGTTAATGGCGCATTATCACGGGCATAAATACGTTTGTCGCCGGTTGCCAAAAATAGCACGGTGACGCGATTATGTTCGGCTTCCAGAATCAAACCAAGGCCCAGTTCAGATTCTGTGTTGCTAATCCAGCGTTGGCCGGGAATAAATTCGTTCATTTAATTTCTTATTTAAAACGGTTCTGAAAGCTGTCAGTTAAAACTATCACTGTCGGCTACATTGAGATTCTTCTAGTTGGTCTGCGTAAAAACTTTTGTCATTATTCCGCAAAGCTTGGATAAAGCAAAGTTTAGACGATTTGCCGCGAAGAATGGCTGTAAAAATCAAATTTTTGCCCTTGGCAGTGGAGCAAAACATTGGTAACTATTCAGTATGATTTTTTATGTTAAAAACAAAGTGTTATAGGATGTGCTGAACAGTGTGAAGCGCATCTTATGCGATTGATGCGCTTCCTTGAAATCGGGAGTCCGGTCAAAATTGACCGGACGGATGCTGAGCAAAGATCAGTCGTCGCCGCCGAATACGCCCAATAATTGCAGTAAACTGGTAAATAAATTATAGATAGACACATACAGCGAGACAGTTGCCATAATGTAGTTGGTTTCCCCGCCGTGAATGATTTCACTGGTTTGAAACAAAATCATAGCGGACATCAGCAGCACAAACATCGCTGAAACGGCCAATGACAACGCGGGTATAGAAAACAGCATAGCTGCCAATCCGGCAAAAAACGCCACTAAAACACCAACCATTAAAAAGCCGGCCATAAAACTGAAATCTTTGCGGGTGGTCAGTGCATAACCGGAAAGCCCTAAAAAGATGATGCCGGTACCGCCTAATGCGGTTAAAATTAACTGGTTGCCGTTGCTGAAAGTATGCACGTACATGTTCAGGATAGGGCCCAGTGTCAAACCCATGAAGCCGGTCAGTGCAAATACAAATACCAGACCCCAAGCGCTGTTGCGGAATTGGGTAGTCAAAAACAACAGACCAAAATAGCCAAGCAATGTGGCAATTAAACCGGGGTGAGGCAGGTTCAGCGTCATTGCCAACGCCGCTGTGCCTGCGCTAAACAGCAGCGTCATGGATAACAGCAAATAAGTGTTTTTCAGAACCTTGTTCGTTGCCAGGCTGTCGGCTTCTGAACGGACGGTTGCAGTATTAAAACGCATGAGATATACCTCTAAATTAAAGATAAAATGGATCTATGGGACAGATCGATTGCACGAAAGTTTCCGGGCTTTGATTGTCACCGCTATTATATAGTATAACGAAAAATCAGCTAAGCTAATGAGGTTTCCAAAAAATGGCAGAGTTAAGCCCATACCAATTGATCGGCGGCGAGACGGCAATCCGCAGCTTGGTCGACCGGTTTTATTTTTATATGGACATTTTGCCGCAAGCGCAAGGCATACGCGCCATGCATTCCAGCAATCTGGCGTCGGCGAAGGATAAGCTGTTTAAATTCTTATCGGGCTGGCTGGGCGGGCCGGATTTGTTTATCGCAGAATTTGGTCATCCTATGCTGCGTAGGCGCCATTTTCCGTTTGCCATCGGCACGGATGAACGCGACCAATGGATGCTTTGTATGAATAGGGCGTTGACTGAAGTCAGTATGGATGAGCGATTACGGAATGAGCTTAAAACTGCGCTGTTTAATCTGGCTACCCATATGATCAACCAGGATATTGCCAAGGATGAATTGGTGCAAATCTCTAATCCGTAACCGGCAGCGCCATTGAAACCGCAAACCGCTGTAATCTCATACAGTCTGCGCCGCAGCGAACGGGCTAAAAACACCCGCATCGTGGTCAGGCATGACAAAATTGAGGTGGTTGCGCTACCTCATGTTTCCGAACAAAAAATCAAAGCTTTTGTGACAGCACAGCAAGATTGGATTAAAGCGGCTCTGTTGCGTGTCGGGGAAAAAAACCGGGCCATCGCAAGTTTGGCGCCGGCGCACTATGCCGATGGTGTAACCGTACCCTATCAAGGCCGACAGCTGCTCTTGCAGGTAAAGCTCGCAGCCGGCAGGACGCCCCGGATTGAATTACAAATGGAGGCGGGATTTATCGTTTACCTGCCGGTTGGGATGGAACCGCAACAAAGCTCGGCTATCATTCGGCAGATTTTAACGCGCTGGATGAAAAACCAGGCGCGGCAGCAGGCTGTGCTATTGATTGAGAAACATGCGGCAAGATTTCAGTTGGTACCGCGCAGCTTAAAAATTAAAACCCAAAAAAGCCGTTGGGGGAGTTGCGGCCCCAACAACGACATCAATCTTAATTGGTTGTTGATGCTGGCGCCGCCTATCGTATTGGAGTATGTGGTGGTTCATGAGCTGTGTCATATCAGGCACAAAAATCATTCCCGTGACTTTTGGAGTTTAGTGGCTCAACATCAACCAGATTACCAGCTGCAGCGGCATTGGTTAAAGCAACACGGCGCCAGTTTAATGAGAGGGTTATGATGCTAAAAAAATATGGATTTTATTTGTTGGCAACCGTAGTGATTTTTGCCGGACAATTTTTGCGAACCAGTGATCTGGTTACCGGCAAACCGCCTGTCATTACCCAGGCTACCATCAGCGGAGCGTCGGCCATGCCTTTGATTGCCAACGGTCCTGCGATTATTTATTTTTGGGCGGAATGGTGTGGAATTTGTGCGATGATGCAAAGTGCAATCAGTGCCGTAGCTCTGGATTACCCACCACTGACTGTCGCGCTTCGTTCCGGCTCTGATGCTGCAATCGGTCAATACCTGCAAAAGAAACAATTAAATTGGCAGGTAGTGAATGATTCGCAGGGTGAGATTGCCAGTCGATATGGCGTTAAGGCTGTTCCTGCGTTATTTTTTATTAATGGCTCAGGGGATATAGTTTTTACATCAGTCGGTTACACCAGTGAATGGGGGGTGCGGTTGCGTGTTTGGCTGTCCAGTTTGGTATAATTAAAACTTTGGGGGGCATTTTCTGGTATATTTAAAGGTTGATGTTATACGGCCTGCACACTAAGGCAGTAGTGGTTTTATGTTGTCGTTCCCAATAGACAGATAAAAAGTCTGGGTATGCACTTGAAGTAAGTATTAGTCTATAGTTATTCAAGTGATAGCCTGCTTAGACAAATGCATCAGTATTGATGCAGTCCTTCTGTAGGATGATTTTGATGATGTCGCTTAAGAATGTAGTGTCGGAAAATCCTGGATATGAATCTAAAATAATAAAGAGCAATACAACTTATGATTCAAAAATCATTGTCAGAAACTAATTTTTCACCTAAAGAATCCCAGCTTAGTATTGCCAATAAAGTAGGTCGTGCTGTCTGGAATATCGTTTGGCTTTTATTGTATCGACCAAGTCCGATATTCTTACATGGTTGGCGGCGACTTTTATTGCGCTTATTTGGGGCAACAATAGAAGAACGGGCTCTTCCTTACCCATCCGCTAAAATATGGGCTCCTTGGAATTTAACAATGCGTAAAGATAGTTGTTTGAGTCACAATGTAGACTGTTATTGTGTAGATAAAATCGAATTAGGAGTCGGTTCTACTGTTAGTCAATACTCATTTTTATGTTCTGCCAGCCATGATTATACACGGCGCTCAATGCCTTTGGTCACTGCTCCCATTGTGATTGGTGATTATGCTTGGGTGACTGCGGATGTGTTTGTTGGGCTTGGGGTGAGCATTGGAGAGGGGAGTGTCATTGGGGCGCGTTCAACTATTACACGTAGTGTTGAGCCTTGGGTAGTGGTGGCTGGCTCACCTCCAAAAGTTGTTGGAACAAGACATTTTGATGTTGATAAATAAATGGAAGATTTAATATTCGGTGTGGTTTTTAATCTGTAAGCTAAAGAATTATAGGTGTTGAACAGCGTGAAGTACGTCTGTCGTGATTGATGCGCTTACACCTAGTCGTATAGTAAATAGTTACGATAATGATATCTTGTCTTCAGTGTCAGTCCTCTGTTTTAAGAAACTAATTTAGCACTTGCCTGTTGACTGGTTGCTTTGCAGTGATGTCAAAAGTAATATTAATCTATCTATGGCCGATATAATGGCCGCCTTAAATTTTTAATAAAATAAAAATTTGAGGCGACGGTGTTCGGCAAGAGCTGGTAGGCTAAGTTATTATTAATTGCTAGTATTTAATAGTTTTGCCAAAGTAAAGCCAAGTTGACGGCTTAATGCCATAATGGTTAGTGTCGGATTTGATCTGCCAAGTAATGGAAAAATCGATGATCCTGCGACAAAACAATTTGTAGTGCCAAATATTTTAAATTCACTATCAACAACTCTGCCAGTTGCACAAGTCCCGGCAGGATGATAAATGTCATAAATATTGTCGATATTATTTGCTTGGTTTGCATTAAGATGTATTTGTTCTAATGTGCCGAGATTATGCAGTCCATTTTCTGACCAGAAGCGATTGCAGGCGCTGAAGGCTAAATGAGTGAAATTAACTAAATCTTCGTCAATATTCCAGTTTATAACAATTTTGTCTTTATTAAAGTAAATACTGTCTTTAATAGATGGTTGTTTTACAAAATCAAAGTTAATGTAAATTCTGCTGTTTTTAGATAAAGCTAGACGGTTTTTAAAATATCTTATCCATAACATTCTAGTAATGTCGCCAAATGCCATAGGCAACATAAACAAGGATTTAAACGCAGTTAAATAGTTTTTAGCTTGAAGTCCGCGCAGGAAGTCACGGGCTAGTGCGAAACCTGAGTTTTCAGGTGCCTCAATTACAAAATGGCAATAGGAGGGTATATTGTCACCGATTGGTAGGCAAAGTCTTAAAGAGCGCATAGTTGAGCCCGTAAAAAACTGTGAAAATAGCTGTTCGAATTCATTGCGAGAATAATTAGTTAATTCGGCAATTCTTAATGAAAGATGATCGTGTAAATAATGCCCAATACCTAATGTTTCTGAATGTTTTTCGCCCAGTAGTTTTTGAAGAACTAGTGGAGATTCCAGTGCACCGGCCGCCACAACAAAATAAGTGGCGTTAACTTTTAAATCATTCCCATTGTCATTTTGGCAAATAATTGTTTTAATGGTTTTGTCTGTATCGTTGGTGAATTCGCAACTAATAGGCTGGGTGTTTAATAATATCTTAACTAGTTTTGAATTTTGAAAGTGTTTTGCCCATGCGCTGCCCAAATTGCGTTGGCGAAACGGAATCCATTTTGAAAATATAGGAAAAAATTCGTTCCACCTTAACGTGATTGATTCATGATTTATTAATGACAATAGGGATTGAAAATAGGTGGCGGAAGATACGCCTACCCAGTTTTCAATGACCTCAGTGTGTTTACGCAGGGTTTCTATAAATTCGGCAGATGACCAAGGTGTTCCTAGTTGCGCAAGTTCATCGTCAAGCATAGGGATGAGTTGCCCGCCCCATAATGAGCCCGTACCGCCATAGCCAAATGCTAAGCCATTCTGTATGCCATCATAAGCATGGTTTTTAAAAATTACATCACGCGCAGAGGGTTTTGCAGCAGTATGTCCACCTCTCTCTATGAACACAACAGTTTTATTAAACTCAATTAATGTTCTGGCTAATGATAATCCTGCAGGTCCTGATCCTATAATACAGACATCGGCTGAAAATGTATTGTCACTAAGCTGAGTGTTAGAGTCTATAAACATATTATTTTGAGGCTTGGTCCGCAGATTCAATCGCCGTAACGAAGCTATTGATATGTGGGATTTTAGTAGTTGAAAAAAGAATAGTGCCTGTCTGGTTTATTTTAGTTGCTCGTTCTGCAATTTGCTGTAATCTATTACTTGTTGATGCTTCCTTGGTTTGTTCGGAAGGTAATTGCATTCTAAAATGCCCAAAAGTTATGTCGGCATTCTGGGTAATCCAGTTAATATCTATTGGAAGCAGTGTCGATGGAATTTCCGCTTGAATATAGTCTACTAATTCTGGCCAGTCTTGTGTTAGCTTTTGGATGGGAGTTAGTTGCGAAGAAATCCCAAATGCTTTAATAAGACCTCGTTTTTTTAACGAGAAGATAACCTCATCAAGATGCTCGATTGTTTGTAAGTCTAATAGGCTTGGTTCATGCAGAAAAACAATGTCAAGGTAATCTAATTTCATTGCTTTAAGAGATAATTCAATGCGTTTAGTTATATAACTTGCTGAATAATTCCTTTTAGGTTGCCAAAACTCCGATGAGACAAGATGAGAAGCGGTTGTCAGCTTTCTAAATGCAATGTATGGATATAATAATGTTGGAATTTCTTCAATTAGCTTAGACGGGATTAATCCTACTTTAGTTGCAATAACTAATGGTGATTGTGATTGATGTGTTCGTGCAAATTGCCCAAGCATTCGCTCGGCTTGTCCATGCCCGTAAAGTGGGGCTGTGTCAAAATACTTGATGCCTGCGTCAAAAGCGGTGTTCAGAAGATTTAGTTTGGGTTCTATTCCTTGCACATGATGCAGAGATGCTGTACCAAATCCAATCCGGGAGTTTATTTTTTGTTTCAATGCCCTCTCCTGTTAGTAGTTTGCAGTTATATGTGACAGATGCCAGCTATCAACGATGGTTTTATTGTCAAATGTGGATTAAAAGGCAGCTTGCTGGTTGCATGGATTACTTTAATCAGTTGTTAATATCTCAATATAATCTGGTTTTTAATTTTTTATTATAAACTGTTCGATTTTGGAAAAGTTTTTGAAAAATAGGGTGAAAATATTTCCAATGCCATTCTTATTTATTGCCATCAAGTCTTCTCGGCTCTTACGTAATACATTTTTTAGGCTTTTGTTGCTTTCGCCGCCAACCCGCATCTTAATTAGCACTTCAGGTATGTAATGGGTTGAAATTGCATGCTTGCCTAAAAATCGTAATATCAAGTCGTAATCTGCAGCAATTCTAAAGTTTAAATCAAACAGGCCATATTTTTGATAAATATGAGATCTAACAAAAAAGGCCGGATGAGGCGGCATCCAGCCATTGTTTAATTTGTGTGGTGTAAATTGTCCGCTTTTCCAGTACCTAATGACTTTAAGCGGGTCAAGTTTATTAACATACACCAAGTCTCCATAAATAGAATCAACATTGTTCTCTTTAAAAGCTTTTGCAACTTTTTCGATAACTAAATTATTTTCATACAAGTCGTCCGAATGTAAAAAACCAATAATATCACCAGTGGCTAAACTTATGCCTTTGTTGAGGCCATCATAGATGCCTTTATCTGGCTCTGAAATAAAGATGGCTAGCCTGTCTTGATAAGAGCGAACGATATTTATTGTATTGTCTGTTGAGCCGGCATCAATAACAATATACTCAATTTCAGGGTAGGTTTGAGATAATACGGACTCAATAGCTTCTGCTATTATTTCCTGATTATTATAAACCGATGTGATAATAGAAACTTTCAATCGAATCCTCTGGTATATAAAAATAAAGTTTATTAGGTGAAATTAATCTTGGCGGTAAGTTGTTGATTTGAAATTGAATGGTGTGCCTTTTTGGTTGGCGGCTGTTTAGGTAATATCATATCCAAATTCATCTTTAACTACCTTGGCCAAGGAATGATTGGTGTTGGCCATGATTTTACGCAGTTCGTAAACTTTAACATCAACAAGAAATCTATACCATAGACCTTGCATGAAATGAAACACTAAGCCCTGCCAGCCATCTAAAAAACCAAAACAGAAGAAGTATCGGTATAAAAAGTACAATAAAGAACGAAGCCCGAGAGGTATTTTTGCATAAACACTATGTTTAAGCCAGCGTTTGACACGGACATTCAAATTCATAGCTTGAAGAGATGCGGCACTTACATTATTATGGTTTTCGGTCATTAACAAATCAATCGCCTCACGGCTAGCGTAATGGTTGTGTTTGTTGATCCACCATGTAATGTTATTTAAATTAATATCTGCAATATCAGCTTCGATATGATGAATGCCGCCAGAAACCAAAATATGTTCGTCCATCCAGCGATTTTCACATCGTCCTTCTCCATTCCGCCAAATTCGAAGTGTTCTTATCGGGTAAATGGCTCCGTGTCTAATCCATTTATCCATAAAGTGAATTTGCCGATTGATCGATACTCCGCTAATGGACGCTGGTAGCGATCCTAATTGATTATGCAATTGGATGGCTAGTTCATCAGTTACGATTTCGTCGGCATCTAGCCTCATTACCCAATCAGTGTTGATATTGCAATGATCAAGTCCCCAATTAAATTGCTTGGCATAATTTATCCAGGGATTTATATAAACATCTGCACCCATTTTAGCTGCAATTTCGCGAGTATTGTCTTTTGATTCACTGTCTACAACAATGATGCGTTGTGCTAAGTTTTCAAGGCTTTTAAGACAACGCTCAATATGACGTTGTTCGTTGAAGGCGAGTATCACTACAGTTAAGTTCAAACAGTTCATAAGTATTTAATCACAGCAATAAGTAAAGCGTTATATACGCAATTCGCCAAATATTTAATGGCGGGTGTTATATGCGTTCTAGTTAAACATTAAGGTATAAGGTTGTTTTTGTTATTAAATCTCGGTGTTGTCGTTTTATTATTGTAGGTCTTCGTATAAATGCACTGTCTATATGTTAATCTTAAGCGGATTGTAGCGATTAATGATGGATATATAAGACAATGCATTTGCCATATTGTTTAGGATGGCGCAGAATTGAATTGATAACCGTGGGCTAAGCGCCTTGCAACAAGTTTGCATGCACCCAGTCCTAGCAAACCTAGAAAGCATCGGATCACTAAGATACAACATGCATGTCAACTTGCTGTTAAGCGCTTATATGATTCAAGTATATTTTCCATTATCGCAGCTAAAATTGACAGGCTCAAGCTCTATGTCTAAACAAAATTGCCGAACATAAAAAACTTGGCTACAACTAATTCGTCATTCCGGCAGGATTGCAAGAGCCGTAAGATTGAATTCCACGTTTTAGGATGATTCGGAGCGTGTTGCTCATGATTCTGGATACAAGTTTTATGGTGGGTATGACCAATATTTTGCTGAATGACTTGATTACCCTTTATAAATTTTATAACAAAAACAAATTCATAGCGACAGTCTTTTGAAAATAACCTCAGGAATATGCTTAATAATCAGCATAATATAACACCAAAAAAATGGTGCATAAACCACGTTACTTTTTTTATTACAGGCTTTAACAATATATTTGGCAAGGCTATCCGTAGAAGCCCAAAGTAATCCCTTCTTAAATTCAGCCGTCATTGGTGTATCCACAAATCCAGGTTTAATGGTGATGACTGACACACCGGATTTATATAAACGTTGGCGCAAACCCGAGGTAAACGCGGAGACCAAGGCCTTGGCGCCGCCATACACATAGTTGCTTTGCCGCCCCCGATCACCGGCCACCGAGGAAATTACGGCTATCGTACCTTTTTTCTGTTGTTCAAACCGATTGGCGATTTCTGTCAACAAGGCGACGACCGAAAGTGCATTGGTGCTGATTTCTTGTAAAGTTAGTTCTACTGAGTGTTGACATGCCGGTTGGTCGGATAAGGTGCCATGGGCGATTAGTACCGTATCCAGGCCGTTCAAGGCCTGTTCGGCGGTATCCAGCATTGTCGTGTGGGCAGTATAATGATTGGCATCCATAGCGTAAACAGCTACTTTTTGCGCACCCTTTAGACGTAAGTCGGCTGCAATCGCTTCCAGTTTATCCTGGTTTCGGGCGACTAAAAACAATTGGTCGCCAGAATCAGCCCATAGACGTGCCGTTGCTTCAGCTATTGCGGAAGTGGCGCCGATAATCAATATTTTTCTCATGAATTCTCCATTACTCTGCGCCAAAATGACGAGGAAAAGTGCGGATCAATGTAATTGCTAAATTCCTGCCAACGTGGATAACCGCTACGAAAAAGATGGCCGGGCATACGCCCGTCTTTTGCAGGGTAGAGTCTACCACCACTGTTAGTCACTATGGAATCTAGAGTGGCAAAAAGCTGATGTAGTTTTTTTCCGCGATTTGGAAAATCCAAGGCTAAACTGACGCCTGGAAGGGGAAATGACAACAAACCAGGGGATTCGATGTCGCCGCAGACTTTTAATACCGCCAAAAAAGATCCCATACCGCTTTTGGCGATTTCATGGAGTAATTGTGCGATTGCTGCTTCGCCGTTTTCAGTGGGTATAACGCATTGGTATTGAAAAAAGCCGTTTGGCCCATACATCCTGTTCCATTCTAATAAGCCATCCAGGGGATAGAAAAAAGGCTCATAGTGTGGCGTTTGCTGAGTTTTTCGTTGCAATTGTTTATGGTAGTAAGCGGTATTAAATGCTTTTAATGTCCACGAATTGATTAACGATAGTGGCGGAACAAATGGGAACGATCGTTTTTTGGGGAAGTAGGGGGGGGGGGTCGTGCTTGGAGCAGCATGATTGCCGCGCATGAATAGGCCACGGCCTAAGCGTTTGCCGGTGCCGGCGCAATCGACCCAGGAGACAGTGTATTCGTAGTCTTGATCGGATTCTGCGCATAAGGTATAGAATTCGGCCAATGATTCGTATCGAATGGTCTCCGCATGAATCCAGGGGCTGGCTATGCGACGCAACTGAATTTCTGCCTGAGTGATTAAACCAGTCAAGCCAAGGCCGCCGATGGTTGCGGCAAACAACTTTTCATGCTGCTGAGCCGAACAAATCAGGCGTTGTCCATCCGAGCGCAATAGCTCCAGTTGGCGAATGTGATTGCCAAAGGTGCCGGTAACATGATGATTTTTGCCATGAACATCATTTGCGATGGCGCCGCCAACTGTGACGAAACGTGTTCCCGGGGTGACCGGTAAAAACCAGCCTTGCGGCACAACCAGACTCAATATTTCCGATAGTAAAACGCCCGCCTCGCAGATTAATATACCGCTGCTTGGATCAAAAGCGATAAATCGATCCAATGTTCGAGCTTTTAAGGTGGCGCCACCTAAATTAAGGCAGCTGTCTCCGTAGCTCCGACCATTGCCAAAGGGGAGGAAGCTGTGCGTCTGTTCAGGTAGTGGGGGTAAGCGATCGTATCGACTAACAAGAGGTGCTACTTCTTGTTTTATGTGTTGCACACGTCCCCATGAAGTAAAAACCTGTTTGGACATATTTAAACCGCCAAAAACACGGTGATGACGGCAAGTATGCCGACAATTAAACTAATCCGGTCTTTTAAAGCAAAGATAACCGGGTCATCATGCATCTTGCCGCGATGCGATTTAAGCCAAACCCGGCTTATCCAGTATAGCAATAACACACAAAGAAACCAGATGACTTGCGGGTGTCGATATAGCGATTCAACTGCGGGAGAATTGATGTATAGCGCCAGCACCAGTACGCAGAGATAACCGGCAGAGGTTCCTAGGCTGTGCAGTATGGGTAAGTCTTCTATGTGGTAACCACGACCTGCCGCTTTAAGTTTGCCCTGCCGTTGCATGGCATCAAGCTCAGCGTAACGCTTAACCAAAGCCAGACTAAGGAAGAGAAAAACAGAAAACAACAATAACCAGAATGACAATACCACATTGATTGCCATAGCTCCGGCTACGATTCGGATGGTGTAAAGTCCGGCCAGAGTAATAGTATCTACTAAGACAACTCGCTTTAGACCAAAGGAATAGGCCACCGTCATTGCATAATAGCTGGCCAATACCAGCCAAAATGTCATCGGCAAACTGCTGGCTGACAATATGGTTACTAAAAGTAGTAAAGGAATCAAGGCAAAACCGGCTAGTAACGATAGCTGACCGGAAGCGAATGGCCGTTTGCATTTTCTGGGATGCAGGCGGTCAACCTCCAAATCAAGCATGTCATTGAGCAGATAGACAGATGAGGCACACACGCCAAAAGATAAAAAGGCGAGTAAAGCTTGTTCAATGGCAACAGCATCGCCCAATTTGTGAGCTGTGACCAGCGGCACAAACACCAGTACGTTTTTTGCCCACTGATGTAGTCGTAATGCTTTGAAGATGGGGCGTAAAAAACCAGCCGTTTTTGGAAAAATGCCACGTATTTCGGTAACTGTCTCTGCTTGCAGTCTAACTTGCTCGCTTGCGTTAACAACAATTGCACCTTGACTGACCTGCCAGATGGCGAGATCAACACGGTGATTGCCGCAATAATCAAAACCTTTTTCACCAAATTTTTCGACTAATTGTTTGGCTTTATTGCGTCCGCCCAAATTAAAGTCATCGGTACTGGCTAAAACGCCGGTAAAAAGCTGTAAATGTTCGGCGACTGCATCCGCCAAGCGAAAATTAGAGGCTGTGCATAGCCACAATTCGCGGCCCTGGTTTCGTTGGCTTTGCAACCAATCGATAAATATCAAATTATAGGGTAGTGCAATCGGGTTTAAAGCAACACGCTTCGCTATCTCTGCTTTCAGCGCCGCTTTACCTTTTAAAAGCCAAAAGGGGAGCAGAAAAATATAGAGTGGATTGTGTTTAATAAGGAGGAGTATGGTTTCCAGTAATAAATCACTATGAATAAGCGTACCATCCAAATCAACACACAGTGGGGTGTTGGGTGTCTCCTGAGTCATTGAAATATACACCTCACTTGTTTGTTTTGGTTTTAAAAAGAATACGGCAAGCCAGCCGATGACGACAGCCAGCCATAATGTTAACAAACGGCAAATTAGGGTTAGCAAAATCGCATCGGCAATTGGGTAGCCATGGGTAGTCAGTAAAGCGACCATGACGGCTTCGGTACTGCCCAATCCACCTGGTAAAAATGATAAGGCGCCGACAATAACTGCAACCGAATAAATACCAACTGCCGTGGCTGCATCCATGGAAACGCCGTTGACCATTTTGCTGATGACCAGCAAGCCCACGCCTTCACTTCCCCAAGCAATAAAACCTAGCAGGAATCCGGTAATCAACACACCGGGATTAAGCAGGACTTTGGCTGAAAGCAGGGTGCGAAGTATAGTTTGCACGACCTTATTCAGAAATTTTGGCAGCCAGGATGCATCTTGTAGCCAGATCGATAACCGGGTCAATGGCGCTAAGGCTAGTGCGATCATGATCAAGGTGATAATGATGACGGTGCCCCAGATTAAATCATGATAACTCGTCGATGTGATGGCTAAGCAGGCCAATACCAGTATGGCAAGCAAATCCATTAAGCGTTCTATAAAAAAAGCCGCTGCCGTTTTTGACAGTGGAATCCCTTCTTTTTGCAAATACCGGCCTCTGACCATTTCTCCAACTTTGCCGGGCGATAAGGTAAAGGCAAATCCGGCGATATAGGTCAATGCGGAAAACCGGAATGGAATAGTATGGCCTAATCGGGAAAGGTAAAAAGACCATCTGACAACACGCAACAGATAGTTAAACAGCGATAGTGCGCCTGCCAACAGAACGGCGTCCCAGGCTGCCAGAATTGGAGCAAATTTTATTTGAGCGATATCCGCTCTAAACATCACTAGACACCAGCCTAAAAAAACTAGCGTGACTAAGTAATAGAGAATTCCTTTCAGCTTCATAATTGCCAGAGTGAGCTTAAACAGCCCTCGACTATACCAGATAGCCTGCATTTTCCCAAATACAGTTCTGTTAACCTAGAATCGGCAATTGATCGCTTGGTAAATAACGCAAATGAACTGCAGGTATCGATAAAAACACCGTCTCCTACACGTTAGTTCCATGGGGCGGGGGCTGCCGGTTAGAGGATTAAAAACATTTGCGCCGGGAGTGGTTTTTCAAATCCCGGCTTGGTTACATAACACAAATATCATTACAGCCTTATTTACCTGTTGCTGATGAAGTGCCAGAACTTGGGGCGTGGGCGTCTTTTACAAATAAATCCTTCAATCGTTCAAAAGCGGCTTGCAGGGTTTTTTCCATGACTACCTGATTACCGATAGAAACAATGACTCTGGCTAGTTCAGGCATTTTGGTTTGCGTCGCCAGCATATAGATGGGTTGCACATAGAGTATGGAATTGTCCATCGGTAAAATGACCATCCGGCCTTTTTTAACTTCCGATCCTTGCTGATTCCAAAGCGTAAATTGCGCGGCAATTTCCGGGTTTTGGTCTATCAGGGCATTAACTTGCGATGGGCCGTTAACCTGTACTGCCTTGGGAAATTTGAAAATGGTAATCCCTGGTTTGTAGCTGTGATCGCAGCGGCTGCTGTCCAGGGTACCGGCAAGGCCGACCATGCTTAAATTGTCACGATGCACGGGTGTCATCGGGCTGATCATGACAAATTCTTCTTCGTCGTTGCAATGATCAAAATCCATGGTGATAAAGTATGGCAATAATAATTGATCATTTAAAATTGGATATTGCCAGGTTTCTGCCTGTTCATAAAACAGATCGGCACTGTCTTGATGATATTTGGCATAAGTTTTCATTTGTATGTAATACAAATCACGCGGATAACGCAAATGTTGTAGTAGTTCCTCCGGCATTTCCGACAGATTTTTAAACAATCCGGGATAAGCTCGTTGATAGGCATTGATGATCGGGTCTTGGCTGTCGGCAATGTAGTAATCAACATGGCCGTCATAAGCATCAACCACAATTTTTACCGAGTTGCGGATGTAGTTAAAGTCTTGTTTGGTTTGCAGACGATCATCAGCGGCCGGTTTGGAAACAGGATAAAAATCCGATAGAGTATAGGCATCTTGAATCCAGTAAAGCCTTTCCTTGCCGACGACTAAATAGGCGTCTTTATCCAGTTGTAAAAATGGCGTTAAACGGCTGATTCTTTCTTCAATATTGCGGTGTATCAGCAATTTGCTGTCATTGGTAATATTGGGGGATAAAAATATTTTTTCGTCCTTCAAATACGAGGCCAGCAATAGCTTTCTAAAATAGGATGAGATTGGAATGCCGGAGTTACCCTGATAATCCATGCCATCGGTGGCAGCTGTGCCGGAAATGTCTTTGCTGGATAGGGAATTGGGCGCTATGGCGTAACGATATTGCCCTTGACCATAATAAATGTCGGGATATTTTACCGAAAAGCCGACATCGGAAGTCAAGTTAAGATCACGTAGATACCAGACGATAGGGATGCCGGCATCCTGGGCAGCCGGAGAAACCACCGCCCCATAACCATGAGTATAGCGTAAAGCAATGTTTTCCCAATTTTGCGCTTCTTTCGGTAATTTTTCTACATTGATTTCCCGTGCGGCAAGATTAACCTGCTGATGATGGCCATTGATAAAATAGCGGTCTTCATCGACGGTAGGAAAGCCGTAATAGGGTCTGATGCCCTGCAATTGCATGTAGCTGTCGATCAGAAACTCTCTATCCCAAACTGGTATATTTTCAAAATGCTTTTTAGTAGACCATGCTTCAATGTCTTTGGTTGCATCAATATTAACCTTAAAATCAATAGTTTTAATATTGGTTAAATCGTAGGCAGCCAAAGTTGCATCAATATTGGCGCGGATGTGTTCGGCCTCTGTCCGGTTGTAGTTGGGTTTAACGATGACTTTTTCGATGAAATTGGGAATCAAACGGATATGCTGTAAGCCTATGGCGGCAAAAAAGCCCAGTAAACCTAGTAAAATCGGAACAGAGCTACGGTGTTTTTCTGAAAAAACATAAAAGATTACCGAAACGGTAATCACTAGAACCGCAGTGATAGCCAGCCAGATTAAAGGCAGTTCGTAGCGCAACTCAATGAAACCTGGGCCAAAAAAGACCGGTTCATTAGCCGTTGAATACAGCAGTGCAAAGCGTTCCAGCACAAATCCCCAGATCACAAACAGCATCACAAAGCCAAACAAGATGCTTAGATGGATTTTGGCGCCGACAGGAATTTGCTTGCTTTGGTTAGGTACAAAAATATGCTCTAACCAATAGAGTATGCCGGTGGCCGCCAGCGTTAAGGTGGATGTGATCAACAGTTGTTTCTGAATCAGCAGGTAAAGTGGGTAAGACAACATGTAAAAGCTGACATCATTGCCGTAAACCGGGTCGACAATCCCGGAACTGCTGCCAAAGAAAAATAGTAATGCCTGCTCCCATTGTAGATAAAACGGAATGGCAATCAAAATTGCCAATACTAGGGAAACCGGGGTGTAGAATTTGGAGGAGCCGGTCATAAAAACATTGGCAAAAGCCAGAAAACGGCGTCTTTGCCTGTCGTCCATTAAGGCTTCTTCCTGCGGATTCAGGCCTAGGTAGCGAGATGCTATCCAGAAATGAAACTGAAAAACTGTAAAGAAAAACACCGTGACCATGCCGGAAAAAATAAAGCGATACAATACTTTTAGCCAAAAATAGCCTTCAAACTCCAGCGATTTAAACCACCAGAGATCGACAAAAAAATCAAGGAACACAAAGTAAAACGCTACATACAAAACGATGGCGAGAACGATGGCTGCGGCGATGGCAGGTAACAGTTTCCAGTTACGCATAATTTCCTCTTGGTTTGGAATTTTTATGGCTGAGCATTGTTTGGTCAAAGCGTTGTCATTATTTTTATCATTCTAACACCCTTGCCTTTATCTGGTATTGTCAGGATCAACATCGTGGACAATTTGTCGTCTAAGGCTTTCAGTTTAAAATCGGCGGTCGTGGCCGAAAAAGATAAGTCCAACTGCCGATTTTAGGTTCAAATCACCAAAATAGAACAAAAAATCATTGTTTGCAAAATCAGCAAGGAGTATTGTTGGCAGAAAATTAGAGAGTCCTTATAAAGACCAAAAAAGGGGGAGATGTGAAAATAAAAAATGATGCTAGACGGCGATTTTTACGACAATCGGCAGCAGGGATGGTCATGACGGCGTTGCCGGAATGGCTTTGGGCGTATGGTGGCAAAATCGGCAGTGCTGTTACGCCCGGCTTTAATGCGGATGTTGAGTTAGACTTTTATGCACAACAGGCCTATGTACCCATTTTAAGCGGTGGATTAACGGCGGTACAAAAGTTTTATGCCACGCGTTTGAAGGGGCCGCAGCAGACTTTACAGCAATTACCCGGCAATTATCTGGGGCCGGTGCTCAATTTTCAGAAAGGGCAAAAGGTTAGGGTATTTTTTACCAATAAACTTAGTGAGCCCACTATTATTCACTGGCATGGCCTGCATGTGCCGCAAGCCAGCGATGGTCACCCGATGTATACCATTGCGGCTGGGGAGCGCTTTATTTACGAATTTGAAGTGTTGAATCGAGCCGGCACTAGCTTTTATCACTCTCATGCACATGGCTTAACGGCTGAACAGGTTTATCGTGGTCTAGCCGGCTTGATAGTGGTGACGGATGGAGAGGAAAACCGCTTGGAATTGCCGCGCGGCGAATATGATTTGCCTTTGGTGATACAGGATCGTCGTTTTGATGTTAAAAATCAGCTGCAGTATTTACAAACAATGCCGGAACGTATGCTGGGTTTTTTGGGTGACACCATTTTGGTGAACGGCAAGCCGAATGCCGAGTTTGCGGTTAAGTCACGGGCTTATCGCTTTAGGGCGGTCAACGGCTCTAATTCCCGCATTTATAAATTGGCTTGGGATGACGGTACACCACTGATTGCTATCGGTAGCGACGCCGGTTTGTTGCCAAATCCTGTCACAAAACCTTATATCATGCTATCACCGGGCGAGCGAGTCGATCTATGGTTGGATTTTAGCGGTCGGCCGTTAGGCAGCAAACTGGTGCTGTACAGCCTGGCATTTTCCGGGGTAATGCCGGCCATGTACGATAACATGGTCAATCGCTCTGGTGGCGGCATGGGTATGATGATGCATCATGGATTGTCTCACGGAAGTAAATTTCCTATTGCAACCTTTAAGATCACTGAAATGGTGACCGATTCACCTAAATTACCTGGAAAATTAGTAGATTTTCCGCATTTGACATTAAGCGATGTCGATAATGCTGAGCAGCCACTACCCATTGCGCTAGCAATGCAGCCTATGAGACCAACCTTAAACGGCCAAACCTTTGCCATGGATAGGGTGATGGATTTTGAGAAAGTCGCCTTGGGTTCATGCAAAAAAATCAGAATTTTTCATCAGCATAACGGTATGGGAATGATGGGCGGGCGCGGCATGGGTGGAATGGGCGGCAGGATGGAAATGGCGCATCCCATTCATTTGCATGGTCAGCAGTTTCAGATTCTTGGCAGGAAAACAGCCGCTGTACATGCCGGGTATGAAACGGTTAAGGACGGGTTTATTGATTCGGGCTGGAAAGATACGGTATTGGTAATGCCGGGTGAAGAGTTGGAAATTATTAAACCGTTTCAGGATTACAAAGGTCTGTATTTGTATCATTGCCACAATTTGGAACATGAAAATCTAGGCATGATGCGGCAGTTTTTAATCAGCTAAAGCTGGGCCCGGTACAAAGATCAAAGCATGGGCATGATAATGCCCATGCTTTGCCGAAATGCTACCCCGAATTTATTGTTTTTTAAACTTTGCCAGAATTTGTTGGCGATGTGTGAATAGCCAATAAGCTAAATAGCCGAAAATCAAACCATAAAATAATTGGCTAAAGCCTGATGGCTGGCTACCTGTTGATGCTTGTGTTGCCACGGATTTGGCCGGTTGTGGTGGTGGCGGCACAAAAGCTTTTTCTTTGGTAGCTCGGATTTCCGGTAGTCCTAAACTTTTCCAGGCATCGTAATCCTGCCACATCGGGTATTTGCCTTGCCAGAATTCTTTGGTGAAGTAAGGAGCCAAACTCATACCATGTACCTTGGGAATACCACGCTCATCGGCATAGCCTTTATAAACCACCAGACTGATGTCGCCGCCTTCACCCACGCCATTGGTGGTAAAAGATTTTTCAACGTGATCGTGGAACATCCAGATGCCGGGGCCAAAGCTGTTCAAACCATCGTCAACACCGCTAAGTTCTAAATCCAAACGTTGCGCGGGCACCATGCCGTGTACGTCGCGTTTAATGTAGGAAGATGGGCCGTTATCCACGCCGTCGTAGTGGGTGATCATGGGTTTATGTCCATGTATGTGCAATGCGAAAGAATCGGTATGCCCATTCAACACCCGTAGTTTCACCTTCTTGTTCTCTTCCATCATAATGATGGATTCTCGTAGGGTATATGGGAAGGAACGACCATTAAGCATGAAATAATCATCGGTGGCTTCAGTGATGTCGTATTCCTGGTTCATCCGTTTGGCGACTAAGCGGGGATCGTTGGCCGAACGTGCCAGTTCATGCAGTTCTTTGTCTGCCGATTGATAGTGCAAGTCGTATTCGGCGTTGTATTTTTCCAAAACGGCAGCGGAAGGGTGGCGCACTTGACCGGCGCCAACGTTAAAGGTTTGCACCCAGTTATTTGGGCGGTTTTCTTCTACAATAAAGATGCCTTGCAATCCCATGGGAATGTGGGTGTGGGGCTGTACATGGCAGTGATAGTACATGGTGCCCGGTTGCCGTGGTTTAATAACATAAGTCTTACTACTGCCCGGCATCACATCCATTTGCCCGGTCTGGCCAACGCCATCGTTACCTTCACCGCTGTGATCCATATAAGGGTGGTCGATGCCGTGCAAATGGATAGAATGCGGCATGTAATGACTGTTTTCCAATACTATCCAGATAATATCGCCCTGTTCCACCCGGATGACAGGTGAGGGTAAGCGCAATAGCGGATTGGCAATTGGCTCGTATAAACTGAGTGTAGACATGTCACGGGTTTTGGGCGCGTAAACCCAGAAAGTGGGTTGAATGCCGGGTGCTATGTCAAAAGTGGTGGTGGGTTCGCGCATGTCCGGTGAATGTCCATTCAACTCGGCGATTTCCAGTTTGATAATATAGTGATCAGGGTCGCCGTCGCCGTCCAGATCGTTGCTGGCGGTAATGGCATCGGCAGCCAATTGAGTTTCCATTAGGGTTGCCATGGAAATATTATTGGTGCCTTTCACGAAAGCGGCAATGTCAGCCGGGTTATCAGGATTGCAAGCTCTTGACTCCTGAATTTCCACGCCGTCAATGACTTGGGCATCCCGCCATTTTGGATCCGTAAATTCGGAACACACTTCCTCTGTCGCACCCAACTTGACGTTGGCAGAAGCTGGGAGCTTGTTTGCCTCGGCCCAAATCGCGGACGATAGGGGCAGCAATATAGCTCCACACAGAATGGGAAGAAATTTTTTATGCATAAGAAGCCTCATAAAAATAGCCGATGAGATGATTTGGATGGCGAAAAATAAGGAAAAGCCATTGTCAGAAAACAGGATACTGTAACCAGAACCCATGGTGAAAGTACAGAAAATATTTGCAAAATCAGTCGTTACCCTAAAGTTTTCTGATAAAAAACATGGCGTAGCTCCGAATTTGGCTCAACGGGGTACCTAGCTAAGGTATCTGCATAGGCTTTAGTCTGCATCAGTTTTATGTCAATTGTGACTATTGTAAAATTGAGTCTGCCAAAAAATGAAGTGCATTTAGTGTAGCATTCTCTAAATCTCCGCGTTACCGCTTATAATTTCCTCTAATTCCAGCTGGAGCTGTTCTCAGCCCGGCTTTTTGCCTTATTCAACGCCACATAAGACCATCAATCATGCATATTGTTCGATTATTGCTTAGTTTGCTTCTGATTATTTTTGTTCATGGTGTTTTCCAGTGGTATACCAATCGAGCGCAAGAGGCTGGGCCGGATGTGCCGTCCGGCAAATTGATGAGCTTGTCTTTTGCGCCGTTTAGGGAAGGATACAGTCCGCTTGAACATATAAACCCGTTGCCGGAACATATTGACGAAGATCTACGGCTTTTAGCGGATAAAACTGACAGCATTCGTACTTATTCCAGTTTGGGTGGTATGCAGCCCACGCCGGAACTGGCGCGTAAGCATGGTCTTACCATGATTCAAGGCGGTTGGTTGGGTAGTAGCTTTAAACTCAATCGCCAGGAAATGGACGCATTGGTTGCTTCTGCCAATGCTAATCCTGACGTGGTTAAGCGAGTTATCGTCGGCAATGAGGTGTTGTTGAGAGGCGATTTGGATGTTGATCATCTGATTGGCTATATCCGCGAGGTGAAGCGGCAAGTTAAACAGCCGGTGTCATATGCTGATGTTTGGTCGATTTATATGAAATATCCACAATTAATTAAAGAAGTCGACTTTATTACCATACATATTCTGCCGTATTGGGAAGATGAGCCCATTTCTGTGCAGGGTGCTTCAGAACATCTGGAAAAAATTGTTAAACAGGTGGAGGATGAGGCGCGGAGCATGGCGGCGGGCAAGCCGATTTTGATAGGAGAGTCAGGCTGGCCAAGCGTCGGTAGACAGCGCGGTCTGGCGGTGCCGGGTGTTGTTAACGAAGCCAGATTTATCCGGGGGCTGATCCAAGTTGCCCAGCATCATGGTTTTGACTATAACATTGTCGAAGCATTTAATCAGCCCTGGAAAAGTCATCAGGAAGGTGTTGTTGGTGCGAATTGGGGCTTATTTTCGGTGGATCGTCAGTCGGTATTTCCCTTAACCGGTCTGGTTAGCGAAAATTCGGATTGGCTGGTATATTTCTTTGCGGCAAGTGTACTTTTAATCCTGATAAGTGCTGCTTTTTTTAAAAAATTACAAACGCTTTCAACGCTACGCTTATTTTTGTTTTTATTTTTGGCGCAAGTGTTTTGCATGTGCCTAGTCACATTGATGCATTTTCTTTGGTATACCAGTTATAGTTTTTGGCAACGGGTTTACACGGTGCTGATAGTGGCGGCGAATGCCGTTATGGCGGTTCTGTTGCTGCGGCGTAGCAACGATATTTTGGCAGGTCATGGCGGTAGGCAAAAATTGGCATACGGATTGCTGGCTGGTTATCAGTTGTTTATCTTGCTGGCGCTGTATAAAACCTTTGGTTTAGCAGTCAATGGCCGCTATTTAAGCTTTCCTGTCGAACAGTTTGTCATTCCGGCGTTTGGTTTGCTGGGGCTGGTTGTCTTTTTAGCGATCAGTGGGCAGTCTTTAGGCTGGCGGGTTTTAACGCTTGCGCAATTGATGGGTTGGGATTTGCATTGCCGTTGGCGGCGGGGCGTTGCCTATCTGTTGAGTTTCGCCATGGTAGGCATGGTGTTTGGTGAGGTTAAGGCATTTATGGATGGACGGGATTTTATCCAGGCGCATCCCGGCGTTTCCGAAGGATTGCCGGTTGCCTTATCCTATACGCTGCATAATCAGGAGCTGCAGGCCTGGCTGGTTTGCTTGTTGGTGCTGTCAATACCCTTTTGGGCTAGAGGGCAGCGCACTTAATCGCTTTGAGTGAGTGACAGTTTGACGCGCGGCAATTTGTCACATTTTCAAATCAGTTATCAGTGGATAAACTATGTGCAACTCTTGTATGCGCTCCCTCTCCTAAGGGTAAAGAGTTTAATATCCTTCCTCAGTGCGGCCCTTGGCCGCATTTTTTTCTGGATAAAGGTTGATTATGGAACGGAATTATCTATCGACAACATCAGCTTTCGTCCATCCTGACGAATTGGATTGGCGCACCGCCTTTCATGAAGCTGGTCACGCCGCCGCCATCCACATCGGCAATCAACAAAAACAATTGCCGCCGGTTTTCTTTGAAATACATGTCAAAAAACCGAAAAATTCCCTTGATCATTTTTTTGCTAAAGTTATAGACGGCAACTTGATTCAAAATTTACCGATAGCGGTTGTCGAAAGCTTCTCTATGTTATCCGGTAATGATCAGCATAGTTGTCAGCGCGCTTACGAAGCAGATGTGGTTAATCTATTGGTTGGGCCTTTGACTGAAGCTAAATACGTGGCAATTCGGGATGATGAAGTATTCAATTTTAAACTGATCAGTTTAAACGCTTTACATAATTATGGTGGTTTTAGCGATCTTGAAAGAATACAGACGTATCTGGATTGTTTTATCGCCTCTAAAGACTTACGTGAAAAAAAAATGCATGAATTGCTCGCCCAAGCGTTTCATTTTATCGACAATCGTCGAAACTGGCGCAGCATTCTTAATTTGGCTCAGCATATTCTGGATAGTCGGCAGGAAGTCATTTCCTGTGACGAAGCTATAGGTGTGTTGGATTGCGAGCATTATTTAGCAGCCTATTGATTTTTGTAGTTGGGTTGCAATTGATTACTGCTGATCTGTAAATTCCCTGGACATGGATCGTTATTAGGTGATTATTCCGCAAAAAATTGGATTTTCTTAACCAGAAAAGCATATCATTTGCGTTTTTTATGGGAAATTTCTGTTTATGAAAAAACTAAAGCTTACTTCGGTCGTTGTTGGTGGTTTGTTATTGTCTGCCTGTGCAACTCAAACTGGTTGGACGCCCATAGTTGATACATATAACGATCCAAATGCCGCTCGGCTCAATCAAGATATGGCAGAATGCCAGCAATTGGCCGCGCAAGCTTCCGGTGGCACTGCAAAAGAAGCCGCTGTTGGTGCTGGTGTTGGTGGACTCATTGGCGCTGCCGGCGGTGCTGCCTTGGGAGCGGCTCTAGGTAATGCCGGTATGGGCGCGGCGCTGGGCGCGGCTACCGGTGGTATTGGTGGTGCAACGCAACAGGGTTTGCAAGCAGAGGACGTTTTTAAACATGCTTACAGCAATTGCCTGAGAGGGCGAGGTCATAAGGTTGTTAACTAAGCCTGACGATTTGCTCGGCAGATTTTGGATACATTGCTGATTTTTGTCACCCTGGCGGTGGTAATCACCTTGGCTTTCGACTATACCAATGGTTTTCATGATGCTTCCAATATAATTGCCACCATTATTGCCGCCAGAGCCATGACGCCGATTCAGGCGGTGGTTGTGGTGGCTGTTTTCGAGTTTTTGGGCCCAGTCTTAGGTGGAACCGCAGTTGCCAATACAGTAGGGACATTTATTGATTTGTCTACTGTTTCGGCTGTCGGTGCGCTGCTGATTATTGTCTCTGGTTTGATTTCCGCCGTGATCTGGAATCTGCTAACTTGGTGGCGAGGGTTGCCTTCCTCTTCCTCTCATGCATTGATTGGCGGCTTGATGGGGGCTGGCGTTATTTCAATTGGCGGCAATCATCTGGATTGGGGGATAGGCAGCATTGAACAGGGCCATCTAAGCGGTGTTTGCAAGATTTTGGCCGGATTGTGTATTATGCCGGTAGTAGGGTTTCTGCTGGGTTTTTTGATTCAGCGGCTGGTGATGTTTTTGCTTCGTACGGCAACGCCAAAAGTCAATGTCCTCCTGCGCAATGCCCAATGGCTGACTGCCGCCGCCTTGGCGTTTTCTCACGGCGCAAACGACGGACAAAAAAGCATGGGGATACTCACATTGATTTTGTTGCTGAGCGGGGTGATAGACAAATTCATTGTACCTGTTTGGGTGATGTGTCTATGTGCAAGTGCGATGACGTTGGGGGTGCTGATGGGTGGTTGGCGGATAGTTAGAACTTTGGGTTTTGCTATCTATAAGATAAGGCCGATTCATGCCTTGAATTCGCAATTGGCGGCTTGTAGCGTGATTTTGGGAGCCTCCTGGTTAGGTGCGCCAGCCTCCACCAGTCATGTGGTCGCCTCCACAATCATGGGGATAGGTGCTTCTGATCATCCAAAAGCCGTACGCTGGGGCAAAGCTAAAGAAATTATGTTGACTTGGCTGATTACTCTGCCGGGAGCGGCAGGCATTGCTGGTTTAGTGTTTATGGTTTTACACTATTTTTCCGGCATCCTGGTCTAGGGTTAGGATATGTCAACTCCGCGTATCTCTTTGCTGACCCAGCTTTGGCAGCAAATTTTTCCCAAATCGGTCGACTTTTATTTATTACTTTATCAGCAAAGTCGGCAAGTCAGCATTACCATTGATAATTTGGTGACCTTTATGGATAGCGAATGTACGGCTGCCGGTAAAATGCTGAAAGAAGATGAGCATGAAGCTGATCGTCTGCGGATTAGAAATCTGCATCAGCTTAACAGCTCGTTTGTCACGCCGATAGATCGAGAAGATATCTATCGGGCTATTGCGGCTATGGACTGCATTGTGACTTACTGCAAAAGCACTTACAATGAAATTGAAGCACTGAGATTAACGCCGGATGAATATTCCAGAGCTATGGTGCTGGAATTGCAAATCGGTATTAAAGCTTTGGAACAAGGTTTTTTTGAGTTGGATAAAAATCCCCAAAATGCCGAGAAATTTGCTTTTGCAGCTAGACATTCCGAACGGCTGATCGAAAAAATGTACCGTACAGCCATTGCTCATCTATTTCAGGGCAATGATTATCTAAATATGTTCAAACATCGTGAGCTCTATCGGCATTTATCCAATGCGGCTGATAAGGTTCATGACACGGCGAATGTTTTGGAAGATATTATTGTTAAAAATAACTGAACAAGTTATTTGTCGTCGCATCCATTCCATACTTTTTAGCAGATAGGTAACAAACCGACATGAGGGATCTAACAATTTTTGTGAATACTTCGGATAATTTTGCCGATTGCTGGATACCTTTTTTTACGCTTTTCAAGCAATATTGGCCGGATTGTCCGTATCCCATAGTGCTGAATACCGAAACCAAAGATTTTAGTTTTAATGGTCTTAACATACATTGCTCTAAAGTTGCTGTTGGCGAAACTCGTCGATTGACCTGGAGCGAGTGTCTGGCGCGTAGCCTGGATGCGATTGAGACCCCGTATATTTTTTATCTGCAAGAAGATTATTTTTTGGAAGCTCCGGTTCGGGCCGATGTGGTGGCCGGCTTTTTGGATGAGTTTCGGCATGATAGGGCGGATGTTATCCGTATTATGGAGTGCGACGATGCTGGGCCTTGGCGTCCAACGCAACATCCTTTGCTTTGGGAGGTCGATCAACAAGCGCAATACAGAATCACCTTGCAGGCGGGGCTATGGCGAAAATCGACTTTACGCGGCCATATTCGCTTACATGAAAGTCCTTGGCAGTTGGAGGTTTTTGGTTCAGCCAGAGCTAGGCGTAAGAAAGAAAAAGTTTTATGCGTCAATCGCGATATGTTTTCAAAACCGAATTCGGAAGTTTTTCTATATCAGCCGACCGGTGTTATTACTGGGCAGTGGGAGCGGAAAATTGTAGAGCCATTGTTTGCCAAACATGGTATTGAAGTGGATTTTGCAGTAAGAGGATACTACGACCGCGCTACGCCAAAAGCGAATAAAAGGCCTTTGTTGAATAGGCTATACGATCGGGTGCGATCATTGGTTTAGCCGGGTTTTTACTTAGGATTTGCTAGGGATTGCAACTATGCTTTACAGAAGTTGATTGTAAGTCAGCAAAAGTTTGATGCCGCAAGCTGCGGCATCAAATCAAGTGGTGCTAATTGTTTAAGCAACTAATGTTGCCAACCGATTTTCCAGCTCAGCATTCACCAGAGCATCATAATGACGCTTCAAAGTGGAATCGGTTGGGCGTGGAAACAATTCTAGTTCAATCTCGCTACGCAATTGAGCAATATAGTGGCGTCTTAGCACGGAATCTTCAGGGATTAACAAGCCGTTTTGGTTTGATTGACCAACGATAACCGCTTGCGGTTTATCTTTCGGTGCAAATTTGCCAAGCCAAGCCCTAGGTAAAAATAGGTAGGCTACAAATAGCAGTGCCATTAGCAATAAAATTTCATCCATAATCAACTCCCAAATAATTATCAATTAGGCAATTTCTAGGAAAAAATAAACTCAAGTGGCAAAGTATCAGTCAAATTGAGTGTATTTTTCGCTGGCAATCGCCCGAGGCAAAAAACAAAAAGCCCGGCAAACGATCTGGTTTAGGAAGATGGCCGGTAACAGCTATTGCTTGAGGCGTGCTGTTATTGTTCGATACATTTGTAAATGTATCGGACTATTATATAGCAATTTGTAGGCCAGTATCTGTAAATGGCGAAATTTTTAGGTTTGCATGGAGTTTTGTAAACAATTTGTCGGATGAATGTTGTAAAATTGTCACAAAAATCCTACATTTTGTAATGTAATAAACAAGGTGATTTGCTTTATCGGCAACAAGATTAAAAGTAGGCTAAAATCAAAAGCAATCCAACTTGTGTGGGGTCTGCTAAAGACTATGCGTTCTGTCTTGCAATTGCTGAAACCTATCCTATTGCTCGCTATTCTGGTGGAGTTGACGGGCTGTGCCGACAGCAAAAAAATCAATATTGATGAATCGGCAGCTGATGTGGTGTCGCCGGTGAATCACCTGGCAGCCAAAGAGGCCTTGCAATTGCGGGGCCACCCCTATGTATATGGCGGCGAATCGCCGGGAGAGGGGTTTGACTGTAGTGGATTAGTTTATTATGTCTATAATAAAGTCGGTCTAAAGTTGCCTAGAGATACCGGGGCATTAGTCAGGCAATTGCCCTCAATTCAGCTTGCTGAGCGGCAACCGGGCGATTTATTGTTTTTTACCGTCAATTCCCATCCATTTGGTCATGTCGGTATCTATGTAGGGGAGGATAAATTTGTCCACGCGCCAAGTACGCAAACTGGCAAAGTGATGATGTCTGATTTAAAACAGCCGTATTGGCGAGAGCGTTTTGCCGCCGTGCGTCGTCCTTTGTCTCCGCAACCGCTATCTTTGCTTGATGATGTTCAAAAATCCTGTGTGCTAAATTGATTGGTTGATAAGCACCGGTTGAATGGTTGATACAAACCAATATTTTAACCAGTCAGCGTAACTAGACAGGCTGTATAGGATGTGCCGACGCTAGGTAAGCGCATCAATCGCGGAAGATGCGCCTCACGCTGTTCAGCGCATCTTATAGCTCTGTTTTACTAATTTAATAATGGTTTTGACTCTTAATTAAGCTGCTTTACTCAGTGGAAAGCGATCATATTTATATTATCGCTGTCGCCCATATGCACCGGGTGCCAGATTACTGGGTAGAGTGTAGCAAAAAAACCTATAAGGAAATCGGCTTATAGGTCTTTTTTAGGCAAAATTACACCTCGCGATAAATTGCCGCCCCTTCTTCCAAAAATTGCTTGGATTTTTCATCCATGCCTTTGGTTAGTGCTTCCCTTTCATCGGCTATACCTTTTTCGGTGGCGTATTCGCGGACATCTTGACTGATTTTCATAGAGCAAAAATGCGGGCCGCACATGGAGCAAAAGTGCGCAACCTTGGCCGATTGTTTAGGTAGGGTTTCGTCATGGAATGAGCGGGCTTTTTCGGGGTCGAGGGCGATATTAAATTGATCTTCCCAACGGAATTCAAAGCGGGCTTTGGACATGGCGTTATCGCGAATTTGCGCGCCGGGGTGGCCTTTGGCCAAATCGGCGGCGTGAGCGGCGATTTTATAGGTAACAATGCCTTCGCGCACATCTTGCTTATTGGGTAAGCCTAAGTGTTCTTTTTGGGTGACATAGCACAGCATCGCGCAGCCGTACCAGCCAATATTGGCTGCGCCTATCGCTGAGGTGATGTGATCATAACCTGGGGCAATATCGGTCGTCAGCGGACCTAGGGTATAAAACGGCGCTTCGTCACAATCAGTTAATTGTTTATCCATATTGACTTTGATCATTTGCAAAGGCACATGGCCAGGGCCTTCTATCATGGTCTGTACATCATGTTTCCATGCGATTTGCGTGAGTTCACCCAGGGTTTCCAACTCGCCGAACTGCGCTTCGTCATTGGCATCGTAAATTGAGCCGGGACGCAAGCCATCACCCAACGAAAACGATACGTCATAAGCTTTCATGATTTCGCAAATTTCCTCGAAATGAGTATACAGAAAGCTTTCAGTATGGTGGGCCAGACACCATTTTGCCATGATGGAGCCGCCACGGGAGACAATGCCGGTCATTCGTTTGGCAGTCAGTGGCACATGATGCAGGCGGACGCCGGCATGGATAGTGAAATAATCAACGCCTTGTTCGGCTTGTTCTATCAGGGTGTCGCGGTAAATTTCCCAAGTAAGCTCTTCGGCTTTGCCATCCACTTTTTCCAGGGCTTGATAAATTGGTACCGTGCCAATAGGTACCGGCGAGTTACGCAAGATCCATTCCCGAGTTTCATGGATGTTTTTGCCGGTGGACAAGTCCATGATAGTGTCACCGCCCCAGCGGATACCCCACAGCATTTTTTCCACTTCTTCCTCAATGGATGAAGTTACAGAAGAATTACCTAGATTACCGTTGATTTTAACCAGAAAATTACGGCCGATAATCATGGGTTCCAATTCAGGATGGTTGATATTGGCGGGAATGATGGCGCGGCCTCTGGCAACTTCTGAGCGCACGAATTCTGGGGTAATCACTGCAGGAATAGAGGCGCCAAAAGAGAAGCCGGGATGCTGGCCTTTATAGCTGTCGCGCATCGCTTCCATATTTTGGTTTTCGCGGATTGCGATATATTCCATCTCCGGGGTAATGATGCCTTGTCTGGCATAGTGCATCTGGCTAACATTTTTCCCGGCAAGGGCGCGGCGCGGATTGCGGATATGTTCAAAACGCAAATGTGCGGCGGCGGCATCGGCCAGTCGTTCGCGGCCATAAGCCGAGCTGGGGCCGTTAAGCAGTTCGGTATCGCCGCGTTCTGCTATCCATGTGCCGCGAATGGACCCTAGGCCTTTATGGAGGTTTACATCAACATTCGGGTCGGTATAAACTCCAGATGTATCATATACATACAGAGGCGGGTTTTTTTCTGCGCCAAAGTGGGCGGGTGTATCCGAGAGGGTGATTTTGCGCATGGGAACTTGAATATCCGGGCGGCTGCCTTGAATATAAATTTTCTCGGATGCGGGGTAAGAGTCAATTCTTACGCTACTGCCGTTATCGGCGGTGATTTCTGTACGGACAGCGCTCATGCTTATCTCCAAAATATCAAACAATCGCGAGCGCAGGGAAGATCTGGCTTTCCTACGCCGGCATTAACCGGGTCAGGTTCGAAGGGTTTTTCTCAGCTTTTGTTGGCTTATGCGACAACTAAAAGCACCCCTAGCCTTTATGTGGTCGCCAAGAGTAAATGATAATTGCTTAAATTGCAAGTTCGATTCTTAGTGGTGGGTAGACAAATTCCTTATAAAACAATGGTTTTTTTTAGCGTAGGTAATGGCTGTAATCCGCAAGGGGATTGCCTATATTAGCTATTTTTCAGGGCAATAAGCCAGGCTATAAAAGCATTCTATGTCGTTCAGCATTGGGCTATGATAAGCCCTCGTTTTTCACTATCGGATAAAGATGCTAGCGATAAATAATACAGAACAATACGGCCGCCTTGATGTTGGTTTTGCGCGATTTATCAGTGAGCGCAGCCTTTTGGTCGGCGAACAAAAAGCTTGCTTTGAGACTTTGCTGATGGAGTTGTCCGCGCAACAAGCGGCTGGGCATAGCTGTATTATGTTGACGGCGGAAAACGAGGCTTTGGCTGCTGCCTCCGGGTTGGCATCGACGGGTCAGTTGACACCGTTGATCATTGAGCAAAATCGTCTCTATCTGCACCGGTACTGGTTATATGAGCAACGCTTAGCAAAACAATTGGCTGCGCTTAGCCGGTTGCATTTTGCCGTTACTCAGGTCGAAGAATTGCTTAATCGCTACTTTCCGGTAATCGATGCTGATGTTGATTGGCAAAAACAGGCTGCCAAGGCGGCAATTTCGCAAGGCTTGACCATCATTAGTGGTGGCCCAGGCACCGGCAAAACGACCACGGTGGTTAAAATTCTGGCCTTGTTGCAGGAAATTGCCTCGCAGCCGCTGCATATTGCGTTGGCGGCGCCGACCGGTAAGGCTGCAATGCGATTGCAAGAGTCAATAGCAAGTAATAAAGCGAATTTACCCTGTTCACAGCAAATTAAAGACCTGTTACCCGAGAAGGTGATGACATTGCATAGGTTGTTGGGTGCGCGGCCGCCTTCGCCTTATTTTAGGCATTGCGCGGATCTGCCCTTGCCCTATGATTTGTTGGTGATTGATGAGAGTTCCATGGTGGATTTGGCGCTGATGAGTAAGCTGGTTGATGCGATCAAGCCGGGCGGGCGTTTAATTCTGTTGGGTGATAAAGACCAGTTGGCATCCGTTGAATCGGGGGCAGTGCTGGCGGACTTAACCCAAAGCCTGCCCCTGCAAACCGTAGAGCTGGTGAAGTCGCATCGTTTTCAGGGCAGTATCAAAATGTTGGCCGAGGCTATCAATCAACAGCAGGTCGAACAAGCTTGGCAATTTCTGGATAATCAGGATGTAGACGTCGCCAGGCTTAAATCAGAACCGATTGCGTATATTGTCGAAAATTATCTTGATTATTTGCAATTGATGACTAAAGGTGCTGATTTTCTAGCTATTTTTGCCGCGTTTAACCGCTTTCAGGTGTTGTGTGCTAATCAGCGTGGCCGCAATTCAGTAGCGGATATTAATCAGCGTGTTGAGCAAGCTTTGGCAAGACTGGATAAAATCAAGCCGGACGGGCAGTGGTATGCCGGAAGGCCGGTGATGATTACTGCCAATAATTCTGCTTTGCAGTTATTTAACGGCGATATTGGCCTGTGTCTTGCCGATGCTGAAAATGCTGGTCAATTACGGGTGTTTTTCTTACGTGGCGACGGCACTGTCAAAAAGTTATTACCGGCTCGATTGCAGGCTTGCGAAACAGTTTTTGCGATGACGATACATAAAAGCCAGGGATCTGAGTTTAACAGCGTACTGATCATGTTGCCGGAGCGGCCTAATCCGGTGTTGAGCAAAGAGTTGCTTTATACCGCTATCACCCGTGCAAAAACGCAGGTCGGTATAGTGGCCGAACACGCTGTGTTCGTGGCGGCCGTTGCGCAAAAAGTACTGAGGCATAGCGGCTTAGCCGCTAAATTGCTTAAATACCAGGCAGAGTTTATCAAGCAAAGCGACTAAGAAAGTCTGCCAAGCAGGCGCAAGCCGTTAATAGTCGCGCTGTACCGAGAATCTGGCCAGCGATTCAAGCGCATCTTTAAATTCAGAATCCGGCAGGCAGGTCAAAGAATCGATAGCTTTGGCAGCGGCGCGCGTGGCGCATTGTTCGGTGTACTCTATCGCATGGGTGGCTTTAACTACTGCATAGACTTCGTTAAATGCTTCACGGGAGCCCTGGCGTATGGCATCAATAACGATTTTTGCTTGTTGCTCGTTACCGTGTTGAATCGCATAGATTAATGGCAGGGTAGGTTTGCCCTCTGCCAGATCGTCACCGAGATTTTTTCCTAATTCTTCTTTGCTGGCTTTGTAATCAAGGGCGTCATCAATTAGCTGGAACGCTACGCCTAATTGTTGGCCGTAAATCGCCAAAGCTTCTTCTGTCGCGCTATCTGTGTTAGAGATGACTGCCGCCAGACGAGTTGCTGTGCTAAAAAGAATAGCGGTTTTTCTGGCGATCACATCCAAATATTTTTCTTCGGTGGTATCAGGATTATTGCAGTTCAATAACTGTAGCACTTCACCTTCGGCAATGGCGGTGGTGGTTTTGGACAAAATATCCATCACCCGCATGTTATTGGTGCGAACCATCATCTCGAAAGCGCTGGAATATAAGTAATCGCCCACCAAAACGCTGGCGGCATTGCCCCAGACCGCATTGGCGGATTCTTTGCCGCGTCGCAAGTCCGATTCATCTACCACATCGTCATGCAGCAAGGTGGCGGTATGGATAAACTCAATGACCGCCGCCATCACTAGATGGTGATCGTCAACCTTGCCTAGCGCTTTTGCTGCCAGCAGAAGTAGCATCGGCCGCAATCTTTTGCCGCCGTTGCCGATAATATAATGTCCGATTTGATTGATGAGTACCACATCGGAGCTTAACTCGTTGAGGATCAGCTGGTCGACAGCCTGGGTCTCGGAAACGGTTAAGTTTTTGATGTAGTCAAAATCGATGGTTAGCGGAGCTGTCGTTGAATCGTTTGCTATCATGATTATTATTTTTGAAGTTCGGCAGCGCACAGCGTGGAATTATTAAGCCCCCCATGCTATGAATAATAGTGTACAGTGTCAATAGTAGCTGTGAATCAGTTTGTAAAGTTTTTTGACAGCTACCCTTGCTTAGGCATTAAAACCCTAACAAATATAAAGGTTTGGTTCGGCAATTTCAAATTATTAGTCGGCAGACCAAATTGAAGTATTTGTACTTCAAATTGACAGACAAGCTGCTGATCACGTATTATTCGCAGCCTTTTTTATCCGTTTATCACATAGGCTGTAACCCATGAAAAGAACTTACCAACCCAGCAAAATCAAAAGAGCCAGAACCCACGGTTTTCGCGCCAGAATGGCGACGGTCGGTGGCCGTAGAGTGATCAATGCGCGCAGAGCCAAAGGTCGCGCTTCGTTGACGGTTTAATTGTCGGCGGAAGATTTCAGCTTTCCTGATCAGTTTCGGCTAGGGACGCCAGCTGATTTTAAAAATGTATTTAGTAATCCCGTAAAATCGATAGACAAATATTTTACGGTATTAGCGACACCCAATCATTTGCCGCACCCGCGGCTAGGGTTGGCTATCGCCAAAAAATCAATAAAAAAAGCAGTCGCAAGGAATCGCATAAAAAGAACTGCCAGAGAAAGCTTTAGACTCCAGCGACTGCATATCGTTAACATTGATATTGTAGTATTGGCTCGGGGGGATGCGGCAAATGCATCCTTGTTGATACTGAGGAAATCTTTGGAAAAGCATTGGCTTAAACTGGTAGAACGATGCGGCTCCTGCTAATAGCCCTGATTAAGGCATATAAATATTTCATAAGCCCGCTGTTGGGGCCGAGATGCCGATTTTATCCCAGCTGTTCAAGCTACGGCTTGGAGGCAATTCAGTTGCATGGGGCTGCCAAGGGCTCCTACCTCACGCTTCGCCGATTATTGAAATGCCATCCTTTTCATGAGGGCGGCATTGATCCTGTTCCAAAAAAATTTGAGTAAATAACAATGGATAACATTAGATTTGTACTTGTGATGGCGATGTTGATGATCTCCTATATGCTTTGGGAGTCATGGCAGATAGATTATGGCCCTAAACCGCAGGCCATAGTCTCTGATAAACCAGTGGTAACTGGCAGCGACCCGACGACAGCCGCATCCAGCACTGAAGCATCAGGACAAAACCGGGAGCTACAAAGCAGCAATATTGCGGTTGCCAGCATACCTGTAGAAAATATCGTTACAGTTAAAACCGATGTGTTTACACTGGAAATTGAGGCTAATGGAGGCACTATCCGCAACCTTGATCTGGTGCAATATCCGCACGAAAAAATAAATACCGTTGTTAATAAAGCCTATGCACTGGCCGGTTTCAAAGCCCCGGAAAAAGATTTGTCGCCTATTCGTTTGTTTAACAATAGCCGCGAAAATCTGTTTTTAGCGCAAAGCGGACTGGTTGCCAGTGATAATTCGGCTGCTGCTCCTGATCATCACGCCAGTTTCAGCACAGAAAAAAATGCTTATACCTTGCAAGAAGGCGAAAATGAGTTGCGCGTTCCTTTAAGCTGGACGGATGAACAAGGCCTGCGCGTTACCAAAGTGTTTGTCTTTAAACGTGCTAGTTATGTGATTGATGTAGAGCATAAAATTCTTAATCAATCTGCAAAACCCTGGTCCGGCCGCCAATACGATCAATTACTGAGAGTTGAGCATAGCGATAAAGGCAATAATAATTTCATTAGAACTTATTCCGGCGGTGTGATTTATACCGATAAGGATAAATTCAAAAAAATAAAATACGAGGACATGGGCGATAAGCTGGATATTCAGGCGCAAGGCGGCTGGAGCGGCATGATTCAGCATTACTTTGCCAGCGCGTGGATTCCGCCGGTTGATCAGGAAAATCACTTTTACACCAAAGAGCTTAACGACGCTCGATACGTGATAGGTTCTTATTCGCCTGATACCACAGTGCAACCTAATAGCGAAGGCCTTTTTAAATCACGATTGTTTGCCGGTCCAAAAATTCAACCCATGATGGAGGCAATCGCGCCTGGATTGGAGTTAACGGTAGACTATAGCTGGTTAACTGTCATTGCCAAGCCCATCTACTGGATGCTGAATAAAATTCACGGCTACGTGGACAACTGGGGTGTGGCTATTATCGGCATCACTTTATTCATTAAACTGTTGTTTTTTAAATTATCAAAAGCCAGCTACCAGTCAATGGCGAAAATGCGCAAAATTCAGCCACGGCTGAAAGAATTGCAAGATCGTTATGCGGATGATAGACAAAAATTCAATACTGAAATGATGTCTATGTATAAACGCGAGAAGGTAAACCCGTTGGGCGGTTGCTTGCCTATTGCGGTGCAAATTCCAGTGTTTATCTCGTTGTATTGGGTGTTGATCGAAACCGTCGAATTGCGGCAGGCTGATTTTTTACTGTGGATACAAGATTTGTCGGCACAGGATCCGTTTTATTTACTGCCTATTCTGTACGGCATTACCATGAAAATTCAGCAAGGTTTAAACCCGGCACCTATTGATCCGCTGCAAGCGCAAGTTATGAAAATGTTCCCTATCATTTTTACGGTGTTCTTCCTGTTCTTCCCTTCAGGATTGGTGGTGTACTGGATTTGCAACAACAGCTTGTCGATTATTCAGCAATGGTATATTACCAAGAAAATTCTGGAAGCCGATAACCACGCTCCCCAGCACTAAGCAAGCATGATAGCCACTGGCGACACCATAGCCGCCATTGCCACACCGCCGGGTAACGGCGGTGTCGGCATCATTCGCATTTCCGGCCCTGCCGTATCCCAAATTGCCCAAAACCTGAGCAAAAAAAAACTTAAACCCCGCTACGCCCAGTTTTCCAATTTTCTTGGTGCGGATGGCGACATCATTGATTTCGGCATCATGCTTTATTTCCCCGCCCCGGCTTCATTTACCGGTGAAGATGTGCTGGAGTTACAAGGGCATGGCGGTAGAGTGGTGTTGGATATGCTATTGCGAAGAGTCTTGGCATTAGGCGCGCGCATGGCCGCCGCCGGAGAATTTAGCCAACGCGCTTTTTTAAATAATAAACTCGATTTAGCCCAAGCCGAAGCCATCGCCGACCTAATTACCAGCAGCACCGAACAAGCAGTACGCTCCTCCCAGCAATCCCTGCAGGGCTTGTTTTCCCAGCAAATCAACGAACTGATTGATGAACTAATTGAATTACGCGTGTATATCGAAGCTGCCATTGATTTTGTCGATGAAGAGATCGATTTTTTGGGGGATGGCGTGGTTGCCGGAAAAATCCAGCAACTACACCGCAAAATTCTAAAAATTCAAGCGACAGCGCAACAAGGCAGATTACTGCACGACGGCATTAACGTGGTTTTGGCTGGTAAACCCAATGCCGGCAAATCCAGCCTACTGAATGCCTTAGCCGGACACGAGGCCGCGATCGTTACCGACATAGCCGGCACCACCCGCGATGTGTTGCGGGAACGCATTCAACTGGACGGCATGCCGCTGCATATTATTGATACCGCCGGTTTGCACGACAGTGACAATCTGGTCGAACAGGAAGGCGTTCGCCGCGCTCGGCAGGAAATCGCCAAAGCTGATCAAGTCTTGCTGTTATTGGACAGCCGTAACCCTCAGACTGATGAATTGTTGGACAGCTTGCCGCCTGGCATAAAAATCACTAGCATCTTTAATAAAATCGATTTATCTGGCGAATCTGCCAAAATTGTTGAATCTGCCGAGGGTACGGCAATTTATCTGTCGGTTAAAACCGGCGCAGGCTTGGATTTGCTAAAGCGGCACCTAAAACAAAGCGTGGGTTTTACTGAAACAGCCGATAGCGTCTTCGTTGCCAGAAGACGACATATCCAAGCTTTAACACAGGCCGGACTGGCGCTAGAAAGCGCCACCGAACAATTTCAAAGTCTGGCGCCGGAATTGGTAGCCGAAGACTTGCGGCAGGCGCAAAATAGTTTAGCTGAAATTACCGGGGAATTTAGCTCAGATGATCTGTTGGGGGAGATTTTTGGGAGTTTTTGCATAGGTAAGTGAAAAAGTCAAATAAAAGTTAGTCCGTACGCATGGCTTTTCATTGTACCCATAGGCATAGTTGATTTTTAAGAAATAAATCGAAGTGTTCATTAATTTATCCGCTTGTGTGTTGTATTTTTCTATACAAATTTGTATTATATTCGCAGTGCATTTGGGGGGGTTATGATACGCGCACAAGCTAACGAAACGACATCTGTTTCCATCAATATCCGGGCAAAAGCAAAACAGCGGGATCTTATCGATATGGCTGCCGATCGCCTCGGTCGCAGTCGTTCGGATTTCATGCTTGAGGCTGCCTGCCGTGAAGCGGAAGACGTACTGCTCGACCAAGTTTTTTTCACGGTCGATGAGGGTACGTTTGCTCAATTTCAGACACTGCTCGACCAGCCCTTGCCGGCAACTGACAAACTACGCCGTTTGCTAAAGACGAAAGCCCCTTGGGAGCAATGAAGACATTCAAGCTTTCGTCGCCGGCATCGATCGCAGCAGAACACCAACTTGCGAATTTTGATTGCGGTGAGCTATCCCTTAACGAATGGCTCAAAAAACGGGCGCTCAAAAATCATGCGTCGGGTGCATCGCGCTGTTTTGTGATTTGTAGTGAATCACAGGTAGTTGGCTACTACAGTCTCTCTGCCGGTGCCATCAGCCATGAGGCCGCGCCTAAAGCCATGCGCCGCAATATGCCAAACCCATTGCCTATTTTGCTGCTGGGCAGACTAGCTGTTGACCTGCGTTATCACAATCATGGTCTTGGTCAGGCGCTTTTGCGTGATGCCATGCTGCGAGCAGTCAGTGTGTCAGGCAATGCGGGTGTATTCGCGCTATTGGTGCATGCGCTGTCCGAGCCGGCCAAACAGTTCTATCTATCGCGTGGTTTTATACAATCACCACTCCAGCCGATGACATTGTTCATGACCCTTGAGACCATCCGTGTTATTTTGACTGAACTCGATTGACGAAAAGGGGCTATTAAAAAAATGGCCTGGAACAAACTTTCTTAGGTTTTATACTTACACCTAATTTACACCCAAAGTTATTTCAGATTACCCATAACTAGCCAATGTAAAGGCAGGGGTAGTCTGCAATTCAGATTTTGCCGCCGGAAATCCCGGCAGCAAAATCCAGGTTGACCGTTACTTCTGAGTTTATGACAAGATACCTCGATCCCAAAAACGATCTGGTGTTCAAGAAAATCTTCGGCGAGCATCTATTGTTGTTGAAGGACTTCTTAAATGCACTGCTACTATTGCCTGAAGATGGTCAGATCATCGAACTCAGCTATTTGCCGGCCGAGCAGGTATCGGTCACATGGATGATGCGGCTATTGCCAATGCCACCGGGCTTTTGGTGGATGAAGTGCAAAAGTTGCGGAAGGCTTGACGGTGTTGTCGCAAATTTTGCCAGGGGCAGAGACAAGGGTTTGGTTCAAAACTGGGTAACAGTTTACAAAAATGGGGGCCGGAAAGTGTGGCGTAGAGAACGCTTGCGCCTCTACTTTTTACGCTATGAGCAACTAGAGTAGAATTCTCTCGACTTTAAGCATTAGTAAGGGATTGATAGATACCCTATTACTTAGGCGATTATTCATCCAGAAATACTTAGCTGGGCGCGTCAACGAGCTAGCTTGGATGCGCCTGCTCTTGCGCGAAAATTGAATGTTGACGAAGGCAAGCTGGTTTCCTGGGAAAAAGGCGAGGTTTGTCCCACCTTTAAGCAAGCCCAAAACTGCTGTGGACACGAAAAGTTGGCGACGCCAAAAACAACCATGAAACACAGTTAGAAAATGCTTGGCTGTACCGACTTGCTTTTGATGCTGAAACCCATACAAAAACAAGCATGATTAAGTTGAATGATAAGACCCCTGCAGCTTAGTGGGTTGACGCGACAATTCGAGACGATGGTCTGAACCCGACTTCAATCCGCTCTGCAGGGGCGGCCCATACGCTAACACGAGACATTGAAAACGGCAATATTGCTTTTATTGATCTGCATCCAGACCTTTCATACCAGCCTGCCTAATCTCTGGCATATTAAAAAGCAAGCATGAATCATGGCGCATTTTCACCAGCCATTGCCAAGGCCGTTTTAGCGAGATCAGCACTTAACCAGATACCCTGCTGCCGCATACGCTGTACGGCAACAGCCATCGTAAGCGGATAACCGACCTGCTTGGCCCGCAACAAAATTCCCAGTGAGCCTGTCAGCTTAAGATTTGATAACTTGGCATACCTGCGACCCACTGTTTCATCAATGGCGACCAGTGAGAGCTTGTTATCCAGTGCCGTTTGAATGACTGATGCTTCGCCCAAATCCAAAGAATTACTTAATAATGCAGAAATGGATACCGGTCTGTTTTGTTTAAATAAAAACTGAGCTTGAACAAGCTCTGTGGTGCCATAGCCAGATAAACCGCCTTTCTGCACTTCCTGACAAACTTCAAAGGGTACCCAAACCCGGCTATAAAGCGACTGTAATACATCCAGCGAACCGGTTGCCGCTATTAATGACAGTATTGGCGTGGTGTTAATCACAATTTCTGCGCTATCACGCATTGTCGAAATCCGCTTGAAGCTCTTCCGTACTCAAATCATGTACCACCACACCGTAACGGTGCAGATTAAGTAAAAACTCTACCCGTTCCATACCAATCAAACTGGCAGCCATGCCACTGGAAAGCCGTTTTAATTCATACAGCTTGGCGGCCATTGCCATTTTTGCCTCTTGCTCAAATTCAATTGGTGATTGCTGCAAGGCATCAGGGAGGGTTGACGAATAATTTAGAATCAATTGCATGAAAATCTCCTGTTTTTTGTATTCTAAGCTTTTACAATGAATACCTGTGCAAGAACTTATTATCCATCTGGCTTGTTTTTGGGGCTGGGCAAAATAAGAGGCCGGACACGAATGGCACTTACTTAAGAGATAAACGCATGAATTAAATAGAAAAAGCTGGCATGATGGTAAACTTAAGTCGCCAAACCATCGCCACCACCTTTATAGCCAGCTCTCATGCATATTAACTGTTTTGCTAAACCACAACAACATCGTATAAAACATTACGCAGCTACTAGCGACGCTTTTAATTTTTTTAACCAGCTTACTTCTCCCGAGCTTTTCGAAACGCTGGAATTAACCTTACCTGATCACCGAGAACGGCTGTTTCCGCCCACTGAAACACTCTCCATGTTTCTCGCTCAAGCCCTAAACCCGGATCGCTCCTGCCAGAACATCGTCAATGATGCCGCTTTAAAACGTTTAATGGGTGGATTGCCGCTCTGTAGCACTCATACTGGGGCGTACTGTAAAGCGCGCCAACGCTTACCCTTAGAGATGGTGTCAACATTAGTCCATTACACGGGTAGCCTGATTACTGCTCAAGCCCATGAGAACTGGCTTTGGAACGGTAAACGTGTCCGTCTTGTCGATGGTACGACAGTAACCTTACCCGACACGGCGGCCAATCAGGCCGCCTATCCCCAGCAAAGTAGCCAAAAACCTGGACTGGGTTTTCCTATCTGTCGTATTGTAGCGGTTACCTGCCTAGCCACGGGTGCTGTTCTCAATGCCGCCATGGGAAGCTTTAAAGGAAAAGGCGGCTGTGAGCAAACTCTTCTGAGAACTCTTCTGGATACCTTTGAGTCGGGCGATATGCTGCTGGGTGACGCGTTCTTTGGTACATATTTTCTGTTAGCGGAACTGCAAGTTCGCAACGTGGATGCCTTGTTTGAGCAGTATGGCGCACGCAAGCGTTCAACCGACTTTAGTCAGGGCGAGAAGCTAGGCAGCCGAGATCATCTGGTCACACTGACTAAACCGAAAGTCCGACCAGACTGGATGACCCCTGAGCAATATTCTGCTGCACCGGAGTCTCTTGTCATTCGAGAGTTGGAAGTCAGCGGCAAGATATTGATTACCACTTTAACCTGCCCTGATAGCGCTCCTAAACAGGCTTTAAAAATTTTATACCAATCCCGCTGGCAAGTTGAATTGGACATAAGAAATATCAAAACGACTCTGGGCATGGATACACTGAGCTGTAAGACACCTCAG